>Ga0179591_1332475_pt1 | contig 11845 bp, 14 predicted proteins | sample CZOMad2_1_08_16f_FD_182891 | JGI IMG/M metagenome (GOLD analysis project Ga0179591, IMG submission 182891) | Vadose zone soil fungal communities from Angelo Coast Range Reserve, California, USA - CZOMad2_1_08_16fungal (PacBio error correction) | ecosystem: Environmental > Terrestrial > Soil >...
CTCGTAGCGGGGGAGGAGGAAAGGGGCATTTTTGTGGGGGGGTTTGTGAAGGGAAGCACGGTCTGCTTTTCCATTAAGTGGAGAGGATGTGCCTCCGCTCTCTCTTAAAAAAGAAACAACGGAGTTCTGAACGAAGAAGATTCGCACGAGAAAAAAAAGCGGAAAAAATTCACTTCTAATCAAATGGGAAAGCAGCCCCTTGCTCCCTTAAGGGGAAACCCCCCTCTCACTGCACCTGGCAGGAGGGAAGAAAGAGTAAACGCTATCGATATCACGGAGCAAAGGAGGGGGGGGAAATTGGCTCTTACAACCGTGGAACTCTCAAACTTCTTAGAGGGGGAGGAAGGAGAAACTTAGGGGCGTTCATCCACACTATCGCGCAGAGGAGAAACTTTTGCTAGATCACGTTTTTTACACTATCCTTTTAGGGGAGAAAAAGAAAGAAAAAAAAAAAACCCAAATGCGCACCCTCATTTCCAACGGGAATAGAGAGAAAATACAATGATATAAAAATTCATTCTGGAGGTTTGCCTTGGAGGAAAGAAAGGACAGTGTTTTGCCCTATGAAGGAGGAGAGGAAGACGGAACAACAATTGACGTGAGAGGGGAAGAGAGCGTTTCAATGCTTTCGAGAGAAAGTCGAGCCCGAAAGAAGAGCTATTCAATGGCGTTTTCCGAAAAAAGAAGAAAGGAGGTACTGTAAAAAGAGAAGGGGGAAAAAGAGGGGCTTTTCATACGTCGAGGACTAAATGATTGGAGGAAGGGCAAGATCGACCTCTTGAGAAAAGATGAGAGTCCCAGTATCTCGAAGAGAAAGTTTTTCTGCCAGCAAGTGGACCAGGGGATTGGGTTGTTGAGAGGATGAAGAAAGAAAGGAAACCTCTTTGTCACATACAACGGGGGGAAAAAGGAGTCAATGTCTCGTAGGGTTGTGCTACTCAAAGGGGGAGGGAAAAGGGGTTTTAAATAGGAAGAGGGGGACAGAGCTTCTCTATATAGAAGGAAATTCTGTTCAGGGGGTACGTTCTGGAAAAGTGGGGTATAGCAAGAAATCTCCTTGAAGGAGGGGGGGAAAAGGCGTCCTGGACTCCCACCTTCCAGGGGAAGGCTATTTGTCTGGGAATGTCTTTGCGAAGTACCCGACAGAAGGAGAAAAAATAGTGAGGTCGTATATTTGTCGCCAAAAGGAAGTGATAACTCTAAGTGTCATTCGAGACAGACAACTAAGGAAGGGTTTTGGATTAACTGTAGGAGAAAAGGAAAAGGGGGATTCTCCATTTGCTGCAAAAAAAAAAGTTGCCGAGTCGTCAGAGAAGGAATAGCCGAGCGAAAAAGAAAAAAAAGGAAAATCTCAGTTCATAAGAAAAAACTGTTCATTTCCCTGCCCAGTGGAATCGAGGGGGAGGAGGGAGTGCGTCAAGGGGGGGGGAGGTTACTAGCGTGAATCTGATGAAAGAGGAGAACTGAGAGTACGAGAGACTTCCCCTAAAGCCATTTTCTCAGTTCACCAAGGGCGAGAGGGGGGCTCCGGTCGCGTCGTTCGGAGGACTGCCCTCAGCCTTGGGGAAAAAGATGAAGAGAAAAATCAAAGAGGAAAAGGTTCCTTGGAAATGCGTCAAGAAAGATGGAGGAAAAGACTTAATACGTGAGATGAATGATCTCAATAACCACTCATCAAGAAAGTTTGTCTAGCTCATTCAGAAACGTGAAAGGGGGGGGGGGTTTCTCTCCGGAAGAGGGTTTATCTGATATCTTCTAAAGAATAAAGAAAGGATTTTATTGGGGAGATGACTTCACAATTATTTCCATAAAGCCAACAACAACTTTTAAAGGGAGGTTCAGAGAGAAGACCAAAAATCCAGCCCGGAAAAGATAACCAATTTATGATGTGGGAGGGCCGATGCACACTACTTTAGGGAGGGCGATGAAGGGGAGATCTACAAAGAGGCAGGGGGGTTTCTTGCGATCGGATGCATCTCACGGGGCAGCGGGGGGGGAGGAAGCATCCGGCGCGAGTTCCAAAAGGATAAAGGAAAGATTATTTCTCTGCCCGGGGATTACTAGTAGGAAAGGAAGTCTCACTACGCTCCGAACGATTCTATTCCTGATCATAGAGGAAAAGGAGGCCTAGATCAGGTCTCTTCCGACTCTGAAATGTTAGCTAAAAAGACGATCGCGTCATCAAAAGGGGGAAGTCCCCGGGAAATGTAATTACCTTTTTCTTTGACGAGGAAAAAATCATTAGAAAAAGATCGACTGCGGTCAAGAGAAGGGGGCCCCGTCAGTGTCCGGAAAAATCTGGTTGTTAGAAGGGAATCGGAAGGGGAGAGTTGGCGGGGTAGATGCACTTCTCGTCGAGAAATCTACGACCGCAAAGGGGGTGGGAGGCGGAAGAAAAAGCGAGGACCGCCCAAGAGAGGGGGGGTCTCCCAGACGCAAGCTCACTGGAAGGGCGGGTGTCTCTAAGAGACGAACCATCAAAAAAAAGAAAGTGGTGCAAAGGAAAAGCCTATTGGCCAAGAAGGGGAAAAGGAGGCCTTTCTTGTATCGATGAAGAAAGAGGAAAAATTGCTCCTTTTCAAAGGGGGGGCTTGTATTTTGCAGAGGGAGATCATTATAACTAGCACAAGAAGGGGAAAGTTCAAGGAATCTGTCAACGAGCGCGATCTGGGGGGTGTCTGCGGCAGAGGCGAGAAGGAAAAGCTAGAAGAAAAAACCTCTTTTTTTAAAAAATCCGATCTTCGGCGATTAGGTTCGATTGAAGTAGTTGTCGGCTCGAAAAAAAAGCCGAGGAGACTCGAACGTCAACTTGTTGTGGAAAGATCTACGACGGAAAGAGGGTCGACCAGAAACAGCCAAGCCTTGATCTGTTTCCGAGGGAGGGCCCGTTGGCCATGAGTGGAGAAGGGGGATGAAGAGAGCTCAAAGGCCGTGTAAAGGTCCTAACATCTTTCAGCAAAAGCAATGTCAGAAGTAAAAGAAAGGAACAATCAAAAAACCGAGAATCCGACGTTGCGGGGAGCCCAAACGCCGAGGACCGCGATAGAGAAAAGAAAAAACATGTTCATTTGCGAAAAACGTTCTGCCTTGAAGGGTCTGATCTTGAAGCGGCGTTAGGGGGAACGAAGGCGATCTCTCTCAAAAAAAGAGATATCGCACGAGAGCGAAGAACGGAACGCCTCAGGCGAACGAGTCATCCGGTAGAAGAAACCCGCCCCCCCCAAAGGGCGTTCCTCCCCCCCTCTAAGGAGTGCGATGGGGGGAGGACCCCTCACCTTCTTACGAAAAAATTTTGTATTTTCAGGTGAGTTTTCTTGAGACTGATCATTACATACTTTTTCTTACGGGGAAGGGGGTTGTACAGCTATCCTTGGGAGCGAAGGGGGGAGAAAAATAATATCAGCAATTATGACGATAAAAATCCTTCTGACATCTACGGTGGGGGGGTTAGGGGTTACATTCCGTTAATATTCCTTACGTAGGTAAAACAACAAGTGGGTAGCGTTCAAATTTCGATCGGACGAGGGGAAAGGTCAAGACAGGGAAAAAGCGAACTAAGACTAATAGTCGGGAATGACTCTTAAAAATATTGGGGAAGGAAAGGAGAGGCACGAGCGCCTCTGCCAAGATTCCTCCAGATAAACTGAGACCGTGGTTCAGGAAGCAGGAAAATCAGAAAGAACCTCTTCAATCACAAAAGCCGTTTTGGAACAGGTATTCAATGGAAGGGGGGGAAGTCCAATCAAGGGGGGGGAAGACAGGGGGATCGTCGGCACTATAATAGGGAGTCGGTTCTTCATCTCCTGTAGGAAGGTCTCGCCAAGGGGGGGGGTAGCACCAAAGGGATTGCGTCTGTAAAGGGGACGACGATTTCTTCAGAAGGAATCCTTAGTCCCCGCAGAAGGCTCGTCAAAGGGCAATCCCTGAATTGAGCCCTAATGGCACATCCAACTCCAAGGAGAATGTATTTAGAAAAACCAACGCTGGGAAAAAGGGGAGGCCGTTTCCTCAGGGGAAGATTGACATCATTCCTCATATCCGGCGGAAGAGAAAAATAGCAGGTCATCAGGGAAAAAAAAATGGTTTAGTGCGCAGAAAGATATGTCGTCCGGTTGTAAACGCAGTATTCCGCAAACAATCAAAGGAGCGACTGATCTTAGAGAAAGCCATTTTCGACTGCAGGCGAAAATCGAAACAAGGAGCGTCGGAGTACAAAAAAAAGAAACTAAACTTACTGAAAAGAGAACTGGTGGAATTTTTATCGGAAGAATTGCCCTCATTATTCTTTCCTGGAGGACACTAAACCAATCTCCCTATCGAGGGAAAGGGAAAAGGGGGGGTAGGTGCATAAATTTGTCTTCGCGCCTCGAGAGACAAGTGCACGGGGGTTGTTTCGAGAAGGAAGGCGTCAGGGCGAAAGTCGAACCACAAGGAGGTGTGTTTTTTGGGAAAAAGGATGGGCCCATCTCTCGAAAAATTGAAGGCAAGGAAACCAGCCGAACATGCACCAAAGATACCAAAGGGGGCATTAGCCGATTCAACACGAAAGGGAAAAAAGGCGACCACGGATGGTCGAATAGCTCGACAGGGGTTCTTGCGATCAGTGCCTGAGGGGGGACATTCCTGCCTTTCAGGAAGGGGGGAATGGTTGAAAAGGAAACGACTACTCTAAGGGCCGATCCCCAGATTTCATGCCTAACGAGTAAGGGGTCATTCGACCGACGCGAAGAACTCTATTAGGAGGAGGTATCGACAATTCCGACCGGGGGGGGAGGAGAAGAAATCAGTAAAAAAGGAACCGCTTTCGGAAAAGAAACCCTACTATCTCTTCAAAGGAGAAATCCATGCTTCTGAGGCAGAAAAGAGGGGGAAAATCAAGCCATTGCGGTTGGGGAGGATATTCGTACTGGGGAGAGTAGGCAACGAAGGGGAGTGAAAGGGGAGTGTCGACCTACAATCTTTACAGAAAAGGCTTTTTCTCAGTATTTATCTAAGAAGGGGAGTCCAGTTCTTCTACAAAAGAAGAAAAAAAGCACGAGGGAGGGTTCTTCGTCTAATGTATTGGAACCTATCCAATCGTAGAAGGGTTTGCTTCCCTAAAAAAAAAGACATAGGAAGAGACTCCCAACTATGGGGAAGAGGCCTACCTGCGCCTAAAAAGTCTATATATCTCGGAAAAGGTGCCTAGGCAATTGGCTTGATAAGAACATTGCTTTCCCTTTTCCCAACCGGAGGGGGGGACGAGCTGTTTATCGAAGGGAAGGGAAAACTGAACCAAAACTGGCTGGCTAACCACGGTCTCAGAAAGAAAAAAAATCGATAATGCCCCTTCCTGCAGAAATCATCGTCATCTCGGAAAAAAAGATTTTTTCACCTCATTGGAAAGAGGGAAGTCCAGGGCCAGGGGGGCTTGGGGGAGGAGATAGGTTGTCGGCTCAAAAAGCCGATCGAAAGCATTTACTCTCGAGAAAAGAGTGAAGGCTTCCTAGCGACGACGGAAAGGGGAAAGAAGGAAAAATATATTGTCGAAAAACAAGCGTCATTTATCTGGGGAGACTTATGCCCCGTTTGAAAAAAAGAATGTGTGGTCTTGAAAAGAGGAAGGGGAGAAGCAGGGAAACAGAACATTCTGGCAGCGATCAGTGTGGATTACAGCAAAGAAAAGAGTCCGAGTGAGCTTGGGGGAAAAAGGGGGGCGAGAGAAAAAACGCCGATAGGCGCGACCAGTCTCTCGATAGCGTGAAAAGGGAAACCGCCAGTTGCAAGGGGGGGGAAGAAGGATCACTGTCTGCCGGGGTCGATCGTGAACGGAGGGAAAAGCCCTGCTCTCTCGTGGAGACAGAGAGAAAAGTTGGGAAAGGGGGGGCGCCCTATCCGAACTCCGCTTCCAAGTGAACGTCATCCAGAAGGGAAAAGGACGCACTGCACCTGGCGAAAAAGAAAGGTTCAAGACGGGGTGGTCGTAATTCTCGAAAGTCTGCACTCTTCCTTGGACGCAGGGGGGAGTATATAACCTTAGTGTCTGTGAAATAAAAAAAAGAGAGGGAGCTAGTGCAGAAGAAGAGGGGGACACGAGCCTTTTATCGAAAGAGAAATACCCAAAGGCTCACCTCCTGTCCAACGGGAGAAAAAAAACGATGACAGGGAACTGAGGGTCGCAATCTCCGTACATTCTTTGAAAGCATCGGAATCCTGCACACACGTGATCGTGAAAGGTTGCAATGCTTTCGATCGGACGATTGCTTCCGGAGGGGGGAAAAAAAAAGCCATCATCAGGGAAAGAAAGGATGTAAATCTCATGAAATGACAGGAGCTCTGCCGATATCGCGGAGCGTGCACTACGAAGGAGCCAGAATAAAAAAAAAAAATGATCGCTCCTCGATTGACTGAGACAGGGAGGCCCATTTGAAGACTGTCCTGTGGGCGGGGGGGGGAACGCTAAAGAGGGGAAACCCGGTTGGTAAATGGCGCAATCTTCTCGAGGTCCGATCAATCCATGCCGAAAAAGAAAATCTTCCCATCGGCGTCCAGCAGAGAGGGAGGGGGAAAGGGAGTCCAAAGGAGGGGGGACAGGGATGGCGCGCCATCGTTGGAGTGAATATCGTGGGAAGTGCTCTGGAACCAAAAAATGACGGGGGGCGGATTGCAGCAATTCCTTAGGGCGCTCCTCAAAACAACTCGTGGCGGAAAAGCCCTTAATTTAACGCGAAAGGTGAAAGGGAAAGGCAACCAAATTTTTTCTGAAGAGGGGAAAACACGCTTTATTGCGCGAGGGAACCTGCCGTTTTGCCCGTAAAAATAAAAGGGTGACGCAGTCGCAATCTCCGAGCGAAAAAATGTGTCAACATCGGAGAGGGGAACATCACCGGTCATGGAAACACTTATTAAGCTATCTATCGGTTACCGCAGTGGGAAGGGAAAACGGCAGCGTCTGCATAGAGAAAAGGGGAAAAAGGGGGGAATTCTGCCATGGGGAATCGACTACAGGGGGGGGAATGGGGCTCCCGGTCTCGGAGGGGAAAAGACAAGAGAAAAAATGGAGGTCAATCCTTGGACGGCAAAAAGAAGAAATCTTCCTTTTAACGAGAGGGGGAAGAAAAGGATAGATTGACTGAAAGCCCGTTAAGAAGGTAGCGGGGGAAACGATTCCCAAAAAAAACTCTTTGTCGAGACGGAAATATTTCATTCGGGAACTCCATTCTAAAAGGAAGGGAAATAGAGTCCGAAAAAGGCCTCGTTTCCGGCTGGGATTGAGAAATGATGGCCATAGAGAGAGAAAACAAAGGAAAGGGACAGTTCAGTCCATAGCAAAACCGATACCAAGGTATGATGTGGGAGAAGAGGGGTCATTTCCGAGAAAAAGAGGGGATGACGAACCGGAAAAAAAAAATAGCTCTACAAAGATAGGCGCGAGGCGATCAGTTGCGCAGGACAGCTCACAGTCTTCAGGGAGGGTCAAGAAAGCCTGCGGCGAGTGGAAGACTACTTCTGAGATATCCGCATATTGGGGCAGGGAAGGCACAGAGGGTTTGTCATTCGAAATGTCGGTCTCGATGAAGCCTGAGTCTACAAAAAAAAAGGGACCGGGGGGGGGGGGGGAACAAGAATTCGCTTCCTACGAGAACGCCTTTCGTACTACTGGCGGGAAGGCGTAACTCAAATCTCTGGTCAGAGATCAACCATAGGGGAAGGGGATTCCCTTCTAGGGGTAGATTTATCTGTCTGAGGAGGGGATCTGTCAAGACTGGATAGCAAGGAGTTGCATAAAGTCGCCAGAATATGTGGTTTCGACCTAGAGGACGTAGTTGGCGGGTTTCGAGAGGGCGAATGAGAGAGCGAGACTACAAGGTTGAGGAGTCGAAGGAAATAGGGGTCTTCAAAGCCGAAGAAAGGAAGAAGGCAAAAATCTGTGGAAGGAAGACGCAAGCTCACTTTAAAGTTTCTCTACTCCCAATCTATGGAGAAAAAAGACAGTTCCTGATACCCGAAATGGAGGAGATAGAGGAAGATTTCTATTTAACACCCCTGTGAAGGATCTTATTCAGAGAGAGACATTTGCTCAAAGGGGAAAAAAAGTCTTGTTCTGGGACAAGGAAGAGCACAAAAGAAAGTTCAATGGTGGGCCAAGTCTGGGGGAAAAAAACGCTTGTGTGAAAAATCTTCAGTTGCGCAGGAGCCGATTGACCGACCAGTCCGGACAAAGCGGCTGGCAATCCACCGTCTTTTTGGAAAAAGTCATTTCCTGAGATTTTCCAGAACCCGAAGTAGAGGACTAATATGTGTCGTGCTTCGCCCAGACCGAAGGAAAGAGGACTACGGAAGAATTGGGGAGAAAAGTTTGTGCCGGCTTCCGAGCGAAAAATGTCCTGAGATTGCGACCAAGGGAGTCGATGGCTGCCAGATGGGGGGTCTGAGCTGGGGGAAGGAGAGTATGCCCGTTGGCCATGAGTTAGAAAGGAGAGGCTACTCAAAGTCTCCTTGTAAAAAGGGAAACGTCCTAACATTCTTCAGCACCTGGGGGGGAGAGGCAGTCAAGGAGAACAGAGGAAAATCAAACCGCGTCCGAGTGAGAGGAGGGCGAAGCGCCTTCCTGCCCAAAAAAAAGAATAGGCGCGCCTTCTCTCAGATAGAGGGATAGGACAAGGGGGGCAGACGACGGTCACGGTGCCATTAATTTGATTGAGGGGGGCGGGTCGTATATGTCTCCAAAGGAGGAGGGAGTCGCTCAAAAAAAAACGGAGAGATATCGAGCCTTTCGCCCTATAAGAAGAGGAAAGAAAATTCAATGAACGGCAGCCAGGGGGGGAGAAAAAGAGTCAGAACAAAAGCGGCGCTCCCTCCTTCAAGGAGAAAGATCTTCTTTTTCAGGAGGGAGGGAAGAGAAACTACGGACGCTGTTTTTGATTGGGAAAAAAAGAGGGGGGAAACCGAGGGCGAGAAAAACGAGGACTGAATAATGTTTTCGGAAAGGTTGTACACGATCCTTTGACTAGAAAAGCGCACCTCATGGCACAAAAAGGGAAAACAGACAGGAACCATAGCGGAAGAATTAAGGGGTCCAATCTCCGTACATGCGTTTGCAATAGGAAAAAACAAGTGGCCTTTCGAGGAGGCAAGGAAAAAAAAGATGCTTTGATCGGACGGTGCTCCGTCGGCAGAGGAAAAGACCTCGCTCATGGGAAAGGAGGAGAAAATGACGGCGTGAAAAGAGGTTGGCGGGAACGAATATCTCCGGCCGGAAAGGGATCACGATCTCCGAGGACAAGTCACCCCTCTCGTGCGGCCCTTTTTTCTTCCCGCAGGGGGGGGGAAAAAAAAAAGGTGCTTTTTCAGTGTGGGAAAAGGGAGAAGGGAAAAAATCTGCAATCCCACGAAAAAAGGGGTGAAACTGGATCAATGTCAGAGGGTGGACTCCGATAAAAGAACAGGGGTGTGGAAACAATCTTGTCCCATCTGGCAAACCTGCTTTTCCATTAGGGGAAGGCGGGGTCGGGGGGATGGGAAAAAACGACCTCTTGAAAATATCAGGGATTGCGTCTGTAGAAATCAATTCGATTGGAGTGCGTCGGCCCCCTTAGCCCTCAGAATGCGCCTCCTCAAACAAAAACGTTTCGGGAGGGAGGTCGAAGGAAAAGGCGGCTCAATCCTGCTACCAAAAAAGTTTTGCTGAAATATGGGGAAGAATGCGAAAACCCGCTGAAAAAAAAGGGGGCGCAAAGGAAGTTCTACTTCTAAAAGCATATCCGAGAGGGAATCCCCCCAAAAAAAAAAAGGAAGAACAGCAATGGCATCTTCATAATTCCCTTCTAAGAGGATGAAAATATATTTTATGAAAAGAGAGAGGGGGACTGGTTTCGGGGAGGCCTCACTCTTTAGAAGATAGAAATGAGCGTACTGATCATATGAAGAACCCTGGATTACTGTCTCCAAGAAACTGCGAGGGCATCCTTTCGGGGAGTTTAGGTTCCTTCCCTCAAGTCTCCTTCCCTTCCTCATGGGGGGGGGTAGGGGACGTCTCAATGTTCCTCTTCTGAAGAATGTCCTGTGGCAGAATCTCCAGCGGTCCTCCCCCAAGCCCTCTGAAGGGATAATGGGTCCCCGTTGTGCTTCCCTCCGGTCAGGAGAAAGACCACTCAGCGTCTCGGGAGGAGTCTATGTGGGAAATTCCCGGAAAGTGGGAAAAGTTTCTCGAAAGGAGGAGAAAGTCGTGTTGTCGGCGGAAGGGAAGGGATTGGTCTCGGTTGGCAGAGGAATGTTATTTTTTTGGCTAGAAATGTCCCATCTCTCTAAAAAAGAAAAAGGAAGAAAAAGGTAGAGCAGGGGCAAGCCAAAAATCCCACCGAAAAGATACCAGGTATTGAGTGGGAACGGGGGTAAAAGGAATTTAGGAAGGGTCCTTTGCATTTCCGGGAGGGAGAGAGAGAACGAGACGAGGGGGGGGGTTGAGCAGTCTAAAAATCAGTCTTCCCGTCAAGATCGGGGTTTTATTGCGAAGAGACTCGCACGATCCGCTCTTCATCTTTAGGATTCTGCCCCTGATGCTTTCCTTGGGTGAGGAGGTCTTGCTGTGAAGGGCTTTTTCCTTCCGTTAATTGGGGAGGGGGAGAGGCCCTCCGTCTCTCACCCAGGGAAGACTGAGTCGGACTGTGTCCTGTCAGAGGCATAGATCAGTACTCTCAGGGGAGGGAATGAGTGGCTCTAACCGTTGAGGAGGAGGCGTGTAAACAATCATCAAAGAAATGGGAAAAGAGAGGACGGGAGGCAGGGAAATGAAAGGGGAGGTGGCAGAAGTGCCTGTTATATTTATCGGGGGTATGCGGAACTGCGGGAGTGATGCAACGGAAAGGGGAAAAGGCTTGACAAAAAGGGTTTTTCGACTATTGGAAAAAAAATCACCGGGGGAAGGGAGGCGGCAGGATTGAAGCCGAATGAAAAGGAGAGGAAGATGGACCGGGGAGAACCGGTTGTTTGAGTAGGCGAAGAGAAGGAATTTCTGCAAACGACGCCAATCGGAATAGGAAGGACTGTGAGAAGCTCACTTTACCAGCAAAGGGTCCTACTTAACTCCAATCGAGGAGACAAAAAAAGAATTGTCATGAAGGAAATAAAGTTCCTCCTATGTTAAAGATGGTCGAATTTAACACCCCGTTGAAAAAATTAATCGGAGAAAAACCTCAGACAGAAAATGAAGGGGGCAGATTTACTAGCTGCGTTGATAGGGACAAAGGGGGGGGGGAACAGTGTTTTCCACGGGAAAAATCATTCAATCTCTGGCGAGGGTGACGAGCAGTAGGGAGGGAATAGGGGGACCGATTTACGCCCCTTCCTGGAAGCTCGGCTGCAAGACCAAAGAGGGGTGGGGGGTTTGAAGGGAGAGTAAGAACTTCGGCGCTTAGTTCGATGGGCAAAGCGATAGTTTGTCGGGCACCGAGAAAAAAAGTAAGATCGAAAGCATTTTAACTCTCGGGGAGGAAAGGAGAAACGATCAATCACGGGGGGGGCAAGAGGGAAAAAGCCTTTCCGGAGAATTGCGAAAAAAAAACGTCGTTCTTCCAGGTCATTGATAGGTGGCAACCCTTACCTTGCCCGTTATTCTTCCCGTGGGGGCTCATTGTTTCTGGAAATGAAAAGGGGGTAGATCAAAGGGGAAGAAAGGGGAGATTCTCATCACGATCATTCCAAAAAGGACACCCTAAGTTCTCGAAGGAAAGAAAATCTCCAGGAGAGTGCTGGACGCCGATAGGAAAGTGAAGCGTTATTCTCCCGCCGGGGGGGGGGGGGAAGAGGGGGAAGAAGGGACTTTTCCAAAATTTGGGAAAAGGATTCGGATATTGTCGAAAGGGCT
>Ga0179591_1353646_pt1 | contig 11845 bp, 12 predicted proteins | sample CZOMad2_1_08_16f_FD_182891 | JGI IMG/M metagenome (GOLD analysis project Ga0179591, IMG submission 182891) | Vadose zone soil fungal communities from Angelo Coast Range Reserve, California, USA - CZOMad2_1_08_16fungal (PacBio error correction) | ecosystem: Environmental > Terrestrial > Soil >...
AGGGGGTGGGGGGTGTTGGGGTGCGTCGTGCCTGCAGGGGTCCCGTTAGCCGACTCTATCAAGCCGCACGGCATCAGGGTTAAGGGGGACGTAATTACTTGCCCATCCCTCCTCTACCGACCGTCAGTGGGTGGAGGGGGAAAATACTACAAAAGAGGCACGAAAAAGCGCTCACTCGCTCGCTTGCCCTCATCGAAAGATTCGGGTGAAGAAGGACAGGGAACGTACTACTAGGGCGGGATTGGGAAGTGATGGGAACCCGACAGGGGGGGAAAAGAATAATCGCCAGTCGGAAACAAATAGCCACACCTCGCTCACAGAGCAATCGGGGGAATCCGAACCTATAGCGCAACGCGACCATTTCTTGGCTGGCATTCTTCTCCTATCATTGCCGTAGGTGGGCGGGAGGCGAGGTAAAGGGACGACAGGCGCGTGATGGTTTTATACTCGGGAAGTAGGAGGGGGAAGATGAGAACGGCTTTGAAGGTTTGGCAAACGCCTCCAAAGAGTCGGCGTTTTCAAAACTCCGGCCCTAAAGTACTCCGCTAGAAGGGATGCAAGAGGGGCGGATGGGTTAGTGGGGGTGAAAAAACGAACGGGGGAAGAGCAGGGACGAGCCTAACCTTATAGGAAGGGATACAGAGGAGGAAGCCTCAAGCAAAATCGTAGCGAGGTGTCTTGGTCCGATCCGATTATAAAACGCAGGGGCGGCAATACGATTAAACAGAACTCGCCCGAAAAAACACGCACCCCAAAGCGACGACAAATTGATAAGACGGCCTAGAACTAAGGGAGTGAGAGCATAATTCAAAAAGACAATAGGGGAAAATTTTGTGAGCCGGAAACCAATGAAGAGGGGAAAGACATGGAAATGGAAACTCAAATGCTTTCCGGCCCCAGAAAGAAGGTAAAGGGTCAGGTCCTCTTTAACGGCCTCACCGATCCCCGCGGACATCCCTCGGAGAACGGACAAACGACAGGGACGTGCTGCAAGTACGACTTCGTTCGATAAGTCCACGCACGCTTAGCGGCTCTCGCCCGGTGCAGAGGGGGAGGTTTTGAACAAAGGGAAAATGAAGGGAACTCGCCTTCGCCCCGTCCGTGCAGCAAAATCTGAACAGGGCAGAAAAGCTCATCATGGGAATGGTTACTTGGGGAGGTAGACCAGATGTCCCCGCACCTGTAGAAACGTCTAAGACAGGGCTGAGGAATATGTGATACTCGACGGCCGTGGAACGAACTGTTCGCACCCGGGGGGGTTGGTGCAGGGCTCAAATCCCTCTTCTTCAATCTCGCTCAGTTGGGGGGGGGGTTAAGGGAAGGTCGCCCAGAGCGAAGCGCCGTTGAATGCTTGAAGGAGGGTTTTCCGGAGGCGCCGGAGGGGTAGGGGGGAGAAGGGGGTGGGCTCGTGGGTCCACCGGTTTTCAACAGGGGGGGCGCCGGAAGAACTGGCAGTAAAAGTGGCACTGGAGAGAAAGAAGCTAATCCCCCCTCAATAAGGGGTACCACTAGCCAACGAGGACAGTTGGACCGAATCTTTAAAAAGGACTACAAACGGTAAAAAAACAGTGAGGCTTTCGGGAATAAGTTGACAAGTAGATCCATTAAGCGAAAGCTCTATTCCATTGTGTCAGTCTGTGCAAAAAGAGCTTTAGCACCGAGAAAATAAAAACACAAGGGGGCGCTGGGGTGATCAACTGCTATCAGCGGGATACGGAGAAAGTGCTGGAAGGAATGCGCGTACTGTGAGAGACTGCCTGATGAGAACCCTTTGCCACAATATCGAGAAGGGTGGCTGGAGGGGAACACGTTCGTCAGACGAGACAAAAAAAAAAAACCGGGAAATCGCGAACAAGAAAGAACCGCGACTGACCATTCGGCCAGAACAAGCCAGCAGGATGAAGCACCCATAGCGGGCTTGGGAAATTGGACAAGACAAAAGACTCCACAGCAATCTGAGTCTAAAGGAGATGCCACATCCGCTGACTATTGACCAAAGAGGGGGGCCAAACGCACGGGCAAGGGTGGGCGGAATGCCGAGTTCGGCCAAACTAGGACGAATCAAACTCAAAGAAGGAAAAACAAACCAGGGACTCAGAAGGATAACCGAACGTGACAAGGAGCAAACATAAAATTCAACGGCATACTCAGGAAGGGGGACTAGGAATGAGCGCGATGGGAATGGAAGGGGGGTGGTCATGGGGAGTGTTCAATCAGTCTTCTTCTCCTTCTCCGGGTGAAATCCCTCGGAACGCAGCCGACGCTCCGAAACGCGTTTCCAGCAAAACCAAACGAAGTGTGCAGGAATACTCTCGGAGCTGAAAGGCCAAGCCGCCGTGCTTTCGAGTCAACCCTGCAAAACGCGGAAAAAAGGGAAATACGCAAAAATTACGGGGGCTTGGGTCTGGGAATCCGACGGAAACCAAACTCGAGAAAAAAGAGGAAGGCAAAAGGAGAATGAGGTCCACTATCCAAAAAATCCATAGCAACTTATGGGTTACAGGGAAAGGGCCTATTGAAGGTGAAGTCCGAGAGAACGGAGCGGCGATTCAAAAAGAACGCGGTCGATCGGCAAGCAACGCGCGGCGAATTGACGCGGGTTCTGAGATTCGGGGGAGTCGTGGATGATTTCAACAGACAAAAGAAACTAATGGTGAAGAAACTGAAGGGACAGAGTGCAGGTCAAGGCCTAGTCAGTCAGAAGCCGCCTCCTGTCTCCGTGGGGGAATTTAAATTAACTTCCACGCAAGAAATCAAAGGGGAAATTCCGGGTCCGTTGCGTAGTAAGTGGATATAAGATTTTCCAAACCCTCTCTGGGTTCCCAGGACCGGGCGGGGGGGGCCCACTGCCAATCAGCACGGTAAGAGATGGCGTTCACAAGCCATTCTGTCTCCCGAGGTCTACAAGAGGAGAGATAGTACTGGTGTGGCCTGAGCAAACACTGAATTGGGGCAAGGAGTGGGGAAAAGTCGAAAGGGTTAAATGCGGATATTCACTCAAACGCGATAACGATGAGAGGGCAATCTGACTGCAACGTTGCACCGCGTCCTCATTCGTGGGGAAGTAACTCAAAAGAATGGTAAAATAAACCGAAGCCTACAGAAAGCACGAAGAGCCAAAGCGCCGGTGTCTTTTGGAGGGGATCACTGGATGAAAATGGCCAAGGTGCAAGACCTTTGACACGTAGCAGCCTGGCTTATTCAAATGGATTTTTTTATTTGCATTGTTAGAACTAAAACAGGCACAGCATTCACCGGAGTTGGAAAGTGGTGGGAACGATATCAACAAACCCTTCCTTTTTATAGCATGGCGGGGATTGGGGTGAGTTCTGGAGGAGAACGAGGTCGCATAGGAATACGAGCAGCATTTGAACGGTGCCTCAGGATGACGACCTACAACAGACCGGAGAAACGGAGCCTTACTCAAAAAAAGACAGCAAACTTTCGGCACTCGACACAACCCCCGCGATGCTTGCAGACAATCTGGGGCAGCAAGAACCCGTCCGCAACCGAGGAGAGAAAAAACAATCGGCAAGCACGTCCTACGACGCCTACAGCTCTGGGCGAAATGGAAAAAAGACTAACGCGAACTCGCGAGATCAGGAAAAAAAAATTGGGTCTTCGTGACCGAAACTGGCGAACTGCCCGCTGGGGTTCCTCAACTACGGTTTGGCACTAAAAAAGCGGCCAAACGAGATCTCACCAGAGGAAGCCGGGTGAGGCGTGGAAGGGAGAAAAAGGGAAACAAACTGATCGGTAAAAGCGGCGTCGAAGGTTAGCCTCGGGCGAGAGACGCGCGAAGGGGGATGAAAAGGGGAAAAAAAACAAATAGGGAAACTCCCCACGGCGCACGGAAAGGCAAGGTGCGTTTTTCCTAGACGCGTTCACGACGACTAAAACAGTCTAACGAAAGGGAGGTAATCAGGCCTAAAGACCAGAAGGCAAAAGGCGTCGAAGCTGTTGCGTCCTGCTCTGTCGGGGTACGGCTGTTGTTTGAGAACAATTTGAGAAGGAAGCCAAAGCGCGTGAAAGAAGAGCAAAAAAAAACAAAGGAAGGATTAAAGAGTTCGACGCGCAGCGCCTGGGAATAGAAGCGAGAAGGCAGTCCAAACGGGGATCTTCAAAAATGACAGGCGAAAACCAAGAAGGCAAAGATGCTTGAAATGCAAGTGGTCTCGCGGGAAAAGCAAGGGAAAGACCACTAGAGAGGTTGGCGAGGAGAGGGTTGGAGAAAAAACCACACAAAGTGCGGGAGAATCGTCCAAAAAAAGGACGCATAAAACTCACAAGCCCTCGACCGGGGAAAACCAAAAAAAAAAAACACAAAAAAACACCGGGGGGTGTAAAAAAAGCTCACGCAAATCGGAAAAGATCAGAAAGATCTACTAAAAAAGCAAGGTTGACGGACGGAGAGTCATAGCTGCCCCACGTACAGGTGGGGGTAAAGTCGCTGCGCGGGGTGACGTCCACGTTGGGACAGACGTCGTCCATGCATGGCGAGGAAAAAGACAGCATAGCAGTCGATCGGCCCAAGACAGGAGGTTAAGGACAAACGAAGTGGCGGGGTTGGCAGATTCCCCCCCCAAACAAGCACCCACCAAACCAAGCGCCAATGAGCGGGAAGGAAAGGTAAAGAGAAAGCACCCATAAGAACTAAAAAAATGTGCCATCCCGCTACCAGTCGCAAGATTGCAAGGCGAGAGTACGCTCGGCTACCGGGGGAACCCAAGGGCGAAGCACGCTCCGAGGGGCTCCGCAAACCCCGAGATGATGAAAAGAGAATGGAAAAGTCGTGCTGCCGTGCAAGCGACTGTACCTACCGCCGCCAGAAGCCCGCTCCTGATAGATTGCTACTTGGGGGAGGGCCGGTAGAAATCAAACAAAACTCAAAACCTGTGTGGGAAAGGACAGCGGTGAAAGGCCGAGAAAAGCGAGAGTGCAAGAGAAGAAGGGACCAAAGGGCGTTACCAAGAAGGTGACGATTCTGCCTATTGCAGGGATTACATAAGACAGTAAGAAAACAGAGGGGTCTCCTCGTCCCCGATCGCTCACACCTACGAAGGAGCAATAATGAAAAGGAAGAAAGAAAACAAGAGAACCACATGCTGTCAATTTGTAAAATCTCTGTAAGTACGGCAAGGAACTTACGGGGGGGCGTGAAACCTGAGGCCTCTCATCAACTTGAAAAGATTGACTTTTTTTCAGTAAATCAGAAAGCATTGGCGTACGATGCAACACCCCTTTCTTGTTTTGAAAAGTAAACGAGAAAAACACAAAAGGGCGGGAGGCTTTGCATCCGGAGAAGAGTAAACTCTACGGCATCAGAGCGAATACTCGGGAAAACTTTCAGTGGAAATCAATGTTAAGAACACGCAGGGAATAGCTGGGTGATGCACGCCGGCATTAAACCGAAGAGAGCGAATCGCGTTTGTGGATAAATAGGTGACGCACGTAGGGAGGACCGGGCAGGTCAGAACACAGCAGGTCAAAAAAATCTTGGAAAGAAAAAATACGACCGCCTCAGAGGGTTTGAGACTAGGAAAAAAAAACGGGTAGGCACCTAGAGTTTTGGTTATTGGGTGCCCTTAATGGTCACCTTTCCCGAAAATTCTAGACAAAAAGTTGGCCCCGGACTCCGGCATACGTGCCGAAAAAAGTTAGGACTCTGGCAGTTGCGTAACAACCGCATCAAAAATCGCGGCCGGGTCACTCGGGAACGGGCCAGGAAGCATCTGCGACGATCCAGTTGGTCTTGAGGATCGAACGCAAGAAAAGAACCAGGGTAGCCGGGGGAGAAATAAAAAGTTCGAAAAAAAAAAGGAAATGGTCATCCAACGAACAAAATGATCCCCATCTGCTGCGTAATCTCGCAGGTCGAGCGTCCTGTTTGTCTCTGGGTACAAAAAGAGGCCGGCGAAGGTACAAAAAAAAGAATAGGGAAACTGGCCGATGGGGGTTGCAAAAAGGAGGAGACGGCTGAGCGGACTTGCGGAACAACGTGCCGCACTAAATAAAACCTTCGACAGAGAAACCCCCCCCACCCCCACGTGGTTCACTTCGCACCGACTCTAAGTGGCGTAAGGGGGCTTTGCTTCCGGGGGGGGATACACTTCGGCATACTCTTTTAATGGTTCTCCAGAAAATTGGTTGATACTAACGGTTGGATCTACCCTTTTTCAACCTTGGGGGAGCTTCCTTAAACTAGGCGTGAGGCCTTCCTTCTCCTCTTTCCAACACTCTCTTGAGGAAGAATAAGGATAAAGGGACCGCCAGCCGAATTGGGGAAACCAGCTTTCCACAAAAATTACTTTTACCGAAAAAGCAAAAAAAAAAAACTGAAAGGAGGTGACCCGAGGGGGAAATCGGGGGAAACTTGCTCAACAATGCAATTCACAACAAGGAAGGCATCCAGGCGATCAGGTTTGTCAACGGGGAGGCAGGAACAAGCATGCAGTGGGAGACTAAGAACACGGCGATCGAAGGGGGGCGTTAGGCAAGCATGCGAAAGACTTGAGGAGAAACTGGTCATTGGAGGAGTCGAATACTTGGGACACGACTAGTATTACTCTGTGCCCGGCCAAGAAGAAAGAAAACCGCGAGTGTGAGGACCTATTTCGTTGCCGGGAGGTCTAAAGAGGGGCCAAACACCACCAGCTTCTAAGACTAACCGGCCTCCCCCATGTACATGGTGGCAACCAAGCTATTACTGACCTCTCAAGCTTATCCTCCGCCACTGCCTCGTGCAACAAGCTTACCATACTCTCAAGTGACCAGGAAAGGTGGGCCAGAACAACAAAAACCGGTGGGGGGGGCGACGGGGTCGGACCTATGAGCAGAGGCACATTCTCACCAGACTCACCAGGTGAAACTGTAATAATAACTGCGTTAAAGTGAAAAACAAAATGTGAAATTCAACAAGAAACGAAGGCGGGAAGGGGGGGGCCTATAAAACCTTAAACTAGGGAACTAAGGGGGTGTCTGATTGCGGGGGGAAAGGTCTCGGTCTCAAGGAAAGCCGAGGACCACGCCTGAGCGACCTCAAGACAAACGTTCAAAGACCTAACGCGAAGCGGGCGGCCATCGGAAATCGCGTGCTTATTGGCCAAAAATCAAGCCTTTAATAGAAGACTGGAGAGCAAAGGAGGCAAAAGTAGCGGCGTGGGGAGCAACACAAAACAAAATTGCTGGGAGGGGGGGGGCAAAACCATTAAAAAAAAAATCTTAACCTACACTATCAAGGAGGTAAAAAATAGGACTTATTCAAGGAGGAAGAGTCCAAGAAAAGCACAGGGAGAGAGGGGGGAGGATCAAAGACAAAAAGGGTGAAAAACTAAAAAGTCGTCGACATATTAACGACTTAAGGGATTCCAATGAAGAGAAGCCTTATGAGCTGCTCGCGGCTAGAGAAAAAGGTTGAATCGAGGTCGTTAACCCTATTAGTGCACAGAAAAGAGAAAAAAAAAAAAAGAATGAACGAACAGACCACTGAAAGTCCAATTATCGTCGTCCATGTCCGGAGGAAACCTCAAAACTCCTTCGGAAAAGGTGGATTTAGGAGGGGGGCAATACCAAGAAGATACTAACCAGTAGACGTCAATTCCCACACGTCTGGAATGGCGTGAGCGAAAATAGTGGGAAGAAGAACCAAATGCGCACAAAAAAAAGGTGGGAACAACGCAGACGTCTCGTTTGATCACCTAGGGGGCGAAAAATAGCCGGCCGAGATGGCACACGGTCGGATAGATATAAGAAAACTGTCTTCTACAAGGGAAATGATGACGCTGGAGGGGAGAAGTCTGCTTGTGGAAGGAGGATATTAAATAATCCGAAACAGAGAAAATGCAAAAAAAGGTGCCGTTCGAGGCCTGCCTGGCAACGAAAAAAGCACTACATGAGGGGGATAAAGTACACAGAAAGCTTACCCGCCAACAAAAAAAACAAAACAACCCGCCAGAATCCAGGCCCTAGATATAGACAGTAGTTCATCGGGTACGGTTTGGGGAAGTGAGTTAAACCAGCCAAATCTTTGCGCACCATGACCAACCAAAAGATAACGTCAGGGAGGGGGGTCTATTGCGTGACGCACTCCTAAAAAATCCCGGCTTGCCCATGGGAACAGCCGAATGAAAGATCCAACCGTGAAATTCGCTGGGGGAAGGGGGGGTACAAAAAAACTTGCAAGATGAAGGAAAGTTAGAAGCGGTGACCAGGAAGAGCAGCGCTTCATCCGCAACTTAAATTGCCGAGAACAAGAGAAAAACCCACTACACAAATAAAAGACCTACCTAGCGAAGACGGGAATAAAAAACCTCACAGCACGACCAAACAGAAACGGACCCGTTTGCGGCACGTCCAAAACCCAGGGGCAGGGGTCAAGAAAATTGAAGCTCAATGATTCCTCAAGGGAGCGCCGCCGGAAAACATCCAAAAACGGAGCAACTACGAAGAGGCTCTTCTACGCTAGACCGTGACCAAGTTAAGGACACGAACTAAGAGCAAGAAAAAAAAACATTGTAACCGCGGCGCCAGGCAAGCGGGTGTGTCCGAAGGACATGGTGAAAAAAAAGCCGAACGGAAAAAACGGAAGAGATAAAAGAGGGAAGGGCGGATTTGAATGGGTAAATAAGACCACAAACTGGACCCCCCGTGCCGGACGCAGCCGGCGACGTAGCCATCGGAAGGCGAGTGGGAGGACACGGTTGCAAAAAGGCAAAATAAAACAGCACTGAGGCCAAACGGAAAAGAATGGGCCATGTTTCGTTTTTAAGAGCTAAATAGTGAAGCGCCGATAAGGCTAAGAAACCCTCTTCTAAAAAGAAGTGCCCTCCTTGTGAAACGATATGAACTACGTCGATGCTCGTCCACAGGGTGGTCGTCCGGTCGGCAAAAAGCGGGTTCCAAGGGCCAGGGAGAGTAAACTAAATCTACAACAGAAAAAGTGAATCATCATCACAAATCAAAGATTACTAAGGGACATCGAATGTGGAACTACAGGGCAAAAGATATAGATCAACGGTCACCTTGATATGAACCTTTCCCTTCGTCACATCCTCAAAGAGAGGGAAAGCTCATTTCTTGCCACGCGGTGTCCTAGTCCGCAACAGGCAACTCCAGGACATTGTTTGGAGGAGGATCAAGTTAGTCAAAAAAAAATCAAAAGGGAGGGAGAAGCCGTCAAGCAAAAAAATCAAACCAGACAACTCCGGTCAGATTAAACGCAATGGCCACTACAAACATACTGAAAAACTCGGGAGAAGGACAATCGAGAAAAGAGAATAGGGCTAAAACGATGATTAAAATAGTGTTGTCAAGAAAAGAGTGGGGGAGCGATCCAACTTTGTCCATCGGGGGAGATGCGGAAAACCTGGAGACTGGAAAAAAGCCACCAAGCCGTGGGATCTTGGAAAACGACCTTTCGGACAATCAAAGCGCGGCGGGAGGAAAAAATGCAAATCACCTGAAAAGAACTCGTGGTCGCCGGCATGAAACCCGTACTCACACAGGGCGCCGGAATTGGGGGGAAGAGACTAGCCGCTACCCGTAAGCCAGTGAGGATGGGATTCGGAAAAGAATCGAACCGCCAAAAAGAAAACGCTAGAGTCCATAGAAGAAAAAAAACACAACGGAGGAGTAGAAAAGAAGAGCGATGTAAAATACGGCAAACGGGAAAAGGGTAAGCAAAGAGGCTAGGGAAAACTGCAGAAAAGTTCACAAGGGAAGGAGGCTGGAAGGTGCAAAAAACAAATTGAAGGATAGCTTTGAAAAAGGTGGAAGTTTGCGAAAGTTCCTGGTAGACAGCTACAATGCGAAGGGGACGCAGGTCAGAGAAAGCGGGACATCTATTCAAAAAAGGAAAACTGTCTCAGTATGAAAAATTACCAGGGGAACGATCTAGAGTTCTGAGATGGGATTGACCAGCGACGCTACATATGGGCAAGTTAATTCAGACTGGAGAAGAATGTCGGGCAAAAAAGGAAAGGCGACACCCGCATGTCTTGGGCCCGGTGAAGATGCGAGCAGAAAAACCAAAGAAAATCCCCACAGGAGAATAGGGAGAACTTGCGATTCAGGGGGGGGACGGGGGGTTTGGGAAAGACATTCCAAATCGCGGTCCTGCGTGTTGATTGGTTTTCAGAGAAAATTTGAAAGAAAGAGACACGCCGGGCGTGAGGTGGTAAAAAACAACAAGAAATTCGAGCTCCTCTCAACGATCCGCTTGCTCAGAAAACGTGTCCGGCGGCCTGGACACGGCCTTACCGGTACACGGAAAAGGAAACGCACTACGGCAAGCATTCAAGCATCATTGGGGGGGGGGGGGTGTGTTTAAAATGGGGTGAGTGGGGGGGGTGGATGTGCCTTCGACGTCAAATCCTGTGGAATCACAACAAACGACTCGCCGTAATAGCTGCGATTGCAAAGCGGTAAGCCGCCTAAATGGTCTAATCTGCAGCCGTGGGTGCGGTGGGGAGGAGTTACGAGAGGTGGGCTTGGAATTAAACGGACTGGCGCGCGAAGAGAACCTCCATCAGCAGAACTAAAAACATCATGGACGAGCGACACACAACAAAAAGTTTGAGCTTTGACAACGGGGGCACGGAGCGTGTTTGGATTGAAACGTGACTCGGACCGTGAAGACCAATGGAAGACGAGAAGGACGCACAGGGGCAAAAAACCGCCAGGCAGAGGTTAGTTTCCTCGTGGGGAGATGTAAAGAAAGTACCCCTCAGAAATTGCAAGCTATCGGCGAAAAAAAAAAATCACAAAAGAGTCAACAGGGATGAAAAAATCGACGGCTAGAAAACTGGTGACGATCGCGAGCCGGGGAAGGGGGGGGTGACGGGGAAAGAGAAAAAAAGCTACGGCTCAAAAGGTCAGGCAGAACATAAAGGATAGAGCACTTCGAAGCGGACCTGGTTCTTGTTCGACAAGACGGCCCGCAATGGCCTGTAAACGCGCTCAAGACGTGGGTCGGATGGTGAGGAAAGACGTAGGGGATCGACTGTTCGGATTTCATGTGAGTGCTCAGAGGACTGAATCATACCGACCGACGGGGGTTGACAAGGACAAGACGAAAAGCGAAAGTGGGGCAGTTTCGTTCTTGAGGAGGGGTGTTATCCCCTTAAAGGGGAAGCAGGGAGAGTTGGAGTCACCAGGGAGTGGGCTCATCTTCTAGCGGGGTTTCAAATGGAAAGACGATTGGGAGAAATCACGTCTGCAGGATTTCAACGGCCGCAAACCTCATCCTTAAAAAGGCCCAGAAGGATAAACTTGGAAAAAGAACAGAACTTGTGACATCGTTCACACAGGACGAAACAAAGGCGGGGAAACGGTAATCAAGCAGCAATAAAATGCAGGACCAGCCGAGAAGGTGGGCAAACTCCAAAATGCTGGAAGTTTTTCATACGGGACCATCAAGCAAAAAACGCGAGGCGGCGAGCGGGAGGAAGTGGGAAAGCGGGGAGCTCCTGACGCCGAAATTCGTCTGCGCGAGGGGCGAACCAAGAGGCGAACCTTCCGTCTACGTTGGGATAGGAAGATCGACCGCAACCAATCTTCAAAGATGTGCACTCGGACTTTTTATATTATTCTTTCTAGAAGAGAGCTACAGCTATCTACCGCAAATCAGAGATCTCAGTCAAAAAAGAATGTAAAAAGGCCGGAAAGTGTGGATTCGTTCACTTGCATCCGCTAGTGGTGGACTCATCTGCGTATTCCAGCTAATATTAATTCATCTCGTTTATTACGGACAGGACCGAAAGAGCGTACTCTTTTCCGGATTTGCGCGCATTCCTTCCACTTTCGATGTACGGAGGGGCGGGCCCTGGAAGAAGGGGAGCAAAACGTT
>Ga0179591_1355454_pt1 | contig 11845 bp, 10 predicted proteins | sample CZOMad2_1_08_16f_FD_182891 | JGI IMG/M metagenome (GOLD analysis project Ga0179591, IMG submission 182891) | Vadose zone soil fungal communities from Angelo Coast Range Reserve, California, USA - CZOMad2_1_08_16fungal (PacBio error correction) | ecosystem: Environmental > Terrestrial > Soil >...
AGGGTTCACTGCGGGTATAAGAATGAAAGGAGTAAATTTAACGCCCTACCTACGGAAAGGAAAAAGAATTCGAGACAGCCGAGGCAGACGAAGGACTTTTGGGACACGCGCGAGTGGTCAGCAAGAGGCCTTTAAGACCGCATTAGCGGAGATCTTATTGAGCCAAATGGTTGGGGGGAAGGTAGTAGGAAGGAAGAGTTTCCGAGGTTAAGATGCTGGGGTCTAGTAAGGACTTCTGGGAGAGGGCGCAGTAGCCAAAGTTAAAGTGGCAGGGGAGCAAGGAAACTATTGACCTGGGGGAGGGGAAAGTTCAAATGATTTCACAAAGGTAAAAGGGGGTGCTGCAACTATAAGGACAAGGAAGGGTTCGAGAATCCGTAACCGAGGCATGCAGACGAAGAATCGTGCCGACGGAAGTGGGGTCAACCGAACACGGAAAACCAGGGGGGGGGGGGTATGCTACCTTCTTTGGAGCTACGCAACCGCTCTCCCCTCAAAGCTATCAGCTGTGAAAACACGAGGGGTCACTAAAGGAGGCCAACAGAAAAGGCAAGAGGCGTTTTTTTATCAAACTGGAGCCTCGCCAATGACCAGTGAATGGGAAGGAACTGGTCTAAAAAGCCGGCTGACCTAGCCTATAAAGTCAAGCCATCGGAGTAAAGATTTTACTTTTGTACCTCAAATCACCGGGGGACAGGGAGGGGGGGGGGGGTGTAGCCGCGCCGGGTTTGGCTGTTTGGCAAGTTCAAAAACTCTTTTCTATCGGGGGAATTGGCACAAAAAAAACTACTCAGAGTGTCCATCCGATCGAAAGCCCAGCCAATGCGCCCAAGGACAACTTTTTCAACGCGCGAAAAGTGGGGGAAAAAACCTCCGACACAATTCAGCGTGGAACATCGGAAAAGGGGAGAAAAAGAAGCCATGATAATGGACTACACTAGATAACGAAACGAAAGAGGGGAAGCGAATCTCCGGTGCGGTTTGCCCTCATCACAGAAGAAGAAGGGCTCTCATCTCAGAGGGCAACGTGAACACGGAGAAGAGTCAATCGCGTGGGTGCATCTGGCTTCGCAGAGGGGTGAAGGTCTTTTCCAACGACTTCAGGACAAAAATTCTCATGGCGGAACAGGGAAGACTCTGTCGAGCCGCGATTGACGGCTCTTGAATAAGAAAGTGAGCCGTTGGGACCGAAAAAAAAAGAAGATCTGTCAGGGGTAGATTTGCACACGCGGCATCCGCTTCTCGAGCCCAGAGGGAGGATGCGGGTGTCCAAGCTACTAGCCGAGAAACGCAAGATCTTGCTCAGGAAGAGACACTCTGAAGCTCAAGATGGAAACAGAAGGTCGAGGGGCCTTCGACATAGACTGCCTAGAAAGCTTCGGATTGTCTCTGCTCTCAGGGAAAAAAAACACAGAAGCGGCTACAGGTTAGGGAATATCACCCACTATCGGGGCGAAGAAAATCAGGGAACTCGTCTTTGGCCCTTAAAAGGAGAGGAGTCTGCAAGCGCTTACAAGAGAGCGGGATCAAGGGGGGGGGGAGTAAAATTCGGTAAGTAAGAAAGTCTCGCTGCTCCTAAGATAGTCAAGATGGTTTACTTTCCCAAACTCTGTCAAACAGGGGAGGGTGAAAAACGCCGTCTTAAACGTCGGCCCGAGAGGCCTATCGAAGGGAACCCCCACCGCAAAAAGAAAAAAACCAGGGCACCGCCGTACGACTACCTAACCGGAGGCCATACTTGGCGGGAGGAGAGATTTCTCCGCTTTGGAAAGGAAGGAGAGAAGATTTGGCTGTGGAGAGAGGACAGTACGAGCAAATGGAGAGGCAGGAGAAGCCTCAAGAGCGCATTAGATCGGGCTATCTCTGCGCTAGCCAGTGAGAAGCAGGTCCGATTGGGGACAAAAAAAAAAGTATGCCGAGGAAAAATAAAGCAAAATGAGGTTACTTCATGGGCGGGCTCCAACTCTCGGGAAAAATCGAGATGTATGGACCCGAAAGGTCTTCAAAAGCAGCAACTATACGGAGATTGTCGTTCCCGCCTCGCGGGGGGTGTCGATCCAGGGGGGAAGACAAACCAAGGTTTAGAGACGCACTCGATGCTGGATCTATAAAATGGGGCGAACCTTGTTATCTACATGAGGAGATCTAGTCACACTTCGAGAAAGAAGTGGTTTAGGCGTGGTCGTTAAAAGATCAAAAAACAGCGGCTTAAATTTTTTCGCACTCTGGGGGGGGAGGGCTTGGGAAGGCTCAGGCGGAGGACAGGTAAAGAAGAGTCAAGGACGACTATAAGAAAAAAAAACAATCAACTGCGATGTTAGAACAACAACCGGGGTAGAGAAAAAGATAACATCGTCCCGGTTCGGGTCCGTACTTATCGACGAACGAATTCCTGAGGGGCCGAAGAAAAGCAATCGCCAACAGAGTGAGCCAAGGGGGTAGGAAGTTTGACGACGGGCCCGATGAGTTAAAGGGAAATTCCCTTCGGAGGAGGGGGAGGCAAAAGGGGGAAACTCATCCATCGGCTGAGACGCCCACAGCTCCTAGTGGCGCGAAAAAAAGGTTATATGCGGCCAAAAAGATTGAGTCTTGTACCCCAAGTTGTAGCACCACCGTGAGCAACCATTCCCTGAGGAGGGGGGCACGGGGCCCTAAAAGAAAGTCATGCTCGGGATGGGGGCTCATGAAGAATCGAGAGGTTTTACGTACTCTGTCCGACGAACTGCAAAAGAATCTGCAAAAGAAAAGATTATTGGGGTTTCCCGGGAAAAGAAGTGTTAAGATGCAATCAAAGTTGCTTCAGATTTATAGAGAAATCTCTTCGCCTTAAACGCAAAAGTCGCCTCGACGCGGGCCTGGGGAAGCGCAGACAATCCATCTGACCATCTATTAGAAAACGGCGGCGCCCCGAGATTAGGGAGAGCAGAAGGAGGAGCCTCGGTAGGCGTCGGAGACGCTGAAGTAAAAAACCGAATATATCTGCCCAGTTGGTTCTCATCCCGACAGCTCATGCCCTCAGGGCCGAAATGAGGTACGGACCAACTCCCACATGCAGTTATTAGTGAACTTCCCACGCTAATAGGCCGCTGGCAGTGAGAGCGCCAGCTATAGACGGAGGGTCGAAAGGAAGAGAGGACAGAGCACAATTTTCCCCCCAGTATGCAATACGCGCATCTAAAACACCCCGCCGGGTGGAATCGCGTTCTACTCATTTCGCCTTTGATGTCCTGGAGAGAGCGCCAACCAAAAACTCGCGATCCGATTATCTCAGGGCCAGCCTGCAGGGAGTCCATCTCATGGTCGCTAAGGTCGCTCGAAAATCTGTATGTTCGAACAGATAGAGCTTCTCTGGTTTGACTCCTTCTGGGGGCAATCGCGAAGTCTCTTGACCGCTCATTCCGCGATGGATCTGTATATGGTGCATGGGGGAAGTTACCTCTTTGGGGGGCCCAGCTCGAAAGCGAAAAGATCTTGAAAGGGTCAGAAAAGCGAAAATGGATGCCCTCGGACCAGACATGAGAAAGGATGTTGACGAATCGTCTACGGCCATAATACCCTCCCAGACATCGGAGGGGGGGGGAAAATCAATGTCGGCGGTGGGAGCCCTCTTGCTGGAAAATAAGAGTCGAATTCAGAAACAGAACGCCTCGTCTGAAAAAAAAATCGTCAGTAAGATAACATTTGGCGTAGCGATGAGAATCCAGAACCAAATGAACTTTCTAGGGAGCGAGATCCACGTTGCTGGGGGAAAAGATGAGGGTAGGCGATTTGGAGGTGAACTGCTCATGCGGGGGGGAAAGCCGCGTGGCCGTGGAAGACATTGGTGGGTAAGGGAAGAACGAGGATGGATGAGAAGGAGTGCGGGGGGGGGGGAACATTCCTCGACCGGAAAACAGATTGTTTTGTGGGGGGGGGACAGGGTGCCGAAGACATCAACCCTTCGGTCTAACCTCCTATGGACCAAGGGGTGATTCTTTACCACAAAACAGTATCCGTCGCAAGGGGGGGGTATGCTTGAAGGGAATAGTGTAAGTTAAGGGGGGAACTTTAGCCGTGAAGGCAGAAGAGTCATCAGTTTGAGAAACTTCTTAGGGGACTCCTGTCTGAAGAGTATTAAGCCGTCCATCTGCTTTTCGAGGGGGGGGGGGAAAATCGAGGATAGAAAAGGCAAAGAGAAACAAGAACCCAATCGTGGTGTCCTGGGGGAGGGCAAAACTCAAAGAGTCAAAGGCAGCGGTGCGAGAGTAAAAAAAGAAAAAATTGAACAAAAGCGCTACTGTAAAAACTGGGGTTCACCTGTAGGTTTTCTGGGGGTCACGCTAAACGTTTACTCTTGGAAAGAAGATCCCCATTATGGCCGCAAACTTGTAAGGACGGGGGGGGGGGGAGCCATACTCACGAAGTTCGCGACGACGCGGACGATCAGACCCATTGAAACCGAAACTCAAGACCCAAATAATGTGCGAACGTCAAAAAGAAGATGGTCCTCCTCCTGCAGAATGGATGCTCACCCTCCGAGCGCGGCAAAAAGGCAAGGCCATGTTAGCGCCTCGGCTGTGAAAAGAAGGGGGGGAAAGGGGAGGGGGAGTACAGTTCGAAGGGAAATCTCGCCGTCGGGTTGCCCGATGAGAGAAGAAAAAAAAACCGGATGGGGATTTAAAAAGAAATCCTCGTGTCCCCCGAAGCGAAAAGGAAGAGGAGGAACTTTACGCCAAAGGAACTTACGTAAAATGGGAAAAAAAGAATCGACCCGAGGCGTAAAACCAGAAGTGTAAGACTATTGTTTAAAAGGCAAGAAGCTTTAGAGCAAGGGAAGGGAGGCAGAAAAAAAAAAGTGATGCTAAAGCGTAGTAAAAAGGAGAACAGAGATTGGGGGTTCCTTGTGGTAGGCGTCTATGGGTGCACGAGTTTGTTCAGAAACGTGGATTGGGGGGTTGCGTGGGGTGGTAGGGGTGGTGTTTTTGGGGTCGCTCCAGCTTCTTTCGAAGAAAAAGTAGCCAGCCGGTCCGTAAAACTTTTCTGGGGCACTTAGATCAGGCAATTTCTTCAGCGATCCCAAAGGAAGGCGTTTTACCACAAAAGGAAGTTTCCACTTCAGTTTTTTTAAGTAGCAGAGTCAATAACAGTTGCGGCGACACGTCGAGGAAGGGAAGGCCAGCGAGTTGCTGGTTTCAAAACGAGCCCTAAAAGATGGTGTTGATGCTGACTACTGGGGAGGGGGAGAACGCCGAGACCTGGAGGAAAGGCAAACCGAAAACTCGCAAAAAAGCTGCCAGGAAGAGAAGGTTTCAGAGAATACGCCACGGCAGCAACAAAAAGGGGCGTCTCAAAACGTGGCAGGAATTGCCGAACTGCATAAAGGAAAAACTATCCCTGGCGGAATCAAGCAACGGAGAAAGGTAAGGGAGGGGAAGGTGGGGGGGAAAGCCAGCAAAAGCGTTAAGAGGGTAGGCGGTATCCGGTTTCTGTTAGGAAACAGGCAACAGACCGCGGTGCTGGAAGACGGAAATTGGCACCAATAAAAGCAAGGGGGGACCTCGGAAAACGAAAAAATGCGGCCACGGACACGGGACCGTAGGAACGAGCCTGGGCCCGCCGCCCAGGGGAGAATGCACATCTCCAGGTACGAGAAAAGCCATAGACAAAGCATGCGATCAAAACAACGATAACAAAGGGAAGCGCGCCGAGGCACCTTCTAGGAGGAAGTTGTGCCCTAAAAAAAAAAAAAAACAGGGGCGCTACGAGGCTACTGGAGACGCCGAACAGAAGGGGGGGAGTGATAGAGGGAGGAATCTGCCGGTCTTGAAGGTGAGTAAGGGAGGGACTATACCTTGGTCGGTAAAAAGAAGAGGTCTGGGGCTCGGCTAGAATCTCTGCAAGAGGGAGGGCCTTGCCGATATGCACCCAGCAACCAAAAGGGGAAACCCAAAACAGAGGGGCTCACGAACTGGAACAAACACCACGAAAAAGTGCTCGAAGGAGGAGGAGAGGGGGGATCTTCGTTGAAACATTGAGAAACGTAAGAAACTCACCGCGGGGTCTAAACCGGGCCCTAACAGGGGAGAGCAATTAAGCGTGAAACTGTAAAGATCTGTTTCCCAACAAGAGGGAAAGGAACAGAGCCTACTGGATCGCGCGAGAGGAGACCGAAGGAGCCAGGGTACTAGGGGACTGCGCGAAAATTAAGGGAACCCACTGGCGACACTCGAGTCTTAAGAAAAAAAATTGGGCCAGGTCTCGAGGAGGCGAATGCGCTGAGAGCGGCAGTTGCCGCTGGTATAAAAAGACTATGACCACGTCCTATGGAAGGTAACTGTGACCGAGGCTCAATATGGGGTGGGGGGCGTGGGGGAACGAATGGGCAAGAAGACGCTCGACTAGAGGAAGGACATCGTTATCCCAACGAACCATTACACCTTAAAAGGCGGCAGACTAAAAGACTAAAAGCGACTACTCCGAAGAGGCATCGGATGAATCCGCGAGAAGGGACCGGTCAGTGGACCTCAGAGACGATGAAGGAAAGCTGTTGCGTCCTCATAAAAGTAGGAAGGCAGTACGAAAGCATATGCGCAGGAACGAAGCGAGAGCGGCGAAACATCTAAAACAAAGATCTTGGTTTACTCCTCGACGGGAAAAGATTAAAAGACAGCACCGAGTGGGGGGCTACCTCTGGCATCAATGCAAAGCGTAAGAGGGAGCCCAAGGGGGTCGCACCGTAGGCCTTAGAGAAAGACGTAAGTTCGAGGTGGTGGGGAGGAACCGGTTTGGCGACGGGTCAGAGAAAAAAAACTGAGGGGGGGGGGGCCAAAGAACGGCTTTCGCTGCTCTATCTTAAAAAAAGAAGTCTATCCGAATCTACTTTTCGGGAAAAATTATTAGTCGGGGCAGGGATCCGAATGGAACGGGGAGGGTTGGGGGCACCAAGATCAAAGGAAAAGAACTACCTATTCACATTTGTCTAAAACCGCGGTGGAGAAGGAGGGGGCTTTGGACAGAGGAAAGTCATTGGGGGAAGGACGATCGGTCCTACGACAGGGAAACCCGCGGAGGTGCAAGTCTCGACAAAACAGGTCAAAATAAAGAGCAAAGTGTCTGTGCCTACTTCAGGAAGGCTGGACTAATGGCTCTATCTTAAAAAAACAGAATACACCCCACAATAACAGGACCGTAAAATGGGGTGTCGACGATGTAATGGGAGAAGAGCTTGTTTTGCCCTCAAGCAAATAACAGAAACTCGGGGTATCGGGGACAAGAAATGACACAGGCTTCGACGCCGCAATGAGGGGGGCGCACCTAGAGCCAGTCCTAGAAGTGCTTAGGAAAAACCGAGGGGGGGGGGGGGGCTGGACAAACAATAAAAACCTGCAACAGGGGGCGCACCGCTCGACAAGGAAAAGGATACTTTCGAGGGGGGGTGACTTAATAACTCTATCCGTTAAAAAGATCTTCGCTGAAATCGAAAGATGGGAAACTCCAGATTGATCGCGAACTCGGAAGTCTGGGGATTTGAAACAGAACAAACCGTAAACTTCGTCGCCATTGCGGAAGGAGAGAAAAGCGTCGACTAGGTAACGGAGGACAGTCTCTACGTCGCCTAGCGTTAATCGAAAACTCCATCTTCATCGGGGGCACCTCTCGGCCAAAGGGAGAATGAGAGCGGCTAGCAGAAAAAAGCCGGGACTATGGAAGGGGGGAAGCATGAAGGTGACTGGGGCGCCAAGGTTGTGGTAAACTCAAGGCATCATTCTTCAACTGGAAGAGAGGAGTTGGGAAGATCTACATGATCTTTAGACGGGGAAGAAAAAAAAAATCTGCATCGGGCCTCGGAAGGAGTCGGGAGCCGAGAACGACATCAAGACGAAGGGAGATTATCTCTGCATCAGACTAAGTGGCCAAGAGAAAGCAAAAAAAATGGTTACTTCGAACCCGCAGAGTAGTGGGGGAATCAGGGGCATGGGCACTCAAAATGTTCGCAAGAAAGTCGTGGCATGGCCGCTCTGGAGAAGAAAACTCGCGTCTATCCTCTAGGAAACATGGGGACCAGGTAAGGAAAAAAGGGAGACTTCTTGGCTCTCGAGTGTAAGGAGAAAAGAGCGGTCGAGGCTTTGGGGGGCGCCGATTGGGGGAAACCCGCTGCTCTCACCGCCGGCAAGTAGAGGTCACCACAAGGGCGTGAGCCGCTCGTCGTGTTTTGAAAGACGAAGGGGAAGCTCTCGTCTTAGCGACGAGGATGCCAGCCACCAGCCCTGAAAAGTTTGATGGCCGAGACAAGCGTCTGGCCCGTACGAAACCTCGGAGCGAAAGACTGATAAACAAAACGTAGGTCCCAGAGAAAGGAGGAAGTCGTCCCTCTTATAGACCTCTGCGAAGTCTTTGAGGAAAGCCTCGGGCGCCGGAAAGAGAAGGTGACGCCTCACGGACGGAGGTATCGAGTGGACATGCGGGGGGCTCTTGCGCTGGAGATCCACTGGGGCGATGAAAAGGAGAGCTAGTCGGAGTGTAAACTCAGGCTTAGAGGAAAAACGGGGGAAAAAGGTCGTCGATTAATTGTCGGCATTAAAAAGTGGGAAGGAAAAAAATTAACGTTGTATCAAAAAAAAGGGTCGGGGGAACAATGCCGATCGACCAGAAAGTTCCTGTTTAAGTGTGGCCAGTAACAGACCTTCTTCACCTCTCGGTGGACAGCCTATGCTGTCTGTACACAGGGAAAAAAGCCTCCAGATGTCTGAAAAGGCAGTAGAGGAAAGGGGATCAGGAAATGCCAAAGGGAGTGGCAAGTCATCCGTCTGAGAAACATAAAAGCAGGGAGAGGGCCGGCCTTTTCTATAGAAAAGCCAGATTTCAGGGCAGGAGGGATAGAGTTGAGGAAGGCTACTAAACTTAAACGTTAGAAAAATCCGACGGAAGAAACCAATTGTCGTAGAAGTGAAAGGGGAAACAAGTCAAGAGGAAGTAAGGAAGTACGGAGTCACTATAAATATCTTAGAAGGGGAAAAAGGGGAGAATTTGGATTCCCGGTCAACATCGCAGGGGACTCGCAAGAAATGGAAACTCAGCAAATAAAAAAAAAAAGGTCCCGGAAGTGCTTCCAGGGGAAAAAAGGGATTGACTACGGGATCGAAACAGAAGAAGGTCGAGGAAGAAAAAAACGCATCCTAATAAAATCCGCAGCATTAAGAATCAAGACTAACGGGATTAAAAAAAGGGGGGCCTCTGAATAAGGAAAGGCAAACATTGTGGAACAGGGGCGTGCTACAATCGAGAAAAGGAACCAAAGTCAAAAAGGCAGGTTTAGCTCCTCGGGCTGGGCACATTAGAAGGCCGTTTGAGAAAGGTTCCTCCGGTCATCCGAGGCAAAAGAAAAAGGGTTTCCACGAGGGACTCGATTAAAACAAAAAAGGATGAGTCGGAAAAAAAGAGGAGGGCGAAAAAAAAAAAAACTTGAGCATTGGGGGGTCTGCGCGGGAGAAAGAGAATACGTCATGAGAAAGGGAGTCCTCGTACAAGACGAGGCAAACACATCAGGGACGAATTTTTTACACCGGGCTCATCTGTATAAGGCCTGGAGGACCTAAGCCAACGCGCGGGGAGTGGGGGAGACGTTAGAATTCACCCCTAGTACCTGGGGGGTAGGCTGGCGACAGGTTCAGGGGGTACATTTAATGACTTGCTGTGGGGGTTCGGGAGAACGAGAGCGGCGCCCGTAGCCAAATCGTTCAGGCAAACAGGCACTTCGATGAAGTTGGACTGATGTCAATTATTATAAAAATGAACAAGGGTGCGAAAAAATAAGGTTACAGTCAGGTTTTCAAGGAGCAAGCGGCTAAGCGAGGCGTCACTGAAAAGAGCAGCGGTTGCGTTTTAAAAAAAAAAACTCCGTACTACTACATTGTTGGGGGAGCTGAGGATTTTTCTACGTCGGATGAAGCCGGGCATTTCTTAGAAAGAGTAGACCCGACCTCCAAGGGACGCTGTGGAACAAGGCTAAGTTTGGAGAGACTATCTCCAAGGGCAACGGCATGCGGGGGGGGAAAAAATGATCTCGTCAAGGGAAAAAAGAAAGGAAAGAGGTGGAAATCAGTTCAGAGACTACTATGCTTTCACAAAAAAGACTGACGTGAATTAGAAGCACCGGGGCTGTGACAACCTTTAAAAAGGGAGGCGGTGATCCGCGGACCGTTAGTAAAGGGGGCACAGTGCCCAACGAGAAGAAGCGGTGGAGAGGGCATAGGGGGCAAAAAAGTCAAAGGGGGCATCTAGGCATCATCTGATGAAGTACACAAGACCGACTTGACAAATGGCCGAACTTGTCACGCTGAAGGGAAGGAAGAGTTACCTCCTTCAGATACAGTCATCTGGGCAACATCGGGATTTCTCGCCAAAAGCAGCCGGGCACCGATCAAGAACACTCGATACCAAATGTTTACAGAAGCCGGTAACGATCTGCCTGGAGCTGGAGGGGCACATCAATCGAGTACTAGGCGAGCCGAGCAGGGACGGGACACAAATCATCTGGGTCTCCTGGGGTTCGATCAGTGAAGGGAGGAGCAGATTGGGAGGGCTTGTCCTAAGGAAAATTCCGATAACACTGAAGAAAGTTTCTGTCTGTAAACAAAACTCGGAAGGAGGAGTTCTCTCTTTGAAAAGGATCACCCGGAATCGGGGCAGAACATACTGCTGCAAAAACAAAAAGGTGTTGACACCATAACTAATTCTATTCCTTCTCCGAGAGAAAAGAGATTGTGGGGCAATACTTTCGACAAATAACTAGCCTGGGAGCCTCTATGAAACAACTACACTCTTGGAGCCCGAAAGCTAAAATTGGGAAGAGAAAATGGCATTCGTTTCCAGATCTTGAAGAAGAAAAGAGCTCTCTCTCGAGGAGGGCGAAAAAAAAAAAGTCAACTCCAGGGACACTGGTACGCGATAGCCCATTTCTGAACCATAGCTTGGGGTTCGAAGAACTAGAAAGGAATACGGGAACCTGCTTAGCAATGAGCTCGGGCTCATTAGACAGGGAGAAACAGGGCTAACTGTTCTCTTGGGGAAAGATGCTGAACTAAAGGAGGGGAACTGGGAGAAACTCAAGGCTTCCGAAATGGGGCCAACCAAGAGAAGAATCATTGGGGAAAATTTGCAAAAGGGAGTCGGAAGAACCGCTCGCCAAGTGGTCTGCTGCTTCGGAGGAGGGTCTGCAAAACCGCAAACGGGACGCACGCCGGGCAATTAAAAAAACGCGACGCTCGCCTAACCGAGGGAGACGCCGAAAGCTGCAAAGAGAGGGAGGGTCCTAACTAATCGAGCTACTTATGTAGCAGGACTGTCTGGCGCAAATCAAAAAGCGATTCGAGAAGACTACGGACTACGTCTAGGTTCCGGATCACATCTGGGAAAAGGCAAAAAGTCGCGAGTGGGGCTGCAAACGGGAAAGGGGTTCAAAAGGGAAAGAGAATAAATACCGCCTTTCTAAACTCGTTCCACCTCTATGCGACGAGAGCGGACCCAGGGCGGGGGCTTCCGCGCAAAGAGGAACGAAACGAGCCTGACGGGTCAAGTTCTCGCCTCGCCGGCTTGGGGCGCCGGTTGGGGGAGAATACAGTTTTTCAGACTCACATGGGGTCAATGGAGGGGGGTCGTCGTCAACTAAAAACCTAAGGGAGATGAGGGTGCATGGGGATTAGCTATGTAGTGGAGGCGCGCCGTTGAATACTTTTCAGTGAGGGGAAACATCTAGCCACAAGAAGGTCGACCAATCAAGGTAAAGTGGCGACTGGGTTGGGGAGAAATCGGATCAAGAAGGCATTCTCGGAAGTCCATTAAAGGACGAAAGACATCCATCTATTTC
>Ga0179591_1243646_pt1 | contig 11844 bp, 12 predicted proteins | sample CZOMad2_1_08_16f_FD_182891 | JGI IMG/M metagenome (GOLD analysis project Ga0179591, IMG submission 182891) | Vadose zone soil fungal communities from Angelo Coast Range Reserve, California, USA - CZOMad2_1_08_16fungal (PacBio error correction) | ecosystem: Environmental > Terrestrial > Soil >...
CCTGGTATTCGCTCCTCTTAGAGTATTATTAGAGCATATGAACTAGAGGAGGAAGTCTATGGAAAAAAATCGTCCTGTAGACAAAGGAGGTCTCGCCGTCGTAAGGGTCTGTATTTAATGAAATCGCTTCTTGGGGGGAAAGGAGGAGGAAAGACATCGGAAAAACGTAGCACTAAATGATCGTAGAAGAGTTACTTCACCGTCGAGGGGGCTTGAGGCTCGCAATCGGGAGGAACTGGAGGACCCTGTTTTATATTGGGAAAGCCGGGCGGTAGAAAGGGGAAGGACGCCGTCCGCACTTAGAGACGTGGGCGGGAAGCTCATGGTAAGGCTGAAAAAACAGTCCTCGAAGCAGCAAAAAAGCAGGGACGGTAGGGTTAAGTCAGGGAACGGCATCGATAGTAAAAAGGGAAGTGAGCTGACCCAAAAGCGTCATAAACAAATTAAAATTGAGGAGAGATACAGTGGGGCGGGGTGGTCTCTGTGCGGAGGAACGGGGTGGGGCGAGGGGATTTCTTCAACAGGAAGGAGGCTCGAAAGAACATATAAAGCGATTAAGTGGGGAAGAGTCAAGGTCTTGCGGAGAGCAAAGAAAAAGAAAGGAAATCGAGGCCTGCGATCATGAAGCACGTACGACGTTCTTCTGTGAAGGAGAGGACAAAAGCGGCAGTGGGAGGGGGAAGGGGAACAAAAAAAAGGGCTGCTTATATACGAAAAGAACTGTCTTAGGGAAACTTTGAGCACTCGAGGCGGAGACGGGAAGGCCGAGGAGGCTCCAGACTAAGTGGAAAAAAAAAACTGACATGCTCTCAGGAGAAGGCCTTCGGATCCAAAAGGGAAAAAAAAAAGGGGGGGGGGGGGAGGAAGAGAGAGGGGGGGGGAAAGTGCGCGCGGAATCAAGACTCTCCCTTCACAGTTTAGAGCAAGAGCTCAAGTCGATTCGAAACGGTGAGGTGAGAACTGCCCTAAGGGAAGTCCGTCATGGACAGAAAAAAGCCTGCCATCTAAAAGAAAAACGTGGACGTGATGAAAAAAACAAAAAAAAACAAAAAGCAAAAGGGGGGGGGCCACACAAACACAAACCAACAAACCACGTACAGGGATCACTCCTAAGGCTAAAAGGGTATGACTCTGCCGCCGGGCCCCTAAAATGCCATCAAAACAGAGCCCCCAGTGGGAGTCGGCTGCCTGAAAAGGAGACTATTTCGCCCTTTTCCGGGGTTCAGTCCGAGTCTCCGTTGAAGGAATGCAGTCGGATCTTTCCGTAGCTCGGGGCTGGGGGATCGCGCGGGCTCATGCAGGAGGGTGGCGGAAGATCTGGAGCAAGTGTCTGGAAGCACTGGGGGATCTGGTGTTGTTGAGAGCATAGACTTGATCTGCTCACATCCTGGCGTTTTGTAAGGGGTGGGTTTTGAGTGTAGGAGCAGGAGGAAGCGTCGGGGGAGCTTCCTGGGGCAGGCCCGGTGTGGCGTGAGGCGGGGGGTCGGCTCGTAGTGGGGGTCGGGGGGTTGAGGGCAGAATCTGGGCTTTTGGTAGACGACAAACTACCGTCGTAAAATAGAAGCTTTAACAGACAAACTACTCTAGAATCAGACTGTTACAACTTGGCTCTTGAAAGACAGAAAAAGAATCAAGAGACAGGCAACCGTCTCTTAGAAAAGCGAAAAAGGGCTAGGGGTCAGGTCAGAAGTAGAACCATAGTGGGAAGGAGAGGGATCGGCAGCACCCGGCTTGGAGGAGGGTGTGAACTTGAACAGGGGGCATTGAACGCATCAACCGTCGAGTATCGTGCTTGGGGAGGGCAGGCAGAGTGCGGAGCACTTACCTTCGGTGGGGGTAATCGCGAGTGGATATTGAGAAAGCGGAAAGGGGTCGTTGTGTCCCCAAGGAGCGATTGGAGGAGGGTCTGTAGAAGGAAAGTCTCTTCCTATGAAAGGGCGTGTTCGTTAGATAGAGAGGTTTGACGATTACTCTGTAACTTAGGCCAGCTCTATGGAGGGAAGAAGGCTCCAAGTTCTAGAAAAAAAGGCCAGGCTACCCTGTCGGACATAGGAACAAAAAAGAGGGATGAGCGTATCTCTTTCTAAACTGAGGGGGGGAGGGGTCCGATGGAAGAAATGAAAATAGGAAGTGGGGAGAGATCAGGAGAGGAACATAAAAAAATGAAAGCCACCATTTGCAAGCAGTCTTGGGCTAGATGTACTATCTGGTTGTCAACATCAGAATGAGCGTCCTGGGTCAAAGGGGGGACGCGTGATTCCACTGAGGAAAAGGTCCAGTGAGCTCCATCAACAAGACCTTCAGGGGGCATAGTGCCGCAGGGAGGGAGCTAGCGCGGAGATTTGACGAAATACCTTGAGAAGAGGGGACTGTACAAAAAAAGAGAGGGACACATACCTCAGGTAATCGCGATGTTCGGTAGAATCCGTTCCAGTCGATGAGCCGCTAAATAAGGAGGAATATGGAGCAGTCCTGGGACGCAAAGGAAGATACTACTGTCAGTGGACCTAGTGCGATAGGGGCTATGATGACTTGGTTGGCGGCAACTAACGAAGGGGCGGCGGGGGGTGGAAAAATATTATAAAAAGGGGTTGGTGCGGGGTGTGGGGGGTGGGGGAAAAAAAAAAAATCGGGGCAGGCGCGGTGTAGATGAACAAACAGCGTGGAAGGGGGACCCCAGCAACCATTGTAAACAAAGGGAATCAGATGCTTCCGCAGCAACTTCAATGTTTAAGTACAAGAAAGCTCAATCTAGAACCCGCATAAGCGACCCAAAGCCTAACGGGGGGATCCCGATTATGGGCCCTTATTTGCGTGTCGGCGTCGGGGGGGGAGGAGGGGGGAAGGGCGCTCGAACCATGAATGACGAGTGGCGACGCCTAAAAAATATTTTTCAGTACGAGAGACTAGCCTGGAGGGGCCACCAATCCATAGGGTCTAAAAGGGTCAGCCAAAACTCGGGGTTTCTCTAGGGGAAACGGGCCTCTAGGCTCGTGAGGGAATCCGTAGATGTAGGAGAGAAGTCCGTTGCAGGAAAAACAAAGAGCTGCAATAGCTCTGAGAAACCTCACTACGTCGGCCGCTACCCAGAGGCGGTCAGAGTTACCATCTTAAATGCCGGGTGCGTTCTCCGAGGGAAAGGACGTTAATTGAAAGAAGGAATATGGAGGTAGCTCTGCGCCAAGCCACTTCGACGAGTTCGGCTTACGCAGAGTGAGATGATGGAAATAATTCAGGACTTCTGGCAAAGGATGGGGGGGGAGAAAGGTAGTCGCCGAAAGGGGGCGATTGGGATACCTGCTCAGGACCAATTATGTGGAAATGGATCGTCGATTGTCTAAAAAACGTGCAGAAGGAGGAGAGCTCCTCTCCCTAGATTGATCTCGGCGAGAAAATAAAGTCTCCGGCAAAAGGACGCAGTATGTGAGGGGGAGGAATCCATGGCAGGGACTATCAGCGATCGAGTCTATTTAAGGATCAGAGAGAGTCGGCCTATAGGGACACAGGACCGGTTGGCAGCGGACTGTCAAAATAGGGGAAGAGCTCTTCTGGAGGGGGGATCGACAGGCAGGACGCGCCTGAAGGGGAAATTTTGTAAGGGGTAGAATTTTCAGGAAAAGAAGAAAAAAAGGCGAGGCTGGGGCTGACGTGATCCAGGCAACTCACCCCGTGTTGGACGAGCTTACCAAAGGAACTCTTCGGAAGAAGAAGGGGAGTGAACGACATCAGCAGCAAGAGATTCGGCTTTACTGTCCGACAAAGGAAATGTTTGGTCAAGCGGAGAACCACGAGGAGAAACGGCCTTCTCCTCGGCGACAGGAACCGCGTAACGCGGGAATGAGTCCCTGGGGGGGAGGTACTCAGGGGGAGGACGACGGAACAAGTTCTCAGGTGGGAACCGACTGAGGAGCGGGAGAGCACCAAGGAGAGGGCCGGAATAATAGACGCTATGCGGGGCTACGGATCGGTAGGCGATCTCACGTAGCAACGATCTGAAAGGAGAGATCTATGAATCTAAAACTGTAGGCCAGCGGAAATCACACAATGCACCGGCAGCCGGCGTTTGGGGAATGACCCTCACCACTCAAATGGCTAGCTGGACTATCATTGGGTTAGACAAAGATAAGTAAGGAAAAAAAGAGGTAAGGGGGGGCCCGACTGACACTTGTGGCTTCTTGTATCGGTTTTCTCGCGGAGTCAGTCTACGAGCAAGCGTCTATTTGAACCATAATCCTAAATAAAAAAAGGGAGGAAGCTTATACTTCGAAAGGGTCGCCGGGTTGCAGCAGTGGGGGACTACTCTCGTTCAGGTTCGAAATAACGGCAGGGTAGCAATAAGGACCTAAAGGCTAACCTAAGTTAAAGTTAAAAGGGAGGATGGATTGACCCGCCTTTCAACGGAAAGGATGAGGGTAAAAGGGGGAGATGTCGAACTAGAGGAAATGAGTTATAGAAAGATTGATGGGGGAAGGCAGGGAGGGACGGAAGAAAAAAAAAAAAAAAAAAATGGTGGAGTGGGTGAACGGGAACGGGCAAAGGGGGATGCGCAAGAGGTGGACACGGTGGGGGGGGGCACACCAGACAAAAGATAACAGAAAAAAAAGATAAAAAAAAACAAAAAAAAAAAACAGAGGAGCAAGGGCAGGAGAACGGCTTGCGCCTTGACCGTACGGGGGGGTGCCGGAAAGCACATGGGAGTCCAGATAGCGGATCTTTCGCATCAGAGAATCGGCGAAAAAAGGAAAACGAAGAGGAAAGAAACATAGGGTCCGCGAGCGAAAAGAGACGATGAGACGGCGCCACACACGGGGAGAAATCGGTCACAAAACGTTCAACGGAAAGAAACGGGGAAGGAGAGTAACAGGGCCGGGTACGCCTTACAGGTAGGGGAGAATAGAAAATCTATTCACGTCAGGAGTCCTGAGGGGAAAACCCAGGAGAGACGTACTTCTGCAAGCTTGTATGAAGACAAGTTTCTATTCCGTGCATCGATCATCGCGGTTTGTGCTGACCAAAAAGGAAGGGACGATGGATAGAAAGCGTGAATCTGATTAGACGGAGCCTTGGAGACATCGTGATACATAGAGCCGCGGACAATAGTCGGGTAGGAGGAAAAGCGTCGAAGGGCGGGACCATCACGGAGGGGAGGATAGGAGGGGAAGTGATTTTCTGGTCGGATAGACCGACCAGCAGGAATTCATCTCGGTGAGATAAGCGGAAGAAGACGAGTGGGAAGTGAGGAGAAGGAGCTGTCAGCTACCCACGACCAGTCGGATGCTGCCCTGGGAGGAAAAGGGTGAGGGACTTCTATCAGCCTCACGGGGGAGTCGTTGAAAAATGAGTGGAGATCAACCAGATCCGCACTATTGGGGACTTCTGGCGAAAAGACTGTCCCCAAGGCGGAGGGGACGCTAATCGGTTGTACGGTTGGCTGAGGGCTACTTGGCGACGACGGATGGAGAATGGATCTCAAATCTTCGGGGCTAGGAGTACCGTTAAAGGACTCCAATTGCGTCCAGGAGGAAGAAGAAAGGGAATAGGCCTTGTTCTCGCATATAGAGGGCATTTGGGACTATATTCTCGAGGGAAGGAATGGCGACGTTATTCCATGGAGGGAATGAACTTGGCTAAGGAGGGACAAGACGCCAGGTGCCTTAAGAGGTCGTAAAAAGAGTCAGGGGAGACAAGAGATCATATTCGAGAGGAGGTCAATAAGAAGCGAAGGACGATAAAAAAGGTATTCGAGATATCGCGCCCGGCAGAGGAGAGGAGAACTTGGGGTACGGGGCTTACAAGATAATTCACTGCCGATGGCGCGGCATGCCTACAGGGGCACAGGATATGAGAAGAAGGGCCCCGCGTCAAAAGTGCCTACGAAAGAATGAAAACTTGGTGTTTGGGAGGGAAACTTGGCACGGGGCTTGGTTAAAGCAAAAGAGGGCCGGAATTGAGCACAGATTCGACGATACGACTTATTAGGGTGGGGGGGGCAGGAAAAAATGGAAAGAGCTTAGACGTCTGAGGCGGGGACAAAGAATCTGGGGGAACGACAGGATGGGCCGAAGGAGAGGTAGCGTATCGTCAAAGGCGAGACGAGGGCCGATCGACCTCGTACCAGGGAAGCTTTCTGCTGACGCGAACAGACATCTTGAGATGCTTTTTGGAGGGAAAAGATGGCGGGAGAAGTGGAAGGAGTATCTCGAAGAAATAGGAAACATGAATGCAATGGGTCGCCGTCAGACATCGCCTTGTGCCGAGAAAACTCGAACAACAAAACGGGGGAATTAGGAGGATAAGAATCAATCAGTCCACATGAAAAGGCAGGGCACCAGAAGGGGACGGCTAGTGCACGGGTCGATACGACGTACTGAGAAGGAGCACGGGATCTTTACGCAAGACTCCTCCCTATGAATGTATATCAAGAAAGGTAAGGGCTCACGAAAGAAAAGGACGCCGAGATCCAGGTGAATAGCCTCTACTAGGAATTCAATACAGTGGGACTATTCTACATGATTGTGGGTTCGAAAGTCAGTCACTACTAGAAACTCTAACCAGTCGCACTGGAAAATTCAGGTATATCGAAAGTATGGTCGAAATGAGATCTGCAGCAGGATTGGGGAGACCAGGCCAACCTGTGCACGATCGACCCACCGGAAAGTTCGGGATCGAGGACCCGGAGGCGATTGTGGATCAAACCCTAAATATCAAGAGGAGGGGTCCCTATGGCGGTGCCGAAAGAGCACAACGGGATGGTTCCTTCTAGTTAAAGACCCGAATGTTACTACCTCAACGGTTGCGTTTATAAAGGTATGATAAGAAAGAAAACGTGGGTGTGCGACTTCCTTCATTCGAGAGAGAACACATCAGGATCGGAGAATGGCTATCTGAACGACAAAGTGCTACTGAGTGGATCAGCTTACGGTCCAAGAAGGGAAGGGTTCATGCCTAAATTCCCTCATGGGTAAAGGATACCGAGAGATGGTGTTGAGTCTCTCAACGAGAGCGCGAGAGAATCTCGCAGAAAACAGGCGAGAACTAGAAAGGACCGACTACGAGGGAGGCCAATTTAGACCATGTCGCTGAGAAGGGAGTAGGGGGAAGGTCTCCTTGCTCACCGGATCTCACGTCAGTGTTATGGTCTCGGAAAGAGACAATTAGGCGTCCCAATTGCAAAAGACAATGAAAAAACCGGGGTATACGGCTACTGCTCGAATAGGCTGGCGAGGGGCCAGTTCCAGCAAGACAACATATTAAGTCATGGATAGGATATACCAGCACCTTTGGGCTAAAAAAGGGTGCACCGATCTAATGATATGAATCTAAATACAGCACGAAGCATCAGAATTCATCTCGAGTCTTCGCGACGGTCTCAGTAGGGGACGGCCGCGCAAAGGGACCAAGCAGGCTTCGCTTGAGGCGATTTTAATTGAATCGGAAAAAGACTTCGGGGGCTGCCGAGGAATGAGGAGGGGAAGCCTGCAAAAGAAAAAAAAAGATCGCCTCTCTTGTCGGGAACACCTGGAGGAAGCGTGAGACTCTATAGCGAGGTGGCAGTTGAAAAAATTTGGGATCGAAGAGGGAGAAGAAGTGCGCCGAGCATAGGGAGTCATCCATTATAGAACACTCAAGTCACATAGGCAAAAAGGAGCGACGAGGCCAACAGGGTCCTCGGACATGTTAGGCTCTAAGAGACGTGAAGGGTCCTTCGGAGCATGATTGGGAAGGACAAGGCTCGAGGAAGAAGGATCATCCTTGTGGGGACTCTCCAGGTTGGAATAGCGGCGGCCTTAAACTAAGAAGGGTTTCATGTCAAAAACACTGGGGGGCGAGGCGAACCGGTGTGCTGGGATCCCGTCAGCAGGAGGGGACTGGTCGGGTAGCAATTGGCGATGTCTAATGGGGGACTAGGGGAGCTGCCTTCTCGGGGAAAAAAAGGGATCATGACCGCACGTAACAGAGAAGAGACGGGGGGGGGGGTCATCCCAATTGACACGTAGGGTAAGGGGAACTATACAGGGGGGGGGACCAAGGCGGAGGAGCGGGTCAAGGATGCACCTTCGATCAGGGGTTTCGGGATCGGGTAACACAGGAGCCCTGAGAATGCCGAAAAATGTACTGAAGGGAAAAAATGGGCAGCCTCTGTTGAGAAGCTTAAGCAGCGACATAAATCTCAGTATAAGACGCTCGGTAGGTAACTCCATAAGAGCGATTTTTCTAGAGGTTCCGTGAGGAGTGGGCAAAAGAAAGACACCTCTTTTTTAGGAAAGAGGGAAAAGGCAGTAACGCCGGTGGCAATGATCTAAACTAACGGGGGAAGACACGAGGGGAGACATCGCGACCGGACAATATGGACCAGGGGAAAGAACCCGTGAGCTCCCGTCAACGATCGTGAAAGAGACAGGGACAACGTCTTCTGCGGGAAGAGTCAGATAAAGATCTGTGCGCAGATGAGAGAGAGCTCGTTTCGCGGGGGGAGGAAGGAGGGGGGGGTCCAAGCCAAATCCGTGAGTGAACGGGAGGGGTTTCCGGCGTTGGCCCTTCAGTATGGGAAGAGAGGTGGGAATGCGGGACCAGCGAAAGAGAGGGGGGCGCCTGTGCTCGATGCCGGGATAAGGGAAGACAAATGAGCTATCAGCGGAACGTATCAGAATCTGAGGGGTTTCTCGAGGTCGGGAAGAGGGGGAGGTCGGAGATCTTACTGAGAGAGGGTGATCGGCCTAACTTTGGGGAATCCGAACCCCGAACAGTGACGTCTTGGAGAGCGGTTGACGCTAATAATCTTCTTAGTCGAAGGCGACTTTAGGAAGGGCGTGCGATCTAGGACAAACGGTGCGAAAAAAGACCGGCTTCTAATTCTTTAGTGAGAGGAGTTCTGAAAAACGGGGGTACCTCAAATGAGAGTAAGCACCGGACTGTGATCGCCTAATCCCCCCAGGGAACGATCTACTTCCTCTGGCAACGATTATTTAGTAAGGCTTATGAGGAAGGCGTCCTCTCCCGAAAGAGATGAAGAACAACCCACCCCCTCCCCACGCTGGGTAGTCGGACGACACCGGGGAAGATATTACCTTGGTCATCTACAAAAAAGGGTATCTAAAAGAGGTTGCAGATACTGCCGACGCTTGAAGGGGCGCTCCTACGAATAGTATCTAACGTCATCTGGAAATAGCCTCCATGGTATTACTCCAACCCATAATTCGAAAAGATAAGGGCTACGTAACAGAAAACTGCAGCGACCAAGGGGTTGCCGAGTCAAAGTAGAAGACCGTGGAGGAAGGCATCTAAATCCGAGGCTCGTCGTGAGAAACGAGAAACTCTGACACAATCATCAGTCGAGGGGGAGGCTCGTAGTCAGAAGCCTAAAAGGGCGGGCGACTAAAAGTAGCCGAAAAGATCGTCCTCGATGAATACTGGGTCCTCATCGCCTAGAAGTCTCTGGTTCATCGTGCAGAAAATGGGTTTCGAGCTTCAGGATCTTAAAGAAAAGGGAAATTCAAGAGGAAGCTGCGACATCTTCAAGGCATCGTCCAAGCTTGAACGGGTCACGGAAGAGGCGAACTCGGTCAGGTTCGAAGAGTCTGAAGGGGATAGGGCTATATCTGGACTGTATTGTGTCGCAACTGAGAGCCGGCAGGGACAATCTCGAGCTGATAAGTGCTGCGCTATAGCGCTCAAGAGAAGTGACTCCTCAAGTCAGGAACATAACATGCGCATGGGGAGGGGTCTAGCTGTTGAGGACCAGTATTTGAACAGTGGAAAAGACTCGGGACAACATCGTAGAGGGGGGAGGTACCCGGGGGCATCGTTGGGCGGAGGAAAATCCGATAGAGAGCTAAGAATAGAACCCTGGGTGTATTCCTGGGCGGGACTGCAGGGTTCTTCGAGGGAAAGGTCTGCATCGCTGCAGCTGGGGGGGGGCAGGCGAACTGCAGCAATTGATAAATCAATATGCTCCCAACGGGTCGCACTTCTGACCTGCTATGGGGGCACTTGCAGCAAACTTGGAGAGTTAGCATGCGGGGCCGCGCTCCGCCATAGAGAAAAGCCGCTCAATGAAAGAAGAATTTGAGCCAGAGCATCGAAAAATGCTTAGAGAAGAGGGGGGGGGGGAAACCAAAGCACTATGCGCTCAGGGAAGGAGGAGAAGGAAGGGCGCGGCTTTGATACCGAGACTTGAAGATGGGGACGGATTCCATCTTTCAGGGTGAAATCGAGAAGCCAGAAAGAGGACCTCAAGATGGCTTGCGAAGAGAATCCGAATCCGGGATCGAAAGAATAGGGAAGGCTTGCTTTATTCGTGGGGGCGAAAAGCCAAGAAAAGGAAGTGGAGAACGTAGTGGGAACGGCATAGCTAACGAGCGCGGGGGCGAGTGAAAGACATGAATCTATTAGCCACAGTGGTCCTCAATCGGAAGGGGGAGGAAAAATGTGTTGGGAGAATGGGGAAAAGGTGGAGCTCGGACGGAAACGGATACAAATCCTCAAGAAGGTGACGGTATCATCCTTAAACCGTGTATATTGTAAGGGGAGAACAAATAGGAGATCACAGTTATGACCTTTCCATTGCAAATTGCAGTTCTGTAGGCCTAAAAGAATCAGAGGACTTCATTAACTGAGGGATCTAATCGAGTGAGAAGAGAAGCGTCACTAAAAGAAGGCGCAGTATAAGTAACTGGAAGAACAGAAGGTCCTGCAAGCCACTGAAATGGGGGGGGGGACGCCCATAATGTCGAAAGGGGGGAGAGCGAGCCCGGAGTCAAAAGGCGCCGTGCTCAATGGCTCGATAAGATATTGCACTCGAAAATCTAGGGGGGGAGTAGAACGCATGAAGTCGGGCAAGGTCACACAAACCGCAAGGAACGGGAGGATTAGAAGGAAATGTGGGACGGAGGAGAGAATTTTGTGCGTGGACGATCGGTTTGAATAGCAGGGAACACCTATGCTTTCGTCCCGCGAAAGCGGGAAAAAAGGGAGGAAAAAAACTTAATATTTGGATCGGGGCCCACAGGGAGTTTTCTTGGGACTAAAGATCTGGGAACGCATCTACCACCGGAGAAAGAGGTGATTCCAGAAAAGAGGGGAGATAGCGCGCCTTCAGAGGGTTCAGATTGTCCTCGGAAGGTAGAAGCCTCCTATTGAGACTTGGCGCTTGTGAAGGGAGAAAAAGCTTAAGCTCGGCGAAGTCTCAGTAAAACAGCGGGGAAGGTCCCAGCACGTATATTCGGGGGGGACAAAAAAAATTCACGGGTTCGGAAGTAGAGTCGATCGCGAAAAGAAAAAGCGAGTGACGGGGGGGGGACAGGTCAGAAATCTAATTCAATATAATTTTTTGACAAGGAACTTGGGGCGGGCGATCTTCACATGGGAAGCAGGACCTGATAGGGCAGGCGGCCTCGGTGGGGGAAACATCAACTACTGGGGTGAGAAGGCGCTCCATCAATGAGGATATCCTCAGAAGGAGGGAGGACGCGACACTGTCGCGAGGGGAAAAAAACAGAGGACTAAGGAGCAGGCGCGGAACGGGCGTCCAGGGAGGTAATGGCCTGGGGGAAAGAAAAGGAGTGGGATCGACACAAGGCAGGCCGAGCTTAGCAATGATAGTGGAACGGGCACAAAAACTAGCAGTAGAGGATACGCGCATCGGCTAGGGGGGGAGAAGGCCTTGGCTCCCATCATAAGGGGGGGGGAAGGGGTGCGGTGCGTCGGAACACTGAGATCTCGTACGAGCTGGGGAACTGGCACGGCACCTCAGAAGACTCAAAAACAGCCGCATGATATGGCTGGGACTTAGAGCGGCCATAGCATAAGTGCCACGCTGGAAAAGATTCTCTCCCGAAAGGAAGG
>Ga0179591_1270288_pt1 | contig 11844 bp, 14 predicted proteins | sample CZOMad2_1_08_16f_FD_182891 | JGI IMG/M metagenome (GOLD analysis project Ga0179591, IMG submission 182891) | Vadose zone soil fungal communities from Angelo Coast Range Reserve, California, USA - CZOMad2_1_08_16fungal (PacBio error correction) | ecosystem: Environmental > Terrestrial > Soil >...
TGTTGTGGACTAGGTACGGGGCATGGGACGCGAGCACGGGGGATGGATCAGGGAAGAGGTCAGGGAAAGAAACGAAAACAACCCGTCACGCGAGACGGCCTGGTCCAAGGTGAAATTGGAAAGACAGCGAAAGAGGTTTGGAGATTCAACTCGAGCTGGCGATGACGGATGGGGTTCGTCAGCGTTAGAAGCAAAAGCGGCGATCAGGGGGATGCTGCCGCTTGATACGGATGAAACAGGCCTTTCTGTGTCGGTACAAACTCATGTCGGGAACGCGCGTAGGGGGGGCATTCAGGTCGGAAGGGTTGCGACTAGATTCGAAGCAGACCTGACGCCCAGAACGTGCCCTAAAAGTGAACTTCGATGAGGTTGCTCTGACAAGAATAGGGTCTGTGAGGGGAGCAAAACTCTTTCATACTTCGGGCGGGACGCGGACGTGGTAAGAATCATTGTAAGAGAAAGAACCGAAACTAGAAGGATGAGCGAAGCAATGGGACAGTCCAAGGAAATTTTTAAGAAAAATTGCCGTCATCTCTCCTGGGTCCAAAGTTAGGGCAGGCTTCCGGCCTACATGAACGAAATGCGTCTCGTGTCGAGAGGGGAGGGGGGAAGGAGGTTGGTGCCTGGGGGTGTACTTCGGGTTATCACCCCGTGTTTCTCAAGGTCATTTCAAAGGGCTCATCCATATGGTTAGCTAAATCGGGCTCGAGGTAAAGAATGGCATTGATCTGACAAAAGGGGTGTAATGAATCAAGAGACCGCAGTGCAAGGGGGAGGAAGGTGCGCGGCCATATCATTTTTATCTCCTTAGGACGCGAATCACAAACACATGCGTCGGCTTCGAGGGAAAAAAAAAAGGGGGGCGGGATCAGAAGGGGTAAGAGGAAAAAATGTTCATACTTTCGGACCTTTCATTTCTATCATAAAAGATCGGAAAGAGAAGCGTACTTTTCATCTTGCAAATAAGCTAGCGGACGTCTACATGCTTGATAAGAACAGGGGGGTGTATAAAAATCTTTTTGGAGGTTACGGCTTTCTCTATCAAAGGCGAAATGCAGGAGAGGGGAGAAACTGGACCTTTTGGAGTTAGATCAAGGAGAGAGAAAGTTCACAAGGGGGTCCTGGGGGGTGTGAGGGGTTCCGACGGAAACGAGCATCACGAATCTTTTCAGAAAAGAAAACGACTAGTTAACGGGTCATTCCGTAAGCTCTCTTCAGCTCCGTCGTCAAAAAGACATATGCCCATCAGCAGCTTGGTAAAAGTGAATGATAGAAGAAACTTAGGGGAATCAACGCTCTTAAAGAGAGAAAGATTATTGCGTCTTCGCGCTATCGCTTTAGAAAAAAAGTAAAGGTACCGAGTCGAGATGTACCAGCGAACAGAGATAAAGGACAACACGGAACCCGGGGGAGTGAGTAACGGAAGAGAGGGCGAATGGAGGAGGGGGTCACGTGACGGGGGACTGGGGTAGAAAGAGTCCGGCTATCTGCGCTTTATAAATTCCAAACAACACAAAACCAAGAGGGAGGGTTGCCTTCTGGGAAATCCCAAAAAGAGAGCGTAAGGAATGTCTCATCGGAGAAGGTGTTAGAGGGGAAACAAACCATCTACTCTAGAAAGGGAAAGGGGACGTCTAACGATGAGGCATTGTTAGAATCGTTAATCACGGAATCCGAGCAAAATGGTCCGGAAAGTGTACATGTGAAGAGGGGGTCGGCTGGTGCCGCGGCACCGTCCGAGTCGGCGAGAGGAGAGAAAAGTATACTAGGCGGGACTAGAAAAAACATCACGAAAAAACTTCATCCGGCCAAAGGTAAGGAATCGCGTGGACCGACAAATCAGGCTGCAAGAATCACCTTTCTCCTGGTGGCAGTGGGAAGGCGCGCCCGCGGAGTCAGGTAAGGGTCAGAGATGAGATAGAATGCAGAAAGAGAAGGAGTTATATTCTCATACTGCCTGTTCTGCGAAGAGGCTGGCTATTGCTCAGAGGTACACAAAAGGTGCGCTGTCCGGGGGAGGCCGGTATCTCGGTGAACTCGGGGGGCGGAGCGAAAAGGTTGTGATGGGAGGTATAAGGGAGGGTGGTGTGCTCAGCTCTTGGAGGAGAAGGTCTGGCGCCTTTGTGGGAAATGTCGCCGTCCGTACAAAAAAAAAAAAAAAAAAATTATCGCCTAGAATAGGGTGGGAAGAGGAAGGTCGGCCTTAATCCCGTAGGGAACGATCGAGACGCGATCTCTCGCGGTTAGAGGGGCTCAAAAAGGGCTGTTCGAGGCCACGGCTAGGGGGGCAAAAACATCAGCGCTTCTTCGGGTGACGCGAAAGCGCGTGGAAGGAGGGGAGAGCGGGGCGTCTTCGAAGTAGACCACAAAAATCACGTGGCGCAAGCTTCCTAGGAAAAAGCAGGGAATGAACGGGTCGGGGCCTCGGAAGGGGCATTGGAATGACCTGTGGAGGAGGACGGGGTAGGCCTGGGTCGGGGGGACAGAAGGGATGAACATTTCTTATAACAGGGAAAGAACCAGTCTAGCGGCTGAGGACCATGTTGGTCGTCGGGGGCAAGGTGGGGAATCCCGCCGCTGATGTGTCTATGTCGGGGACGGGGGGCGCTGCGAGTTACAAAGTGAGGGGGGGTGTCTTTCGATCGGGAGCGAAAAAGGGGCGGGGAACGTCGGGAGGGTCTATGCCCGTTTGGAAACGGAGTCAAAGACGGCCGGAGAATACGCCAAGTCTAGAAAGAGGAAGAGGGGAGAGGGAAGAGGGCAGGGGGTTGTGCTCTGTAGAAGAGGAAAAAGCCACATTGGTTCGACTACCAAAACATTCAAAGCGACGTCGATGCGTCGGCCAAAGGGTAGCAAGGGGAGTCTAGGGGGGGAGGGGAGCTGAGGAAGGATCAAGTCTCCTGGGTGACATCCTGCGGAGGACGAGCAGTTAGGCGGGGCCCCTTGCAGAGGGGGGAGGTCAGCAGGACTCCTGACACGTCATTTCACGGCGCTAGAATACTAGGCGAAGTTCAATCTTGTGAAACATGAGGGCGACGTAGCACCTTGTATAGTCAGAGGCGCTTACGGAAGTCTAGATGAGCCTAGACGGTCGGAAGCCCTCTTGGTGTAGATCTCTCGGGCACAGAAGCTGATGTCGCAGAAGAACTCTCGAACGAATTATAGTCATTTACGGAAGTAAAGTGGACGAAGGGCTTTGTTAATTGTCGAAGGAGAAGTCAAAATCAACGTCTTCTCAGGGGGGTTTTTCGGGACATATCCATCCGGGCCTGCGATCACGCATGGTTAGAGGAGGATGGGAGGGAGAGGAGTAGAACGGTACGAAGAGCAGCCGTTTCCTGTTCGATGTGGGGGGAAGACGAAAAGACGACGGGATCCATTTGCGAAAAGAGTCCGCGGGAAAAGAGTGTACCGGTGAAAGGTGACACATATGATGTTGGAATGAGGGGATCTCTCAAGCTAAACCCGTCGAAAAGAAACCTGCAAGACGGGGAAAAAGGGTTGTGCGTTCGCCGCACTGATGGCAGCTCATGAACGGGGGAGTATCTGCCAGAAAGTATCGGGGAGGGAAAAAACGAAATTAAGCATGTGCAGTATCGGCAGCCATCAGCATTACCTTGCTTCGCGAAGGCGAGGTCCACTCTCACGGGCCTGTTAACTCTACTGGGAGGAAAAATATTCTTTTGGAGTTGGATGGAAGTGATTTTTCTACGAGGAAGCACCCAAAACCTGCCCTCTGCTATCAATCGCCTGTAGATAGGAGGTAGGAAGAACATACAAAACGGGAAACACAGCGAGAAAAAAGAGAGTTGGGTTGTGGGATGGGGGGGTGAGCAGGAAGGGGGAGCGGGGGGGGAGAAAGTGCTGCTCTCAGTTAAGTCGCAGTCATCGCGGGAGGGGAACCTCGGCATTCAATCAAAATCTCACTAACTCCTGGAGTAGGTAAGGGGGAAGATAGCCTCCGACATCGTGTTGTGATAGAAAGGACGAGATGCGATGACACGCTAGAGGAAAGGGTCCTTGTCTGACTTTGGGGCAAAAAAAAAAATCTTAAGCAAGAGCGAGAGTGGAAAGGTGTGACAGGCGTCGAAGAAAAAAGAAAGGGAGGGAAAAAGAGAGTGTTCAAAACTCAAGGGCTAAGGGTCGGAGAAAAACAAACACCAGGCCTTGAGGGCACGCAAGTGCCGAACGAGGTGGCGACTCCCAAAGATAAGGGAATTTGGATCGGTAGAAAATGCGGCCCAATAGAGAGCGGGAACGCTGACTTCTAGTTAAGGAAAATAGACGAAAACATAGAACAGACACCAGACGTCAGAGGGCGAAATTTCACTGAGATCCAGACGGAGGTCCTGTGGCCCGTTTGCGGATATTCCCAGGGGGGAGAGGGGCTCCTCACGAACTCCCAGGTATGCTCGAAACGACCATCAAGAGAGGACAAGGAGTGAACGGATGGCAGGGGGGACGTGTTCCGGGGTTCGATTGCTCAACTGGCTAATGATGAAACGAAAGGAACCCTCACAACTCGGACAAAAAGCTTCTGGCGATGAAGGGGGTTGCTCGTCGCTCAAAGCGGGGAATTAGGACAAAAGGGGCGGTCAACGTCGCTCTCTCGGGCGCGCTATGGCGTGTGGGAACTCGTGTCAGTGGCACCAATCTTCGTCGTAGGGTTGCGTCACGGAGGTGCTGACGAAAGGGGTTCCGAGGAACGTAAACAGCAAAGGGAACGAAAGGATGTAGAGAAAAGGGCCGGCATGCCACTCGTTCCCCGGAGCGAAAGGGTCGAAATCCCTCTAAGCCGCGTCGAGGTGATCCGCGGTGGTGGGAAACGGGGTCGAAGGGCTTGTGGAGGATGCGGGGCGTCGAGCACGGGCGACTCGGGCGAGAGAAGGGAAAGGCTCTACGGGAGAAATCAAGGAGAACAAGAAGGGAACCGTGTAAAACTCATAAGCGTCAGAGATATTCAGAGCAGTCTTCACAACCGCTAAACAGAGCAGTTGAGGGCAAGATACGGCCAGGAAGATGAAGACTTAAACGGGGGGTGACAAATATTCAATCAAAGTGCGCGTCGACGTACCTCGGCCTCGGGTCACTCATTAAAGAGGTAATCGCAGGATGACCCGATCGAAATATGAGACGCAATCAGACTGGAAGGCATGGATATACGTCCTAAAGGGGATTACTCGGAAACCGGAGCAGTCTTGTGACATATGCAACAAAATTCGATGGCTTAACACGCGATCGGGGGGGGGGGGCCAGGATGCAACAGGTGAATGTGAAAGAGTGGAGAAGCTGATGGAGGGTCTTCGCACCGCAAGAGGTGGACTCTCTCCTGTGAATGTTATAGGAAAAAAAGTTGGTCAGCGATCCTTTGCAGGAGCGAAGACCAAGGGGGAGACGCACTGGTCTTACCGAAAAATAGGAGATAGAGAAGCCATGAGTAACAGCTTCGAGGACGAACGCGCGTCGCAACATCTTTTCGAAGCAGGATAGTAAGATATCAGCGGGCTGTCACTTTTCCTCGCTACCGGAGAGGGCAGACCGCACTACACCCGTGGGGGGAAAGTAGAGAGGGGGCGTCTCTCTTTCTTTATTATCGAATTTGCACCCTAAGTACCGGATCGAAAATCCCGAGTCCGATCAAACGTGGATTTCCTACATCTGGCACTGGAAAAAAGACATGTTCATCGAAGAAGGACTACGGCTTGGCAGGTCGAGTCACTGAAACCTATCTAAACAACAAGGGAAAGGTAGTAAATATCGAAAGGGTTAATGAAGGAACGGCGTGAACGATGAGAGAAAGAGGGCGCTCTTCGTTACGGTCGGGGGGGGAAAATTGCAGGTGTTGTAGTTTAGTCATTCGCGGGACCAAAAGGGGGGAGAGAAGTACTTGTCAGGAGAGCTTAGTCATAGTGAGGTGGGCCGAAGGGGAGGACGTTCTTGCCGGAGGAGTCATAAGCCTCTCTCGCAAAGGGGTGGCTCGTCGTTCAAATTGTCTCAGGCAATGGCCCTGGAAACTCAGGTACTTGAAGCGTCATAGGAACGGTAGGGGGGAGGAGAAAAGGGACGAACGTTTCGGCAGGAGCGGAGGGAGCTTCTCACGGTTAACTTGAGATTAAAAAGACTTCTGGGCCTTGGGATCACTTTGCGGTCTACGGGACGAGGATGTCGCTGGACTCAAAACGTGAGGGTGCAACGTATAGTGAGAAGGGCTCGGGAGATGAGGGAAAAAAGATAAAGAGCGTTCCAGGTAGGTGAAAGTGGTCGTCTGCGCCTAGGGTCAGGGGAGGGTCTTAAGGACCGGGATATGAAAGAGGAGTAGGAGGACGGCGAGCCTACGTACTGGAGGCAGGAGCGCGCTAAACTTTTAGTTCTTCTAGGGAGTGGGAAATTGCCTTCGCCGCTGTATGTTAGGGAAGGTACGGCGGAGTGAAGGTAAAAAACGGAAGGGGAGGGGGTCCAGGACGCGCTGAGGTCGCAGGGGAAATGTTCCTTCTTAAGAGCTTGCGGGGAAAAAACGGGTAGGTCTACATACAAGGAAACGAACCAAATCGGGCAATCAAGAAAGAGAGAGGGACAGGGTGATAGAAAATTCAGAGGTCTCGCCACAAAGAAGAGAACAAACACCAAGCGGAGTACCAGAATTTCAAGTCATGCCGTAGCCGGACGGACGTCGCGGAGTCCCGTTGGGAACAGGGGAAAGGACCAGGGGGGATAACAAAGGGGGCGGAGATCCAGGGGAAAAATGCGGACCAGAACCAGACGGGGTGTTTGTCAACCCTAGACGGAAGGTGGGTGTATGAACTGCCAGTTTCAGGCTGAACACCGGGGGGGGGAACACGGGCAGATCGCAAGCCTGCGGAAAGGAAGGGGGTGGCGGCGTCAACAAAGGGAAAAGGAAAGAGTTGCACGAGCTTCCTGATCTTCGGGAGGGCTTGTGCAGACTACTCAAAGAGGGCTGCGGTTGTCGCAGCAGCGAGCCGGAGCAGAACGCGCCGGCGAAAAGCACCTGAACGAAGGAAGAAGAACGTGTGGACGGGGGTCTCTTGACCGAGGGGTCGGGCCGATTGCCTTGCTCCGGGCGGCGAGAGCAGGGCGCTCAAGCTTATCAGGAATTCGGGGAGGAATAAGGAGACAGGGCTCAAGACTGAGGGACCATCGGTTTTTCTATGGGCGGAAAAAAAGATGCTTCAAGGAAAGTCTCGCACGGCAGCGTTGGTCCACGCCGATGTGGAGTAAGAAATCGTCTTTCCAAATTTCTTACAGACAGTCAGGCATGTTCTTAATGGGGGAGTGTACAGCAAGTAAGTGGTTGAGGAGTCGAATTCCCAAGAACCTGCTGCAGGAAGGGGGGGGGGAAGAAGAAGAGAAAAATTATCGAAGAGTAAAAAGTTTTTGGGCGGGCAAGCCGCACGTTACCGGCAAAATCTGCGGCGGAAATTCATGAAATCGTAGAGTAGATGGACTACGCCGAAATCGGGGAATCTATGAGGATCGAAAGCCAGCTGAAAAGTGACTTCCAGAACCCAAGCGGGGAGGTAGCGTCAATCTAAACTAGACAAGGGGAAAAGAGGTAGAAGAGTACGATGGTGGCAAACTTTCCGGAGGGTGGGGTGACTAGAAGGTTACCTAGCAAGCATGACCAGAGCTCGGCGTGGACGGGATTAGGAAGGGAACATGACCCCATCCTGCTATGCAAAAAATGAGGGGGAATCTTGGGGAGGGGTGGGTATGTTTGCGGGGGACAGGGCCTGAGTACTCGGGGAAAGAGGACGGGGCAAGGCCCTAGTTATCAGAAGAAAAACGAAGTAGTGACCGCAAGTGAAAGACTCTCGGCCCGAGCTGATTGAGGGCAGGTAAGGGGGAAGAAACTGTCGAATTCGCGGGTGACTCTACTGGGCAGATCCGGTCAATCAACTAAATCAAGGGAGAAGATCGAGGGGGAAAATGGGAACGAACTTCTGTCGCTATATGGGTCATGAAACCAGGCCTTTCGGATACACAAAGCGATTGCTAACGTTGTCGAAGGGGCGGGATGGGCAGGAGGGGGGGGGGGGGGGGGGGGGGGGGGAGTTCTAAATACCCAAGGATTTACACATTAAGGCCTTGAACGTGAAAACAGTCTTCCCTGGGTGGCAGAACTGGAGGAAGATCAGAGTAAAGCCAAAACATATCTAGGAGCAGAAGGCTACTTGGGTTACTGGAAGAATAGCGGACTCAAAATACGCAAAACGACGGCTAGAAAGGCGTGAATGGGCGAATAACGAGCGGCAGCAGAGTTTTAACTCTTGCGCGACAATAAAAAAGCCAATTGGAACTAAAAAAAAAGAAGTATTGGGTCCGAACTATGCCTCTGGAGGGAGTGCGGGGTGGCCTCGGCGGGGGGGGGAGGGAGGAGAGGCATGATTACAAATCGACGTGTGATTGAAAGCGGCTAGGATAGAAATGTGGAGAATGGCGGCTGCGTCGCCAATCTATTCTTCATTCTAGGGGGGGGAGGGACAACCGGGAAGAAGCCGGGGCAGGGCACTCACGGGAAGGAAAAATGGGGGGAACTGCGACCCTAAAATCTGGGGGGAAAAGTTCACGCTTTCGGCGCAGAAGGGGAGTCCTATTGCGACGCGGCCGAACTGAGGGTCCACGCTCACAGATCCTAGAGGAGCGCATGGGATCCTCTCCGTCGGAAGGTAAAACTTCGGACGGATCCGTGGTTGGGGGCGGGGGGGTCTAAAAAAGAAGGGTGTCTGCAATCGGGCATGGCCGAAGGCAGTTCTTCCTCGAATTATTAGGAAGGTGAAAAAAGTTCTGGAATCCGCGAATCGTGGCAAAAGTGTACTAGAAATAAAAGGAAGAGTCGATCTAGCTAAGAGTGGGGTGCGGCAAAAATGAAGGACGTGCTGCTCAGTTCCAGGGTCAAACATCTAGCCATAACGTGCTGGGGGGGGGGGGGGGGGGGGGGGGGGGGGGGGGGGGGGGGGGGGGGGGGGGGGGGGGGGGTGAGGGGGGGGGGGTTGTTGTGGGGTTGGTGGAACCTTTGTGGGGTTTCCTGGTTTGGGGGGGGGGTGTGTCTTCGTGGGGGTTGTGTCTGGCGCTGGGGCGGTTGGGGGTTGGGAGGGTGTCGTGATCTTGGGAGGGGGGGGGGAGTTTTTGGGGGTGTAGAACCGTGAGCCCTTTCCTCTTAAAACACATCTGCAGGAAAAAGAAAGGTATCGTGATCTCTTCCGGGTCGCCTTGATGGGAGAGGGGGTAATTCAGGATTTCTATAACGAAAAAAGCGAGGGACAGCGTCAACTAGCTGGTCGAGAGAACGAAGATCCTAAGGAATTCAGATTTACATAGAGAGTGGAATAGAGATCGCTTAGTCTGCTTAGCCAAATCCTTAGGGGGCAAACCAAACCCCAGGAGAGGGAAGAGGCGAAGAGTAGAGAGCTAATCGGAGTGCTTAAGAGAAAGATTTTAACTCTTACCTCATACTCCAAAATACGAGGATGCGTCACAAGGGGCGTAAGGCAGCGTCGAAGTGGAGAAAAGGTAAGAGACAAATCGCCTGCTACGTAGCAGTGCACTCGCGTGCTGTGAACCGGTCTGCCTCTACAGATCTTCACTCCGAACACAAAACTAGAAACCAAGCCGAGGGTTGACAGAAGTCACGCGGAAAACAAAACAAACCCCCACACCTAGTGCTTCTTTTAGTTCCGTCACAAAACACTGAAAAATTAGAGCGGTCCAGAAGACTACTTCACGCACTGCCATGGAACCGAGCCATCGACAGGAAAACGACGGTCAGATTCCACAGAGGGGGGAAACGAGAAAAGGTATCGACGCCCCTATCTCGGAGGAGGGAAATCTGATGATGCTCTAACTGGAAATCTACACATTCAGAGTTAAGGAGATAGGAAAAAGGTCGTTGAGGCCGGACGCGGTCTGGATCGTATCATTGTGCCACTCGGGTTCAGTCGGCCGCTGTAGGAGAAGATGTCGGTTAATGAGGACGGGGAGGAAGGGGGGGAAGGTGTGAGGTCTACTCAGTGCTCAGGGATAGATAAGACTTCTTTCATCTTGCGGTATGAGAAAGCTTAAACGGCAAAAAGGACAGTGATCTTAATGTCGCTGGACCAGTCGGTGGCCTGGTACGGGCGAATCGCTGAAGAGGGCACAAAGAAAGTAGTCCTCGTCTCTTATGGGGGTGGCGTATCAAATATGTGCTGTTCGCGGTCACCTAACAGTCCAGCCACGAGACGAAGAGGGAGAGGGGTCTCATGGGAAAAGAAATTTGAAAAAAGGAGCTCGGGCGACTGGGAGAAAGGGAGGATCGAGGGGAGGAGGACCACGTGCTAAGCCAGTGCGGATCTGCCTCTCGTAAAAATCGAAGCAAGGTCGGGGACAATTCTTGGGATCTGGGCCGGGACATGCGCCAATTGCTAGTCGGGCAGAAGGGGACGATCTCCGGGTCAAAGACGGAGGAGGACGATAAAAAAAGGTAAAGACTGAGGGGCGAACAGGAGGGAACCTTGGCTTGGCCGGTGTACTCACGCTCTTATGTGGAATCTGAAAGGCGGAGAACGAGGGGAGAGGGAAGTAACTAAGGGATGGTGTCTGTAATCGATCGCCTCATCGCAGGACGACGCGTTCACGGAAAGGGGGCGGCACGTAGTACACAGACAGACTAGGAGACAAGGGGCCTCTTCATCGGGCAACCTCGTGCATCAGTTGGACGTTTCCGGAGCGGTACGGGCCAACCAAAGTGGCTCTCAGCGAGGGGGGGGGGGGTCAACGCGTTACGATGGAGAGACATTGAGGACGGCTATTCGTTCTCTCTTCTTGACCTCTGGTCGAGAAGTTGCAGGTCTGAAAGCGAAAGTGTGAAGCGCTCGGACGTTACATTTTCGATGGGGGGTGGGAATCGTCCCAAGTATTGGGGCAGGGGGAAACGCACGGATGAACACTTGGAGAATCTGCGGCACGTCTGTCGAAGGGGATCCTGTTGAAAAAGAACATAGAGGGGGAATGAATCGTCAGAAGAGGGCAAGAGGACGAAGTGAGTTCTTAGATGTGACTAAAGGAAATAGTCGGAGCAACGGGCAGGCATGGGGGCTAGAAAAAAGGGGGAAAGAATAGCAAGGGGAGGGAAAACGGTCAAAAAACGGAAGCTTTCTTCTAGCGGAGACTTCTATGATAGCTCCGAGCAGTAAGGGGCCTGTTAGGTTCGCGGTCTAAAAGGGGGGAGGGCCGCCACAAGACGGCCATTGAGGGTCGTTATGGGGTCGAATCCTATTCCGTCACTCTTCTGTTATCTAGTGTCACTGAATGTTCGAAATCTCAGGAATTTCGGCCGACCGCGCAAGTGGGAAAGCTGGCGCGTGGGGCGCGACGACTTCAATTATTGAATAAGGGAGGCAAAGAAGCCGAGAGGGGCAGGGGGTAGTGAAAGCAGGAGTGGTTTAGTTAGAGAAGGATCGGCCGGCCATTAATCGCGAACCAAAATACGGTCGTGGCTCGGTGGTGGGGAAGGTCGACAGAAAGCCATCGAACTCGGAAGGTGCCGAGGGCTCGAATTCGGCTTGGGGGGGAAAATATCAGGGGGGGGACTACTTTCTTGTAGTCGGAACCTTTAGGGAATGAAGTTAAGAGAGCATAAAGAAAGAGAGGGGTAGGATTCGAACTAATCGGGGGCGAAGGGTTTCAGAGAAAACTGGGCGTTAGCTCAGGGAATTGGTCTGGGTTTGTCGGAAAGAGAGGGGATTGCCTGATGCACCTGCATGCAGCGCGTGCTAGGTCCTTCCACTCATCAACATCTTTCTAAAAAAACTCAACGAACAAAGAGAGGGAAAAAAAAAGAAGAGAGTG
>Ga0179591_1347065_pt1 | contig 11844 bp, 22 predicted proteins | sample CZOMad2_1_08_16f_FD_182891 | JGI IMG/M metagenome (GOLD analysis project Ga0179591, IMG submission 182891) | Vadose zone soil fungal communities from Angelo Coast Range Reserve, California, USA - CZOMad2_1_08_16fungal (PacBio error correction) | ecosystem: Environmental > Terrestrial > Soil >...
TCGTTCACCAAACCTCTAAAGGGATTAAAAAAAAAGAATATGAGGGAAGGAATAAAGATAAAAACCAGGAACTAGACACATCCGACACGATCATCCGAAAACAAACCCACCCGAAAGCAAACTCCGCTTCGCGGGTAATACGAGAAACGATACCTGAAAAGGGGGGGAGAAGCGAGGTTAACCTTAAAAAAAAGAGACCCGTGAAGGTAGGGAAAAGACTCTAAAGGAACAAGAGGTAATTCTAAAAGGGGAGGAAAAAAAAAGACCAGTCTAATTAAAGAGCCCAGCCAAGAAGACCCTAGAAAAAAAAGGAGTAAGGAATCAAAAAAGAGAGATGAACCTTACAGACGAAACTGGGGCGCAAAATGAAAATCAAAATCCACTTAGTAATGACGGAAGGACAAAGACTGATATAATAAGGGGAAAAAAGGACGGCTCAAGGGTCACCAGAATGGAAAGCTCCGGTGGTAAAGAAAGGAAGGGGGAGGAGATCAAAAAAAATGGTCTGAGGAATCACGATTCCAAGAAGGAAAAAATGTGAACGCCATTTAGAAGAAATTTAGGGGAGGGGGGGGGAGAACATTGGGGACGAAGAGTATGCAACAAACGCGCAAAGCCTCAAGGAGAAGAACAGTCCGACGAGAACAAGGGACTGGGAAAAATAAACCATAATGGCCAATCTAAAAACTTGTCTCAATTTAGAAATATTTCCTGACACCTCGCCCAGTAAACAGACGTCGGCAAAGGGGCCAATCAAAAACGAAAAAAGGAAAGGAAGGGAACTAATATGATTGGAACTTCACTGGGAAAAAAAGGAAGAAACGAAAATATCCGCACTCCCGGAAGAAAAGGCATCCAGGTGGGGGGAAGGGAACGACGCACGTAATCGGAAAATACGAAGAAGGGGGGGAGGGGAGAAAAAAAAACAAAGAACTGACAAAACAAAAAAAAGGGTAGAAGGGAGAGGAGATAATCTTACGACCTGAAGAGTGAGAAAGAACCTGAGGTAAAAAAAACCTAACTAGGCAATGAGAATCGACCTTTAAGAAAGGGAAGGGGAACTTACGACTTCTAGGATAGAAAGGTAGCCGTCAAAAAGAAGGAATTGTAGAAACTTCTGGGAACAAAAAAAAAAAAGAAGAAGGGGGTCACTATAGAAAAAATAACGGAGGGGGGGAGGGAAAAAGCAATCCTAAAGTTGACATAGAAGTTGGAGAAAGAAATAAGATTGAAGCACGCCAGAACCACACAGGAAGGGCAAAGGAAGGATCAACCATATTAGGAAAAAGCGAAAATGGAATAGATAGGGATGATTAACATAAACTAAGCAGGGAAAAAAGACTCTAGAGCACTCAAAAACTGGCAGAAGACAACAGCGGAAAGAAATGAAGGGAGGGGGGAAAAGAAGCTACAAGGATCTAAAAGTGAGAACGAAGGGGGGAGAGAGAGGAGAAAGAAACAGTAAAGAATACATCTAAAAAGTGGAAGATGGACGCATGGACAATAAACGAAAAAGGACATCGGAGAACGAGGATGGAAGAGGAGGTTCCTGTCATGTGGGGGGTGTGGGGTTTTTGGGGGGGGGTGTTTTGGCGGGAATGGAAAAGACGACTCCGGAAGGGCCACCAGAACAATATACACAAAAGGTGCAAAAGGACCGAAAAGAGCTCTCACAAGGGGACAACTTATCACGGGAAAGAGGGAAAAACAAAGCCACAATATCCAATGAACGGCTCCGAAAAGAGATACCAAAGCCCCACTCGGACGGCTAAAAACATGCTCAAACGAACATTAAAAAGAAGGGCCGCGGTAATTTTAAAAAGTAGAACAAAGGGGGGGTAGGGGAGGTTGGATGAAGAAAGGAGAAAACGGATTCGGAATGAGTAACACGCTTTACTAATACTGGGAAAAGAAGATATCTAAAAGGGGATTACTCAGAAAGAGGGAACAAAAAGGAAGAAGAAGAGGAGGGACTTAAAAAAAAAATGGGAAGGGGTAGAAGAAAGAAGCTGAAAGAACAAGCGGACAACAAAGGTCTTTGGTTTACGATCAGCACGCGGTACACAAGAAACGGGAAAACAATCAAGATGAACTAACTAGGACTAGCTATCACAAGAGCATGATAACACCGGGGAGAAGGAAAGAGGAAGGAGAGAGGGGGAGAAGAAGAAGTCTGGTAGGGGAAGGTGCAGGTGGTTTTCATTTCAGGGGGCAGTTCGAGGGGCGAGCGTTAACAAAAGAGGAAAAAAGAGTTTGTGGGTACCGATTTTGATCAATACAGGTGGGGGGGAAATGAGCTCCTTTGGAAAAGTCCATCGGGAGATGTAAGGCCGTTGAAGATAGTAAAAAAAAGAAACATCTTCAGCTGCTCTTTTCCCGGAAGGGGAAAGCGGGGGTGTCAAAGGAGAAAGGAAAGAGCTTGGGAAAGAGCCTACCAGGGATAAAAAAGGGGGGAGATAGCAGAGGGGGGAAATTCCCCCTGGCAGTGTGTCTTCGATGAATGGGGAAAGAAAAGCTAGAGGGGCAAAGGTTCTAACGATTGGTAAAGGAGAAACTTTTACTTGGAGATTGGGGTACGAGAAAGACCAGGGGGTTGGGAATTGGCTTTCCTCTTTTTCGTAAGACTTAATTTTTGGTAGTGGGGGGGGATTTAGGAGGGCTGGTGCGGCAACAGAAGGAGGGGACCTTACCAAGGGGGAGAATGAAAAAGCAAGGAAAAGAAACTCGTATTTAGGTCATTCCCAGAGTCGCCTTGGGGGGGTGTCTTTGCGGGTAAAGAGGGGGGCGTTTTAAAACGGGGGAAGGGGGTCAGGGGAAGCATAGTCAGTTAGACCATTTCGTTAATAGAAAGCGATTTATGTAAGCGGCTTCAAAAAGGAGGGATAATGGGGTAGTGTCTTGGGCACAAAGGATTGGGTTGAGTTGGGGAGAAAAATTATTGAGAGGAGGGAAGGAGGAAGGGGGGGGAAAAAGAAATAAAAAAGGTCATGGTGCTAATTTTGGGAGGACGGGAGAAAACTAAGGTTCTATACTAGGTGGTGGGGGGGGGGGGGACAGGAGGGTGACTGTAAAGAGTACCAGGGTCTGGAATAAAGAGGGTTCAACCAGAACGATTGGAAAGGGGGGATGGGGGGACTAAAACGGATTTAAAGGAAGAGGGGGGTGGGGTGGTTGGTCAAAGATTTCTACATTATCCAATTCTTTTGAATGGCAATGGAGAGGTCATGGAAGAGTAAGTCCGGAGGTAAAAGGAAGGGGGAGGAAGTCGGTTTGTTTTGTTGGAAAAAAAGGGGGGGTGGGGGGTGGGGGTCTCCTCGGGGTAGGCGGTTCCCAACGATGAACCCATGGGTTAAGAGGAGATTGTTTTCGATGAAAGGTTTGACAGGACGGGGGGTGTGAAAAAAATGGGTCTTCAGTACCTGGGGGACAGGGGAGAGTTATAAAGGAGTTTCTTCGTTAGCGACATAGGGAGATTCAAAAGTGTGTGGGGGGGGGGAGGAGATAATCGGTGACCTTTATCCTTGAAGTTGGGGGGGGGGGAGTTGAGGGGGCAACTGTCTACTCAAGAGGGTGACGAGGGGGGGGACATTTTTAAGGTGGTTCTCAATTACAACGAAGGGAAAAAGCTGAGCTTGGGGAGATTTTAAGGGGAAGGGGGGTTTGAGGAGTCATATTGGAAGCTTTGGATAATTTTGGGGGGGAAAAGGGAAGACTGAGGGAGTTGTAATCATGTCGGGAAAGAGATCCAGGGACAAAAAAAATGGAGGAGGAGGAAAATGTCGTGGAATCAGGGCTTGAGTTTTACTTATTGAGAGAAGAAAATTACCTTTGGGAGAGGGAGTTGAGGAAAAAAGTCGCTTTCATCCTCAAGAGGGGGGGGGAGATAATTGGGGTGTATCCCCATCGGCGGAACTTGTGAACAATCTTTGGTGCTGAAAATAAAAATTAATCAGGGATTGTATCGAGGGGGTCCATGGGGGGGGGTGGGCTTAGTGAGGGAGGAGGGGAAGGGAGGGGCTGTTTTGATGAAGAAAAAAGGGGGGGACATAGGGGCTCATGGGTGAAGAGGTAAATCTTAAAGAAACTCATCGCAACCGCGGGGTTTAGCGGGATGGGGTTCCGGAAAGGGGGAAAGAAGGTGGGTTAAATGCAGGTCAAAATGGGGGGAGCGGGGGCTGGAGCCTCGCTGAGGTGCTGTCCGGATGTAGCTGGGGGGTTGGGGGGAGGAATCGGTCGGTTCAGGGAACTGGAGGGGAAGGGGGGGGGGGTGGAAGGAGTCTGTCCTCCTTCAGGCTAGCGTGGCGGAAGATAGGGGGGGGGTTTTGTTGGATCGCTAGAAAACCCAAAAGAGGATAAAAAGGGGTCCAAAAAAAGAGGGAAGAAGGAAGAACTTCTCAGCGATGATAGTTGGACCCAGAGATACAAACCATCCTCGACCTAAGAAAGGCAAAAAAAAACCCCACAATAAAGGCACAAAAAGCAGAGGGCGAAGGAAAAAGAAGCTCAACGCTTCAACCAAATAATTTGGGAAGCACTAGAATACCCGGGGGACCCAGGACGTTATGAAAAATATCCGATAAAAAAGAGGGAAAAAGAGAAAGGATGAAAAAGAAACTCTATAACGATTCTTCCCAACAAGAACAGAGAAGAAAAGGGATTCTTCACAGAAAAAAGGAAAAAACGGAAAAAAGGCGACCTCAACCAATCCAATCGATACAAAAAGGGGAAAAGCATCCCAGAATTAATTAAAGTCGAAGACTTGTTCACAAGTAAAAATTAAATATGGGGGATACAAAGGATAAATCGACTACTGGAGGGAGGGCCTTGGGGGGGAACGAAGGAGGGAAGATTCGGAAACAAAGGGGAGAAGCAGGGGGGGGGCTTAGGGGAAGACAATAGGAGGGTGAAACCCCGGGGGTTCCAAGCCATGAGAAAAGCATTGAGAAAAACGAAAAGGGGTGTACGGGAGAGGGGAGAGAAGGGGGGCGGGTGAAAGAAAAAAGGAAACTAAAGACTGAATGAAAAGTCAATAACAGGAGAAAAGTCAGAAAATTTACCGAAAAAAAAAAGGGACTGACAAACACGTATGAGAGTATGAAGGGGGTCCGCAAAACGATCACAAATTAATAAAACAGACGGCGAAGCAATGGAAAGAAAAGAAAAACCCACAAAGGTCAATAGAGTGAGGGGAGGGAGAAAAAAATAAGAAAACTCATAGGCCCCTCGGAGGGTGATCAGATGCGAAGGGGGGGAAGTCAGAGGTGTGGGTGGAAGGTAAAAACGCCAGGAGATTTAGAAGAGGATAAAAAGGGGGGAGGAGGGAACCCCCAAAAACGAGGAAGGGAAGACCGGAAACATACCTATTCTTCAGAAGTAACTTCTTGGTCACCGAGATACAATAGGGGAAAAAAAAGAAAAAAAATTCACCTGGAAAAAACCCCCACGAAACGTAGGGACTAAAGAGGGGGGAAAGGGTACAAACGAGAAAGAAAAGTACGGAAGCTGGGGGGGGACGGAACAAAAAAGGGAAAATTGGATCCACTTAGTCTGGGAACCAACCTCAAGAGCAGTGAAAAAAAGAAAAATACACGTCGGTCCCAAAAGAAACTCACAGGGAAATATAGGTGGCACCTGGGGGAAAAGAATACTGGGGAAAGGGAAAGTGGGAAGACTCAAACATTTCAAACCACAAACAGACTTCCTCAACAGAAGGGTATACAAAATTGGAGATGAAGGGGTTTATAGTGCCCCCTGAAGCGACATTCGAAAAAAAAAAGAGAAAGAATTAGAACAAACCACAGCAGGGTAACAAAAGCAATCGACTTGAATGGGAAAATACTCGTACAGGACGAAAAGAAGAAGTTCTGAGACAGAACAAGTATAAATAAAAGACGACCGGGAAGTACCCAAAAGAGAAGAAAGCAGAAAGTGGGTTAAGGCATGAAGAAGAAAAAAGCAGAATCTTGTGTATACGACGAGGGGCTCAGGGAGCTGGTGAAGTAATTAAAAACTGGCTGAGACTCAGAGACAAGGGTAAAAAAAGAAGAAGACACTCAAATGTCCACATTAAAAGGGCAGGAAAAAAAAACGCGACCTCTCAACCATAGGCACCGGTAGGGAAAAAAAACTCTAAAGGACACGAGGAATAAAAGAGGGAAAAACCAGGCGCACACATACGGAGGGGTAGGACGCCATGGAAAAATGAACGGGCCAGGAAAAGGGCAAAAGGCAGGGGGTCAACTTTCTCAGATGGTTTCGGAAGACCTTCGAAAAAATAATGTGAAACACTAAGAGGTCGGAAAAAAGAAAAGGGGAATCTGGGAACGGAAGAGCAAAGTCAATCCTCATACCGATGGACTTGGTCCTGAAAAGAATAAGCAATGTTTAAAAAAGAAGGGAAAATGCAACAACGGGGGGGGGACCTATGGTCAAGAAAAAAGGTGAAAAAGAAAAATAATAAAAACAATCAAGTCGAAATCCTAAAGGATATCAAAGGAGCTAACTCCACCCAACGGAGGAGGGAAAAAAGGGAAAAGAGAGGGGGGGGGAAGCGCCTATCCTGCCTTCAAAAATTGGTGAAAGGAGAGGGAGGGGGGGGAAGGCGATCGTTAACAACCCCAGTTGGGGGGGTCAAGGGAACTATTTATTCTAAAACATGGAGGAGGAAGGAGGAAAGGAATCGGGACTAAGATGTGACAGGATGGGGGGAGAAAAAAGGAAGAGAGCTCTGGAAAGAAAGTAGGAGAGCGTTTGTCACTATATAGGTCGGGGGGAAGGGCAACAATGATAGATAAGAAAGAGGGTCAGGAAAAGGGAAGGGGGGGGTCGTAGAGGGGGAGGTAAGAAAAGTGAGGAGTTTCCTGGTTCTATGAACGGGGTGTCAAGGTATCAGAAGTGGGACCTTGGGCTCTTAGGAAGGGGGGTGACTATGAGGGTAAGTTTGGTAAGGGGTAAGGGATGGAGAGTTGAGGAATGCGGTAAGGGGGGGTCGGGGTAGGGGGAGGGTAGTATCACGTAAAAAAGGGGGGAAGAGGGACTGAGAAAGGTAACAGTGTCATGTACGTCACACATCTCTGTCAGAAAAAGCGTAGAGTTCTGATCCGGTGGGAGGGGGAGAAAGGAGGACATAAGGTTAATGGGGGACTGGGCAACGGTCTAGGCTTTAAAGGGTTTGGAATAGATAGGGTGTAGGTCCTTTGGGAAGATTAGGGCACCATCGACGGGGGGGGAGGGTGGGGCCAGGTAAAGTGTGAGTGGAGGGTGCAGGAAAGGGGGGGATACGGGGGGGTCGAATGAAGAGGGAAGGTGGTGAAAGAAGGGAAATCGTTAACAATTTGAGCGAAGGGGTCAGTAATACGAAGGGTCTGCTGCGGTGTTGTTGTGAGGGTCAGGGAGGACACACAGGGCCAAGAGTAAAGAAAAAAGAGGGTGAAACAAAGAGGTCTTAAAAGGTTAGGGAGGAAAAGGAAGTCAGAGTCCGGGACGATATGGTGGGGGGGTCGAAGAATGTTCTTCCAGATAAGTGATGACGGCTAAGTTCCAGAAAGCCGGCAAAGTGATTGACAGGGGAGGGGGATGGGGGACGAAACTGCAGGGAAAAAGGAGGGGGGGGGGGGGGTTTTGAAAGGGGTGAAGGGGCCTCTTGTAAGAGTAAGGCCTCCGTAGATTAAAAGGTAAGAGACGTGGGGGGTGGAGAGAGTGATGGGGGGGGACCAGGGGAGGTTTTGGACGGAATAAAAGGGTATCGGAAAACGACGGGGAAAAGGGGAAGAGGCATTACAACGTTATTCACGGAGTCTATTACAAAAAAAAAAAGGAATTGGATACTAGTCGGGTAAGGGGGGTGGGGGGGGGGGGGGGGGACCTGACGATAATCCGGGGGATTTCGGACGGTCGGGGGGGGGGGGGGGGTTAAATGTGGTAGTTGACACTACTCTGATTTTGGTATAGGGGCCATGTTGTGATGGGGGGGGGGAAAGACACAAATAAAACGAGGTTGGTGGAGAAAGGGGGGAACTTACTTGTTGGAAAGAGGGGAAAAGAAAGAGGGGGGGGGAAGGATTGACTTAGTTTCATGCCCTCGTCGTTTCGTGTTGGCTATAACATGTCCGTCCAATGAGACCACCACCAGAAGAATGGGGGAGGGTCGGAGGAAAAGGGCTGGAGTCAGTTGAAGGCGTGTGGGGGGGAGGGAGTAAAAACTAAAAGACCTTGGTTCGAGGAGAAAGTCTTAAAAAAAAAAGGAATTCGAAGACTTGTATAATTGTGGGAGAACAATGAAAGGAGACACGGTTTTCCGGGGTGGGTGCCGGAGGAGAAGGATGGGATGGCTGAGGGGAAGGGTAAATGATGGATTTTCCCGTGTTGATGGGAGGAGTGTGTTCTAGGAGGATTTGGAAGTGACGGGGGGGGGGGGGGGGTTGAGGATCGGGGAGGGGGGGGAGGGGAGAAGGGGACTTAGGGTCCTGTACCTTCTAAGGACAAAAAATGTTCCGCTGGAGAAGCCAAGTAAAGGGGAATCATGGGGGGAAAAAGTGGAACAATATAGATGAAAAAGGGAGGGGGTCAGGGGAAAGCTGGGAATTCCACGACCTCAGGGAGGGATGGGCAGTGGGGAAGGGTACGGGGGGGAGGGGTTTTGAGGGTGAGGTGATGGGATGTTCTGCTAGTGGGATACTTTTTTCTTAGAAAACTGTCCAACAGAATGAAAGGTAGAGCTTGGGAGAATCTTTGAGGTGGGGGGGGGGGAAATATCTAAAAAAAAAAAAAGAAGGAGGGAAAGAGAGATTGATGGCACCCAAAAAAGTAGAAAAGAGAATACGCTAATCAGGAGATTTTTACCAGGGAGGGGGGGGGGGGGGGGATAAAAAACAGGGAGGAGAACAAGAATCAGAAAATTCACAGAGCCAACCAAGACAATCAATACAGGAAGATAACGCATCAAAGGAAGCCAGGGGGAAGCTTCAAAGGAAAAAAAAAAGGTGTTAGGGGGTAAAAAGGAAAAGGGAAAATTGATGGAAAGAATATCCTCTACAACTGAAATGAACTTCGATTAAAGACCATCTTAGTAAAGGGGTACATCTGAAACTAGGGAAAAAATGGATAAAACCAAGACCATGGGAAAGAAAGGGCTTCGTCAATACAAAAATAACTGGAATTATCCCCTTAAACAGAGCGATCCTCACAGGTACGGAGATACCTCAGCAGAACAGAAATGTAGGAGTCGCGGCAAAAAAAAATTTTGGGGGACACAAAGTTGACGCATAAAAAACAAATGGCCAGAAAAGCGGTGGGGGGGGGGGGGGGGGGGGGAACGGAGGGAAGCTGTACCATGAAGGGAAAGTAGGAGAAAAAACGGAGTGAGACGGGAAAGAAGTTAAAAAAAATAAAGTGAAAAACAAGTAAATGGGGGAAAATTTATACGAAATTAGGAGTGGTGCTACAGTAGATATGGAGCGCAACAAGAAACACATCGAGAAAATTAAAGGAAAGCAGATAAAAAGCTCAACTTGTGACACTCCAGAGCAAAAACGAGGAATCTGGGAAGGAGAAGGGGGCCTGGATAAAAAACACGATCCAAAAGAAAAACGACTGCTGGAAAAAGTTGGGACCAAGCCCCGAACCAGAAGTCAGACCGGAGAGATTAAGCTTGAAGAGTTACTTTTCCAAAAGGGGAAGGAAGAAAAAAAAGGATAGAACAACTAAGAAAGGAATAATGGTACGGGGGGGGAAAGAAGGAAGTTGAAAATCACTAAAGGGGGAGGAGAAAAAAATAAATGGCCAAAAAGAAGATTAGCCTGCTACCCAAGGAGGTATGGGGGGGAAAGCAGGACAAGAGGGAGAATCAAAAACCCCCGAAACTTAAAAAAAAAAAACAAAAAAACACGCATATTTCGCAGAAAAGGTAAAACAAGAATTACTCTACGAAGAAGAACAGGGGGGAAAGGAAGGGAAAGAAAATACTGGGGATCATTGGCCACTGGGGGGGCTGGAACCAAAATAAAGACAAGATCTTCAAGGAAAAACGAGTACGTTCTGGAATCCCCAAAAGACCAAGAAAGAACTAGTTACGGGTAGAATAGTGGGGAAGGAAAAAGAACCAGGAACCACACAAACCCGGCAGACACAGAAGGGGAGGGGAAAAAAAAAGGACAAAAGGAGAACAAGGAGATGAATGGTTAATTATTCAAAAACCCTAAACGGTCGAAAAGGCGCTCCGATCAATCAAAAAAGGGAAAAGAGGTCACACAAATGAAAACTAAGAGAGGGGGGGGGGAATCTTACATGTAAGGGGAATCTACGGGAACAATTGAATATCGCACCAGAAACCCAGATCTAAGCGAAGGCAAAAATGAAGGACAGTCAAAAAGAAGAAATAAAAAGAGGGGAAGATGAAATATAAGGTTTCATTCAGGAAGTGTGGGACTTAAAGATACTGGGTAGAAATAAACGTTTGCCCTTGGAAACAAGATCCCAAATCCAAAAGGAAAGGAAAAGAGGGCACTACGCGACAAAGAAAAACCAGAGAACTGGACATCACCCACTCTATCCACTGACAAGTTCGATCCTGAATCGTAAACCAGGCATGCACCACTCGGGCAAACTGAAAGATGAACGGAAGGGGGAAGGGAAATTCAACAGCTATGTGGGAAGCTGAGGGGGGAGAGAACTTCCTAAAAAGAGGAGGATAAACGTACTTGTACCTCATACTTCGGGAAACGAGAGGAGAAGAGGGACTCATGTCACGCCTGCCATCAAGAAAAGAACCGTGCGGACTGGAAGGGAAGGGAAAAATCCGAAAGGTGGGTAATAACAATAAAAAGAAGGAGGAATGCAAAAAACAATAGAAACTTAAAAAAAATGATTTTCCAGTGTACTCTCTTACTGGAAGGGACGTAGAAAAGATGACCCCTAAAGACTGAAAGAGGAGAGAAATCATCTATCAGAAAAAAAAAAACTTCTTATGGGAAAATAGAGAATCTTTTTGATAAAAAAAGGCGTCGTTAGGGGGGGATCAAAATTGTGTTCTTATACCGTCTTGGGAAACGACGTGGAGGAAGTGGAAAGACTGACCAATCATTTGTTGTTATAAGGGATGGGGAAGGGGAGAAAAAAAAAAGGGATGGTCAAAATGAAGCAAAGGAATGATCTTATGAAGTAGGGGACAGATTCCAGAAACTGAAAACTAGCGCTTCAGAATATGAGGGAAGGGGGTCAATAAGAAGAAGGGGGGGGGAAGGGTTGATGCATAAGGACACTTTGGGAAGGGAGGGTTAGTCACGGGCAGTTACTGGACGGAGATGTGTTCAATAAGCATCGCGGGGGGGCAATTGGATTGCCGATGTCAAGGGGGAGAGGGGTAGGGGTTGAAAAAAAAAAGGTAGGGAAAGGGGGGGAGGGGAGCTTCAAAATAGGGGTCTGAGATAAGTGGTTCTTGTGGGCAGGTCGTGAGGGATTGTTCTGAAACAGAAAAATTCTAGATGGGGGAAGGCCACAAAGAGATTAATAACTAGGAAAATGGGGAAAAAAGGGGGAAAAGGCAGGGGATTAGATTCCGTCCAGGGGGGGTTACCCTTTTTTATGGGAGATCTGGAGACAGGGTCGGGAGGGCTTTATCAAAGGGGGTTAGGATAAAGAGGGGGGGGGGACGAGTCTTCCCATTCTTTAGGAGTGGGGGGTTTTCAGGTGGGACTGAAAAGGGGTTAAGGTGAAAGGAGTATGAGAGTGTTCGTCAGAAGGTTTCAGGGGTGGAAATAAAAGAGGAGGAAGAAGTTGTTGCTCCAGGGGCCGTATACGAAAAGGGAGGGAGAGAAGCTGCTGGGGGGGTGTTTTTGCCTGGGTCTC
>Ga0179591_1264767_pt1 | contig 11843 bp, 9 predicted proteins | sample CZOMad2_1_08_16f_FD_182891 | JGI IMG/M metagenome (GOLD analysis project Ga0179591, IMG submission 182891) | Vadose zone soil fungal communities from Angelo Coast Range Reserve, California, USA - CZOMad2_1_08_16fungal (PacBio error correction) | ecosystem: Environmental > Terrestrial > Soil >...
TTCAAAATCTCCCTCAACTAGGGCTCGAAAAACAGCCTGTCTCGTGAACTTGCTCGTGCTCCGGGAAGGGCGCTCGTCCGGCACCTCGATCAGCGGCCGCTGTTTACGATAAAATAAGTCGAGAGAAGAAGCTTTCAAAAAAAAAAAGAAAGATGGACATGTTAAGCCAAGATCACATCTACCACGAAGGTGAAAGAGGTGTTTACCTCGATCGTATTAGAAAAGAAAGGAAGAAAACCCAAAGAGAAAATCTGACAGAAAAACAACAACGCGGGGGCTGCTGAGACGTGGGCAAGAGATGTGCAAAAAGATGTGGGATAAACGGCCTCTAGGGCACACTCATTAGTGAATCTCATAAAAGAACGATAATCTCCCGCTCTGTGACTCTAAAAAGGCGAAGGAGGGAGGGTTCTAACACACCATCTGAACTCATCGAGACTAGGAAGTGGAAGAAAAAAAGGCTAGAGATCCGACTCGACTGGGTAAAATCCGGGGATTCTGCGTTTAAACTGGGTTCGAGGAAATGCATCAGGGAAGAATATCTCCACGAACAAACCGAAGGGGGAAACAGAAGGGGGAAGAGCCCCTTTTCATAAGAGGCTAAAGGGGTGTTGTCCTCTAAAGGGGTCTTCTATTTGAAGGGGGGAGGGTTCGGAGGATTATATCCGGGAGGGCTCGTTGAATCGTCTCTAGAAGTTATGAGTCGCGATTATATCGCATTCCTACCACGCATCCTCAGTAGAAGACGAAGCCCCAGGAAAACCTGTAAATTCTCATCAAAAATGGAGCAGGTTGTTCCGCAGGGGTTCGCTCATTCGGGAAGGACTTCAATCAAACGAGAAAGAGATTGAAAAAAATACTGATATCTCGTACAACGCTCGTCAATTTAATCAAAATGGAAGAGCCGGCTTCAGAGGATTTCCCATCGAGAACATCACGACGGCCAACGTCAGCATAACAGGTCTCTTCGACCCAGGGAGGGCGCAAGAAAAAAAACTCTGATCTTGCCGCGTTCGGAGAAACGATGCGGATTCTTAGGAAAGGAAGTCAGGGTGGGGGAGGGCGAGGGAGGACGCGCTGGCGCGGGGGAGAGGTCCTCCCAGAGGAAAAACGTAGGGGAAGATAAAGTGCGGCTCTGTGATCGCCTATCACGTGGGACTTCTCTAAGACGACTATCGGAAAGGCGAGAAGTGTATGGGCCACAACTCGGGGACGACTTTCGCAAAGTAGTGGCAAGGGAAAAAGCAACTGAAGTGCCAGACGACACTACCATGATTTAAGGAAAAAAGGAGGAGCAGACGAGAGTATGTGCGGCGCTAAGAAGGGTTTCGATTAGTCGGGAAAGGAAGAAGGTCTGAAACTCCCTCGCTGCCCCTGCAGGAAGACCTAGTAGAAGAGCTGTTTAGCATCATTTTTCAGCAGAACCAGAGTCTATTCGTTTCTTCTACAAAAAGAAAAAGCGGGAATATTTAAAAGGGGGGTCGAAGAGGACCATCAAAACCGCATAAGGGGACGGTTTCAGGGGCAGAAGGGGAATAAGATTTTGCGATCTCGACACAAAAAGTATTATTTGGATTGATGGAAGAAAGGACCCGATCTTAGTCTAAGCGAAGCCTGCTAGTTGCTTTCAAGTACTTCACTGGATATAGAGTTGAGACTTAGTCCGTGCGCGACGACAAGCCCGTAATCCCCTCTCAACGTTTGAGAAAAGTACTTAAAAGAGGTCTCTCTATCCAAAAGACGATAAGAGCTATTCGCCTGACCAAAATTTCGTCTAAGAACGACTTTAGAAGACAATGCCGGCACGGCGGGTTCTTGGGGGTTGAAGGGAAAGGAGCGCACAAATCACCTATTTTGTTCCGCATGAAAAGGAAAGGTTATTCTTCATCGAAGTTCTCATTAAAAAGTCTGAAAGAATAAGGGAAGACCGACTCCAATGCTAGATCAGAAAGCGGGGAGGCCCTGCGCCTTGAGGGAACTTCTGGATAAAAAATAGCGTACGATAGCCTCCTCCCACAGTTACTGAGGTAATGAGGGAGCAATCCTCACATCTAGATATCGTTAAAATAAAAATGAAAGACTGGGAGGGGAGGTTCGATCAAAGACCTAATAACTGTTGCAAGGGCCTGGGGAAGTGGAGCTTAGGAAGCGCACGATGTGAAGCGAATTCCGCGAGATCACAATCGCAAAGAAGGAAGATATGGGGTATGATCACCAAAGTATTCAGCGGGAAAGAGAAATCTACTTAAATACTAATCGAGCCGGCGGAGGCCAAAGCATAACAGGGAGAAGAGGAGATTCGGAAAGCAGATTCTGCCCGAAGTCTTCTTTTCGCTCGATGAGAATGCAGGGAGAGGAGGCTATATCATCAAGCCTCACCTTCAAAAAAAAGCCTCCAAAAGCCGCAACGGATAAATAAACCCCTGACAAACCCTAAGAAACCTCTTGGGAAAGGGCCCCCTCCACGGCAAAAAAAAAGAGGAACCGATGAAATCGGATACAATTTCGGTGAAGGGCGTCGTTTTTGTCTACTAAAAGGGAAAAGGGAACCGGAATCATTATAAAACCATTCGAAAAACAAAAAGACCGAAGCCAATAAAAGATCAGATCTTTCCCCAGGCGTTCAGGGAACCGCCTCTCATCGATAAAAGTCGGAGAGAAGGAGGGACGGGATAAGGATCTCGAATGATTATTCTGGCTACTAAATCGAAAAGAGGGGTGGAGGAGGGGGAGCTTGGCGCTTTTATCGATGTGTCTTTTAAGAGGAAAACCTGAGAACGTATCCTTCACCAGAAATTAAGCGGGAAAAAGCGAAAACAGATCAAAAAAAACACCGGGGGTTTTGTGCCCATCGCTTCGAATCGAAGATAAGAAAAAAACGTAAAAACTGCAACCGATTTCAAGGTTTGACGACCACTAGATAGAGGAAGGGAGTAAAGTCAGTTGGGTAGCTAAACCCCTCCTGAAAAAGCTAGAGCCTAGGGAAGAAGAATTGAAGTAGACGCAACCGCCGGGAAAGGGGGCGCCAAAAAAGCGCAGACAGGATCAAAAAAAGCGCCACCGTCCCGTCTACACCGAAAAGAGTGAGGGAGCGTGAAGGCCACAAAAAGTATAGAGTGCACGCTCAAAACCCGTTGCTTATATCACGGCGAAAAAGCAAAGCCTGGGGTGCGGGATCGGTTCTCGTGCTTGGGGGGGCGAAAAGTCTTCACTTTTCGCTAGGCCCTTCAGCGTAGCCGCGTGTTGGACATAATATCAAATCCTCCAAAAGGTCAAAAAACCGGAACGGAGGAAGACCAGAAATATAGTGTAGTATGAGGGTTTGAAATTTAAAATCGGGGGGGATGAGAACTCGCGTCCTTTCGCTTGTCGATAGACAGGAGAAAACAAATTCTTAAGGAAGGGAAGGTAAAACGTCGCTGATGAGCATCGAGGGGGGCGGCTGCATGAAACGAGAAAGGAAATGTAGATAGTAGTAACTCTATCATAACTCGCTGTTCACGGGAGTAGCTTGAAAAGACATCACGAAGGCGGCAAAGAGTAATTTAATCTCACATAGCGGCGCGGGAGAGCCATAAAGGGTGTCACGACATCCTTATCCTTATGTGCTGTCGGTGTGGAACTGTTTTGGAAAATAGAAATGACTAAAAGCGAAAAAGGGGGGAAATCTCTGCGACAACTCGACAGCCGAGGTCTGATTAAAAACCGATGACCGACCTGTGGTCGGGGGGAATCGGTTCCGCGCTTCAGGGCTTGAAGATTGGAGGGGGAGTGTCCCAGTGGCGGAGGATTCTATCTGGCGGCGAGTTTCAGAGGGAGATAGATTGGTGGAGAATCGTCTATAGAAAAGTCAAGAAAAGCGAATCTCCGGGACCTCGAGGCGGAGAAGAAAAAATATGAGCAGGGGAAAAAGAGGATCGCAAGAAAGGTCAAGAGCGACTATCGTCCTGTTTGAGGGGAGGGAAGAATCCTCAGGACTCTTCGTTCCTAAAAAACAAAGAGGGCCAGAGATCTAAGCTCTTACAACTCTTCAGTCTATTGTGGTTTTGGGGGGGGTGGGGGATTCGCTAAAACGAAGATGGCATTCGTTCACATCGTTCCAGACGCCCAAGAAAATCCGAAGGAAAAGGTTTCTTTCGCCCAGAGGTATCGCTAAAAAAGGGAGTAGAGGGCAGGAAGCGAAAAGGGAGAAATATAGCCAAGAGAGGGGGGGAGCGCAAGAAAGAGGGGTGACGAAAGTGGAGGCGGCGATCTGCGCTTGAATAGCTATAGGACGCCCAGACTTCTGAAGGAGAGGAAGTCAAGAGGAACGGAAGCACTTCAAAAGAAAGCTCGACTCAACCGCTAAGAGCTGCCGAAGAAGCTGTGGAGCTTGGGAGGACAACCGGACGCCTTACCTATTAAAAAAAGAAGGTTCACCTGCTTGTGCAAGACAAGACCACGTGCAAAAGAGAAGACCTGGCGTTTTGCGGCGCGCAAGGGTTTGGTAAAAAAAGCGGCGGAAGGGATCATGCTGAGGTCCGGGCACCAAAAGGGACCGCCGATAGAGAAGAGCACTTGTCAGGTGCGCGTGGCTGCAAACAAGGAAAGGCGCACCGTGAACTCATCAGGTGGGAACAGGAACTGGGGAAGACCGGCGACAGACAAATCCTCTTCAAGAATCTAATTTGGTCCTAAGAGAAAGAACAGAGAACAACAACAACAACGTGAGGGTAACAATGGGAGGAAGAACCATAGCTACTAATCTGAGGGAGACCAGAGGAGGTGACTGGGGATCTTCTCTTCAATATTAAAGAAACCTGAAGGTGCTCTACTACATGGAAACCCTCTTCTAGAATCAAAGAGAGGAAAAAGAGTATTTAGAAAAACTCTTCCGAGACTCGTCTTTAGGATGCGCTCGGAGGAGAATAACCGAATCTCCTACAACATTATGAAACAGACGTCTTAATACGCCGGGTATTCAAAAGAGGTGGATAGGACAATTTAAACGCGCGGCAGAAGGTCGTCAGGGGGAACCTGGGGGGTCACCATCTATAGAGATGAGTCTGGGTGATCTCGCTTTCGGGGGAAAAAGTTGCTCAAAAAACAAAGGGGAGTCTATCGCTCGAGAGATCAATTAGGAAGGCAAGCTTTGGTCCAGAATCATAGGGGGAAGGCCAAAAAAGCTCCCACACACCTTGCGTCCGGAAAAGAGCATCCGCACGATCAGAATATCGGTTAGAAGGGCGGCAATCCACAAACCGGTGCCGGTGGTCTTTGCGATCCAGCCTGGGGGCTAGACTTTGCATTCAGGGAACGTGGGAAAGGGAGGGGGGAGAGGAACGATGTGAAAGCGAATGGGCCCTGCATCTAGAAGAACAAAGAGAAGGACGTATAAAGAGTGGTTACTAGATATATTAAAGATGCCAAAAATATCAGGGAAAGGAAAGCGCAGCTGGCTGGGAACAAAAAACCCGTCTTCTAGCTGGAGTAGGAACTCTCAAACAGAAGAAGGGAAATTACGTTTCCTCCGCGCTGGTGCTTCTTGATATGAGAGATCGGGATCAAGCGACGCCTGACCACTCAAAAAGACGCCTCTACCGAAAAGAGCTAAAAATCCCCTACACCTCCACCGCCGGAAAACGAGGGCCGTAAAAACCACGTATTAAACCTAAAAAAAGTGGAATCTGTGATGACCAAGGCGAAACCGGAAAAGTCTGCTTCTAAGGGTTTTGGTAAAGAGACTGCACCAAACGGAGGGGATAAAAAGTGCGAACGAAACGCAAGTCATTGAAGAAATCGTAAAAAAAGGACTGGGTGACCGGCCTCCGACCCGCTCTCTGGAATATGATAGACCTGATCACAACTTATTATAAAGGAAAAAAGTAAACGCAGAAAAGTTTAGTATCGTTGGCGCAAAGCGGGAGGGGAATCGATTTCTCTATAGTCAGGGGAAAAGAAGTATGAGGGCTCGAGGCCTTATCCCAACCTATTCTCAAAGGGGCAGCTTTGCCCACTAGAGCATCACTCCAGGGGAAAAGTCGAAGGAGAAATAAGCTATCTCACTCCTGAAGTCGCTCGAGTCGAGGGGTCCCTGCAACGATTTAATTGTTGAAGGGTCGCTTCAAATTCTTCATCCTTGGTGTTAAGCAAGCTTAGAAGAGGGATTGTCCTCGTCCACCACGCGCTTATCGCTACCCGCAAAGAAGAAAAAGGGAAAAGAGAAACATCTCCAGCTTGAGTCGCGGCGGAACGACCTACCGTATCCGAAGGAGGGGGACGGAGAGAACTTAGAGAGAGAGATGAACTCTCCCTCCCTTGCTTATATAAAGGGAAGGGAGGACTCCAAATGCTTTTCGTCTGCAGGGCTGGGAATCAAAAAAAATTTAAGAGACGTCAAAAGGCCCGCGAATGAACTTCAGAGGGTACGATCCAGGAATCTGAAGAAAGGAGGCTTGATCAAGAAGAAATGACAAGGAACAGCGACCATCTCTTGTCAGGGGACCTTGAAAATAGGGGATCTGGAGAGGGACATTCTTCTTCGATCGCTTCCTTAAAAAAAAGGGGGATAGAAAAACCACGAGAAAGTTCTGAAATAGGACCAAGGAAAAAAAAGAAGGGACAAGTTTCCATCGATGTGGGCTAAGTGCAAAAATGGTATGAGAAAGATCTCAAGTCAAAAACATTTCTCTAACAGCACCGGACGGAGTTATCCTCGGCTATTCAAGGTAAATCAGTCGTGCTCAGCGGAACGCCGATGATTAAGAGCGCTGGAAGTCCTGATCAGCCTAAGGGGGGGGGCCAGGCGTATCCTGAACTTGGCAGGGGGCAGTAAGTTTTTTCGCATTTGTGGGGAAATAAGCGTCAGGGGCGCATTCAGCCCTGACTACCGAAAGGTCGGAACTTAAATCCATTCCTCCGTCGTTCCTAAGGGGGGTCAAAAGCTATGGGGAGTGGTCAGGTCTGGGAGGGTGTGAGAAGGGTTAAGGAGATGCTTTCCTGCGGAGAAGCACGTATCGGCTGGCTTAGGAAGGAGAGGGGTTAGTTCGTCGAATGATCTAAGCATTGACCGTAGAGAGCTCGAACAGAATCACCTCATTAAGCCAAGAAAAGCTTCGGAGAAGTCTTCTGCGTAAGAATAAGGAGCTGAGGAGACGGAGTGCCAATGAGGGCCGGGACAGCCCAGATTAGTCGCTCTCTGCTATTGAAGAGAATCTCGGAAAAAAAGAAAAGGAGTGAAGGGAGGACTAGGGAAAGATACTGAATCGGTTATCTCTAACGGCAGTGTCTCAGGAATCGCTTTCAAACATCTTTCCGGCGACTCAGCCCTCAGAAATTCCATTCAACAGTATTCTAAAAATGAGGTGGAAAAAGGTGGGGACTCAATGGCGTGCCGATCTTTTCCAGATGTCAAAGAGAAAATGAAGGGGGGATGGCGGGCAGCAAGACAGGGCCGAATTTTGGCGGAGAAGACTTATAACGGGGATAAAGCAAGAGAATGGGAAGGACGAGGACTAGACATTGCGGCGCGGGTTCTGCCTCGGGCCCGCCCGGCGGAAAAAGAGGAGCTGGCCTACTAAGCGGGTAATTAAACTGGTACTAACCTTCACGTTAAGGGAAAGAGCGGGGACCAGACGACAGAAGGTCCGAAGGGCTTCTCCGATCGGGAAAAGGCTAATTGAGCGCAGGCCATTTTGTTCGGCAAAAGAGCAAAGGAGTCCTCCGCGAAACAATAAAGGGGGAAAGCCGGAGGGACTAGGGGTTTGGGGAGCAAGAAGGGGGAGCGAGAAGATGCGATGCTCTTCGCAGCAAGAAACGCCCAAATCTATGATAAGAAGTTACCGGAAAGGGTAGCACAGCAAACGCACAGAGTAGACTGGGGGGGCGACACTAAAGCCTACTCAAGGTCGAATAATCCAAAAGTATTATTAAATATTTGAGAAAAAAAGATCGGAAAAACGAAGTCGCGCATCCCCCGGCGAGGCGTTCAGGAAAAAAGTCAAGATGCCAGCGCGGTCCTGATGCCGGACCGTGCGCAATCTAACGCTCGCTGCGCCAAACGGACATTATTTAAAAAAAAGGAATTCCAAAGGGGAGGTAAAGGAGGTGCGGCGCGGGAAGCACGCAAATCCTCGCGATTCTAAAAGAAAGGGGAGAGCAGTCAAGCGCGTGCGGATACGACGAGGAGCCTTTGGTCTTTTGTCTGAAAGGACAGTTTGCGCTGAATAATCTAAAAAAAGCGGACAAAAGGGGGGACGGAAAACAATGCAAACTGTAACTCTGGAAAGGCGCAAAGGCTGGGGAGCACTCCACACGGGGGAAACTGCTCGAATCTCAGCGGGACTAATCAAAAAAGGAAACAAGACCCTGGTAGGCCCTGAGGAAGACCCAATAGAAGCCTAGGGGGATCTACTCCAAAAGGAGAGTTTTTATGAAACTCATAACGCCACTACTCGGATAGAGGGATTAAGAAAGCTCATACTAGTTTAAGGGAGGAAAAGTCAAAGGAGAAAAAGAAAGCTATAGAATGGTTCAGGCCGGAAGGTGGATCGGGGATTTTTCTTCAGAATTTGGAAGAAAAAGCTCAAACGAGAAGACGAAGATTTTTCCTAGAAGATCACCTAGGCAGAAGAAATAGAAAAAGGGCGGAGGAAACGACGAAGAAGGACGAACTTAAAAAAAAAAGAACAAAAAGGAAACGATAGTAAAAGAAGGTCAGCTCTATGACGCTAAAAGTGAAACCACTAGTTGGAAGGGAGGACTGATTGAGGAGAAACAGAGAGGTGCCTGCAGATCATCAAGACGCCTCAAAATTAAATGCCTCCAAAAGAAGAAGCTAAAAGCCTCCAAATCCAAGGGGGAAAAGACCAAAAAGAAAGCCCCAACTCCGTAAACAACCCGCGGATTCACCCCACTGGCGGGAAAGAATCGGTGAAAAAAGAGGAGAAAGAAAGGCGGCGGCGGCTTTTTTATAAACGCAAAGAAAAGGAAGGCGAACACAAAGAAAAACAGGGGGGAAACTGCCCCAAGGCGTCTCGAAGAAGACAACAGGTCGGGGAACTTCATAGGCTGAGACGTCTTGATCACATGATGATTGAGACTGCTACGCGTACTTGGGGTGTCAAGAAAAAGCGCGGATTAGCTTTCTCGTGATGAGCTTTTTGGGCTTCATATTTAGAACCTGTATCAAACGCTGTATTCGCCTTGCTAGGACCGAAAGAGAGAAACGAGCTTTGGGGTCCCTTCAAGAGGGAAGCCAGAGGCCAAGATCTCGACGCGAAGTCCAAATCTAGCCCAAGAAACTAGGGAAGAAAACTAAAAAAGAAGAAGGGAGATTGGCTGCAAAGAAGGATTCACTTCTTGGGGAGAATGTAGGGGGGAACTCGTCCACAAAGAGCTTAAAAAATGAAACGCACAACAGTGAAAGGGAAAAGACGAAACCAAAGAACAGCCAGAAGAACATGGATTGCAAGAGCGGGAGAAAGACGCCCTTCTCTCAGAAGGAGGCATAGAGGAGAAAAAACAACGTATGATGAGGGATAGATAGTTGGGACTCCAGCATGAGAGACTGCAAACTCTCCAAAAAAAAGCCTTGAAAGGGGGGGGGAGTCGTCGCGGTTGTTGGCTCACCGCCGTCCCGTGTCGCATGGCAGGAAAGCCGCAGAGTGGACGAGCAAATATCCTCTATCCGCAACGTTGCAAGAGACCAAAGATTGCAGAAGAAGAAAAAAAAAAATCGTGGTCGAGGGGAGTTTCCGGAATCGATGGAGGACTCGACGGAGACTCAAGCGCTGGCGAATCGGAAAGGAGGGCGGTGCGGAGCTTTGCCAAGAGACGGGAAACTCAGGGTTGGGATCCTGCCAGAGGGAATCACAAAAAAGAAAATCTAAAATATCGCTAACGCAATCATCCCGCCTTTCGTCGGCCGAAAAAGGAAAAAGAGTCGGGAGAAGGACGACAATCATCAGCGTGCTCACGCGACGCCACGAAAAAGCCGCGGGGCGGGATCCGATAAGCAAGGAAAAAGCCGATCCTGATCGGAGGAGCGGTTCGCACTGGTTTTAAGAGGCTAGAAAAGAGTCGCTTCTACCAAAACCGCCGAGTTGGTTCCTCCTGTGAGTTTCTCCAGGGGGGGGGAAAGAAAAAAAACCTGCTCTTGTCCGGCGTTTTGCGCCACCGGTGGCTCCCCAGGTGCTCGGAGAGGGGGCCGGCAGAACTGGGGTGAAAGTGTCTTCTCCTGTTATCTCGTCAAAAAATCGTCCGAACAAAACTAGGGATTAAACTAGAAGGCTAAGAGGGAACTGAAAGAAGGACGGATTCATCTAGCGACTATCGAAGGGGAATGGGGGGAGGTGCCGTAGAAGCGACGTCTTTCCTTACTCCGCTTATCTCTTATAAGGGTGAAAAAGGGATCTCATCCTCAAAAACTCTTCAAGGAAAAGATCTAAATGGGGGCTCTCTGCTCCGGAAATTCTGGAAAAACAGTCAAGAACCAGCGAACGAGTCAGAAATCCAGATGCACATGTTCCTTCTAACTTCTGGGTTAGGAAAAGAGAGGGGGAAAAACCGTGAGGTCTGATCTTTTTATAGAACAGGGCACGATAATCGTGAGGAATTCGGGGATAAACGCAATGAAGGGCCTCAATGGGGGAGAGACGATCAAGAAATTATCTGGACGGGGATATCAGTGCAAAGGGAGCGGGGAGGGAGCGATTCTATCGTATCAGATTTGAGTACACTGAAGTCCCGGCGAGAAAAAAAAAGAAGACGGACGATAGAAGTCTGTTGAGGATTTTAGGTCCACAGAGAGGTACGAAATGGGGGTGGAATGACGAGCTTCAGGAGGTCCAGACTACATACTCTTGCCGAAAGGGAAAAGACTGAACGGGGGCTGTAGGTCTCGCCATTTTGGGAGAACGTAAGCGAGAAAGGTAGAGGATTTCCTTCCTCTCGCCACGGACTTTAACCGCAAAAGTCGATTAAAAAGGGTTTAGAAAGGACCTTGGTAGAAAATGGGGCTGCCACAGGAATTAAAGGGCTTCGGGGAAAAGGTTCGACCATGCGTTGAAAAAGGATTCTCAAAAAACAATAATTGGGTAATCTCACTTTCTCCTACTGAAGGGCAGCAATCTCAACACAACAACGTAGGTATTAAAATATGATCGCCGATATCGGCGGGCGATTCAGCTAAAACAGACCAGTCGGATCGGTTAAGAGAGAGGTCTTGAGGAGGAGAACTGATGCTTCCCGGTGGGGAAAGACATGCATCTAAGAAGCATCTCAAAATGGTCTGCACCAAAAGGAAAAAAAAAAAAGAGTAGGGAAGCCTGGCTCAGCGGAGGGGTGACATCCTTATAAGAGTCGAGAGGTACGCCAAAAGCAGAGCGCGGATAAGCCGATGCTGGCAAGAAAAATTCTCAGTGACCGCTGAAGAATCTCTTTAAAAAAGAGAAAACGGAGGGAGGGACAAATCTCCAACACTTAGTCGGAGATCGTCGCTTTTAGCGGAGAGGAGGAGCTCGGCCCTCACTTCCGGGGAGACGCATGCTCGGATCTAAGTAAAAAAAAGAATTAAGGTGATCCCAGCAAAATGCGCTCCGATCGCCGGAGATCAACACCTGAGTTAGGGGGAACCATTTTGGGGCGAATACAAGATCGGCATAGAGGTCGAAACTCGAGTAACACTCCGGGGAGGGGTTTTTTCTAGGTTCGAAAGCCCTGAGAATGGAAAATTGAAGAGCGGGGGAAAGTCGTGGTGCTTCTTCTCAATTGTGAAAGAAACGGAAGCTGGCGTTATCGATAAACTAATATGGAGAGGAACCAAAACAGAAGAAAGAGATCAATCTAGGAACGACGAGCGCGCA
>Ga0179591_1351726_pt1 | contig 11843 bp, 13 predicted proteins | sample CZOMad2_1_08_16f_FD_182891 | JGI IMG/M metagenome (GOLD analysis project Ga0179591, IMG submission 182891) | Vadose zone soil fungal communities from Angelo Coast Range Reserve, California, USA - CZOMad2_1_08_16fungal (PacBio error correction) | ecosystem: Environmental > Terrestrial > Soil >...
CGAGCTGGGTTTTTGGGGGGAGGAACGTTGAACTATTTCTTCTTAGGGGACGCGGACTAAAAGAGGGGGCCTCTGTGATGAATAATCACTCTCTGAGGGGGTCGAAAAAAATTGGGGGAGGAAATAACCGCCAAAAAAAAAAACCTTCACTCAATGAATTTCAAGGGGATCAAATAAACCTTTTCCGCCAAAGAGTCCCAAAGGCAGGAAGCCGACGGATTGAAAAAAAAAGGGAAAGACAAAACTGATGATGAAAGTCGATAAGATGGAACATAAGAGGATAGAGGTAAGCCTCAGTTTCCGGGAGAGGTGATACTAGCCCATTATACATAGACCCTGCTGAATTCGAAAACGGCCAAAGACAAAAACTCAGAGGCCCAGGGAAGAGAAGAGGAAACCAACCACCTGCATCTTATATTGGGATCTTATTCATCGGGAAAAGAAAGCCAAACGGGTTGGGGACATAACTCAGTGTCTCAAATGCACTTTAGGGATTCAAGCGCCTTTGGGGGGCCGCGCGTTTCCAAGTCTTCGGGAAGGGATCGCTCGCGCTCCCACAACAAGAGGGGTCTACCATATCCAGGGCGAAGGCGGAAAACCAAAAACTGGGCGCAACTTTAGTTCCTCCACGATCAAGCGATTTTAGTGCTGAGAGCTGGAGTAAAAACACTGCGCTGGCGAAAGGAGGATAGCGTGGCTTTTCACCGGCTGCGGGACATTTCTCGAGGAGGTCGATGCTCTTAGGTCGGCACGGGAATGGCGAGAACTAGGCACGAAAGTTACCTGAATATCTGGGGTAGAGCAAGGGAGGGATGTCACACCGGTTTTGCTGTCAAGTACGACCCAGGGAATCGCTCAGGTATGCCTGGAGGCAGGAACAGCCAGTGCGCAAAATCAACCGCAGCAAGAAATTTCTTCGAAGCGCGGCGGGGGGGATCTGCAGAAGCAGCGACCTCAACACTAAATGGTAAGTTAGAGACAAACTCAAGGTTATCGAACCGTTTGGGGAAAGAGGCCCCATTAAGGGGAAGTGGCTGGGGGAAAGTCCATGCCGGAGGAAGAAAAACTCGGGGGGAAAAGTTGAAAGACCTTTCTGGGGAGCTCTCGAAAAAGGAGGAGGGAAAAAAGGATAAAAACCATAACGGTTGCAAAGTTTTGGAACCGAGGAGGAAGAGAACTTGCCAGACCTACTTTCAAAGGTCGATCCTTTAAAAAGGGACCTCGATTGTTGGGAACAGGGGGGAATTTCCTGATTGGGGGACCAAGCGCTGGCAAGGCCAGAACATCCAAAGAGTAAAACCCTAAAGGGGAGGAGAAAGTAAATTCTTGTGCTGGATATTGAGAATTTCCTGCACTCCAAAAAAAACGAACGCCTTTTCCCCGGGGGACAGCTTGCCATGGGGCATCAAGAAATCAAGAGCAGTCATGAGAATCCCCAGAGAATGTCGAAAGGGGAAGCGTGCAACCCATTCCGAGAGGTGCCGCCCACTGCCGCGACATCGCCCAACCGAGACGGAAAACACCGCCACGCGATAAAAAAGTCTGAAAAGGGGATTCTCATGTCTCGAGAGAAAGATAAAGAAAGAGAGGATCGACAAGGGGATTGGGGGGCTCGCATGAAGGACGCTGGAACCAGAAAAAAAACCGGTAGGGGTCGAGGCAAAAACGCAGGTTTTTTTGTGAGGGGGGGAGCGGGGTAAGCCATGAGAACAAGGAAGGAGAGGAAGGAACCCCATGCCCTTAAGGACCGAGCAAAGAATGTGCGTGAAACTGAGAGGGCCAGACAAAGGGAAATCGCGCAGAGAATAAGGAAAGAATCGCAGAAAGTTGGGGGCGCGGGGATACTCATCGTCGCGTCCCATCGCTTAAGAGGGAGGGGGGATGAAGTGCCTTTTGAACGGGCCGAAGATTCCCTGTGCTCTGGCCGAATGTCCACGAAAGGAAAAGGAGGGGAGAGGACTCTAGAAGTATCATTCTGCAACGGGGTAAAAAATCCCGCTTTCCACTGAAAAAAGGGCCAGTAAATCCTTCTTCTATAAGGGGTCGGAAGAGCGACAGGGAGGGAGGGAAAAAAGGTAGCAAACCTTGCACCGGGGGAGTGGGGTGCGCCGAAGCTCGGAAAAAGGAGTCTGTGAGTCGAGCGATGAAAATGAAAGCGCTCATCTATTCTCCGCCAAAGGAAAAAAAAAGAACCCATAGGGAGAAAAAAACACGCCGAAAAGCTCGTCTTCCAATTCTTGGATTTCCCGGAATGGGAAAAAAACGTTGGGGGCAGCCAAAGGGAAGAGGAAGTCTGCATCTACAAACACCTGGGGAAAGAGGGACGGTGATATCGGAAGCGGGGAGTCTTCAGAAATGGGGGGAAGCGTGTGAGGGTTACGCTAGGGACGACTGGAGGGAAAGGGGGAATGGGGCCTGCTTTTCCTAACTCAACAAAAACTGGAGTAGGAAAGAGAGGGAAAAAACCATATCCTTTCCTTCGGGAAAAGTAGAGGAACAAGCCACCCCTGAGGGAGGGGCGTTAATCAGACGCGAATCCACGGGGGAGGAACAAGATGTTTTGAAAGACTAATCATTTGCCTGTTCTTCCCACAACCTTGAGAAAAGGGACTTGAAAAAAAAAGAATGAGCTTGCGAGAGGGGAAGGGTGGGGAGCCAACTATTGGTCAAAATGATCGCGGGGGGGGGGAAAGAGTAAGCGCAGGGCTCACTCGCTTAGGAGGCAAGAAGCGGGAAAACCGCGACCAGGGGGGGGGAAAAAAAGGGAAAGGACAATTTCTAAGAGGTTTCATAGCCAGCAAAACGCTCCAACTTGCGATAGCCGCAGGAAAGAAACTCTCTTACCACTAGAGGATGAGAGGGGAGAGAGGAGATAAAAATCCAAGATAAAAAAAAAAGTGTAACGGGGAACTCATGCCCAGAAAAAAAAAGACTGCGCTGTGCACGGAAAACAAGCGCAGAAAGGAAAGCAACAACAATATAGCTCGCAGGAGGCACCGAAGCCAAGGATCGTCGGATTGGGAACTTGTCAGGAAAAAGGGCCTGGAAGGGGTTGTGACCAAAGCACGGGGGGGGGCGCAAATTAGGAGGAATTTGGCATGGGAAAGCGGGGCAATGCGTTTGCTGATGCTTCCCGCGACAAAAACCGCGTATTTTGAAAAAAAAAAGGGGGCGATCATGCAGGTCCAAATGGGGACCCAGAGTTCACGTGTTACGCCACCGAGGATGTTGAGTGTAGCTTACGCGGACAATTAAGAATAGGGGATCTAGAAGGAAGGTTCAGGAGGGCGGCTGGAAAGGGAAAAAAAGCGGTGACGATGCGAACGTCAACTGGGCGGCAAAAGAGATGCGAGCCGCTGCACTGAAACATTCGAAAGAATGATAGGTGGACCGGAGAGGGAGGCGAGTGGAGAAAGACACGCTCATAGGGCTGAATTAGGTTGGGGTTGTCGCAGCCGTAGAGCACGTCCAAGAAGAAAGAAGTCGGTTCGAAGAACTCAGATCGTTTGGGAATCAGGGGGACCTCATGCTTCATAGGGAGAGGGGGCAAGGAATGTCGTTCCTAGAAAATCCAGGGTTAGAACCGGTTGGGAAGCTGGGAACAAAAAGGTTGCTTTCAGTCCGATCCGATCCGCCCGGCCGCGGTGTGAAAGGGGGGAAAGACTGGAGGTGGGGAAAAAGAGAGAAGAAAAAAACAACACAAACGGAGTAAGGGAACAGGCTTTCAACTTTTTTTTACCAAGGAGGGAAGTTGAAAAGACAGAGACTTTTCCAGGGAAACAAATTGTGCAGAGGAACAACGGGAAGAAAGGGCCTCGGAGGGGTGTCGACCGTTCAAAGGGATGGGACCTAAGCGGAAAATCATTCAGATACACCGCACCACACAACGATAGTTGAGTCGGGAGGGAGGGGTCATGCTTTCCACGGTACCTACGAAATCTGGGCGTACCAAAAAAAAGAATGGTCACCTTATCACATAAAGGCCATGGGACCATCATGCCTAACAGGGGGGAGGAAAGTAAGCGGAGAAACCCCAGAGTATGAGAGGGGAACTAGGCTGTAGACGCCATTCGAGACGGGGCCGCAGGGAAGGGAAACTGCCAAAGAACGAGCAGTTCACAAAGTCCAGACGCGAACCATCATTGCTCCAGAGAGAGGGAAAAAAAAAAATGCCGTCAGCGATGGGGAGAAGCTACACAATCGTCGGGGGCGAACAGGAAGTGGAAAGTGTCAAGGAAGGAAAGTAACAGGAGAGGAAGAAAAGAATACGACTCGGGTTGTGTATTTTACTCACAGGCCCGGTGGGGCCAAAAACTATTTTTCAACGGGGCAAGCGCAACCCATCCAAGGATGAAGTAAGCTATAGAATGACGTGCCCAAAAAGGGGGAGGGGGTGTCAAAAAACCTTTTGCCATGCATGCGCTGAATCAGCCCAAAGCTAAGACATTCGTTGCCTTCTTCCTCATCCGACGTCCAAGGTTGGTGGGACTAGGGGTTTGTTACGAAAAGGGGAATAGCGGAGGACTTTCAGTGGCAGGGGCCGTCCGCCCAGCTCAGGGAGGCGATTTGAGAGAATTGATCAGGAGGGGCTAGCGGGCGCCATCTATCCCAGGTCAGACAGCGATGAAAGAGATTTCCGGGAAGACTTCAGCCAAGGATTAGTTCGACTGGGTGGGGGGGGACATTAAAAGATCGAAACTTGAAATCCTTCTAACCGGGGCGCGGTGCTAAAGAAGAGAGGCTCGTAGGGAGGGGGGGGACGAGCTAGACCGTAATTCTCGGGGACAGCCCGACCCGACTAAAGAGGGGAGCGACATAGTGAACCCACGCCAAAGATTAGGAAAGAAACTCGACAAGAAATAGTGGGCACGTCAATGGGGAGAAGAGGTGTGGGCCTAAAAGATTGGGGTCTCATCTCCAAAAAAAATGTTTTAATCCAAGGATGATGAGCTAGGGGGAAGGACAGCAAAAGGGTTGCAGTTTTACTCGAGGACCGGTGACGCCCGAAATGCCAGATGTATTTGCCACGAGGGCAAGTCTCGATCAACACACAACGGAGAATTAATATCTGTATAAGCAACATCTGAGCCCTCCGGCGAGGGATGTCTAACCTCACGCCTCGATGCGGCGCAGGAAGCATCCCGCGGCGGGTCACCTGAAAAACTTGGCAAAATGTTTGGGGGGGGGACACCATTGGGGGGCCGGACCCAACGATTTGGCGACATTGGCCGGTAAAAATCGAAGTTTGCTTCGAGCTCAGGCTTGAGGGTGAGAAACAGGGAGGAAGGACGTCGAAGGGAGATTCTAGGAGGGTGGGAGGGCACTTCTAAAGCGCTTTCGGGGCGCGAAGCGGGATTAGGGGGAACAACACCCGGTAAGCGCAGGATTCAATCTATGCCCTTTTGAAACATCAAAAGTGCTAGCTCTCAGATGAAAAAAGAAGAGGATTTACCGGGAAACTCTTCCGCTGAGAGGGGGGTGCTCCACCCGGGTGATGAGGAAATAGAGAAGCCCGAGAATAGGTTCCAGGAGCTTTTAACACACCGGCACTAAGCCAGGAACAAGGCTCTTCCTTCGAAAAACCACCGCAAAACAGAGTCCAGGAAGGGTCAAAACGCGCCGAGGGGTCAAAGTCAACTGAACTGAATAATGATTCATTTGGGGCTGATTATAGCGGCAACAGGGGGAGGAAAGTGGGGGGGGGACCCCTCCTCATTTAAAATTCTTGAAGGAGACGGGTTGGGCCTTTGAAGGGGCGTCGAATCGTTTTGTCTAGGGGCGGGAACGCGCGCTCTCACAAACCGGATTTTGATACCATATCATGTAGGGGAGAAAACAGGAATGGGCGGGGGACAATTGAAACCGCCACGAATAACCCTCTAGGAATCGCTATCGGTCTGCAAGCAATGGGCGCACTAGGATGGGAATCGGGGGCGGACTTTTTTCGGGGCTTAGGAAAATGGCGAGCGTGTCGGGGATGGCGCTGGAGCGGGTGGGCGGCAGCCAACCCCAGTTCTGAAAGGAATGCGGGGGGAAAGAGGAGAAGGGAGCGGTTGACATGAAAGGCAATCTGGCTCAAGGGGGGAAATTCCGGGCTTTGGTACACCTCCTCATCAGCGCAAGCCAGTCAATAATGAGTCGACAACAGATGGGTCGTTTGACGGGGATCAGGGCATGCTACGGGAGAGAGCCATGTAGTTTCCCAGGAACCTGAGGGGGGTTGATCGAGGGGGGAATCTTAAACAACAAGGGAAGTACTAAAATGCCCGCTTCCGCCCGAAGAGTTTGTAAAAAAAAGTGAAAGAAAATTGTTTTACGCTATAAAACAACACGGAAAAATGAAGGATAAACAGAAAGTAGGTTGGTGAACAACCGGCCCGTTGCGGAAAGGGAAAGAAAATGCAAAGACCGAATTGTTCAGCGAAAAACCACTTAGATCTAGGAGGGTGGCCTATTAATGAGGAAGGGGATTGAGTTTGAGCTCAGGCCGTTAAGAGGAAAGAGCGCCCGTAGGACCGAAAGAAGAGGGAAAAAAAAATTCGGGCTTCTGGACGTGGCGCACGGGCCGCAAGGGAGGCGTAACAAACCTTAACGAGGAGACAGCTTCCATGTGGCAGGTCATGAATGCATCAGCAACAGGCTTCATTAGCCGGGGACCAGTATTAAGTTCAAGGAACTACTTTGCGGCTCCTCACAGGAGGCTCAGGGGCCCAGAAAGCGCATGCCAAGAGCAAGGCGCCAGGTCCCAGAAGCGAAAGCCCCGCTCCTCGGGGGGCGGAAGGTTATTCTAAAGGTGTAACGAGAGACTCTCATAGGCTTAAAGTGCGTCAATAGTGGTCCCGCCATGGCATAAGGAAAAAAAGACGCGCAAAAATGTGAGGTTTGTGAGAAGCGCAATGAAACCGATTTTTCAAAGCGCACCCATGCCAAAAGGGCGTCCACGGATGTGGACCCAAAACTTGATTATTGGGGGGGAACCAACAGGCATAGTCGTTTCGCTATAAGCGAAAGGAGGGAATTCGTGGGAACTCAACAGGTCAGTCCATTCTTGAAGTGGGGCCCTCGTTCTGGCACGGAAAGAGCTCGGGCGAGAGGGATGCCTTGGAGTGCCGGGAATGGTCCCGCGCCGGGTATTAGAAAAGGAAGAGGGGAGAAATATCTCCCTCTTTCATTCCCTAAAAGTGGGGGACCCTAAGAGCATATCAAGTACTTGGGGACAGGCAGAGCGCTGGTACTGACCACTGGACGCGAAACCGGGGCGCGGGGGGGGCCGCTCTTGCCCCTACGAGGGAGAGAAGTCCTGGAAAAATCAGGGGAGGCAAAGAGGTCAAAGCCCCTACGAAAAGCATCGCTCCAATCGGGGGCTCACCCGCCAAAGCTCCTGGACGACGCAAAGTGCTTTTCTCCTGAAGGCGCAAAAAAAGAGGTTTGGGCCGCAAAAGAAAACATGCAAGTCTTGAATCTCTCACAAATTAAAAATTTGAAGGGGGAAGGGCAGCCGGTATGCTGGTCATCACAATGAAGGAGGGGTTCGGTTGCCCGAAAGTCGGCTGGGAAACTTCTTTGACTCCTCTACTCAAACCACCAACGGAGTGATGAAGGATGCCAACGGCCGGCATCATCCTTAAAAAGTCAAGAGCGAACCTTGCGGCGCTTCTCAAAAAACCGAGCCAGCCCGCAAAATGGGTCTTTTTTCCGAGATGAACAACCGGAAGCCGGTTACCCACAAATGTTTTAAACCCAGGGGACAAAGATATCAGAACGAGTCGCTGGGGGGAAGGGGGAGGGGGGAGAATCGTGTTAAGGTAGTCGGGCTTTGGTAATAGAGCAACGAAGCTCAGCGGTGAAAACTTTGCAGAAGCGAAAGGAGCCTTGAAACGGAGCGAACCCCGAAAAAAAAAGTTAAAAGTATTTCAAATTTCAAGAACTATGTGACTCAGACAGCCAGGGAGAAGAAAGACGGGGACCGAAATCTCGGCGCTACTTGGGGAGAGGGAGGGACGAGACTGGGAAAAGGAATCCGTAATGTGTCAGGCGCGGAAGAAGAAAAGCCAGGGCCAACGTCTCAGGGGAAGAAACGGAAACCCTCAATAGACAATTCAAGGGTCTAAGCGCAAAGAAAGGACGGCCACAGCTGGCTTAGCTGAGATTCTAGCGAAAAGAATGAAGGGAAACTGGGGGAAAACAAGACGAAAGGGGGCTCAAGGTACTGATCCAAGGGGGGGACATATTTGTTTGGGGTTTGGTTTAACGCGCGTGCCAAATCTTTTCTCATGGTCACTGCGCGCTACGTCCACAAAACCGATTGGGGGGGGGGGGAGAAAAAAGAAGCCTTGGTCGCAAGTCCTGGTCCCTTTCTAGCCCAGAGGGATAACGCACGAAAGCTCTTTGGGGCTGGATGCAGGACAAAATTGGAGATCAGATGGCGCATTTGATCGCTTGCTGTCAGGAGGGAAAATGTAGGACGCTGAAATTCATAAACCACGCAAAAAAAAAACCACCGCAGATGAATTAGAAGGGAAAAGTACATAAGGTTGAACCTCAAAGGAGGAAGTGCATGAGGTTTGAAGTGTTGGAGAAAAATGGTCAGGATGTCTCATTGGGTTGGTACTCATCTCTCAGAGGCAAGTGCAGAAAAGAACAATAATTTCTTCGAAGAAAGAGAGGTCTTGAAAGAATTTCTTTGTGGTAATTTCTTAAGGTATCTACAAAAATCATCAGAAAATTGTGGGAGCAACCTCCGAGGAAAGCAGGTTAAAGGACACAAATTCTGAAGCTGCAAGTAATGAAAGGACCGCCAGACGCGCGTGAAAGGTGGTAAAATACTGGGTGATCTCTTCAACACAACAGTCGAAAGGATATATATTAAAAAAGAAAGTATGTTCAGTTAGGAAAGGGCAGACTGGCATGAGGACCTTAGCTTTTTCATCGTCACAACGTTTAATAAAAAGGAATCCGGAGGTGGAAAGCGGGAAGAGTTAGGGGGGAGGGTTTTGGAGGGAAGGGAGAGGCAGATTAGGAAAAAAAGAAAAACGCAGATTCGGCAGAAAAGCTCTGGGGGAGAGGGGGGGGGGAAAATGGAAGGCTTCGGGATACCAGGCTGAAAAGGAGCCCTCTGGCCATGCAGTATGAGGAAAAAGGGAGGTCCCACAAAAAAAAAAAGGGTCGAAATGTTACTCGAGTAGGAAAGGAAGGCGAGGGGGGTTCGCCATCGCATCGCCAGCGACCACCAAAGCCAAGCGCGAACATAATTGAGACAGATAGTGAAGTAAGGGTAACCGTAAAATCTTTATAGTGGGAGGACAATAGGCTCGCCCAGGGCAAGAAAACGCTGAAACAACCCTGTCTCACAAAATACTGTGGGAGGAAAATCGCTCGGGAACCATATAATTGGAAAACTGCCGCAAAAGAACCACATTGGCAGGACTCAGATAAAGAATTGACCGCCCCCATTAGAGGTCCAAAAACAAGGGTCACAGCACTAGAAATATCAAAATTTACCGTCGTGGCCGGAGCAGACGGAGCAAAAGAAAATCTCTGAAGGTCCTTGTCTTTGGCTTGGGAGGAAACAAGACATGGCGGGAGGGAAAAAGGTCTAGTGAGGGGAAAGATGGACAAGTTCAGGGGAAATTCGCGTGGAGATGGGGGAGATCAGGGGGGCTCTCTACTTCATCAAGGGAGAGATTGCATCAATCAGGGTTAAAGGAATGCGAGCCTTTGGCGGTGCCGAGAAAAGGGAGGCTTCGGGGCGCGGTGTTGCGAGGAAGCGCGACCCCAAAGCTCGTGGCTACGATGATAGGAGGGGGCGCAGATCAAAAAAAAATAAAGACATCGCTCGAACAATCTTTAAAACTTCCGAGGGGACGCAAGGGGGGACTTGGAGATTTGTGTCCCGGCAAAGCAAAAGCCCCGGTTTGATCACCACCGCATCAGGGGAAAATAGAGAACGCCGGGAAATGAATTGAGTCGCCAGAGGCCAGGAATCGGCCAGTGAGGGCTTTTACTCCGGGCCTGCGGAAAGAACCGATAGGAAAAAGAATACTCACAAAAACGGAAAAGAGAGATAGCCAAGAGCAGTTCATCCTGCGTAGCCGGGAAGCCCGCCACGCCGAGGGGATTCGGGAGGCATCCGCTCGAGTCCACTTGGAGTCACACAGTGGGAGATGAAAAGTGAATGTTCGGGGAAGGAAAACACTCTTTGCGCAAATTGAAGGAAAAAATCTCCACTCCTTGTCTTCGACTGCGAGACGTGGGCGTGTGGGTAAAAGTGTAGGAGAGGGGGGAGGACTTCTGGGGGTGCTGGAGGGGAAAGTGGGAACTCGGTCAAAGACATTGGCAAGCTCTTCGTCGCTCAAACGAGGCACAAGGTGAGACAGGCAAGGGCAGAAGAAAGGGATCTCGAAAAAGGCCATCCAGCCAGGGACACGACCGCATCCATCGCGGAGGGAAGGGTAACCTGGAAATCTCTGCCCACTCGGCGAAGGAAAAGATTAGAGACAGCCATACTTTCGCAAGAGAGAGCCGGCCGAATTTCGCTCTGTTAGAACATAACTAGCCCAGTAAGACGCCCGGACTTGCACGTCAACGGGCCAACTCGCCGACCCTCAAGTCCGATGATCAGGTGACTCGCGGCCGAAAAGAAAGGGGCATCTGTTAGGGCCTTATTCTAGCTGCAAAACGATTGGAAAAAAGGGGTGTGTGGTAAAAACAGGGGTGGTGGGCAAAATATTTACGGAAAAGTCCTTGTTTGGGCATGTTGCGAGAGGGGACGTGGTCTTTCAGGGGGATGAAGCGAGGGAGCACAAACCCTCTGAGACCAGGATGGTGCGAGGGTCAATCGCAAGGCGAACAGATTTCATTCCGAAAAGAAATTGAGGGGATGATGCGATCTCTGGCGGGTAAAAACAGGGATAAATGGGAGACTGTTGGCTTTTCTTCTGGTCTGGAAGGGATCCGGACGCGGGGGGGGGAGTGGAGCCTTTGCTCACAGAAGGTCCTCATGAAAAGGGAAAAAGGGAATATGCTGTTCCGCATCGGTGCGGCTGACTGGGGAAAGCAAGCTGGCTAGGTTGGAATTGGTTGGGGGGAAGAAAATCGAGAAAACTCAAAGAATGGATAGGGGGGCGAACTCTAGGAAGTCAGTTCGGGGATTATACTTTCAGGAGAGGGGAGAAGAGTCTCAATCCTAAATCGAAAAAAAATAAGAGGTAAAGTTGCTCAAAGTTTGGGAAGGGCAAATTCGGAAAGGGAAAGGCAGGGGAGCCGCCCGGGCCATTAAAAGGGACTGTTTATCTCTCTAAACAAGTAGAGGGAAAAAGGGAGAGAGACACCTAACTGGGGGGTTTTTACAAAGCGGCGAGGGGGCAGAGAAGGGCACAGAACCTTAAGTTGTGCAGCTTCAAAAGGGTCTATAAGAGGAGTTGGGGGAAGGGAAGAACATTGAGGATTGAGTTTGCCTCGGGAAAAGGAAGGAGAAAGCCCTCAATTAGAGGGGGAGAGAGAAATTCTGCGCTTGCGGGGAACTTGAGCAATGGCTAGGCGAGATACCAAAAAAAAACGCCCCCTTCAAGGGGTGGGAATCAAAATTCATAAAAAACATAAACCAAAGAAAAGCAAGAATTCTCAGAGTCCTTTCAGAACTGGAAAGGACGATTAGCAGTCCGAGACTTGGGGACGCCCGTAGGACGAATCAATCAAAATAAAAGGCTCCATTTCCAGTAAGAAAAAAAGAGAACATGGAAAGGAGAAAAGAGCTACTTGATGCTCATGGTAGCAGATAGCAAGAGAGGCATCAAAAGAAGAGCTTAAATACAAGCGCCCATGGAGGAAAGAACGCAACAGGG
>Ga0179591_1302489_pt1 | contig 11841 bp, 13 predicted proteins | sample CZOMad2_1_08_16f_FD_182891 | JGI IMG/M metagenome (GOLD analysis project Ga0179591, IMG submission 182891) | Vadose zone soil fungal communities from Angelo Coast Range Reserve, California, USA - CZOMad2_1_08_16fungal (PacBio error correction) | ecosystem: Environmental > Terrestrial > Soil >...
CCCAACAAGAAAAGGGGGGAGGGGAACAACTGGGACAGGCAACAAATGCCCGGCAATGGCTGACTAGTGCATGACGAGGTTTTTGAAAGAGAAGTCCAGATCAGTGTGGTTACAAAACGTTATCTCGGTTCCCAATGGTAAGCCATCTAAGGGCGCAATTCCATGAGAACTGGATCGGGAAAGTGGGAATGCAAGGGGAGCGACAGACTTCTTGAAGGATCAACGCAGTCCGGGGGGATGTTGGTTTTGGAAACAGAGGGGGAAAAGGTCAAAAAAAGCAGCGAGCTGAGGGATCTTTGAAAGGAAAAAGGGCCCTGACGAGGGGGAAAAGGCAAAGAAAGGGTTTTAAAACGACCAAGAAGGGGGAAAGTAAAACGGGGAAGGAAAAGAATCGGTATTTCAAGGGTGATGAAAGCCGAAAAAGGGGTCGGGGGCGGTGAGAAAACCCCCCATGGTGGGGAAGTCGCGTGAAAAAACGAAATGGAAGAAGGAAAAACGGGGGCCTGAAGAAAAAACACCAGGGGGGGGGGGGGGGGGGAGGTGAACCGAAAAAAAAAAGGTCATGAAGGACTGGTTCTTATGAGATGTCCCAAAATGGCTCAAAACGAGGTCACGAGGGAAAACGACGATCCGTACCCGAAGCACCACGGCAGGGGAAGGGGGGGGGGAAAAAAGGATTGCCTCACACAGGGGGGGAATTGTCAATGGAAATTGAAAGGTTTAACAGATGAGGGATTGGGGGGGAGGGGCAATGGCTCCACAGCGTCCGGGAATACCGCCACAAAAACTGGGGGAGGGAGGGGTGGGGGACGGCAGTGCCCTTTCACCGGGCAGCGAAAAACGAAAAAGGGTCCTGTGGGAAATCACGAGCGGGATAAACAGCCGACGAGGGAGTGGTCGAATCTGGGAGGGACTGTGGGGGAAAGCCGCCACAACGGAAGATCAAGGCCGGGGAACCAGAAGGGGAAAGCGAAAAGAAATTTACCTGGGACCGTGGGAGAATTAAACCGGACCCCTCACGTAAACGTGGGGAGTTTGAAAAATCAGGGGATATTGGTGGGAAAAAAACGAAAAGGCAGAAAATTTCAAAATTGGGTCAAAATTCCCAGATAAGTCCAAAGAGACAAGGAAAAATTCAGGAGCCGAGGACAAGAACGAAAAGGGGGGTGTCAACAGCTACAGAATAAAGAGTAAAAGAGGGGGGCATGGATAGGAGCGGCAAAGAACTGTGGGGGGGATCAATCAATCAAACGGCTAGCCGGGAACCCTGGCCTCAAACGTGACAGAACATGGGAAAAAAAAAATGATGAGGCGCGCAAAGTCAGAAAGGGAAGGGTGAATTACCGCATTATTGTCCGGCCCTACGTTGTGCTGGAACCGGCAATTGCAGAGTAATGGGACCGGAAACGATGGCGAAGCGTAGGTTCGCGCCACCGGTTTGTGGGGCAATTCTGGGAAAGGCCCTTACTAGCTTTGGCAAACGGGGGAATGACCAAAGGAGTAGTTCGGAGAAAAGATCGGGGGGCGGTGGTGAAAAAAGTACAGTAAAAAAAAAAATGTAGTCTTTCAAGAGTAGCGGTGAAAAAGGGGACAAGGAAGCGAAAAAAGGGGTAGCGGGGAAGAATTTCGCTTAAAGGAAAAAAAAGAAAAAGGAATACCTGCATCAAAGAGGGAGGGGATGGAAAAGAAAAGGGCCGCGAGCAAAGGTCCCACCGGTGCAGCACGGTGGCTCCCTGTGAACTCCGTGGGAACCGCTTTTCAAGTACACATAGCAGTAAATGCAACTTCATCGGCGGAACCAATCTAAAGGGGGAAGTCAACCCATAATGGATACTTGAAAGGGGATAAAGGTAGAAACTTGTTGTACTAGGAAGTTAAGAAAGGGACTGGAAACACCAAATTGGGTGTGGTAGAAATGGGAGGATCCGGGCAAAAAATAACTGGAGTGCAAACTTAGGGTAGGAGGGATTGGGGCGAAGTTGTTTTCGGGAAAATGGACTTTTGAGTAGACGGGGCAAGATGGGCCGAGTGCGCTCGAGTTCAAAGGGCTGGGGGGGAGCGTTGGACGTTCAGAAGCCAAAAACGCCCGCAGAGACGCCCCCACCAAGTCATGGGAATGGGTTTTTTAAACATCACCGGAAAAAGGTGGAGGGTTGCAAAAAAAAAAACGGGGGCGACTGTCGTGGCCCTCAAACCGCCAATATCCGGCATACAAGTCGGAGGATCGGGAAAAAACCGAAAGAAATAAATGGAACAAACGGGGGTCTGTGGATCGTCCCGTACTCGGCCAGAAGTACCAGAAGGTCCCCGATGGGGAAAGAAGATAGTCCGCTTGAATCACAAAAAAAAAAAGAGCCGACCGGATCCTACCCGACATAATTCTTCAGAAAATCTCATCAGGAAGCCGAAGGAGGAATGCAAAAAAAGGTAAACGATCTGCCAACAAGGAAAGGACGTGTTGGACAGCAAGGCGGGCCGAAGGAGGAATGCAACCAGACTCAGTTCGACCGGGGGGGTCAAGTGTGGAACGCTCAGTACGAAGAAAAAATCGGGGACCCTGAGGCAAAGAAGGCGGAAAAAAAACCTATCAAAGGTGACTACTGCCCCGGAAACGAAACCAGGAGGAAAGCAGAAATCATATCAACAGGCAAGGTAGCGACAAGGGGGTGATGGAAAAACAGGGGGAATGGTTATTTTTGCACAAGAGCCATGCGAGGCCCCAATCCGAACCCTGATCAGTATGCATGACATTGCTGACCCCGCCAAAGGGGGAAAAGGAGACAGTATCATCGGATCACGGGGAGCGACGGTTTTTCCACAAGGGTAATCCGGTGGTAGTAGGCCGGGGGGGCCGAGGTGGGGTTCACGACTATCATTTTTCACCGCAGCACGACCGGGGGGGACGGTCTTTTAATGTGGGGGGGGACAACAAAGGGTGCAAAAAGGAAAACAGCGGTTGGAAGCAACGTTTGAAACCTGGGTCAAAAAAAACCATCAAAGCCGGTTGCACTCAAATTTCGCCACAAAAAGGGGGGTTGGGCAAAACACGCCTCCGCTGTCGAGAAGCTATCTAAAAGTTTCCTAGGTGACTGGGGAGCGGGGACATCTTAAGGAGACGGGGAAGAGAGCTGGGACCGCTCAGAAAAACGAGAGAAAGGACAATAAAAACGAAAAAAGGACTAAATATGTAAAAAAAAAGTGTTTTGGCTTGCCGAGAGAAGGGGGGTTAGTGTGGGGTAACTAAGAAAGGAGGCACGCTGACACAAAAAGGAGGAAAAGATAAGGGGGGAAGCCCGTTGTCAACTAGTGAATACAACCCCCACTTGGGGGCTGAAACAGCCGAAGAAACCGGGAAAAAAAGACTGAAGACTACTTGAAGCGATCGAACTTCGGGGAAGCAAAGAATAAGACAGCAAGAAAAGTGGTCGGCCAGTCTCGCCATCGGGGACTCTGGGCCGTAGTGACCGCTATCAGGGGGGGGGGGACAACGACAATAGGAGGAGTCGGCCCACTGGGGTTCGTTTTGAAACCAAAATTACGAGCACTTACACAATTAGTTGTTGTGAATTGTGACACAAGACAACCCAAGACCATACCGACCACAGTCGCCGGGGGAGGGGGGCGAGAAGGGAGGAAGAGGGGAAACAGAGTGCCGGCCGATCCGAAACAGGATTGAATTTAGAAGAAGTTAATCAAAGGGAATCAGAATGAAACGGACGCAAAAATGGGGGCAGCGTGAAAGAAAGGGACTAGCAGCTTAATCAGGCGGTTTCTCGCCCCCAAAACAGACCCGTTGGAAAAGAAACAGTCCCATCCTGCGGCACGGAAGTCCAATGTCAACCCTAAGGCGGAAAAATGAAGGCGGATATCTTTGTTAATGCGCGGTGATCGTAAAAAAGGGGCGCGCGCGAGACACTTTTGACCTGGAAGGTGGCGCAGTGGGGGGGGGTCCAGCGAGAATGTAGCAAGTAACCGACTGCACGAACGCTGTGAAAACACTATGTGAAGCCCGAGGGTGGTTCAACTCGTAAAACGAGAGATCGAAAAAGGAAACGAAGGTGGGACGAAGCAAAAAAAATCTTGACATGGCTCTTCCGTGAACGCGGTTCACGATCCGGGGCAGCGCGGGAGCAATGAGATCAACAAAAGAGAAGAATCCATCGAAAAAACAGAAAGGAGAGATCCCGGATCAAACACAAAAGCAAAACGGGACGGTGATTGGTTGTAACTAAGGATGGAGAGATCCAGGAGAGAGGGGTGACTGGCGACGGAGCCGGAAAAAAAATAACAACGACCAGTAATGGGGTGGGACGTCAGCGAGAAAAAAAAAAAAAAACGACGGGCGACAGGGGAAAAAGAAAAAATAAAAGACTGCCGACGGGGGAAAAAATCGCCCACCGAGTCCAATCCCACGTCGCGACGAACCTGGAAAAACTGAACCGAAACACAGGGGCACCGAAACATCCGCCTTTCCAACCAGGGACGACCGCCAGGAGCGACGTGAAAGAATATCAAGGCAAAGAAGAAAAAGGGGTGGAAAGGCAATCGTGGTAGTACGTAATTAACACCGTTTCCTTGTAGCCAGCATAACTGCCCATTGGAACCGAGCAAGAGGGGCAACCTTTCGAGTACTCGCAAACGGGCGGACCATTGGTAACCTGGGTAACGTGGAAAAAAAGGGGGGAAAAAAAAAAAAACCAATCCTTGCCCATCGGTTTTTTGTAACCAGTATAGAACGGAGTGATAAAGCACAAAAAAAAAAAGTTTGGAGTACAAGGGAAGAAAAGACGAAAAAGAACAGCGAAAGGGGGAGCACTGGCAAAGACAAAAGACCCGAACGTGAAAAAACAGTTTAGGGGGGTAAAATTTGGGGGCTTACCGCCGAAGATCGTTTTTGTGGCCACAAAAAAAATGCGGGGAAGGGGGAGGAAGAACAAAAAAAGGTAGTACCGGCATAGGACTGAACGCCTCCCACAAAACGATAACTTTCTAAGCGGGAACACTGAAAGTGCCGGGGGAAAAACACCAATACAAAGGGCAGTCCCGTCCTTAATGGGAATCCAGGGAGGGGCAGGAGTTTAGAAGCACGTAGTCATATCAAGGTGTATTGCAGGAAGGGGGGTGGAAACTCCGAGGAAGGGGGCCGCGTTGAAAAATTTGGATCAAAAGGTCCTGAAAAAAAACCAATTGGCCGAAACATCCGGAAAAGCAAGAATCGAAGTAGGGACCAAAAAAAGTGGAAAAGTGACCACTCGGAACCAGGCAGTGCATGAGAGGAACTGACAGGGGGGGCAAGTCCTGTGAAAAGGGTCACCGAGGAAAAGGAAAAACAACTGACCACCCAACCGAGCCACCAGGAAAAAAAAAAGGAAGTGGACCGGAGTAGAAAAGGGGGGGGGAACAAATGGGTAAATCAAGCCGGGCATGGACTGAGTGACACCGGGAAAGAGAGTGGGGGTTTCAACGAAATCAGGTAAAAAAAAAAATGTGGTCGGGCAAGGGGAGGACCGGGAAGGGGCGTTACCAACCGAGGGCAGGGCCGACCGACAACACAACAGGTAAGTAGAAAAACAATTGAGAACCAGCCCAGAGGGGTCCAAGAACGAGGGTAAGGGGAAAAAAACGACAAATGGTGAGGAGGACCCGAAATCAAGTCCACATGAGATGGACGGACCGGGGTTATTTGGCAATCGTCGAGCAATGGGGGGGAACAGAGAAATCATTAAAAGGGTGGGACACCACCCGGCAAACGAGCACCAAAGGCTGTAAAGACTCGTAAAAACTCCAAAGATGGGGAAAAAAAACCGCATACCACGGCCAAATAGTATCTCAAAACCGATTGGAAAGCGGCATTGTGCTGCTCAGAACAAGACGATTCGGGAGACCCAAGCGCGGGGGGGTAGTAAAGGGAGTCGAACCCCCATGCCCGGTAAAAGGTTGCAACTGTGTCCTGGGAATCCGCCGACCCTGGATCGCGCGGAGGGGAAGGATCGAAAAAAAGAAAAAAAAACAAGAACAGCTCGGGGGTTGAGACACAGTCAAAACAGCCCCGGTTCAAAGGCATCGAGAGTCCAGGCCGGTTGCAAGGGAACGGAGCTGACGAGAGATAAAAAAAAAAATCGTGGCACTGGGGTCCAGGCTATGGGAAAGCATTCGGAAATGCGGCAAGCCCATGAGAACTCCCAAAACAAAAATCCCGCGAGCAAGAATTCTCAGAAAAAAACAAAAGAGGGAAAAAGAAGGGGAAAAAAAAAAAGAAAAAAGCCCCGGATTTCCCAGATGTCAGGTATGGACCGACCTTGCCAGGCCAAGAATTGGGGAAAGGGGATGGAAAAAGTGGGAAGGGGGGTACCAACGGGGGAGGGTCGCCAATGGCTTACAACGGCGCAAAACACTGGGATCGCATTATGACGAGGGAGGGGGTAACGGGGCCCTGGTTAAAGGATCCACGAATGGTCCAGGAGTTGGTCGTTCATATCGCTAAAGACAGCCGCAATCGAAGGGGGAAGGAGGGGGGGGAACAAAATGAAAACAAACACGTCAATTGGAACGCGAAACTGGCAAGTGGGGGTGAGCAAAGAACACGGAAACTAATGGATGTTCTCTAAAATTAAACGGGCGCAATTGGAAAAAGGGGACGGGACGGTTTCAACTTTTTTTCGAATCAGTATGCCATTTACGAACGGGGTTGTGTCAAAACCACTGAAGGGGGTAAGAAAACCAAGAAAGATGGAGTTGAAAAAAGTAGACAGTGCCTGACGTACTCAATGCGGGGGGGGAAAGAGAAAGGTCCCAATGCTGGCCACAGCGATGAGACACCAGGATCAGCGAAGAGGAAGAACGAAAAAAAGCCGTCAGGGCGTGTGAAAAGGGGGAAAGTTAAACGACCTCACCACAACCGGATCAGGACCTGGAAGAAGTTGGGGGGTAAATTTGGGAATGAAAGGGCGATGGGGTCAAGCTCCAACGCTTCAGGAATCGCACCAACAAAAAGTGGTGGGCGGGAAGACCTGAAGAGGGGGGGGGGGGGGACTACGACTGTAAAAAGGTCGGAGCAAAGTGCAAAAATGTCCATGAGAAAAAGGGGAAGACGGAAATCGAGTCATGTCAGGGGTCAATGGGGAAGCAGGAACCGCAGCCGCCGTCAAAAATAAACCAGGGGGACCATATAATGAAAAATTGGGGGGGCAAGACAAAAGGGGGGAAAAACTCCATGGAGAAAAAGTAAATCGGTTGGTTGGGAGGGGTTTTGTACGACGGAAACGGAAAAGGTCGCAACCACATCCTGTCCGCTAAAGGGTTGCATAACGGGCACCGCACGGTGGAAGCCCGAACAAAAAAAAACGGGGTGGGGGGGGGGAAAAAGGAGTAACTACATAAGCCGCCAGAACCCATGGTGGATCACAGGTTCTCGTCAAGAAAACAGGGGGATCAATGAAAGAGAACGAAAGAGGGGGGAAGGACGGAACACAAAGTGGGGGGGAGCAATGCAGGGAAAACGGCGAAACCTCGTGCACAATGTAAACTGGGAGGGGGTGTTAAAAGGAAAGGGACAGGGGAAGGGGAAAATGTGTTTGGGGATATCGAGTAGGGCCCTCCCGGCATTCGAGTCGGAGGGGGGTCAAGGCCGAAGGAAAAGAGAAGGGGGGGAAAAAAAGCAGGAAGAAGGAAGAGGAGAGAGCTGTTTTGGGGGGAATCCATCACGGAAAAAAAGGAAGACCATGCGGAAGTGGGGGCTCGAATCTGTTCAAAGGGAAAAAAACATAACAAAAAAAAAAAAAAAAAAAGGAGGGAGGAGGGAGAAGGGTACACCTTTGGTGCGAAGTGGACCAGGGAAATATTAGGAAAACTTTGACGTCCACTCAATAAAGGAAGGACCGCCAAAAGAGGAAGGGAAAAAAAGGGGAAGGCCGCCGGTCCCGATTCGGGAACAACGGTCCAAAAAAAACGCGGGGGAATACAATTTGATCGGTTGTCAACAAAAAGTGGTAAAACTAAAAAGTCAAAAAACGGAGCAGAAAAAAACCCGGCCAACAGAAAAGCAGGGGGGGCTCATCGTGAAGGAGGGGGAGTCAAATTGAACCTCTGGGGGAAAGCAAATTAGGAGAAAAGTGGTAACTAGAAGGGGGGGGGGTTTAACGAGATGTAAAGGAGGCCCGCCAAAACGACAATTGTGGTAAATCGTGCATGAGCAGGGGTCGTAACTTCGAAAAGGGGGGGAGGGGGACAAAAGTTCCGTCCGGGGTTGAAAGGCAGAGGGGCAAAATTTTTTTGGGTTTTTTCCAGGAAAGGGGAAGGGTAAGGGAGCAGGGGGCCGGGGCAAGAAAAAAGATGGTTAAATGATGGAGACCGAGTTTTCCCATTTAAAAAGAAAAGGACCTCTGCGAGATAGGGGTCCGTGGGGAGGAGGAGGAAGGAAAAGAGAAAAACCCTCCATGAATGACGGGTTTTTTTGGAAGGCTTTCCGAGAAAAAAAAGTGTCAAGGTGGGGGTGCGCTGCGCAAGGAAAACCCAGGGGGAAAGGCCCGAGAAAAGAAAAATGACCGCACAAATCAGCGTCGACTCAATGACTCCCATCCAATACGGGAAGCGCGGACAAAAGAAACGGGGCGTGGGTCGAAGGGAAGAAGTCACCAACTAGGGGGGAAGGGAAACAAAACATCCAAGTAAAGTTCTAAGAAGGTCGAGCAACCAAAAACAAAAAGCGATGCAACCGGATGACGATCCTCATCAAAAAGAGCACGGCAAAAAAAAAAAAAAAGCTGTCCTCGTTGCCGGGGAAGGCCGCCTTTTTCGGGGGGTTACTCCCAACGGGACGCCTTTAAACCCGAAGGGAAAAGGGACAGAGAAAATTCACGAAGGGGGAAATGTGGGGGTGGGGTCAAACCTCAACTACACAAATCGTTGGAGGGGAAAGGAAAAGGGGGGGCTACCTTGGCTAACAACAACAAAAACGCCAGAGTAGAAGGACCAAAATACCTTCAAGGACACGAAGGGATAGACACTACAAAAGTCACACACTTATCACCGAAGGCCGACGGAGAGAGAAACAGCTCCAAAGGGTGAAGGAAAGTAGGGCACTTAAGTTGTATTTCTGTTCGACGACATAGGCCCCATGCCTAGGGGTAGCACGTCTAGGGGAGTTGAAGAAGGAAAGAGGGGGTGACCAAGAAAGGGGGAGAGAAGTGGTATTCGGGTTAATCCTGGTCTTACAGAAGTTTGAAAAGGGAAGAGTTTTGTTTAACGGAAAGGAAACGGGGCAGGAACAAAAAAGGGAATTCCCGGAGGGTTCAGGAATAGGGGGAGGACATAGGGTGAACCTCCAGCCCAGGCAAGGTAAAGGGTCTGCGATAAGGGGGGAAACTTTGGTGTGCAGGGGGAAAAAAGGGGACTAAGGGTTGGTTTAAAGAGGGGGAAAGTTTCCATTCCAAAAAAAAAAAACCTATGTAACATGGGGAAAAAAAAAATCTCCAAGACAAACGATAAAAGGACACAAAACCTAAATCGCAAAACTGGTAAGGGATCAAATCGCGGTCCAAAGCAACCGTGGAAGGGAAGAGAGTAGGAGGAAAAACAAGTCTTAGTGCCCACCTGAAAAACTGGAACTGAGGGGGGATTCAGCGTGAGGTGAAGACAAGGGAAATTTCGCTAAATCACGTGCAGGGAAAAAGGGGAGGGGTGGGTAAAGGGGGGAGTCGCGAGAAGGGGGGGGGAGTTTTATCCTAACAAAGAAAAAATAATACACTTTCTGATAAACTCTAAAAAAAAAAAAAAAGGACGGAGGAGAAAAGAGAGAAGGAGAGGAACCGGGGGGGGGCGGGGAGGACGAAGGGGAACACCTCAACACCGTTGTCAGGACTCCGACGCCGAAAAAACAAAGTCGCGATCACTGCCATGACTCTTGCAAGGGACGATAGGAAAACTCGAAGCGGGCAAGAAAACGCCAGAGTGGTCTGAAAGTGAGAGAAAAAATGGGCCTGAAAGTCCGAAAGGCCCTAAAACCTTAGAGGTGGTAGCCGAAAAAAAAAAGACACGGGCTGAAAAAATCGTGTTTGCAAACTGGAGGGGGGGGAGGGGGGGGGAATAAAAACCACACGGCAGGAGGAGGGGGTGTGGGTTGGTTGAGACCTGCAAAGGAAACTCCACCTAAAACCAACTTTGTTGGGGGGGAAAAAGGTGGAACCATCAAAAAAAAAGGGGAAAACTAAAATCGAAGAAACCAGGGGATGGGGGAGGGGAAGAAAACTCATTAGGCATTCCAAACGAATTCCCAGAGTGACCGGCATGCAGGGTAATAAAAATACAAAACGGGACCAGGTAGAAAAGAGGAGGTGACACGGAGAAAATAAATCCACTTCTAAAGGAACTCATGCTGGGGCCCAAGTCAGTCATGAAAACCTGGGAGTCCAACACGGCAGGAGGGGAAGAAACAGAAGACACCGTCGGAAAAAAAGGAAACACCTACTGACGGGCACCGAAGTTCATGGGTCACACAAAATTAATGGCCTCAAATCCATTGGAGAGTGCTGAGACAGAAACAAACGTTGGGAGAGAGGGGGAAAGTCACCGGAAGGGAAGGAAAAGGGGTGGAAGACTCCAGGAATATCCTCCTGTCCAACGGTAGGGTGTCGAGTGGGGGTTGACTTCTAATGGTTTGGGGGGGAAAAATGGTAAAAAAGTTATGAAAAACAAACTGGAGGGTGGGGAAACCAAAGGGCAGAGAAATGGGGATATACACCAAATGGGGGACGGGTGGTCTTGGAACACCGGAGGACTGACTGGGGGAGAGAGGCCGGGAGGGGGGGGGGGGGGGGGGGGGTGGGGGGGGGGGGGGGGGGGGGGGGGGGGGGGGGGGGGGGGGGGGGGGGGGGGGGGGGGGGGGGGGGGGGGGGGGGGGGGGGGGGGGGGGGGGGGGGGGGGGGGGGGGGGGGGGGTGGGGGGGGGGGGGGGGGGGGGGGGGGGGGGGGGGGGGGGGGGGGGGGGGGGGGGGGGGGGGGGGGAGGGGGGGGGGGGGGGGGGGGGGGGGGGGGGGGAGGACATGGGGGAACGGCTCAACTATAATAACCTTACGTTCTCAAGGAAGTCGAATATTAAAGTTCTGGATCACTTTTCACCTGCAAGGGTTATGTTAAATGGAGAAAAAAGGTCGCAATAGGGAAGAAAGACGGATCAAGAAGGGAAAAAAAGGCGGCTCTTGGGGGCCAGCGATGACCAACCCCTGACGCGGTTGGAAAGGGATCGCTTCGGGTCAAGATTCCGGAATGGTGGCAGGGATCTAACTCGCAAGGAGAAGGACAAGAAAATGGGAGGGCGAAGACAAAGAAACCGGTAAATCAGTGAACTGTCATTCAAACACACCTCCCGGGGCCATTTCATTGACGGGGGGGGGGGGGCGGAAAAATAAAAAAGAAAGGTGAAAGAAGACAATAAGAGAAAAGACCCACCCCGTTCATCAGGGGGAAAGTCTGGAAAACTCTCAAGACGAACAATCTCTGCCCCGGAGAATCAGGGAGAAAAAAAAGGTTAAGAGTGGGAAGGCAGAAAAAAAAAAAAAGGGTAAACCGTAAATCACCCCTCATCAAACCCTACAGTGCCGGGGAAAACTTGGACGTGACCGAAATCGCCGGAGAAGGGGACAAGGACTAAGGTTTCACCATGGTACGTCAAGAAAACTAAAAGTGATCAGGGGACACCATCCAAATCTTAAATGCTGCAAGCGTTTTTGAAACAGAAGCCGCAAAAACCCATGAAGGACAGAGGACGGCAGAGGGGGGGTTAAGCAAACGGAATCTGGGGGGAAAAAGGGGTACAAGTGACAGAAAAGACCCCTTGCAGCGTTTG
>Ga0179591_1386180_pt1 | contig 11841 bp, 16 predicted proteins | sample CZOMad2_1_08_16f_FD_182891 | JGI IMG/M metagenome (GOLD analysis project Ga0179591, IMG submission 182891) | Vadose zone soil fungal communities from Angelo Coast Range Reserve, California, USA - CZOMad2_1_08_16fungal (PacBio error correction) | ecosystem: Environmental > Terrestrial > Soil >...
TGGGTTCTAACAGCGACCATCTTTCTTCTTGCGCAGGGGGGGGAAGGCGCGACGAAAAGTGACTTTTCTTTCACTATTCTCAACGGGCACGGGGGACGAAGGTTGACTCGTGGGGCGGGAGAAGCGCTCTTACGGGGGTTGAGCATCACGTGGTGATAACCAGCCTTGTCCAAGAGGGGGGGGGGGGGGAAAAATGCGCCGCACGCGGGCCCACCGAATGGCTGCTTGCCAGCGGGAGGAAGAAAGGAGAAGGAGAGAAAGAAGGAGGGAAAAGACAGAAGAGTGGCCCGCGTGGAGGCGGCAGGGCCAACCGAACAACAAACGTGTGCGCAATCTGGAAAAAGAAGGGAGGGGGGGGGGTACGAGAAAAGAGATGTACTCCACCTCCCCTTCCCCCCTCGGAAAAAAGAGAGGGTTCAGGAAGGAAGGAAGGAAAGCCCCACCCCTCCCCCTTCGCGCTTTCGCCCCCCTGGCGAAAAAAAGTTTTCCAGAGGGGAGAAAAAGAAACGGTTCGCCTAAATCTTCTTCGTCACCTCAAACCTAGGCCCGAAAGAGGGAAAAAAGAAGTCGAAAAAAAAGGAAAAAAGGTGAAGGGGAGTCCTACCTACCCTCTCCCCATCTCCACTCCCAACACGTTTTTAAAGGGAAAAGAAAGAAAAGAAAAAAAGAGGAGAGAAAACCGCCCTCCCCCCCCCGCCCTCATGCCTACCCGCGCCATAGGGGAGAAAGAAAACTCTCAAAGAGAAGAAAGAACACACATCAACACTTCCCTACCTCTCCCCCATTAACCACTTCCTAGCCTGGCGTTACAAGAAAAAAAAAGGGGAGAAAAAGAATAAAAGGGGGGGAAAAGGAGGAAGTCCTCCTCTCATGCCGTACCCGAAAAGATGGCACCCAAAAAAGACGCAATCCCACTCCAACTTTTAACCCCGAGCGCCAACAAAAAGGCGAAAAGGGAAAAGGAAAAAAGAAAAACGCACCCTCTCGTTTGTCCCTTCCCTAGTACCCGGTGGAAGAGAAACAGAGGGGGGGGGGAAGACGTTTTTCTCTGCCACGTCCTTTTTTTCGACGTTTCCCCGGAGGGGGGGAAAAAGAAAAGCTCTCAAAGAAAGGGGGAAAAAAGCGTCTTTCCACCGAGACTGCCCGTGTACCCGGCCAGCCAACGAGAAAGAAAAGAGAAAAAATTTGGAAAGGGAAAAAAGAGGGGGAGAACAACAGTGGATCCAGGTCGACCTCGGCCCAGACCCTCCACTTTAGCCAGGTCCAGTTTGCCAGTGGGGAGGAAGGAGAAGAAAAAAAAAAAAAGGTTCCCAGAGAAGGAGGGGGAAAAGGGGTCACCTGGACCTCCGTCTACTCTACCACTACCGTACCTTCCTCACTCATACCCTTGGGAGGGGGGAAAAAGGGAAAAAAGAAAAAGAAGAAAAGGAAACGGCAACCTCTGCTTTCTAACCTTCTACTTTACTCTGCCGTGGGAGGGAAAACCTTCCAAGAAAAAGAAAAAGGAAGGAGCCTCTGCACTTCCCTATCTTCCCCATTTCCATCATCGACTCGTAGGAGGGGAGAAGGGAAGAGGGACTAAAAGAAAAAGGAGGAGGAAAACACCAACCCGGCACCCGCTGGTCTTCTTGGGTTTCAGCGATTTAAAAAGGGGGGAAAGAAAAAAGGAAAAAAAGAGAAAAAAGGGGAGTAACACTCTTACTGGAGAACGGCGTACATCGAACCCCGCGTTCCAGATCAAGAGGGGAAGGGGGGGGGGGGGAGAAGACCTTGGAACACCATCCTTACTCGACCCACCAAAAAGGAGAAAGAGAACCAAAGAAAAAAAAGGGGGAAAACAGGACGCTTCCCCTGCGGGTCGCAGAAAAGGAAAAAAAAAAAAAAAAAAAAACCCGAGGGGAAAAAGGAGAACAGCCTGTGGAGATCGTCGTGCACACCGGCACGACCCGACGAAAAAAAAAAAAAAAAAGAACAAGGAAAAAAAGAAGGAGGAAGTAACGAACTGTCGTACAACAAGACGTCCGTACGGCGGGAGAAGTTGAAGGGGGAAAAGAGAGACGACCTTATTCACACCGGCCAAGGAAGGAAGAAAAAAAGGGGGGGCTAAAAAGGGGGGAAGCAAAAGGATGGGTCCGACCCGGGCCTTTATCTACTTCTACCTTTTCTCCACCTCCCAAGATAAAAAAAAAGGGGGGAGAAAAAAAAAGAAAAAAGGAGCCTAAAAAGGAGAGAAAAAGGAACATGGGACCGACATCTATTCGACACTACCTTCCTCCCGGGTTCAAGCAGACGAGGGAAAGGAAAAAGGAAAAAGAAAGAGGAAAAGCTGGAAGAGAAAGAAAACTAAGCTACTAGCTGTGGGACTTTCGATGTCTTTTTTTCACCTTGGCAACCTTAACCACGCCGCAGGAAAGAAAAAAAGAAAAAAAAGTTTCAGGAAAAAGGAAAAAAAAAAGGGCAAAGGAACGGCGGGCCCACCACGGTGCCCCGACGCCGCTAATTTGAATTCCTACACCCGTGCTCCCGTAAAGAAAAGGAGAGAAAAAGGAGAAAAAAGAAAAAAAACACTGACAAAGGGGGGGAAGCAAAAAGGAGGCCAGCGGCCCAGTTAACCTTCTTTCCTCTACCCCACCCATCCATGAGTTTTTAGAATAAAAGTAAAGGGGGAAGAAGGAAAAGAAAAAGGGTCAAAGGGGGGAGGGGGGGGGGGAAAAAAAATTCCGACCGCGGGATGGCCCTACTTCCTTTATGATCTACCTCCATGGAACACGTCAGGAAAGGGGGGGAAAAAAAAGGTCAAAAAAGAGGGAGGAGGGCCTGGGCGCGCCCCAGACACATCTCTGGCGACTTCATTGACGCGTTTTCCACCCACCTACGCCGTCGACTGGGACGCCGGGGAAAAAAAAAAGGAAAGGGAGAGGGGGGAAAAAAAAAAAAGGCTTTCACCTGAAAAAAAAAAAAAAAGAAGAAACATCGGGCCCCCGTGTTTTCAAGTTGAAAGAAGTCCGGTGCCTGTTCCACATATACCTCCATGTGGCTCGCGTAAAAAGAGAAAAAGGGAGGGGGGGGGGGGAAAAAGGAAAAAGTCCAGAAAAAAAGAGAGAGGCCGCCGCCGCCGTTGTAGGCCGGCCTGCGTTGATTGTGGAATAGACGCCGTTGGGCCACCTTTGGCACAGAAAAGGGGGGAAGGTGGGGGAGAGAAAAGAAAGGCCGGAACGAGGGAGGGAAAGTTGGCCCCCACACCTCAGAACTCCTTCCACGCGGAAAAAAAGGGGAGGCGGGGCCTCGGGCGTGCCCGTAGGTTGAAGGCTTACACTCTTCTTTTTTTTTTTAGCGGCCCGACCGTGTAAGGCCGATGGGGGCAGAAAAAAGAAAGAAAAAAGCTGGAGGAAGGCCATCGTGGAGTTCGTTGTTCGTTTATTTTGTCTCCCCTCCCTCGAAGGGAGGAAAAGGGGGGGAAAGGAAAGTCCACTAAAAAAAAAAGAAGGGGGGGGGAACGCGTCGTCGAACACCAAATGCGGGGTGGCCGTTACTGACCACCTTTCGGCGGCGGGAAGGGGGGGGGGAAAGAGTTGAAGAAAGAAATAGAAGTCCCACAGCCGAGTACCGTAGGTGCTTACCCGCCGCCGTGGCCTTAAAAGCCCGAAAGGAAGAAAAGGAAAACTTGGAGGAAAAAAAAGAAAGCCCAGGTGTTCGTGGTCGCATAGAATGCTCTTTTCCCCTTTCGGGTCGCGTCAGGGACCACGGAACAGAAGGGGGGGAGGGAAAAGGGGGGGAGGGGGGGAAGAAAACCATTTTTTATCTGGGCGGTGGACGCCACAGGGGAAGGGAAAGAAGGCCCCGGGAAAAAAGAGAGACGGAAAAAGAGAGGTCGCCGGGTCGTTTTTTTTCTACGGCCTTTGCCGGTGGTTGGAATCAGGGGGAAGAAAGGGGGGGGCGTGAAGGAAAGGAAGACAGGTCGCCCGTCTTGTTTTTTTTTACTACATTTTTCTACGTCGCCCGGTGGGGGTGAAAGGGGAAAGAAAAGGGGAGGGGGGGATAGGAGGGGGGGGAAGGTGTGCAAACCTAACAACTATCTTCCCAGGAGGGGTAGACCGGTGGAAGGGGAACTCCAAAAAAAGAAGGAAATCGTCCCGGTTGCACTTTTACTTCCTAGCTGTTTGGGTAAAGAAAGGGGAGGAGGGGTTTGGGAAGTGGGGGAGTCAAAACGGAAAACAGCTGGAAATTCTTTAACTCTTTCTATGTTGGAGGAGGGGACTCCGGAAAAAGAGGGCAAAAAAAAAGAATGGTCCCCTTGGTTTCAACCTCTACTTTCTATCTGGATCCCACTGGGTGGATCGCTGGAAAAGAGAAAACGGGGGGAGACACTCCTGCCCCGAGGGAAAGGAAAGTTCCCGAAGCCTTCACCGTACCTCCTTCCTTCCGGAAGGATTTCAAGAGGAAGGGGAAGAGCGTGGCCTCCTCCCTTATCCTTACACCTGTAACTCCAGAAAAAGAAGGAGGAGGTCACCGCCGTGTGCCGTTTCCATCCTCCAACGAAGAGGAAAAGGGGGGGGGTCCGGGGGGAAGGGGGGGAAGGTGCCGGCCGTGGGTCGATTTCTAACTGATGTCCAGGTGGACAAAAAGAGGAGGGGGGAGACGTTACGCGGCACTCCCCTTCCAAAATCCAAGGAAAAGGAGGGGGGAAGAAAATGATCCCCCTGTGGATCTGCTTAAACTTCCTACTACACCGGGTGCCCGGTGTTGAAAGGCAAGGGGGGGGGGGAAGAGAGATTGCAGGGAGAAAAAAGGAAGAGGTGGACGAAAGGGTCGTGTTCCCTTCCCTGCGAAGAGCAGGTCAAAAGGGGAGGAAAGAGAGAGAAAAAAAGGGGTTGTTGGGGCGCCAGAAAGTAAGGAGACCACCGCCTTTCCACTACTGGCGATGACCCGTGGAAAGAAAAAACGAGGAGGGGGGGCGTGTGGCCTCATTTTTCCTTCCCCTTTCATCGAAATCCGGGCGGGGGTGGGGGGGGGGGGAGGGAGAAAGAAAAGTCACCCTTTGGGAAAGGGGGAGGGGGGGGGAAACGAGGTCGGCCCGTGGCGGGGTTTTCGGCCCACTATCGCGGATGGAACGTGTCGTCCGTTCGGGGGCGAGGGGAGGGGGGAAAGGGGGGAAAAGGCGGAAAAAAGGGGGGGGGGGGGGGAGGGGGAGGGCCCTGTGTTTTTCTTTTTTATTCTTTGTCGTGAAAGGGAAAGGGGGGAGACCAAAGGGAAAAAGGAAGATGTCTCTGTTTGTAAGTAAGGGGAAATGTGGAGGGGGGGAGAGGGGGGTCGTACCTGGGAACGTTTTTTTTGCTTTCTCTTGGGGCGCGGGTAGGGAAAAAAGGAAAAGGAGAAGAGACTTTAGGGAGAGGGAGGGAAGAGGAAGCCTCGTTTGCGTTACACTATCTTCTCGACTGTCCGGGGGAAAAAAAGGAGAAAAAGTTGCGGGAAGGGGGGGGGGGGAGAAAAGAAAGGAACGGGCTTTTGCCAAGCTCCTCTCCTTCTTTTTACTATGTAAGTTCCCGGAAAAAAAAAAGGAGCGCCTACGGGAGGAAAAAAATTGCTTTTCAAGATTTCTCACTTACGGGGAAGCCTCAACGCCGGGCCCACTTAATGTCTTCTTTCCAGCGTATTATCTCATCTTACAAAAAAAACAAGGAAGGGGGGGGGAGAATAAAAGAAGGAAAAGGGGGGAAGGAACGGCAGGGCCCAACCGAACACAACTTTGCTCATCTTTACAAGGCCCCCTTGTAGAAAAAACTGGGGGGGAAAAGAAGAATTAAGAGAAAGAAAAAAAAAAAGGGAGAGATTGTGGGCCAAGCCCGTCCTTCTTTCGCCCCCCCGCCTGCGCCGCACTTCGACCAAGCAGAACAAAAAAAAAAAGAAGGGAAAAGACGCCCAAGAAGGAGGGAAAAAAGAACCGAGGCCGAACGCGGCCTCCTCCCCACTGCCAACAGCGAAAAAAAGGGAAGAGGGGACGAAGGAAAAAAAAAAGAGAAAAGCCAACCTCCCAGGACTACCAACCTCTCCCCCCCGCCCCCTCAAGCCCAAACGAGAAAAAAAGGGAAGGGAAAAAAGACCGAAAAGGAGGAAAAAGGAAGAGGGAAAAGACCGCTTCCCCCCCATCAACAAATTCCCTACCTCCTTCCCCCATGAACAAGGCCGAGTACAGGGAAAGTAGGAAAAAAAAAAAGAAAAAAGAAGAAAAAAAAGTCCCTCCGCGAAGGCCCTACCTCCCACTTTCCTAAAATCCTTCACCCCCGCCCATCCTCATCAACGGAAAAGGGGAAAAAAAAAGAGAAAAAAAAAAAAAAAAAACTCCAGGAGGAAAAAGAAAAAAATAGAGTGGCCGCCGGTCCCCTATTACCCTTTCCTCTCCCTTCTTGACCGCGGTGGCAGAAGAGGTGGGGGGAAAGAAAAAGGAGCGTGAGAGGGAAAGGAGAGTCAGAAGGCAAGACCACGAAACCGCGAGAGGGGAGGTCGTCCACCGATACATTCCGACCCGGCCAGCAAAGAGGAGGGAGGGGAGAAAACTGGGAAAAAAAGGGAGGAAGTTTCAATCTGTCCACCGTTTATCCATGTCGACCTACGGAAGACAAGAAAAGAAGGAAATGAAAAAAGGGAAGGGGAAGGGGGTACGCCCGACCGTCCTTTTCGCAGATCCAAGACGTCGCCGGCGGGGGCAAAGGGAAAGAAAAAGAGAAAGAAAACTAAAAAAAGACCTTTCTTTTAACTTCACCGGCCCGCCTGAGGGAGGGGGATAAGGAAAAACCAAGAGAGGGGGGGGAGTTTCCCATTTTTTCCTTCTCCTTCGGCGGCAGCGCCATTGAGGAAAGAAAATCGAGGGAAAAGGAGAGGAGGTTCGAAAAACGTCGTCACTCCGTCCTCGTCCCCGCGGTCCGACGGGAACCAAAAAAAAGGGAAAAAAAGGGGGAGAAAAAAAATTCAATCGAATAAAAAAGGAGAGAAAAAAAAAAAAAAAAGAAACATCTGCCCAGGTCGTCCTCTACTTTACATTTACGGCGGACTCGACCCGCGGTGAAAAAGAAAAGGAAGAGGGAGGTGAAGAGATCTAACTCGACCACCACCTCAACGGCGGGAACCACCAGAAGAAAAGGGGAGAAAAAAGTTCACGGCAGGGTCTCCATGACCCGCTCTTTTCCCACCCTCCTTATTACGGAGAAAGAATGGGGGGGGGGAAAATTCGTGGAAAAAAAAAAAAAAGAAACGACGCCGACCGACCATCCCCACCTTAAAACACACACCCTTCTACGCTACGAAATGTACAGGGAGGAAGAAAGGATTGTGAGGAGTCGGACGTTCCAGTACCTAACCTCCAACTTTGCTCCTTAATTGCACACCGAAAAGGGGGGGGAGGTAGAAAGAAAAGAAAGAAAGGAAAAAAAAAAGATGAGAGAAAAAAAAAGGGCGTGATCTACGTCCCCTAACTTTTCGCCACCCGAAAAAGAGAAAGGGGGGGGAACCTTCCCAGAAGGAAAAGAAAAAAGAGAAACGTCCGCCGACTCGACGAACTCGCCTATCCATCTATTCTACCACGACCGGCGCAGGGGGGGAGAAAAAAGCTTGACAAAGAAGGAAGGGAAGGGGAAAAGGAAAAGCGCCCCCGGGTTCATCACCTAATGCCCTACTGCTTTGTGACTTTCGAGTAGGGGGGGAAAAGGGAAAAAAAAGGAGAAAAAAAATCCAGAAAAAAAAAAAAGGGGAGGAAAAAAAAAAAAAAAAAAAGATGAAACGGCAACGGCGGCACCACGCCCGACGGCGCTAATTTTAAAGCCGACACTCTTGCGCCGGGTCAGAACGGCGAGCAGGAAAGGAAAAAGAAAAGAAAAAGAAAAGAAACGCAAAAAAAAGAAGAAAGGAAAAGAAGAAAAGCGGCCAGGACCACGTCGGGCCGGCTTCAACACCATCATATTTTCTCCCTTCACCACGGTACCCAAAAGGGGGGGGGGAAGAGAAAAAGGGGTTCCGGGAAAAGGAGGGGGGGAAAAACTTCCCCGCACCGCGGGATGGCCCTACTTCTTTTATTATCTACATCAATGGACACTCGGCAAAGGGGAAAAAGAGTAGAGTAAAAAAGAAAAAAAAAAAAAAAAAAGGCAACGGGAGAAAAAAAAAAAAAGGGGGGGAGGGAAAAAGGAAAAAGGGAAGGAGGGGTTTCCACACCCTACGGCTTCCGACTTGTACTCGAGCCCCACATGACGGTTCTAGGAAAAAAAGGCACCGCAGGGAAAAAAAAAAAAAGGGGGAGGGGAAGGAAAAGAGAGAGATCAATCGTCCTTTTTCAAGTTGTTAATAATTCCCTTTGCCGTCCCACATAGAAACCGTCAGGGGGGGGACAATCAGGGGGGAAAAAAAAAAAAAAAAAAAAAGAAGGTTTGAAAAAGGGAAAAAGGGGGAAAAGGCCGCGCCGCCGTTGTAGGCCGGCGCTTGTATTTTTGGAATAGAACGGGGCCGTTGGAAACGTGAAGGGGACAGATGGGGAAAAAAAGGGGGAAAAAAAACCAAAGAACGCCGGCCCAACATTGCCCCTGTTTTCCTTACACCTTTTATTCTTTGCCTCGGCGTGGCCAAGGAAGGGTGAAGGCGGAAAAAGAAAAGGGGGGGGGTTGGTGGGGAAAGAAGAGGGGGAAGAAGGGAGGGACCCTGGAATCACCAGTTTCGCCTTCACCTTCCATTCGTGGATTCTGGGTAGGTGTAGTAAGAAAGAAAAAAAAAAAAGCCGTTAGGGAAAAGGAAAAAGGAGAGCGTCCGGGCGGGTTTTTTCCTCCCCTTTCCTGTGGAAATCAAGGTAGGCGAAAAAAAAAAGAAAAGGACCGGGAAAAGGGGGGGGGAAGGGGGGGGGGGAACCCTGTGGCCCCCAGACCTCCTGAATCCCACCCCACAAGAGGGAAAGGGTCTGGAAGGAAGGGAAAGAAGAACGTTAGCGGGCCGTTCTTTTTACTTTTCATCCTCTGGTCTGCCCCTTGAAAAAAACCGGCGACCAAGGGAAGGAGGGGAATAGAAGAGAAAAGGAAGAGGACGTTCGGCGTACTTTCCTTTACTCTTTTCCTGCCGTGGCGTAGGCCCCAAAGGGGGGAAAAAAAGGGGCCAAGGGAGAAAGGGGGGGAGGGGGGGGGAGGCGGCCCATTTTCTACCTTATATCCAGCCCCCGGGTCCGACCCAGCAGTTTGACAGTAAGGAGGGGAGAAAAAAAAGAAGAAAGCTCTGGAGGGAAGTGGGGGCCGGTGTGCATCCCTTCTCAGTTGTCGGTCGTCCTGGAACTGAAAAAAAAGGTTAAAAGGGTGGAAGGAAAGAAAAAGATTCCTCCGTTTTTTTTTTCCCGGGGGGGGAGGGGAGAGAAAAGGAAAAATCTGGAAGAAAAAGGGGGGGGGGGGAAAGACGAATCTCCCCCCCAGCTGGTCCCGTAAGAGGGGGAAAGGCTGAAGGAAAAAAAAAAAGGGAGGGGGGGGGCCAAACTGACGTCGAGCTGTTTTTTTCCCCCTCCGTTTTGCCGGTGGTGGGAAGGGGAGGGGGGTGTTGGGGGGAAGAAGAACAGGAGAGGGGGGGGAAACGCGGTCCGTCTTAACTTCCTTCCTCCCCCAGTATAGGACCGACCTGGCGAATGGGAAAAGGGAGAAAAGACTTTCGAAAGAAAAAAGACGACATCTTGTGCCTTTTTTGTTGCCGTCCGAGAAGAAAAAGGGGGGGGGCCCCTTCTTTCCTACGGTTTCTCGAAAAGGACGGCCTTTTCCCGCCCTGATGGAAATGGGAAGAGGGAGGGGACCGGGGGAAGGGGGGAAAGGGGAAAAAATCCCAAAAAAAGGAGGGGGGAAGGGGGGGGGATCAGGGGGAAAGGGGGGGGGAAGGGGGGAATCCTCACCTAAATCTCCCTTTTCCTGTTCCACCAAGGGTCTGAAAGGGCCCTGAAGGGAGAGAAGGAAGGGTCCAGGTGGACACAAAAAAAGGAAAAGGGGGAAAAGGGTCGCGTACTCTTGTCCTCCCCCAACCTGAAATGTTAAAACACAAGGGAGGAAAGGGGGAGAAAAAAAGGGTGGATCGCTGACTTTCCTACTACCACCGGTTCGGGGGAAAGGGGGGGGGAGGGGGGCGGTCCCGGCATTCCTCTTGTTGTACTAAACTCCGTGTCCGTGGTCGGGGGGGGGGGAACCCCGGGCGGCGCTGGTTCTTACCTCTCGTTCGCCACGGAAAAGAAGTTGGAAAAAAAGGAAAAGGCTTTCCCACTACTGTCTATTTTACCCGGTCCTCCGAAGGGGAGGTCCGAAAAGGGAAGAAAAAGGGGGGTATCCCTTCAAATCGATCCTTTCTTTTTTTTTTTTTTTGGCGCTCGGGGTCACACGGGGGAAAAGTTGAGGGAAAGGGAGGCCCGTGGTTCTTTCCCTTCCTTCCCTCGGGAATGACGGTCCGGCCGGGGGGAGGAAAGATGTTGAGGGGAAGGGGGGGGGGGAAACGCTCCTTCCCTCCTTCCTTTTTTCCGGGGGGGGGGGACTTTCGGGGGGGGGGGGAGCGGTCGTGGCATTTTTTCTCCTGGTGGAAAGGGGGGGGGAGGGGGAGCCCGAAATTGGGCTCTGTCTTCTTTGCAGCAGGGGTGGGAAGGGGGAAAGGGGGGGGGACGTAAACCATGGGAAACGGTTTTCTTTTCTCTTTTGGGGGGGGGAGAGGTCCGGGTAAAAAAAAAAAAAAAGGGGGGGGGGGGAAGTGGGGGCCGTCCTCTTCTTCCTTCTTTTGCGGTGAACGAAGGAGAAAAGAAGGGGAGAAAAAAAAAAGCGAACCATCTTGCTTCTTCCTCATGGGCGAAGCGCCGCAGGGAGGGGGGAGGGGGAGAGGGGACTGAAGGGGAAAAGAGGAGAATTCCCGTTTCTTTTTTTAAAATATTGGGAAGGGCCCGTTGAGAGAGGAGAGGAATGGGTGAAGGGGGGGGGGGGGAGAAAAAGCCTTGTCCCAGATTTCTCACTCACAACGTTGTTGGGGTAAAGGGGGGGAGGCCGAAACGATGGCTGCTGTGCCAGCGGTAATTCTAGCGAGAGAGAAAAAAACAAAAAGAAAGAGGGCCAGCAAGCATCTGTGTCCCCCCGTTGAAGGCGGGCAGGGCCAACAGAAAAAAAAGGGAAAAACCAAGAAAGGGAGAAAAGGAAAGAAGGAAAGGAGGAGATCACGCCACTTTTCCCCCTCCTTCCCCCCGCCCTGGAGAGCGTTGTGGGCAAAACAAAAAGGAAAAAAAAAAAGGGGGAGAAACCTTCTCTCCCCCCTTTTTTTTTTTGTCCGCGCTTCGCGGCAAAGGAACTCATAAAGGAGAAAACCGACTTAAAAGGAGTCAAACCTCACCGATGCCGAAGGCGACGAAATAAAAAAGGCCCCAGCGCACACCGAAACCCTTTTCCTTTATGTCGACCGACCGCGACACCAAGCGCACGGAAAAAAGGGGGGAAAAAAAAAGGGGTACTATCAAGGAAAAAAAAAAGGAAAAACGCCCCCCCGCTCAATCCTACCTCTCCAATCCGGGGAGAAAAAAAAAAGGAACTCGCGAAGAAAGATAACCCACAGCAACAAGGCCCGAACCTCTCCCCCATTAAACAAGTCCTGAAGCCCGGCCGTAAAAGGAAGAAAGGCCAGAAGGAAAAAGGACACTCCGCGAAGTCCCGACTCTCCACTTTCCGAAGCGTTCACCCAGAAAAGACTCCGGAAGGAAGAAAACCGCCAACGCCCTCCCATTATTCTAGAAGGAGAAAGAGAAGAGGGGAAAACCCGAAAAAGGAGAAGGAAGAGTACCCCTGGGGTCCCTCCTCCTTTCCTTTAACCCGC
>Ga0179591_1164051_pt1 | contig 11840 bp, 8 predicted proteins | sample CZOMad2_1_08_16f_FD_182891 | JGI IMG/M metagenome (GOLD analysis project Ga0179591, IMG submission 182891) | Vadose zone soil fungal communities from Angelo Coast Range Reserve, California, USA - CZOMad2_1_08_16fungal (PacBio error correction) | ecosystem: Environmental > Terrestrial > Soil >...
GCTTCTGGGAAGGAAGGAGGGGAGAAAAAGGAATATGAGACGTGCTGGTAACATCGAGAGCCGGAACAGCGGAGGAAGGTCAAGTAAAAGGGGAGTGCAGGTGAGGATTGTGCCTTAGGCAAAGCCAAGAATGAGGAAGGGGCTATGCGCGGTGCGCACACCAACACATGGCTGTTCACATGCCCATCAGAAGCGAGTCAAGACACATAAAAAAGAGGGCAAGATACGACGATTTGGCATCAGTCATGTAACATCGATAATAGAACATGAAAAAAAGGGAGGCAGCGGCGTGGCCCAAAAAGAGTACCGTACACGATGAAGAGAAAAAGGGGGAGAAGAACGGCCTTCACGGAATGAAGCAAATTGTAAGAGGGACGAAGAGGGATCATTCAAAAGTAAAGTGAACCGTTCACAGGGGGCGAAATGACGCCTTCAATCGCCTTGCTCAGGATGAGAGAAGAAGGGGGGCGCATGGGGGGAACTTGTTAGAGCCGCGGAACAGAAACGGAAAGGGGAAAGAAAGGGTATAGGAAAAGGATGTCCTCAGTCAACGGGTTTTCAAAACGAGGCCGAAGTAAGACGAGACTCGGTCGGCTGTCAAGGGATGGGGGGAGGGAGAGTTAGTATTCTAAGGGTTGCAGGGACCGATGGACTAAGAGGCGAGGAGCAACGGGAAAAAAAGTAGGATTCGCGGAGGCCGAAAGCGGAAACAAACCGAAGGGAGGATCTAGAAATCGACATGCTTCAGGAGAGGTGAAAGAAAATCTGCCATTCTCTCCGGGAGGAAAAAGAAAAAGGGTTGAGCACCTCCGTCGCAAGTCCGAGAAAAAAACAAACCGCTGAGAAAAAGGGAGATAAGAATTTTCGACTTGCTGCAGTGGATATCAGGCGCGCCTTCCGATGCCAAAGGAGAAATACAGAACAAAGCGTGGATCGCGCCGTAGGGTTTTAAGGATGTCTTGAAAAGAAGAGACGAACTTCTTTGCGAGTGGAAGGATCAGCTGGCAAGGATCGGACCATATTCTGCATAATACGAAAGAGGAAAAAAGAGAAACCTCGTACCTTATTATCCGACCAGAGGACGGGGAAAGGGACAAATTCTAAACAAGAGTGACTTAGAAGAAAACAGACCTGCTTCGCACTCAGAAAAAAGATGGTCCTCGGAGCTACCCAGGACATTAAAGCGTCAGAAAAAACTGTTCTAGAGAGGATAGAATACTTGAGGGACCATCGGTACTTTGGACGTAATAACGGTTTGAAGCAGCGGAACAAACAGCATTCCCGATAGAAAGCCAGGGGAAGTTGAAAAAGAGAAGATGTGTAAGGAGACAGAGGACAGCCGCTTCACAGAAGGTAGACTTACCGTTCGTGTTCCTCTACATCTTCTGGAAAGTAGCGACGGTCAGGAAAACAGCTTCTTGCGAAAGGGAAAAAAGCGGGGGAAGAAGAAAGCTCCGAACGGAATCTGAGAGGGAGTCCTGAAGGTATCCCTCTAGGACAGTCTTAAGCAGGCGTCGAGGGGTGCAAAACAGAGAAAAAAGAAAAAGACCGGGGACGGGGAAAGGAGACCGACTGAAGTCGAAGGAGAAAGAAGTTAAGATCCCTGAACAGTTCAGGGGAGCGCCGTTCACAAAGCTGATTTTCCTGAGAACGCCATCAGGATGAGGAGGAGGAAAAGGGTAAGTGCTCAGGCCCTGATTCTCAATTCAAAATCGACATCGTCATAGCTTACGACCTAGGAAATCGCAGGAAACAGAAAGATTTTCAGTTCAACATAAAAAGAACCCGGTGTGCCGGCAAAAAGAGAAGGAAATGAACCACGGTCTTTAGGAAAAAAGGATGGACAAATGGCTTGGGGGGTAGTGTGCAAGGCACTCCGCTAATGAATCGCCCATCCTAGGAACAAGAAGGGCGAGCACAGTTTCAATCATCGCCGCCTAGACCACAGAGTCCGGATAGGGGGGGAGGAAAAAAACTCAATAGAAGAAGAAACCGGCAAGAGGATCAAAAAGTCAGCCAAATTCAGCGCCATCTTTCAAGAAAACGAGGTCAGTATCCGAAGATGCCTTCAATAAAACTTCCCCGCATTAGAAAGTTGGGATGGGGAGCAACTATGGTACTTTGAGATCCACTGGAAATACAACAGACCGAAAGAAGAAAAGGAAAATGCGGAGGGAGTGGAGTGCATCCCTTAAAGGCAAGAGACAGAAAAGAGTATTTCAAATTCGGGACAGCACGATCGCTTCAGAAAAAGTTCAATTCAAGAAAAAAATCGAAGACTACAGGGGCGATTGTCCAAAGGTTGAAAGAAGGCTACTGGCCAGAGCTCCCATCCGGTCGGAGGAGGGAGAGCCGTCCAAAATTTTGGCTATTAGGAGGGGGCGGGAATGTGAAAGGCAGAGAAGGAGATAGCCTGGTGGGGATCTACTTTGAGTAAGATAGATGTCATGCAAACGCGAAACCTTACCGGTGGCTCCCCTTAAGGAAGGGAACCGCACAAACGGCCAATCAAATCGAAACGAGCGGTACTCCTGTAACAGCTTCAACGCCGCCATGCGGGGAAAAGGGAGAGAAAATAACAACGGGGGAGGGAGGGAAAAAGGGAGAGAAATCGCAAAATGCGAGGTGTCGTGTGGATATGCGTACGCGCTGCGAATGATCATGGAAAGCCAGGGGGTTTGCAGTGCTTCGGAAGGAGGGGGGGCAAGCAGCCGTCTTGGAGAGTAGCAGGGGGGAAACGATTTTGAGAGGAAAAAAAAGTGAGACACCCAAGAGAGAAAGAAGGCCAAATTGCCGTAACGTTACAAGAACGACGAAGCCCACTTGTTTTAACATGGAAAGGCAGAAAGCTGGCAGAGAGAGGAGCGGCTTAACCGTAACTAATCTCTCCCCGGGAATGCGAACCTGGGAGGGGGAAAAACGTTCAACCTTTTGGGGAAGACGAGAAAGGGGTTCGAACGAAAGGCGAACTGGTTTGGCGGCAGCAGGGCGCAAGCGAAAGAATAAAAGATCCAAGGAGGAGGGAACTGGAGCTCAAGACCCGGGATAGTCACTCTTATAAACTTAGACACTATGACAAGGAGGAAAAAGGGGGCGACAACCAAGGGAGGATAAAAGGGGTCTTCGTCATAATTTGCCGCACTCGTTTAAAGAAGCCTGCGAAGGAAAAAATGCCGGGGGTTCCTTCGAGTTGGATCTGGCGCTGAGGAAATGAACTTGAAGCCTATCTAGGCAGAAGAACCAGGGTTACAGTCCGTGCAAATAGGGGGGCGCGCGATGATGAACGGTCGCGAACCCGTCAGAGTAAAGAAAGCAAGGGCGACGTCAGAAATGCTTACGTCCTACACGACCCCAAGCCCGGGGAAATCGGTGTGGAGCAACGGGTCGATTGGGTAGATTGAAGATATCGCACATTTGCATTTCAGTTGCAAGAAACGGTCCGGTCTTTATCGTTACGAAATTGCAGGCGGCGGACGCTATGCGATTGCGATTGGAAAAGTAAAAATAAGAGAACGTTACCAGGCGCACCAAGAGAAACTGGAGGATGGGTGCCCCTTACTTAAAAAGAGAGATTCTCTTTGAAGACGCTACATTGGTCATTAACTTTTGTGGACGGTAGGAAGAGTAGAGAAGTAGGCCATCAGGTCTACAGCGCTTTTATGGGTCGCGGAGGGGGGGAAGCCCCGTATGAACGACTGCAGGCGCTAGCGGAGATCCGTCCAATGAAACAGTAGGTTCCTGGACAAAAGGGAGTCTGAGCGACCCGTCTATTGGGAACAGAAGCTGTTCCTGCCGCGCCAAACTTGCAAAGTCAATCTGTTCGACATCGCGAATTCCGGGGAGCAGGATGCACTAAGGCGCCGTACAAAAAGGAAGGAATTTAGAATGCACGTATATCAGGAAAAAGGAACCTGTTTGTAAAAACGGCGTATCAGTAAAAGGCGCTCTGGACCGGAAAAAGAAGAGGACGAAGGTAGCGGAGAAAGGCATCAGCGGATAAAAACAAAAAACCCTGTGAAAGGTTTTAACTTTTTAGCTCTCTTACCTCAGAAAAATGGGAGCCTTTCTAATTTCAACGTCGGGAGGGAAGGGCCGAAGGCAATTTCGCATGTGGCGTAAAGGGAACTAGGACTCATGACCGTCGGTCGAGAAGGAAGACGGGGATAGGGGGACATCGATCTTAGACGAGGAAAGAAGAAAGGTATATTAAACGTCGAGGAAAACCTGAAGGAAGGATAAAAGGACAGGAGCAGGTGAAAATAAAAACTCAACTAAGCCGGAAATCCAATCAACCCTCCTTCCTTCTTCGCGATTGGGGGGGAAAAATAGAGGAGATCCTTAGAAAAAGACATCAGATCCGCCGAACTTCTAGGACTCAAAAAACAACAACGGAGAGATTAAAAGGATATATAAGAGAAGTCGGGAAAGATTGCCCAAAATGTCTTTAGAGCCTTCTCTACCTTCTAGGAAAAGAGCCCGCCAGCAAGGCGGATTTGAGCTCAGAGGACAGGGGTTGGATGGGGGTCAGAAGGTTGGCTACCTCAGTTTGGCAGGGAGGTGACGCCGCAAAGTGTTAGAAAATTCTGGCTGCCAGATTAGGAACATAAGAAAGACAAATCGTGCCAGAGGAGCCTACCGAGTTCGCGGATCTAGGAGGACAGCGAAAACAAAGCGTGGGACGAGCCATCCTTCGGACGCATGGCTTCGCAGGGGAGAAAAAAAGGTGAGGGTCCCGCTTCTGAACATTTGACAAAAAGGGGAAACCACAGAAGCAAGAAAAAAACCAGAATTTTCGTCCGGACCTGGCCGGCGGAAGAAGAGTGACGGTGTTCCCAGCGGTAATTGGGAAAGGCTAAAAGCCGTGCCGGCGATTACACCGAAATTCCACCCGCTACAGGAAGATAGTGGGCGGCATCGTTTGACTATCATGCCTGGCCCAGCAGGGAAAGAAGTTAAAAGTATCTATGCTTGCCGCGAACAAGGAGGGGATGCGGCGAAAGGGACGCCCAACAACCATGAGGGCAGCAAGCCCGGCTCTCTCCTCACTCAAGAAGGCCAGGAAGGCAGATCGCAGGGTTCAGGAGGTCCAAAGAGGCGGGCACAACGCTCAGCAGACAATCGTTCGCGGAACACAGCTACACCGAAAAGGGAGACTTTTAAGGGAAAGTGAGCGCCAAGACTTAACATCTAATCTTCCGAAAGGGAAAATTCAAACGAAAAAAGGCGGGCGCGCCGTTCAAAAGCATCGAGATGAAAGAGCAAAGCAACAGGGGAGCTCTTGTCGCGCTGAAAAAGACAAGTAGAGCAGGGGCAAACATAAGGGAAATTCAATCGCCATCGCATATCGAAAAAAACGCAATCCGAAGGGCAGAACGACCGTAACTTTGGGAAAAGTTCACAGAAAGGGGCCACTGTTCGATAGGCACTTCAGAAGATGGACCTAGACTGGGCACACCACCAATTGAAAAAGCGGGGGTCGGTCCGTACCGCACTGTGACGTCGCCAAGACGATTCGGGCGGCCTGCGGAAGTCATAAGAAAGCGTCGACCAAAGGACACGGCTCTGCTTCCTACTAAGGTGGGATAAACCTAACGCCCTTCGAAGAAAAAAGACCCGAGCACTCGAGGGGAGAAAACGAAATCCTTGCCGCGGCAGCTCAATCCAGAAGGTCTAAGAGTATGCCGAAGGGGCCGTCATACTTCAAACCTGCAGGGCCACCGAAAAGGGGGCCGAGGAGCCGCTTTAGATCCCCTTTACCTAAGAACTGAACGGCTAACTCCCTACGAATTGACGGGGGATGAGGGAAGCAGGGGAAAGAACGGAGGAAGAACCCGTCAGGGGAGGCCCGTGCGACCGCACTATGCTCTTCTCAACACTGTAGGAATGCCCCGTGCTGACTCTAGCAAGAAAAAATAGATGGAAGCAAAGAAGAATGCGACGCCGAAGCCAGTCTTCTAAACCGGGGGGGGGCGAGAAGAGACAAAAATTGGGCCTTGCGTTAGTGGCGTCGGTAATGTGGGACGGCAGTCTGGTCTGTGATATCTCCTGGTTGAGGCGGTTAAAGTCAAAGAAGGACTTTAGCGCGGACTCGAAACTTACGTGGCGCAAAAGGGATTCCTAATAAACCAACTTGGCTTGCAAGAAAAAAATCAGGAAACGATCGGATCCCTTGAACACTATACGACTCCCCTGCTGAAATAGTAGGGCAAAAAAAACAAGGAGTAGGGAAAGAGGAGAAACGGGTTCAAAAAACGGGGGAGGAAAGCGTACTAGAGGGTGAATGAGAAACCAACGTTTTTTCAACTGCTTCGGCATTCAGGGGGTAGTCCACCGTCAAAGAGTCCGAAGTACAGTCATACTAATTACATAGGATCAAAGGAAAAAGAAAGATATCCAGCAAGATTTCCTTAAGAAACGAAGAAAAGATAGCCCATGTTTGTCGCTCGCCCACTTTCGAACTAAGGAGTGGAGAAGGCCTTCAGACTTAACCTTGCGGAAATCTCCTCGCCCACTTCGAGGAGGGAACGGGGCAAATTAAAAAAAAATTGCAAAACCTTTGTTTCAAGAGAAATCGTGCTGGAAAGGCAACACACTACTCTACTTGGGTTTGAGGAAAACAGGGCTTGCCAGGCGAAAACATCAACAAAGGTCTTATGGAGGAAGGCCGGTCGAGCGGGAAAGGGGAAAGAAAAGGAGACTCGGCAGCACCTAGACCGGCTGCAGGTATTACGGACGCTTCTTCATACTTTTCTCCATCGGGGCTGGAAGCTTATCGGCACACTCGGCTGCCCCGGTTGGACAAGAATGGGGATCGCTGCTCGGAGGAGGAGGTGGCGGGGGGGTGTGTTTGTGAGGGGGCGCAACCCCTTATCTCTTCAAGCAAGGAAGGTGTCGAAGGACGACGACCGCAGGGGCGAGGTGAACTGTGCGCGAAAGACAGGCGGAAAGCGGGAAAAAAAGGGCAAAAGGACGGAACGGCAACAAAAAAGTTTAACATCTTGTGCGCAAGAAGGAAGCATGCTTTTCTTGATGCAATCGAACAGTTTCCTGTTCTTGGGGGAAGCAACGTTAAAGGGGAGGGGAAACCGATTGGAAGGGCGCGTCCGCTATGCGCGGGAGGGAAGAAGATGAATGAACACGGACCGGGGGGGCCTCCGCAGAAAGAAGCATGGAAGCGGCGATAATGCGCACTTCCTCTTTAACGGCCGTCTAAAACGGGACCTGAAGGACTGGGTTGGGAAACGTTCGGGGAAGAGGAGAGGGAGGAGGAGCCTTCAAGGGAATCAAATGCGCATGGGGTAGGTGTCGATGTATTCTCGCCCAGGAGCCGAAGTGCTTACTGGAGAGCAAAAAGAGGATATCCTGCCGATCCCCTTCGATTGCCAGAAAAAAGGGGAAGACAAGCGAATTGATCTCAGAAAGAGTGATGGCCGGAAAAGAAAGCTTTTTCGGAGAATCATCAGAAGTAGAACAGGAGAAGCGGAGGAAACGGCGCCCGGACCGATAACCTTCAACTGAAGTAAACTTCTCAAAAGATACGGAAGTTTGTCCGTCCTCTTCACACGGGCGGAATCCAGTCCGCGGAAACCCGTCCCGCTTATGCTCCTTCAATAGGAGGGAACAATTAAGACCATAGTAAGAAGGTGAGAAAGGGAAATGTAGAGTGGGAAGGAAAGGGTGGGGGAGGGGGGGGGGGTTGGGAGAGCACAAACAACAACAAAAAAAAAACTGTTGGTGGGGGAGGTGGTTGGGAGGTGGGGGCTTGGAGGGGTCGGAGGGCGGGTATGATGAGGAGGGGGACTGGGGTGGGGGGAAGGGATAGGAAGGTTGGATGGGACGGAAGTGGGGGAAGGGGGGTGGGGAGAGAGAGGGGAGAGCAGAAGGGAGGAGGGGGAAGTAGGGAATTGGGGAGTAGGAAGGTAGGGGGATGGGGAGTGGAGGGTGTGGAGGGGGTGTTGAGGGGGGGGGAGGGTTGGGGAGTGGTGGGGGAGGGGTGAGGGGGGGAGGGGAGGGACGACCTCTTACCCTCCTCCGGACGGATAGTCTCTTGTCGAAAAATTCTTCTCTAAAGTGATTGCCAGAAGTCCTTGAGAAGTGTCGTCAAGCGAGACGCCGAACGGGGGGGAAGAAAAAGGCCTCCTCAAAAAACGAGGTTTATGGTAAGCATCTCTCTTATGAGGATCAGGCCTCCTTTCTAAAGAGGCGGGTAAACACCCGCAAGACGGAGGGTCTATTCAAACATCCGGAAGAACCACGCGCGCTCATCACCGGGCCGTCCTTCGTTGTACGTGCGATGTGGCAGCGCGCGCCGTTCTCAAGCAGAAAGAGACTCCGAATTCATACTATCTGATCTCACCAAGGGTAGGAAGAGAGAGATATAGATTCTTTCTTACAATTAGGAGGGGTAAAAAAGACGCTATTCAATATAGCACGGTACAGAAAGCCGAGGTGAGAACGCGCTGGTCTGTTTGGGGAACAGGATGAGAGCAAGCCGTAGTGCTGTCTGTTTGACAGAATCAAGAAGGCAACCTGCCAATTAGCATAATATCGTGTCAAGTCCCAGAAAAAGAGGATTGTCCGACCGAAGTGGCAGGGAGGGGAGACAAAGAAAAAACCTGGCCGGCGGCCATCTTATAAAAACAGGGATGAGAAGCTCCGCAGGATGATGTCCATGCGCTAAAGGAAAAGGAGAACAATCAGTCAATCGCGCAGAGTTGCGGACGCCCGGCGTCAGCAGAGTTAAAAAAAACTTTGACTGATCCCTCCGTGTTGATCATCGGAAAAAAGAAAAAGAACCCGATTCAAGGGAAAGCAGTATTGGAGGCCATCGTCCGAAGCCGTGGCCCTCCAGAAGACTTCATGGTGAAGGAAAGAGGCGGCCGCGACATCTGCTGGCAAGTGCAATCAAAGCAGTTAACATCTTGCTGGTGTAAAACTGTCTCTGAGTCTCAGCCTCACAGCCTGCTCCTGGGAAGCAAGACAGTTATTAAAACGGGGAAGGAACCGCTAAGAAAAAGAAGTCAGCACGTCGCATCTGGGCTGTCTGAACCATCAGAAAAAAGAACAAAAGGGGGAGAATTGATGTCGCAAGAAGGACATAGAGAATCAGGAAGGACAACAGTCCCGGCTCCATGGACGTTCGCGCCGGTCCACGACAAAAATCCGCACGCCAGTGCTCGTGGCGCGCGTAAACAGGTTAAAGTGACGGCCTGCCCGGCTTCTCCTTCAATCTGGAAGAAAATAGAGGACGCCGCATCGCGTCACGAAGGAAAAGGTAAGTGTCCACAGAACAGGACTTGGACGATATGCACTTCAAATAGCAAATGAAAAGACTTCTGGGGAAAAAAAAACGATGATGGGTTTCCCGGTCCTGCCGCCGCTATGAGGCAAAAAGAAGTGGTGGACTCGCGGTCGGGGGAACAGTCAGGAGCAGGAGGAGAGAAAGAAGACACGGCTCGAGAAAGGATAAGTGTTTCGAAACAAAAACCGACGAAGAGAAGGGGACTCAAAGGAAGAAAACGGCACCGCGTGCCGCGACAAGCGGACGAGCGCAAATAATAGTAAGCTGGTCCTTAAAGAGGAACGCTGGGAAAAAGTGTCATGAAGTGGGTGAGCCGATTATCATCTGTACAATCAAAGGGCAAAAGAGAAAAGACACCTCGACAGTTCACTATGGGTATCTATTCGCTTGCAAAGAAAAGAAAAACAAAAAGGACAGTAGTTGCAAGGGCGACAGCAAGTGAGGGAGAAAGTGCAGTAAGTCCCGTTCTACTCCTGACCAGGGTATAAGTGGAAAATGTTACGAGATACTGCCGAGGTCGCCAGACTGAAAATGGAAAAAGGGGAGAGCCTGCAAGGGGCTAGGATCAGGAAGGGAATGCCAATGGACAGGGATATCGCCTGGGGACTATGGTGAACTTTCTAATCATTCAAATCAATTCCTTACTACAAGAGTGTCGAAAAGACAAGCCTGGACACACGTGGCTTCCATGAGAAAGGAAAGAGAAGGAAAAGGGAAGACCGACGCCCATTCACCAAACGGGGGGGGGAAAAAAAAAAGAAAAAAAAAAAAAAAAGTATCCAAAAACAAAAACGGGGTATTCCCAGAGATCTCTACTCTAAGCGAAGGGGAGGCAGGTAGCACAGTCGTACCTCGTTGCGATTATCCGTCATCCAGGGGGTCGGAGGAGATTCACTAGAACCGTAAGGTGCTTCCGGAGAAGCATATGATTTGAAATTCAAAGTCGATCACCAGTTCTCGGATAAAAGAGGAATCCCGCGGAACTACTATAGCCAAATCTTGGACGCTCAAGAAAGGAGAATGAAAAGGGGCATCAAGTCGCATTCTTAAAATCTGACAGTCGAGCAAAATTGGAAAGGGCGACGGGGCATTGACTTGCACCTTTTTTGTGAAGCTGAAGATCATAAAAAGCGCCACCTACTCGACTTTTGGTCGGCGAGGGGAGGGAAGCGAATCGTCCCAAGGGAGAGGTCGTAGAGGAGGCGGGAGCGCGTCCGCTGTTCTCGCATATAAGAAAACTCTGCTCACAGAGAAAGGGCTTTGGAATATGACTGAAGAGTAACAGGGAAAGCTTGACTGGAAATGAAGAAAAAGAGGAGGGGTGCCGCGAGGGCGAAACTTCTCGATATGAGAGGGGGGGGGGCGTTCGGTTGCTAACCACCTTCTTTGGAGGAAATCGGGCTCGACGCGTGCGATTAAAAATGAACGGAGGAAAAAACCGCAGCGGACATCTGATGGTAAGAAAAACGAGAAGACGCAACAGTCCAATCTGTTGTTGCGCTGTCCAAAGAGGGAGGGGCTTGGATATTGATTCATATCGAACATTTGCCCGGGGGGGTAAAAAGGTCCTCCTTCAGGGGATCGGCTGGGGCGGAAAGTGCCTTAGGAGGTAACGCATTCGCGGTGTGCTATTGAATGAACGAAGGGGAGGGTCATTCAGGGGCAAGGGTAACAAGGGGAGCGAGGGAACCACGACGCACTTTGTGCAGGGATGAAAAGGAGGAGAGAGAGGGAACTGCGCGAACGACTGGCGGGACTGGTGGGGGGCGCCTTCTATTTTCAGGACTGAAATAAATGGATAAAAGGGTCTCATGTGAGGTGTTGCAGGGGGGGGGAAGACCAGATGACGACGTGCTGGACACTGTGTAGGGCAGGAGATCCTTCCGGAATCCCCTAGGTCCTTTAGCGAGGAAGTGTGGCGGCTGAATCGTAAACAGAATTGCTGGGGAGAAATGAGGTTCCCGCGCGCCGCAATGCATGAAGCGGAAGCAAGAAGAAGGGAAAAACAATGAAGGGGAAACGTCTGGGCCATTCGTCGTAACGAGGAAGGAAGGAACGACGTCTTCACGGATATCGAAGGAGGTTTTTCAAGGAGAAGGGGGAGGTCAGTGAACCGTCCGCTGGGAAAACTGTCAAACATCGGAGACAAGAGAGCTAAGGAGAAGACTCTTGGTTCTCAATGGGTTACTTGGGAAGAAGAAGGAGAAAATCCTCCTGTAGGAGCCGTGCTAATCAGGTCTAGAAGGGAGGGGGAAGCACGCACGTTCGTCCATGGGCCCCTTCGAAAAAAGGGGAAAGGAGGGGTCAGAGCCTCAGTACTAGTTTGATTATGAAGAGGAGGGGAGGCTGAAACGAATTTTTCCTAACGCAGGGGAGGCCGAACCAACGACGGAGGTGCAGTAACGGCATCCTGGAATAAAAAGAAGCCCGCTCACCGGCCGTAATGCCCTGTCCGTGCACCTTGTTTGCCCAGAGAAAAAAGGGGGGGGCTCTCCTCCCGCGAAAAAGGGGGGTCCAGCAGACATTTTTCTACCTATAG
>Ga0179591_1329776_pt1 | contig 11840 bp, 15 predicted proteins | sample CZOMad2_1_08_16f_FD_182891 | JGI IMG/M metagenome (GOLD analysis project Ga0179591, IMG submission 182891) | Vadose zone soil fungal communities from Angelo Coast Range Reserve, California, USA - CZOMad2_1_08_16fungal (PacBio error correction) | ecosystem: Environmental > Terrestrial > Soil >...
AAAAAAACCTCATTTAGGGTGTTTGGGGGAAAAGGGGAGGGAACCCGTCATCATTCCGAATTGGGGGTTGTGCAAAGATTGGGGAGGAGGGGTAACAAAGCCAACCGTCGCGGATAATTCAGACTGGGGAGAGAAGACTTAGGAACGTGGTAATCCTCCCGGCCGGCGACGCTAAAATGGAGAGGCAACTTAAAAGGGAAGGGCACAAGGGGAAGCCTCATAGCAAAACCTATTGGGAAAAAACTGGGGGAGGGATCGAAGGAGCCTTTACCGCCTAACCAAGGGGGGACTACCAAGATCTCCCAGTGACCCCAGTGGGCCCCACACAGGGATGTTGGTGTTGGACACAAAGAAGATGAAAGACCAAATCGGAGATCTCCACTGTCAACCGGGCACAACAGGGTTGTAAGGCAGGTGATGGATTGGGAAAAAAAACCTACGGGAAACTCGTCCCCATAGAAACGAATCGTAACAGCAAAAACAGGGGGGACGAAAATACCAAGGCATCGTTTGGGGAAAAGCAACCAAATGAAGACTTGGGGGAGAAGGACAACAAAAGGGAGGGTGGGGGGATGCCAACCTCTACCCCAACGTGGCTGGTTCCGAAAGCAGGGGGAAAGACTCCTGGTTTCAAGGGGACGACCGGTCTGCTAAAAACTTTTCCGTGGCCGGGGGTCACTCAAGCGGAGAGGGGTGCAAACCGAACATCCGAACCACCGAATTTGTCGGTGGGAGAAGTCAGAGGGGGCCAGCGGGCAAAAGGGAGCTCGAAAAATCAAAAAGTAGGATCATGGGGGGGGTAAAAGTTTGGGGGGGAGAAGACCACATCTGAAGGAGAGAACCCCACCCCACCGGCAGAGAGTGGGGAAAGAGGTAAGAAGAGGATTGGGATTGTAAAGGGGTAATGAGGGAAGAGGGGAAGACGGTGGGGGGGGGAGTGCAGTGGAACCGTCCTTTGTATGATGACTAATAGGGAAAGATTAGGCAAAAAGACTGAACCAAGCCTAAAACACGTACAAAAAGGTTGCAATCGTAACAATTTGGGAAAAGTATTTTAGGAAAAGAAATCTTTCCAAATAATACACCGGGGATATCTTATGTCATAATGGGGGAAAGGGGTCCGAGGGTCACCGGGACCTAGCACCTACGCGCAAAGAAAGAAAAAAGGGAGTTATACTAATTGTGCAAGGTCAAAAACCGGGGGAGACGCGCCTGGGTATCGTGGGGGGGAGGGAGGAAGAATGACCCTACTAAAAATAATCCGTAAGCGAACATAAAGGGGCGAGTAGCTTGCAGTTGACTAGTTTTTGGGTCCTCTGTGTCACAAAGGGGGAAAAAAAGAAATCCTACACACTTGGGGGGGCCAGAACCGTGTCTTACGTGAGGAGTCGTGTGGCCATCCTTTTGGAACGAGATGGGGGAAATTCCCCAGAAAATACCTTTTACACAGGGGGGGGGGGGGACAGCGGGACTCAAACAAAACGCCATGCCCTCCAATGGCTTGCGAGGAAAAAAGCCGCGCGAGTCGTAGCAAAATCGCAGGGTCCTTTCAGGAAGGAAAAAGACAGGAAAACAGCTCTCAGGGGGGTCGGGAGGGGAGAGCACGCGGGCCGACTGCCAAACCCAGATCCTCAAAGCAGAATGAAGGCCAGTCTCGAGAGAAGAGTGACGTGTCAACACGGTGAGAAATCTCGAAAGTGGGTGGGGTTTACCACAACTACGACGAAAAAACAACTCTACGATGTTCCAGCAAAAAAAACAATCGGCTGTAAAGTCAACGACACGAAAATTTTGTTGGCATAGAAAAAGGGCGGCACCTCAAAACGAGTGTAATTCCGTCAGGCATGCCGTGTGCGGGCTAGCAGAGGAGACAGGAAGAACCAACTAGGTACGACCTTCGGGGATCGGGCAAATTTACGAGCCAAGAAAACCCCAACCATAAAACTACTGAAACTGTGGGGGATGGGGGGGGCCCTCCCATCTTACAGGGGAGCGTCTGGGTAGAGAAATAAACCCGAATGGTTCCAGGGGAAAGGGGTCATACCCCCGGGTAAGGAAGAGACCAATAAGGGATACTCCCGGTACAAATGTCAAGGGGGATGGAGAGAAATTGACAAAAAAGAGGGAAACGGCCCCGGCTTCGTAGCTTGGAGTGCATGGAGCTGGGGATGGAGGGTCCTATCGGCCACTACTTTGGTTGAGATAAGAAAAGAGAATGTATCTCCGAAGTAGAACAGGAAAAATTAACCGCAGTTGCAATCGCCGAATCTGCTGGAAGCGTGTAATGGGCTTATGCCCATGGCGGGCTAAAACGAAGCCACTCCGCGAAAGAGAGATTGCCCCTCGACCGGGAAGCTCGGTTTCGGGCCGGGACGGTGCATTTCCAAAACTCTGTCTTGAACGTATAAAAAATCTAAACGAGATGCACGGTTTAAAAACGTAAGCTCTAACATAGTCAAAAAAAAGAGTGAAACCACGAGTCCGCTGGGGGGGGAAAGGAAGGAACGGTAAGGCCGCTCGGGACAAGGACGCCAGGCACTACAGTCTAAACCTCCTGGCAATTGAAATCAGTTGGTGCTTAAGATCAAACCGAGCATTGCTAGTGGACTCTTGAAATTATGGGGACCTCAGGTCTCCAACCTCATGGCAACACGCTGGGGCATTCTTCAGAGGAGAACGGATACAAAAGTCGGGACAGGTGGCATCACGCGCAACAGAAACAACATAAGAAAACGTTCCGGGAAACACTCAGAATTTTCGTTGGTTTGGCGAACGTCCAAACATCCAATAATGAAGAAAAAGGGGAACTGGGGGATCGTGGTTTTTCGGGGCGGGTCGGGGGGAGACCAAACGCAAAAAGACACTGTGAGGTTAGTCAATCGGGGGAAGGGAAAGCACAAGAACGGGCGTGTTAACAAAAAAAAAACAAAGACAAAACCAAAGATGCAGGCCGGAACCAAGAAACGGGGGCGAAGTTGTCGACAAAGACCCTCTTTACTTCAACAAGGGGTAAAAGTAAGGGCGATATTATCAAAAAAACACTATCGCCGGACGGGGGCTCAATTTCAAAAAGTCTACACTGAACAGAGAAAAGTTCTCCGTCAATGTCGAACTGGAGAAAACAGAACACGGCAGACGTCGCGTAAAAGAAAAAAAAGAACCCATCTGGGGTCCGTCTTAAATCAGAACCCGTTCTCCCTAAGGGCACGTGGGGTGACCAGAAAAGCAATGGCGACTTGTTAAGAAAACGCTCGGCTCTTTCTCACCCAGGGGGGAAAAAGAGGTTCGGGCCCTGACGGTGTTCAGGGACGGGTTGAGGGCCTGTTAACGCCGTCTAAGGGGATGGTTTTTGTGGTCAAACAAAATCCCTACGAGGGGGCGGACTTTCGGGGGAGAAAAAAAAAACGCGAGAGGTGGTGAACACCGTTACCCTGGGGACGAAGACGACCCTTGCCAGGGGTTGATCTGGGCTGCGATTGGGGGCATGTGGCTCAGCCGACGTAGGAAGAAATCAAAGGAAAAAAAAACGGATTCTAATTGGGGGTGCAAAAAAAAGGGGGGGTTGGGTTGTCGAAACGTAATGGGAAGCGGGATGTGACCGGAGAAAAAAGAGAGAGATTTGTAAAACATGAAGGATGGAGTCAGTAAGCAAAAAAATTTTCTTGGGTTCGGAAAAAAGGCGGATGGTGCGACGTTTCTTTATGTGAAAAACCGGCAAAAAACGGGGTCAGAAGGGCGTCACTGGGCCATATTTAGATGAAAAGTGAAAAGGGAAAGGGCCCCAAGGACCGGTTTCTGCAAACGCTAATCGAAAAAAGTGGGCGGGCGTGAAGGGACAAGAAAAAAAAAATTTATTTCAAGGGACGAGACCGTTGGGTGAGTTTCCCTTAAAAAAAACAAGCAAGCAAAGTGAATCAAACTGCCCACTGGTAGCGGGGTGAAAAAGGGAGAAACGGGGGGGGGACAGCATTTGAAACCCACGGACGTGGGGGGGGGAGACCGTGCCAAAAAAAAACTTGAGTCGGGGGCGTTGGACCCTATGGTGGGGGGAATCACTGCCCGCGCAAATCCAACGGGATCTCAAGAAAGCAACAAAAAAGTGGGTAAAGAGAAAAAGGAGAAGAAGAAACGAATGACCGCTACAATCAAAAAATTGGAGTAACCACATGGCAAGACCGAGAAGACAGGGCGAAACAAGACGGGAAAAAAACAGGGAGCAAAACGCTGCGGGTGTCAAAATAAAAAGGGACACCAAGCGAAGAGGGGAAAGGGCGAAGATTTGTGGTACAAGAAAAACAGAAACCCCCGCCGTGACTGTTACAGGTGCTGGAGATAACCGTTGCTTGGGACGGGGGTTCAGAGTCCGCGAGACAACGGCAAAGACGGGAAAAAAAGGCTCACCCTGGAGCAAATGGGACCGCATGCAGGGTTTTTCTGACTTCAGGTACTGAAACACGAGAAAATTTTATTGTTTTCAGATAAGAAAAAAGAAAGCATAAGCGGGGGGAAAAAAAAAACAGCTGACACTACGGGAAAGCCAGAAATGAAAAAGAAATGCGTTAACTCAAAAAGCAAAAAGGACAAAAGGTAACTGTTTTTTTGACTTGACCGACACAAAGGTTGAAAATGAGGAAAAAAAACCCATCAAAAGTTTAAAAAGGGACAGGGGAAACTTCACATAATGGAGGAACACAGTGACAAAAACTCCGCAAGAAGCAAATGAAAGGGGGGGTCCAACCGGCGTCGGGAAAAAAGGGTAATGTTGGGGTAAAACACACAAAGAGGATACTGTGGGCGCACAAAAAAAAAAACCCGACAGGGGAACAAGAAGTCCTGTCGGGTGCAAAGTCGTGGGTAACGGGAGCACTACGGAAGGCGGACCTTGGGAAAAAAAAGTTGCTCAAAGTAAAAATCAAGAAACAGCAAGGGGGGCTGATTCTCAACGCTCACGGGTGACGCCCAGACCTTCTTATCTTAAGAGATGCAGGAAAGGGGGTTTAAAGGTATCCAGCCTCGCTTTCTTCACGAACTGGGCTAGGCGGAGAAGGAGCAGTTTTGGGCCGTTCCGGGTCGCCGCCCAGGTGCCGCTTTAAACGGCTTCTCGCCGCTTAAAAGTGTGGGGGGGTGTGGGGGGGAAGAGAAGAAGACCCGTGAAAAAAGAAGTCGGCTGCGCAACTTGGAGAAAAGTGAGGGGCGGGTTTGGTCGCGCTCCGGGGGGGAGAAAAAAAGCAACACGCGAATGGTCAGGGTCACCAACCCAGAAGGAAGCAAGGCAACCTGTTCGGGGGCACAAAGGAGTTCAACCCCTACCATAAAACGGAAAAACAACAAAAAGCCGGGATTTTTTCGGGAGTTGGGTTTGACGTCTAAAAAAAGAGGCGAGCACCTGTGAATTTCTTCTGTGGAGTAAAGGGGAAAATGACAAAACCGAGCGTAAAAAAAAGTGACAGAAAGAACGGTTTGAAAACAAGAATTAAAGAAATCCCAAACGACAAGTAATGCAAGGGAGAAAGGGAACCAAACAAAAGGACGCGGAAAAAAAAACGACGAGCGACGGGAAGGAAGACACCTTCCAAGCAAAAGACTAGGACGAATCTGAAAAGTGACACGCGTCGAACGGTAAAGGCTGGAGACGTGAAGAAACAGGGGGAGGGGGGGGAAAAGCAAGGCGTCGGTAGGCGGACGAACAGAAAAAGGGAGCGGGCGCGGCGTCGAAAATGAAAAAGGACGCCACTGGTTCCGTCCAGACACGAAGAAGTGATACGAGGGGGTCACATCGGAACTGTCTGACGACGAGCAAAACGCGATGCGAAAAAAAAACTGACGGGTGGCCTCGTCAAAAAAAAGAGCCAAAAGGGAAGCCAAGCGACAGAAAGCGGGGAGAAGCAGGGGGAGGAAAACAGTTTGAAGGTCCGACGAAAACCTTGTTACGAGGCCAAGAAGGTCGGGAGGCAAGCATTTAAAACCACAGGTTTGGTATGCCACGCAAAAAAGCAGGCAGTTACAGGAACAACCGGAGGGAAACCGAGAAAGAGAAGGAAAATGGGACGACCAGTCATGTCCGTCTGCCAGTTGGGGGACAACTGCTACAAGGGGGGGGAGGGGCACCCGACGTACGATCGGTGCCAGTGTCTACGGGGAAAATGGCTAAAAAAAAGAAGGGCCAAGGCAAGTCGAAAGCCGCGGGGGGAAAAATAAGGGGCAACGGGAAAGGGAGACCGCCGGGACGTTTTTGAGACATCGTCGTTTTTCGGGGCAAGAGGAACAAAAAAACACGGACGAGATTCTCAATCGGGAGCACACGACAAAAAGTCTGGTGGTGACCCACAACCCAGATATAGGACCAGACTAAGGATTATCGGGGGGCAACAGAGCGAGGGACAAAAAGGGCCGGGGGAAAAGCGAAAAACACGGGCAAATTCGGAGGTTCAGGCCCGTCCAGGACACGCGTGCAGAGATCCAAACGTGGTGTAGCAGCAAGGGGGGAAATGGGGTTCCCAGACTTCAAAAAACAAAAGTGAGGAATGCTTGGCGGGAACCCAGGAGGAAAAAGAGGGGAAAATATCATCGGACTGAGAAACAGGAAAAGGGGGCACACAAAACAAAAAAAGTGGGAAGGGTGATTACGTTACCAAAATGTAAACAAATATTCAAACGTATCAAAGACTCGGGATAACTCGATCTTACGTAGGTGTGGGGGGGGGGGGGAAAAAATTGCGTCCTTCAGAAAAAAAAGGACCTAAACCTAACGGGACACGAAGGGGATAAAAGGGGGACTTCCACAATATTTACAAATAAAGGAAAGCCGAGAGGGGGACGCTATAAGGTTGGGGGGTAATACCCCGGGGATACCTCGGACCCCTTGGGGGGGGCAACATTAGGGAAACAGGACTAACTGGCACAGTGTATTTGCAGAGTAGGGGACCGAAATCTGTGAAAAAAGTGGTATAAGCAAAAATGGGGGCAGTGGAGGTGGAGGTAATAATGCAGGTAAAGTATGCAATTGGGGGGGGGTTGGGGGGGGTCTTCGTACAGAGGGGGGGGAGTCGAACCCCCACCTTGAACGGTGTGTAAATAAAAACAAAGAAAGAAGGGTTCAATGCTACTTGAGCTCAACTGCAATCGGAAGACAGGTACAGAGAAAAGGGGAAGCGTGGAATGATGACGGAAAAAGAACGATAGAGTCAAAACCCGACGGGGAGGGAAGAGGAGAAAAAAAACGGCCGGAAAGAAATTGGGATAAGAAAACCCGCTGAGGACATAAACAGGTGAGGTTATAAAACGGGGGCAACCAAAAAAAAAGCAAAAAAATGGGGAAGCAGAAAAAGGCCTTTTGGGGGGTGGTCCGTCAACGGGGCCTGCAAAGAGGAGGGGCGAGACAGCGGATGAGATTCTGAGTCGGGAAGAGTAAAGATGGGCAAAAAAAGACAACAACGGCCCAAGGTTGAAAAAACCGTGCGCTAAGAAAGAAGGAAGGAGGAGGGGCAACAAACCTCCTTTTCAATGTAAAGCAATCCAAAAAAGAAAACGGGGTAAGCCCTGTAGCTGGGAAGTCAAAACACACGTGTAGAAACCGCGAGTGATATGGTATAAGAGGATCCCAACGGCAAGTGAAAAAGGTATGCTGCGAACCCTTAGCGCAACCGACACGGTGAGTAAAGAACAAAACGGACGAGGGCGAGAGGGCCAAGGAAGCCTACAAGCCCGACGGGATGAACCTTCAGAAATAAAACAAAAGGGTAAATAACTTAGTTTAGGATCTCACATGAAAACTAAAAGGGAAGGGGAAAAAAGATCTAAACCACAACGGAGGGGGGAAAAAAGAGAGAGGTAGACCTTCCACGGGATGGTAAAAGGAGGTTAAATGTTCCAAGGAAAAGATAGTCTAACGGGGGGGTGACTTGGGGAAAAGGAAGGGGGTGGTGAAACGACCTCCCCGTACTGAATGGAACATGGACAGCAGGGGGGTAGCACGAGGGCACGTTGTTGAGGCCAACAACGGGCAAAAAACCGGGCCCGAAGCTGGAGCCGCCTCACTTGATCATCCGCGTTGCCTCATAAGAGGAGAAAATAGGGCACTGGACTACGTGACTACAAGCTCAACAGCAGGACATTAAACAGGGCCACAAAGAAACCCAAAAGACTTTCCCTTACCCTGAGGCGCGAAAAAATTGGGGGGGGAAAAACCACGAGGGGGGGAAACACCAAAAACGAGAATACGACTCGCTTAGAAAGCGCACGGGGGTCAAACGTTAGCAAAAAAAGGGGGGAGGCAGTATGGAACGCTTAAACAAAAGAAAACACAAAAAACGATAAGCCTAGTTGCCTCGAACCCTACGGAAAGGACTTGAAAAAAAAAAAGCCTTTGTGGGGAGCCAGAAAAAATGGGGGCAATTGCGCCACGGAGAAAAAACCAACCAGGGGCGGTGTCCAAGAACAGACGGGAAGATAAAAAGCGTTTCGCAAACCCTAAGGGCCCTGCATACTGGGGTTTTGAGCCGGGCCGGGAAAGAAGACGCGGCTGAAAAGTTGGGGGTGTGCCGAAAAAAAAGGAAAAACAGCAACAAAAAAGGACCGTTGGAAAGGAGAGAAGAATTCTCTTTGTGCCAGCCTTGTCAGGGGTAGCTAGAGAAGAAGAATTAAAGTAAATGCATTGGGGGGCAAGTTTTTGGCTATACGACAAGACGCAGAAAAGCTACCAACAAAAACAAAAAGAGGTAGAGATTACGGCAGGACGGATTTCAGACAAAAAAAGAATTAGGACTTCCAAAAAAAATAACAAACGGACACATTTGTTGGGGAGAATGAACAATGGGAAACCGGGAATGGATAGGGGACACTGGAAGAACAAGGTCAGGGGTCAGGTAGTTGGGGTGGCATAATGGTGTCAATGGGAAGAGGGGAAGCGTCACCCGGTGGATCCAAAAAAAAAATCCAACCGAAAGCGCATAACTAGCATTTCTGGACGAGAAAGGGGGGGCAAGGGGTCCGCCTTGGGCAGAACCCGGGGAAAAACCGGGGGTATATGGTTGGGAGACTCAGACCCTAGTAAAAATATTAAGCAGAAAAGTAGATAAAGGGGTGGATAAGGGGGGAAAAAAAGGAGGGCCAAGGGGGTTGGAACGGGGGGGGGGACCTAGTGGGGGTCAACGTTAAGCCCTTACACTTTTGGGGGGTGACAAAAAGGTTAATATCGTTGAATCAGGGGAACGGAAGGTTTGAACAGTGCGGGGGGGGAAAAAACACGTAAATCAGAAACCTACAATTGGGGGGGTTGCAGACAATTCAAAACAGGAAACCAATAATCCAATGCTTTGAAAGCAGAACACAACGCCTAGCACAAAAAAGTGCGAAGAATAGAGTCATGAGGGACTGAGGAAAAAATCACGGGGCAGTCGTTTTTGGACAGATTTTAAGGAAGGTAGAGCTCGCAAGCGTGGAAAGAGAAGCAAAAGGAAGTTCGAGTAAAGAAAAATCGCGAGAAAAAAAAAGAGGTGTGGGATCCACGAGGGGAGAGCAAAAAAGTGGGTGGGGGGGGGGGGGTGGCCTTAGAGAACAAGAGAAAGGGTGCAAAAAAGAATAGCAAAAAAGGGTCAAGGGTCACGCAGAAAAAAGTTTTCAGTGGGAATCACATGGCCAATGGGAAATGGAAACAACAGGGGGGGAAAGGAGGTTGCTAGCAGCAGGACAATGAAACGGGAAAATCGCAAAGAAGTTGTCCAATCGCAATCATTCGAGCGCCCCAATAATGGCCAAGGCGTCTCCGCCCTGGGCAAACAAGCAACTTGGCACATTCTTCTGCTTGCCTAAATTCAAAGAAAAAGAAAACCGAAGGAAATGAGTACGGGGAAAAGTCACCACATGAAAAAGGGTGGCCTAAGTATTGGGTTACGAAAAAGGACAGGGGGCGTAAAAGATTCGACTTTCGGACTTGGGACCTCGGGGGCGTTTCAACGGCTCAATTGGGGTTTTCGCGGAGGAAAACTAAAAAGTGGACCCAGAGGGGGGTGGGAGCAAGAAACATAAAAAGTTTCGAGGGTCAAAGGAGGAAAAGACTTCCTCGGGGCTCCTGACTCATAAAAAAAGGAATGAATAAGGGGGCGGGGGGAAAACAATTCGGGAAAATAAAGCAAAAAAAAACGCGCAGCTGGGGGAAGGGGGCGCCAATCGACCTCCGTTAGCTCACCGAGGGGCAGCGGGCTGAAAAGCTATCAGAGGACCGACAGGGAAGCGTGAACTAAAAAGAAATCTATAATTCCGCTCCTCCGAAAAAAGGAGGAGCAAGTCGGCCGGAGGCCTCTCGGGCTCGCACGGACTATCATTTGGGGGTTGAATGAAACGGAAAAAAACATAAAAACGGGTTAGAGTACGAAAGTACTTGTCGCACCAAAATCGCAGGGCCACACGGGTATGGGCACCGTGGAAAAAACATCTTCCTTACGGAATCTATCGTCGTACAAAAAAAGGGGGACACCAACTCCACGAAGACTCAACGGTAACGGGGGATCTTACGTCAAAAGTTGGTGCACCGACACACAACCATACCAAAAAAAATCTCCATTATGGTTGTAGGAAGTGTTGCGGGTATGGGGTAGAGCCACGAAGACCAAAACACCAGGGGGGAGGGGGTTGTCAAGGGGGGTTCCTAACAAGGAGGGGGGGAGGGGAGAAGGCAAAAAAAAGGATGAAATGCCTCAAAGGACCAGACCAGCGGAGAAAGGAACCGGAAGTTTTTTTCTAAAAGTTGGGGAAAGAAAAAAAAGAAACCTTCGCCTTGGTGCAGGCGAGCCCCACCTAGAAAGGTCCTCGCTATCGGAACGACCCGCAACGCAATGGCGCACCCAGTGCACAGAAACCCGCAAACAAATGGTCATCCAAAAGATCGTCTAAACCATACACAAAATCTCCGCTAAAATAAAGAACAGGAGAGTTGGGGCGCCCAGTGAAAAACGGAAACAGGGCGAAGTGGAGTTTTCTATCAGGGAGACTGAAAGGTTCGACTGCTCTTTTGGGAAAGGGGGTGAAAAAAGTGTGGAGATTTGGGAAGGGTGACCGTCTGTTCGCCTTTTGTTTGGGGTCACAGACAAGAAACAGAAAAATCGGGTCCACCACCTCGAAACGAGGAAAAAAACGGAATGATTTAAGTCGTCCCATAAAAAAAAAAGGGGGGGGCGTAACCCTTTTGCTCCTGGGAAAACGAAAACCGGGGAAGATTCTGCTTTCCTTTGAGATTTTGTTCGGTGGTTTGTCCATGGGTCCGAAAAAAAAGTTGACGAGAAGGGGATGGAAAGGACAACGGTGCAAAAAACTACTGGCTCCTTATGGTGGCAAGGGGGGGGGCTTATTCCAAAACTTCCTTAAAAAGGAAAGGGGAACACATCGCAGAGCAAAAAATGTGTCAAACATTGGTCGGCTTCGGAGGCGGAGAGAAGGAAAAGAGGGGGATGGGGATTGCGAAAGGGGGGCCAGTAGCTGAAAAAAGCATGGGAACCCGTCAAGGGTTAGAGCCGTCGGTAGAAGGGAGCATAAAATGAAACCTTGCGGCCAGCCGGCAAAGGGTTCTGGTACTTGCCGCCATGAGATCCGTCAGTGTAAGGGTAAAAAGGTCAAAAAGGGGAGGTCGCCGTCACATAAACGGGGGACGGTTGTGGAAGGGGTGGGAGGGTGGCAAAAAAAACTCGCGCCAAGTTTGCCGCAACAGACGGGGCGAGAAAAAGGAAAAGGAGTCGATTTTGAAAACCCAAAAAAATGGCCACACCGAAGTGGGCCGAAAAAAAAATTTAATAGGTCATTTTGCCATGGGGTGTAGCACGGACGAGACACCAGGACAAAAAAGGGGG
>Ga0179591_1171975_pt1 | contig 11839 bp, 12 predicted proteins | sample CZOMad2_1_08_16f_FD_182891 | JGI IMG/M metagenome (GOLD analysis project Ga0179591, IMG submission 182891) | Vadose zone soil fungal communities from Angelo Coast Range Reserve, California, USA - CZOMad2_1_08_16fungal (PacBio error correction) | ecosystem: Environmental > Terrestrial > Soil >...
GTCCGTCTGCTCACGTACCCATGCGTCGGAAAACCGTCCCTGGTGTGGGAAGCCAAAACCGGACATCACCCAAAAATGGAGAAGGTAAAGCTACGAAAAAAGTGCCAATCGGGAAGCCAGACCCGCGGGCAGAGCAGCGCCAACGAAAAAAAGGGGCTAACGGAAAGGCAAACACCCACGTGGCATGGCACACCGGAGAGGGGGGGGAATGGGAGGTGGAACGGAATGTTACACGGGGGGGTAGATGGGGAGGATAGTTAGGAGCGACGGGAGTATGTGGGGGGGGCGGCTATCAGGGGAGTAATTGAATTTACGGGTAAGGTGAGTGCCTAGGGTGTTAGAATTGTGAGTGGGGGTTGGGGGAGGTCTCTAAATGGGTTGGGTTTCCAGACAGAATCCTTCTTCCTCCCTTGATGGCATCTGATCAAATCTTGAAAGTGCTCAACGGACAAGGCGGGGGAGGCCTGGGGGTTTGGTTGGACGAAACCCGGTGAAACCACGTCGAACACCAGAAAAAAAAACACCAGGGGTGGTGGTACTGAACACCACGGGTTACAGGCACGGATGTGCGGTAATCTCAATGTAGATCCCTAAATGTAAAAACACGCAGGATCATCAAACGGGCCGGGTTTCAAAATAAAAGGTAAGGGAAGGCCTGAGATGGCAACTGCGCTCATTCAGGGGAGAGAAAAAGAATCGGGAATGCGGGACTTGGAAGCGCCTGGGAAGCGTGTAAAAAAAGATCAGACCACTAGAAGACAGAGCGCCCATCAGAAAAAGGGAGAAAATCAAAAACAACGCGTGGGTCCGAGGACGGGGAAAAACAAGCAAAGAGGTGTGGAGAAGCGACTTAGAACAAAGCCGCACGCTGCAAAATAAGCACTGGGGAAGGGGAGCCGGGGAGACGAGTGCGGGCAGCAAGGCCAAAAAGGAAAAGAGTTGCTGGTCGACGGCGGGGGAAAAAAGAAAGGGAGGAAAAACACCATCCTCAAGGGAGAAGGGGGCACCTCTCCGGGAAAACAACGTAAACTGGGGAAAAAGGTCTAACCTGCACAAAAAAAGGCAAAGATAACCATGCTTTAAAACTGACCAACTATCGGAGGGGGTAGATGCGAAGAGCACCGGGGAACGGGCGCCACAATTCAAACAAGAGGAGAGATGTTGTGGAGTGACGAGTAGTCATTAAAAAATCTGGAAGATGGGAAACGTGAAGCCGCTCAGGGATCCCATCCGTAACCCTCCCAAACTACATGGCTATCGTTGCCTTTCAACAAGTGGGAAGGAAAAAAGCACAGCAGGTGTCTGAAAAAGGGATCGAATAACACTCCAACAACGACCCGAACCAAGAGAGGTCAGTGTCCATTATCGAAGGTCCTAGAATAAAGAGATATAATAAGGGACTACCAGAAAGAAAACGGAAATCTCTCGAACAAGTATGAGGAAATAGAGAATAAGCTTCTTTGAACAAAGAGGCCGAAGAACTATCTAGGAAAGAAAGAAGATGCAACTTCAACGAAAGAGGGGGAGAAAAAAAAGATGACGCGGAAAAAACAGTTAAAAAGACTGGGGTATGCGCACACCCCACTGAGCAGGGGCTACAGCCGAGCCGGGCGGCAAGGGTGAGGGTTACGGAAAAAAAAAGGGGACGGCGAAGGAATGAAGGCGAGCCGCGGTGGTGGACGGACAAGCGAAAAACACCTACACGTCGAGGAAATCGCGCAGCGGCTGGAGAAATCCGGGCGACTCAACTGGACCTCGCAGAGGAATCAAAGGCCCCCGGGGAAAAGAAGGAAAGCACTTGAATTGGGAGGAAGCAAACGGTCACGGCGTGCGCGGAAGGGGGGACCTTAGTGTGGTGGAAACTCGAGGGCTGGGGTTCGAGAAGGGCTCTCCGACCAATATCTCTTCTGGGTGACTAAGAAAAGCCGGGCCGGGAGACACGGGACCGAGAGAAGGAAGCTAAAAAAAAGCCGAGAAAGGTTGACAAAGTGGTCGTAGTAACCTTTCTCCAGAGCACCGCGCCCAGTTCACGAAAAACTCTTAATAAAGATAAGGAAAAAACTGGAGGGAAATAAACTAAACATGACTGTACGCGCTGACGGCGAACCTTTTGCGGTCAAACGGGCGACGGACGGTTTGCCCCTTAGACTAGCCAGCAGCCACGAATGTGTCCGATAACGGATTACGGAGCGGGGGAAAAAAAGCCTGTATTTTCAAAAGGTACCTAACGGAACGGGAATTTTGATGAGTTCCTCGGGTTGAGGAAGACTTTAACTATCTCACGCCATGGAGCAGCAAACAAGCGAGGGGACGAAAGGACTGGCGCAGACTCTGTGAGAGGAAGAAAGAATCTGTAAAAACACGGTCCAAGCCAACGCGTTTTATGGCTATCCAGCCATCGACGAAGCACACGGGGCAGTAGCTAGAGAACACGGCCGGCCCCAAAGCGCAATACTTAACGGGTGAGAAATCTTCTTGGGGGCCTGAAGATCCAAAAGGCGGCCGTGAGAGACCTGAGGCAAGCTGGCTGGAAGGAGGGCAAATAGGAGCGTCAGGTGGTTCGCGAAATTCTGTTCCAGGGGGGGGGGGGGCAAGGAAAATACTGTACCAGGGGGGTTTCAAGACAGCGAATGTGAGCGCCCAAAGCGTAGTCGGCAGTGGCGAAAAGCACGTCCAATTGGACACGAGCAGGAAACAGGGGTACTATAAAGGGTAAAACCGGCGTCCAGGGAAAGAATGTCGTACCACTAAATGCTCCAAAGGGGAAGGAGAGAGGGCGCGCCGACGGGGGTGTCAGCGGAGAAATTGGTTGCTTGACGGAGGGCGGACAAAAAGGGGGGGGACCAACAAGGGCGCAGAGGTTGTCGCACTAAGGACAAGGGGGATAGGTAAAGGGAAGGAGTCGGAAAAAGGGAAGGTGGGTCGGGGTGTCACTGGGCGCTCACTCTACGGTGCATCTGTCAAAGAACCGGGAGAAGAAGAAATGTCACGGTCTTCGTGTGGCAAACTCGTGTCTAGACGTGTCAAAAGGGGTAACAGCCGAATAACACGCCTGGACCGCAGAAAAAAAGAAAGAGAACGCACGGATGTGGAAAGTTTATCCGTCCTCGAAAAAAAGAATTAGAGTTTCCGCTATAGGTCCGCTCAACGCCGCGCCGCGCAGGGGGGGGAAAGGCGCTAGAAAGTGGGAAAGGGGGGAGAGGTCGCGTGAATCCGAAGTAAAGTTCAAGGTTCCAATGAGCTCAAAAAGGGAGGGGCGGGCACCCGAGCGACTTCCATTATAAGAGGCACAGACTCCCGACGACGACGTCCTCTAAGGTAACCTAGTAAAAAATGGGCAAAATAAACAGCAGGGGTTATCACAAGATCTGGGACAACCTTGAACTGCCAGCAACGACATGATAAAAAAAAAAATCACTTAGGAAAAAAGCGACATCTTGGCAGCAAACCGCTTCATCACTTTCACCCGGAGAAAACGCCTCAGGCAGGAGGGAATAATGGGATTCAACGGATGTAAGGGGACACCTCTACCCTCAACCAAAAACTTAAAACGGGTAAACTCTTTAACTGAACTGAACACTCGCCTTTCGGTCAATCAAACTATAAAAAGTACTATCAAGCAGTAGAAAAGACTTGTGGTATATCAAACCCGCGAAATCAACTGTGTTTGCCACAACAGGCGTCAGACGATAACAGAGAGATGAATCAACCAAAAACTGAATTACTCCATATGGGGGAGGAAGATACCTCACTTCGCTTGTCCACCCTGCAGACCGATCAAAGGGAGCACGACAAAAAACCTTTTCCAACATCGATCACAAGAACCAGTTTACTTACAGAGAATCCGCCACACCGTGCACAGGAAAAAATCGCAATGAAAAACCTGGGGGCTGGTACTCGGGGAGCCTCGGATTTTACCAGGCCAGAAGGGGGAAAGACCGAGAGACCAACAAGGCCGCGAACACCCCGACGTCTGTGTAGCCGCGGGAAAGTTCAAAAAGAGAAAGAAGGGCTACGAGAAAAACGGAATCGCGGCTAAAGAAGGATAAAGGAAAACAGGAGGCCCCAATCACACAACTTCCTGGATACGCGCAGTCCGGCATGAAAAGAACTGGGATTCCGGGGTACGGAAGGATTGAGGGACGGGCCGAAAAAGCAAAGATCCCTCACCACGTGGGATTTACACAATGGGGTCGAGGGGAAGAGACTAGGCCGAAGTACGCGCAGCACGGCTCCTGTGTGAAGACCCAAGACTACATAAAAGAGACAGGAAGAAAGCGGGAAAACGACAAGGAATGCACGCAAAGACAGTTACCTGGTCGGCAGACACAGTGGATAATGCAGACCGATACTTCGAAACATGATAGGATCAAAAAAAACTCGGGAAGTAAAACGGCCCACAATTGTGGCTGCAAACAGGAACCCACGCGGCTCACCCCTGCCCAAGAACTGGGTCAAACAACCTTTCTAAGAAAAAAAAGGGATGTGGATCAGACAAAGCAAACCATCGGAAAGACAGGAAAAGTCCGCGAACTATAACCCTGAGTGGAATGTGGCAGGCAGGATCCGTGCAGAGATTAGGGGTGATAAACAGAGAAAGGAGCACCGAACAAGGTCAGGAGAGATAATCCTTTGGGAGACTTTAATTCAAAACTAAAAGACGTAGGGTACGGCCCCTCTAAGAGAAAAAAGAATCCACTCTCAAACCGGCCTAATCGTCTCGCTAAACGGCCTGAAACACGATCGACCGTATGGACCCTGCGGGGGCTGGGGGGGGTGCAAGAAAACGACGCAGCATATTTCTCTCCTGGTTGCTCACAAAAAAAATGGGGAACGAGGAGGAGTCCACGGACCGCGGACCCGCACGTCATCCAAAATTTCAAAATACAAACACCGGCGAGGACGGAGGGTGGAGGGGAATGACGTGGAATATTAGGTTGTCACATTTGTTTATTGGTAAGTACAGAAGAGGGGGAAAAGGCGTAGTCACCTGTATTTCGGCTTTCGGATGACAAATACAGGAGGAAAAGTCGGCCCGGAGTTGGACGTCGATCGTATAAACCGCTGCTAGGTGGAAAAAACCATGAAAATGAGTCCCGATCGGGTGGAGAAAAAAGTGGAAACCAGTTTATGGGGGCCATACTGTTTTAAAACGTGTATTCAGTTGGAATGACCGAGGCACACGGGAAAGAACTCGTGGCGCAGAATGAAGGCATCGTGGTTCGAAGGGATCTGGAAAATTCACCGTAACAGGGAGCAAATAATGTGGATGCCAACCTGTAGGGCCCCTAGGGTCATCGTAAGTGGTTGGATAGCGTTTTAGGAGGAGCACTTGCAGGTAAGAACACTCGGGGTTGGTATATGTGGTGTTGGAGAGCCCGGGGCTGTGCCCTTCGTTGTTGACCGTCGCAAGTGTCAGTGGCCAAAACCATGACGGCCGAGGAACGGTAAAAGGGAGGGAAGAGGGAAGAGTAAACGTGAGGGTATGGGGGGGGCGTGGGTGGGGGCGGGGCTGGAAGGGGAAAGGGACCGTCTGAAGGAGGGGATCGGAGAGGATGGCCGAGAAGTAGGGGGGGAGGAACTAATGGGAGAGGGGGGGGGGGGGGTGATTAGCGGATGGGAGTAGGGGGGTGGACGTCTTGGCGGGGTTCGACGTTTGGTGAGTGGTTTTTGCGGGGAGGGGTATAAAGGTTAGAGACCCAGATCCCCCGGCCCTCCTCTTTTTGGGATGTGGGGCGGCCAAAAACCGTTCATTAAATTGGGGTGCTTAACAGGAGCCGGTCCTCTCAAAAAACTTATATCGAACTCTGGTTTTGGGCCTAATTTCAATTTTGCAGACGGGTAGATCACGACGGGCCCCGATAAAGTAAACGGCATGTAATACATGATGCATCTAGACAATCTGTAATCTCCAGGGGGACACCGCCTACCACAATGCGATTAATGCGGCGGACGAAAGGGGGACCGGCATTCAGAAACAGGCGATCACCACACTTTTGAGAGTTGGGCCCCAGGGGGACAAGGGAAACGGCTAGAGACAAAAATAGGCGCGGGAAGGGAAAATGGGGGGGCGCGAGGCGTAGGGACAGGGACATGGAGGGAAGTCGCGGGGGGAAAACGAGGGTTTCATTGCCACACGTTTTGTGAAACGAGCAGAAATCATAACTGTGGACCTTGTTCATGCTCTTGGAAAAAAAAACTGACATCGGTGCTGCCCTTACGGTTAAGCAATGCCTTCCTGGTTTCCCTACGAGGGGGGAGGCGGGTGTATGCGCGTTACCTGGTGTAAATAAACTTCATGGTGTGGTTTTTGAAACTATCAGAAACGGGCGGCGGAAGGCTATGTGGGGACGGGATTACGTTGGAACCCGATAGGGAGGACATGGGAAGGGGCCAAAAGGGAGCTCTGGTAGGGTGTAGAAGAGGAGGGCATAAAAAACTTACGTGGGAATTCGCGAAGGGGGGAAAAAAAAAAAACAGGTAGGGAGTGCCGTAATCATGACCTTCACCAAAAGGCAGAAGATCCCAAGTGGTTCAGGACATCATTTCACAGCCAACACGAGTCTAACTAACTGCAGGAAAGGCTACTTATCACTAGGGGTCAAGGACAACATAAGGCTATAACTCGTTCTTGGGCCGTATGTGAACATTTTACATCTTTCAGGCCAGGGTATGTACAGTTACAATCACCAGTCTACAGGATGAGAGGGGGGTTTTAAAGACCTGGGGCAATTGGGAACGCGCAAGAACGTGGCGGTTCTGGAGACGGATGGGCAATATCGCAGGCCACCAAAACAACAACCAATAAGGCCAGCTTTCCACTTGCTCGAACCGTATGAAAACACGGCGGCTCAGGGGGTAAAGGCCAAGGGAATAGCACCGGGGGCACCCCTGGCCGCCCAGTTGGGGATCGACAAAGTGCGCCTTAACGAAATAGACCGACGGGCTGCTGAGGCAAGGGAAGATGCATGAAAACCAGTGATACAAGGACGAAACATTTCGGATCGGAATCGGGCCCGGGAAGCCCCGAGTACGGGAGACCCCGAATATTGGACAAAAGTTTTAATCCACTCAAAGGGGCAAAATGGGGCGAGGGGTAAAAGGGGACCAGCACACTCAGTCGAGCTGCAAACAAACAGCCAACTTGGTTCTTAGGGGGGGGGCAGGGAAACAAAGGCAGTGGGGGTAGAGAGCAGGAAGAGGGAGTGGGGTGAGACACAGAGGAGAGGGGAGTGTAAAGGGGGGACCTCCAGCAAGCACGTGGCAAAAAACCAGTGAAGAGGTCACGAATCTAGCCCGCAAAAAGAAAAAAAAAAAAGAGGAAAAGAAAAGAAGTGACGTGCACTGACATGACCAGGCCTCTAAATTCAAACCCACGAAAGTGTAACCGGTACGTAATGGTCCAAACTGGAACCTAAGGATGACGGGCCTAGAACGAGCCCGATGTACTCCAACATTTCCCGACTCAGACCAAACGTTGCAGAAGTATGACATGCACAAAGTGGCAACGGACAGACCCGGGCCGCAGTTATCGACCCTCCACAAATGCCCAGGTGTGGAGGGGGGAAAAAAAAAACGGGGTGAAGCGGAACGACGACGAATAAAACCCAGAAGGACTCTGAATCCGCCAATCCCCCAAAAAAGAAAAAAAGCGGTTGTAAAAATTTGTTGCCAGGGGGGGTTGCCCGGACTCGTTTGCCCTGAGATCACCCGCGGGGTTACCTGGGGGTTTTTGTCGGCAAAAACCCAGCAACCCGTCCAAAAAAAAAAAACGTTTAAATTGTGGACCGGATGAGTCTTCATTAGGTGCAGCTACGACTCATGGAAAGAAACTCTGAATCCACTAATCAAATGCCGTGGACAGGGAAGTGATCCAACTGCGCAAACGACAGAAACGGGGTAAAAAATGATAAATAATGGATTGATGGGGAACAGCTCCGGTCCCGTTTCCGGCCCGTATAAACACCAAGATCAGCAATAACCGACCGGACCTAAGAGTCGGAACTAAGGCTTTCCCTAAAAAACATTTTAAACCATCTCGAGCGGTGTTCAGGACATCAGGTTCATCTTATATTATAGGAAAACAGGCCACGGGTGAATGCTCATTCTCCACGCATTGCTGTGATGATCTAAGTTCAATGGCAGATCAACTGCAAAACTCAGTCAAACAAACCGTATCCGGACTGAAGGTTTTTCTCCTCGGAAGGAGCTACCAACTAAATCGCAAAACACCAAGCAGGCGGGAGCTGGGAGGGGGGAGGGGTGGGGGGTTCCGAAAAAGAGGTGGTCAACGAAGCCGCGAAAAGCTAACTACCGGGACAAATAGTCCGGAACCGGCCCAAGTCTAAAGGAAAAAATGCAAGGATTGACTGAAACCTGCCTCGAAGATGGCGCAAATGCCGCCGTTCCACCCAAAAGAGAGCGAGCATCGAAACTTTGTAAAATGAGGTAACGCTCGGGGGGCTTCAACAACACTTCGCTAATCAAGCGGCAAAGCGCCCTAAATCCGTTAACAGAACCGAAAAAATAAAACCGGCGATAGGGGGAAGACAATTGTGAGTAAGCACAGCACCCCAGGTTGTCGTGCTGCGAGAAAAAAGAAATCACCAAAGAAAAATCGGGGACTAAAACCCCGCGTTGTCGTGAAGATCTACAATTTGGGGGAAAGTACTAAAGGCGAAAGGGACCTAACATAACAAAAGAAACGAACGCAATATGACAACCAAAAAACCAAGGATGAAAAGTAATATAAGGACATGTCTTTAAAAACTTATGACACATTGTTAGCTCTACCCTTAAGACGTGCACGAAGCGGTCACTCAGCGGAATCAATGCTGACAAGAGCTACAAAAAGCATTGGTAAAAATAGTGACAAGGGGTTAATCCTCAGACGGGGTGGGGGTGGCTTGAGGTGACGGGTTAAGATTGAAGGCTCCGCTGGAATGATGCAGCTTGGGGGTAAGAAAAAAGACCAGGAACAAAGTCGTATGCGATGCTCCCATTCCCCATGGCGAACGGCGTGCGCCTTCCTGGACGCGGAGAAAAGGAGAAATCCTAAATCCCCTAGAACTGGAGACGGGGTGCTGGACCGAACGAGAAGTCTCCACACGCTCGTCCGCAAAAGGCACGTCGAGAACTTTGTTCGAAAGGGAATTGGGGGACTCTCAACCGAGATACCAGACAAAAAGGTCAGTCCTAAGGGGGGGGAAGGGAAAAGACTCGTCGAAACACGAATCAAATCGAGATAGAGCACCCGACCAAAGAAGAAGTGCTTCGTAATGGTTGGCTGAAACGTTCAGAACGGCGCAGAGAAGTCACACGTCCTGGAGTTCAAGAATCAGAACGCCGGAAGAAGAACTCTAGAGTCTGTGACACTACAAACAGAGGGGAAAGGGATCGGAGGGAACAACGAAAGCATGATCAAAAAGAAAAGACAAAACGATTTCGAATCCCCTGGGATAAGGGGGCGGGCGGCAGGATGTAGGAACGCAGGGTTGATGTCGACGCGGGGGGGCAGCAGGAAAAACGTCTCAATATAAAGAACACAAAACAAAGAAAAAAAAAAAGAAGACGGACACGCAGGGGGGACGTAAAAACAACACGTCTCGGTCCTATGTAGTCAACGTGACAATCGAAAACGCGTGGGGAAGGCGAGGAAGAACAAAAGGAGCACAACCTGTTCAGGCTAAACCATCTTCCCGCGGACAAGCTTTGTCTACAAGCAGGTATAGTTCGGCGCTGCTCAGTTTTCCAGGAAAGGGGGGGGCAGAGAACTGCAGGATGGGAACCAAATCAGTTTGTAAGGCATGCCGTAACTCTCGAACCAGGTATTGCCCAAATGACGGCCGTGACAACCGAGAGATGGGAGCCGCCAGGCCTTAATTGATCAGCTATCACGGTCCACGTGAACCGTGGGAGCGGCCATTAACGATCACGAGGAGACAAACGGGAGGTAATGGGCTATGGCTTAAAAAAAAGAAAAGTCGCGTCAGGGGGCAAGAAGATGCGAATTGGGGTAGGGGAAACGGGGGGCGTGTTCAAAAACAGAAGGGAATTTACACAGGTTCGCCGATCCGTTTCATAATGAGGAAAGAGGCAGACTGATCACATGGGAATAACCCACCCGATTAGAGTTACACGGGGAAGACACAGTGCCAATTCCTGAAATAACGGGCGTCGGGAGAATTGAAGTTCTTAATCTACAAAATACACAAGGGGCCGGTAAGATATATTCCGCCCCGGTCCCAGGACACAGAGAAAGCCGGACCTTCACGGAATTTAAAAAGCATCTAATGACTCAATGGGGGCCGAAAGGAACCGCCTCGACGCCAGAGACGTAGGAGGTAGAACATAGGAAAGTTAACAAACAGAACCCTATAACAACTCGAGGTAGAATAAAGAAACTCTATGAACACGGACGCTCTGACAATCCACTTGCTTGGGCTCCATCGGGGGAAGACCATACGACACGGAGTAACGGTAAGAATTTACTCACACGTGTGAAGCTAAATCCGAAAAACTGGTGGTTGGGGCTTAGCCTTCATTGGGGTGCACGACACGAATGTGCGTGAGTGGACAGAATTTGTGTGGTGTGGGGGTGTGATTGGAGGAACGGGGTTGATTGGGGTTGTCCGGGGATCTCTAAAGTAACAAAAGTCCAGCCTTCCGAATTTTAAAGGACGAAGCGTCCTGGAAGAAGAGACCGGGAGGAAAATTCGCTTCGGTGAGCATCAATGATGTTACGTGTGGGGCATTGAACGGGAGAAGGGTCCAGATCGCTAGGCTGAAAACTTCGTCAACGAGGCGTCATCCGGGCAAAGCAAAATCACAACCCCTAATATGACTGTGCTAAGGAAAAATATCGAGTCCCCAATAACAATACAGTTTTCAATGACCTAGATTGAACCAAAAGAGGCTGGAGCGAGTTTGTCTCAACAAAAACGTGTGAAGGAAGAAAGAGCGGTAAACAAAATGGTGGGTGGGCAGGGGGGTGGCAGGGAAACGCAAAGGGGAGGGCACCTCTGTAGACCGGAAAATCATAGGGTTGGAAACGCGGGCCCGTCAAAATAAAGAAAAATAGAAGGAGAAGAAGCCGACAAAAATCTATAAATACACAGGAAGAAACGTTGACCCTGGCGACCCAGAAAAGGTACCTAATCACGTCAAGGTCACAATCCAGCGTAGGTTGCCGGCAGACTGGGTTGCAAAGGAAACAAAAACAAAGTGAATTCCATGATCTCAGGGGGTTCCCAACGAGTAAGGCTGGGAAGTCGGAGAGGAGGAAGGAGTGACAAAACTAAACCAATAGGCTTGACCTTGCAACGAAACGAATGCTGACGACCAGCTTCAAAGAAAGTAACGTACAAAAATTGGAAATGGGGGAACCACACCATCACGGGGTTCCAGGCAGCAGTTTAGGTAATCAAAAAAGAAACCGCAAAAAAAATCGGAAAAATACGATGATCAGGAGAAAGATGAAAGCAAACAGTGTTTTAAAAATATCCCAAAGTCTAACAACCCACTCTGGTGAACATAATGGTGTGGGGAAGGCAGTGCACTGAAAACACCCGCAATTTCAATCGATCCCACAACCGTCGGCAATCCGGAGTGAAATCACCGGACGGATGAACCAGCAAATCCCCAAATGACAGCCGAACAGTCCGCCTGCTCGTTAGCCGCAAAGTCAATAAAAAAAAGAAGGAAAACAGGGATCAGTCAGGGATTCAACTCACAACGTCCGAAGAAGAGAATAACACACATGGCACCCAAAGGAAAAAAAAAAACACCGCAGGAATCTCGCGGGAAGTAAATGCTAATTCAGAAACCTGGTTGGAATAGC
>Ga0179591_1350723_pt1 | contig 11839 bp, 8 predicted proteins | sample CZOMad2_1_08_16f_FD_182891 | JGI IMG/M metagenome (GOLD analysis project Ga0179591, IMG submission 182891) | Vadose zone soil fungal communities from Angelo Coast Range Reserve, California, USA - CZOMad2_1_08_16fungal (PacBio error correction) | ecosystem: Environmental > Terrestrial > Soil >...
GGACGACTGATCCTGCACTGCAGCAGTTAACCACTTCGGCGCCGACGTCGAAGTGGTGGAGGCACCGACGCTGGGCCGGGGTTGGAAGGGTGGAAGGGAAACGCCGGGGGGGGGGGGTTCCCCGAACATTGCGGAAACCCAGCTGAGGCGGGTCGTCGCACAGCTTGGCACTGGGTACTATGGGGATATGCCGAGTACAGCGAAAGCCTCGCGCGCGTGGGCCTCAAGGAAACTGCGTGTCGCACTAGGGGAGGACGATACTTCATAAAATCTGGGCTTGCACGTGTATGTATCTCGCGTCCACGTGGGAATACGCCGACCCCTCTCTAAAGGTGAGCCGGCAAGAGCGCTGGGTTCTTCGAATTAAAAAGAAAGGGAGGAAATTTCCGGGTCTCTCACCCAGTCATCACTCCTAATGGAAAACCTGGTCTTCTGAAGGAAATCCAGATAAACCGGAAACCCATAAGAGGGAGGAGGTTCAGCCACGTAAGGTTGGGAGGCTGTACATAGGGAACGGGGGCATCATCTTCTATCGTGCTCTTCATAAACCGCGTACCAACTGCTTCAGCGCTCAACCTCGGGGTAGGAAGTTACACCTAGGAAAATTAGGGGAGAACAACCTCGGAAGGGGCCCAAAAAAAAAAAAAAAGAAAAAAGCACCGGCCTGGCACTTCATGGGAGTGTAATCGCGGTCTTCTCGGCGGAATGTCACCTACGCGCGACCGAGAACGAAAAAGAGCGAGGGAAGAAACCTCTCGGAGAGAGGGTCTCTTGGGACTAGTCTTCTAATAATCTTGCAACCGACCCGAGGGTTAAAGAAGACGCTCCGTGAGGCTGAGCCAGGAGGCGCAGCTTGGAAATCCTGGGGCGGACCGGACTCTCGGGAGAACATTGATCTCTTCCTGTAGTAGTTCTCCTGAAGGGGGCAGTGCGCTCATTCGAAACCAAAAAGGTCGTAAGGAAACAGAAGCAACTGTTCAACTAGGAAAGTAAGGACGCTCACAAGTTCCTTCTCCAGAAAAATCAACTCTAAGGCTCGTCCCCATCAAAGGACTGATCGGAAGGAATGCACGCCAAGCCCTAGGGACGAGGAATCAACATGGAAAAAATGGGGGATGGAAGGTCTTAGTACTGGTCGCTTAAGGCACATTCTTTAAGGTCGCCTGTGGTCTCTACAAAGCATGGAGATACGGGCGCCTTAGGGGGAACCAACCTGGAGGTCCCCTGGAGAATATGATATCTCAAAGGAAGGAAGAAGCGTGGGGGAATATACGCTCTGTTCTAATCGCGAGGACTACCGTTGATGTCCAGAGACTGTTCTTCGACGTCGAAAACTTACCAAAATCCTACGCGCCAAACATAACTATGTTTGCTCGAGGTCGAATGGCCGCCTGTAGGAGAACCTTGAGCAAGACAGAAGGCCCGACAAGACCTGAGCTTGTTAACATCAAAAAGCGGGGATCTCCATACACAGTTCCAATCTCCAGAAAAGGTCACACGCTTTTTCGACGAGGTTTCACCCTTTCCAACCGAGGAAAATAATTATGCAGAGCAGCGTGGGGGGGGGGAAGTGGGGACGCAGCGGGGAAGGTCGGGTTAAAGAGTCGACTTCGAAGTGGTACGAAACACGAGGCTTACTAGTATCGCCGAAAGGAAGGGGTCCACGGATGAATTATGGACCTCTTAGACTACTAAGAAATTAACAACCAGGGAAAAAGCGGTTCCGCGACGAGAAAAGCCAACTACTATCTAAACAAACGAAGGAAGGCTGAAACTACTGCTCTCTATTTTCCGGCCGCGAGGCGTAATAGACCAAAAAGGGGATGTAATTGTAGGCGTGTGTAGTTCAACGTGCACGGGCCACAGGTCGCGAAATAGGAAAGGTATATCCTCTCGGAACGCTAATCTCGCAAAGGTCGCTCAGAAACCAGGGACGGGGAACAGAAGGGGTTGAGAGGAGGTGTTGATAAAACCGCAAGGCGCAGGAGAAGAGAATCAGGAAAAGGCGGCCGCATTTCCTCGAAAGATCTCTTTCAGGCATCGAGATCGGGGAAGCCGGAAAGAGGAGTGGAGGGATTAGATGGAACGTAGAGCAGCTAGAACAGAAATATTCATTTGACGCGGAAGTAAGATCTGTCGCCGGCGTTGATGAATCGCTTTCCCGTTCTGAAGAGGGAAGAAAAAACGGGGGTCAGGTAAGGAGCACAAATTTGAAACAGCATGGTGCGCAGCCTGCGGGTGTGTTTGGATCACCTCATCGGAAGGCTCTCTTCATTAGTCCTTGGCGCCCTGCGCTCCAAGGGGGACTTCGCGCACCAGGGAAGGGGAGAAGAGAGTATGCCGCAGGAATATGCGAAATCAAAGAGGAGGGCAGACGGGATAAGAGGCGACATCCTCAAAAAAACTCAAAAAACAAAGGGGAAGAAGAGAGGGAACGGTTTCTTCTGCGAACGCTTCGGCGGGCGGGAGAACCGCTGCATCCAGTTAGGGGAGACCGCGGTAAAAGTCCATGGTGCAGAAGACGGGGCCGGATACGCGATGGAAGGACCTAGAAAATTCAAGCTCTATCGAGGGTGATCCACACAAGAAAACCCGAGAGCTGAAAAGGAAAAGAACGCTTCGAAAAACCCAAAATTGTTTTTGCACGCTAAGTGCTGGCAGGGCACCCGGGCAGGGAGGGAAGAAAGAAGGAACGAAGTGGAGAATTCCTCTAAAAAACTGACAGATGACTGGGGCGCGAAATCATCGGCCGTTCCACCGGAAAACTCTAGCTTTCCTTCTCGATTCGTCCGAAGGGAGATGGGGAGGAGATAGATAGAGAGGGGCCTGGACTGCGTGCCCGTAGCATAGAAAAAAAGAGATTACCTCTCTAAACTAAGGCAAACCTCGGTCTCAAATCCATGCCGACCAGGAGTAACCGAGCGACCAGGAATTTGAGGCGAGGGTGTAGAGGGGGGGGGAGACCTTGACGGGATCTAGAAAGGCTTGAAAATAACAAATGACCTTTCTAAAGTAAGAAAACCTACCACCAGTCTACACTACAACCCTTTCTGCTCATTAGTGAGATGAGCAGCGGGGGGAAAGAGAAGTTCTCAGTAGATGAGACAGGCGAGCTGTCGGTCTTCTTTGAAGGGAAGACAACACTCTTCGGGGGGTTCCTTGGGGACTACTACGGGCAGGAAAAGAAGGGTCGGAGAAACGGAGAACGGCTTCACGGGTGATCCGCTCTCGTACTCCGGAAGTCGCCCACTTTCATTAGGAAGTAGAAACGGAATGAAACAAGGAGGAGGGAACCGACAGACCGTCTCGGGCTCGATACTCTCTTTTACTTATCAGGGTACCACTCTACGTGCACAGGGGACCGGAGGAAAGCTTGGATAAAAGATGTGAGGGGGATGGGGGGAATCTCATGGTGATAAAAATCCTTTTCGTTGTCTTTCCTTCCTGAAACTCCCTGTCAACTTCCGGCTTGGTCAGGTTAGAAGAGATAAGGCCTAAATCGTGATGGGGGCGACTGGGGGACGAAGAGTACGAACATTTTCCCACAGGGAAATGCGGAGGTTACTCAGCGAGGTATTCACCATCGAGAGGGGAGGTTTCGACGTATAGGAAGAAGGGGGTTAACAGGGTTGTTGACCACTGACGTATCAAAAATCGCTTTATTACCAACCTTTCGCCCATCTTCAGCGCGCAATGAATAACAAGCAAGCTTCTAAGATGATTCACAGAGACGGGGGGGGGACTTTGGTCCCTTTCTGCGATCGAGGTGGGTTAGATCCCCGAACGGTTGAAGTAAGAACGGTGTGGTCGACCGCAGCTTTCGGAAGGCTGAAATGTGGAAAAAGAAGGGGAACCGAAGAAATGAAAAACCCATCAGGCTATTTCCTCGTATCACGCGTTTCTAACGGAGAAGCAAATCGGATGAACGCCGAACGCAGGGAAAATTAAGGCTCAGCAGACCCGTCTTCGGCACTCGGCGTTCTTGGTGCCCCTATCGAGTCGCCGCATGAGAGCGCCACGCGTCGCCAAGCGTGGGGAGGAGGAATAGGCTGTGAAAAAAAGGGAGGGGGGGATTGCGCCGCGTAGGGAAAATTTCTAGAGAAAGAACTCGGATTCCAAAACTAGGGAAAGTCAAGTGAGGGGGGCGGGGGGAAAAGTTAGTAAGGGGGTGGTGACCCATGGGGCAATAGTGGTAGAAAGTATATGAGGTGGTATCTAGTCTCTGGAGGTACTCGGTGGGTGAGGTAAAAGGGGAAGGAAGGGGTCGCGAGCAACGGGATTTGTCCATGCCACATTAGTTTTTAGATGCCGGCTGAATCGGGGGGAAGGGGGGGAAGGGGGCTGCCAGCCAGGGCGGGGGGGGAAAACTTGGGAAGCAGACACGGCAACAGGACCAAGATTGCTTGAGTCCGGGAAACCTAATCGGCCTTAACGCTTCGAGCTGTTTTTCCTAGTCCAGGGGGAACGCGAGCCCGAGGGGGATCTGGAAGCAAAGGGAAAACACAATATGGCCGGAGAGAGGCCGTTGAGACCGAAATCCCCTTTCCTCTCGGGACTCTGCTCGAAGCCGGAGGGGCGTACCTAGTCCAGAGGAAAAGAGGGGAGCTGTTTGGATCGACCGATAAAGCTTGGGGTGAAACTTCGGGGGAAACAGGCGGAAATACGAGGCCAGAAAAAACCGATCACGTCTTGGGAGAGCCCACACTTACTTCGTAGGGGCTAGATATCCAAGTGACTGCCTCAGGAGGTAGTCGTCCAGCTCTAAAAAAAAAAAAGGGGGGGGAGGGGGGAAAAGATAGGAGGGGAGAAAGGGGGGAGAAGCCACAGAGGTGGAACAACGGATAGATCGCGGGGACCCGCCTTTTTGTGCTAGAACGCTACTTTGGTTCCTTTCGGAGAAGGCACGGCCAGGGTTCAACTAAAAGGCGACCCAATACAAGGATGCGTCTATCACAAAGGGCTCTGTGGGAACTATTGCCGACTTGCCGGAGAATCGCAATCTTCCGACTCGCGGGTCTTGGCCACTTGGGTCTCACAGAGAGGGAATCATCTGTGAGTCACCGGGGGGAGAGGGACCTGGGGAGCAGGGGGACGCGCTCCCACTTTTTACACAACACCAATCGAGGGCAGTTGAAGAGGCCGTCGGCGGTGATCTGCGAGGGAACTGTGCGGGTTTGTGTCTCGCAAAATAGCCCTTCTAAAAAGACGAAGGAATTTAGTCCTCATGCAGAAGGGCATACGACCCACTACTCACGGGAGGGCCCTTGGCTCGAGAAACTGGTTGCTCTTGAAAACTGCGAGAGGAGGGGAAGGGATAAGTCTTCTGACTAAACAACAACCGATACCCTGCTTCTTCACTCGGGGGCTCAACTTGGACCGTAAAACCTACGAGGGACAAGAAAAGTTAAACCAGAGGGATTGCAATAATAAAAAGCATTGAAGGCGGATATTTATTTCGGCTGGCGAGAGGCAGGGGCGGTCACCGGGACGAGGGAGGACTATCCTAATTCTTGAAAAGGAACGCTACAGACACGCTCTTCCTAAAGACTCTTTCCTAAGTGAGAGGGTGAAAGCTAGGGGGAACGAGAAGGGGGGAAATAGAAGAAGTGGGCTGGTAATTAACTGCTCCTCATCTTTTGCAGCGGCGAAAAGATGGATCCGCACGAATGGGAAGGGAGAGGTAGGTCAAGTTGCTTCAGATGAGCCCAGTACCTGCATAACTTGACTATTCCTTAGTGAGAGATTTCTTAACAATCCCTGGTCAACGATAAGACTAGGGACACAAGAAAGAGATAGCCAATGTGCGGGGACGAAGCAGAATTCGCCGCTGGCCTGTTAGGAAAAAACTTCTCACTGGCGAAGGGGGAAGCATCGACTGTGGTCGCTCCAAGCAGCTGGGGGGTGGGGAGAAGGAGAAGGGTCGTTAAACCCATTCATCAAACGGGTCGAAAGACTCATACTCAAAAAAAATTGAATATCACCTCCGTCAACTCGCTAACGTAGCCATAACCTGGTGCTTCAAGCGAAAAAGGGGGAAAAGTCCGCGGCGGACACCACATAAAGGCTCCTGGCCCCCACTAGAGTCCGCAATCAGTCAAATTCGGGTGCGTCGGATAAGTTTACAGCGGGAGCTCAAAGAAAAAAACGCCAGGATGCGTTAAACAAAAAACAAAACACAACGCCATCCCAGCACTATCGGAGGTTCAAGCTGTCAAAGAGACGATGGGGGGGAACAGTTCTCTCTACCGACCAGGCTCGCAGATGACGGTTTATTTTGGGGTACCGCCGCTGAGAGGTTGCGCCGTAAACGGCAAGGGACGACGCCGGGAGAAGCAATAAGGGGGGAGAGTCAACTCAAAAGGAGAAGAAGGGCGGGCTGAAGTTCATCTAGTAAAAAGCCAACCATTTAAAAAGTGCAGGGGGGGAAAGTCAGTAGATCTCAACTCGATCCCCACCGCCCGCCGAGAGAAGAGAAGGGGGATTCTCTCATGGAGGTAAAAAGAGACTCTCTCTATTGATTGAAATGAAGCCAGGGGTGGGTAGTGAGTTTGTCTTTGGCATCCCGGAAAAAGGCCATTGAACGAAGCAGCGAAGAAAACTCGCCGCAAGAGACCTAGCGGAAAGGTTACGACACTCGCTTACTCATTTTCTTTGCAAGGGGAAAATGTTAAACCTGTGGCTCAATGGTCGGAGGAACCACGCGATGGATACGCAGCGCAGTGAATCGAAAATCGTTCTAAATGAAAGGGGGGGGCGCCAGATCGGAGGAACGGCCATGGGGGCGTGGGCTAGAGACTGTCCAGGACTTATATCGGTCCGAGCCCCCGCGGCAGTTGGCTGGAATTCTTACGCTGCGGAAACGAGTGATTGAACGCGCTGCCCCGGGAGGCCCAAAGCAAAGGGGGTAGAGCGCCATGTGACCGAGGTTCGTCATCGACGAAAAAAAAAGGGGAGGGTTGTGGATCCCTGAAAGGATCGATGTCGAAGAAGGGTCCGGTATGGGAAGCCTTCGCAGAACAAAGGGGAAGTAACAAAAATGATGACGCGGGTACGCATCAGGAGAAGAGGGATTCTACTCCCTTAAAAAGGGGAAGCTGTTATCATACCAATCAAAAGAAAGAGAGATAAACAACAAAAAAAGGAGGAGGAAAAGAGGGAGAGGGCCGGTCTGCGAACCAGGGAAATTGTCTGGCGAGGACACTATCACTGCGGAGGAAACAACAGCTGTACGCTCTACTTCCGCATGGATGGAGACGAAAAAGGAAGGGAAGCTTCGGAACCAGGGATGATCAAGAAAATAACCCGCGGACTCATGCACATCTGCTGCAGAACAAAACTTTCCCTTCGAAAAGGGGGGGATGACGGTGCGAAAGGAAGAGAGGAATAAACACTCGTGATGAGGAGGCCTTAACAATTCACGCTTAACTTTGTAGCTCTCTAAGCTTCTACTCCGGAAACTAAAAAGGCACCGGCGCTCCAACGCCCTAGAAAATTAGGGAGGGGGAAATCGGAGGGAGAATGAAGCTGTCCTGCTAATCCTTCTCTACACCTCTTCTGAAAACTAGAGACACCCGATTGGCACTAACAAAAGGCGTAATGGGGAATAAAAAAAAGAAGGGGAACGGGAGCGGATCGCTTCTTCTGGGCTGGAAGCGTATAGAAAAAGGCTTGTTCTGTTTCTACTCTGGTCAAGAATAGCAGAATACTAAGTACAGACTATATGATGTTAAATCGCGTTGGGGGTCTAATAAAGAAGAAGGGGAGGACGAAAACGTAGGAGGAATGGTCGGAAATGATTTGAATAGAGAACGCTTTTTTTTTTCCCTCTGGTAACACTTAGGAAGTTCAACTACTTAGCAGTCTAACAAAAAGGTTGAGGTGTTATGTCCGGATCTGAACCGGGCGTCACACTTAGTCTCTACTGAGCTCAACCCTAAGAAAATTGTAAAAGAGACGTTACAAACCTCAACCAAAGCGAAAACTGACGCGCAGAAGGGCGGAGGGCAGGTCCAGTTGAACAAGACTCTGAGGGGACAGGGGTTAATAGGCGATCTTTATCTGGTCGTTATTTCAATCCATGAGAAGAAAGATCCGGGGCGTTCGGGCAGTCAGGAGCTCACAGGGGTAAAAAAAGGGCAGATGGGAGGACAATTAGCAAGGAAGAAGAGGTGAGGTTGGACTTCAAAAGTGTTGTCCTCCGCTGATCCAAATCTCTTTTACAAAAGGTAGGTGCGGAAAAAAAGCGAGGTTGAAGACCAAGACTGGGAGAGGAAAAGACTATCTTTTGGTTGATCCTAGTAGAAAAAGGGTATGACATGGTTTTTCACTACTCTACGACCCGCATAAAAGTTAAAAAACAGGCGAGGGCCTTAAACTCTGAGCGCGCCGTAGAGAAAAAAGAAAAGGGATTGAGAGTAAGAGAGTGAGGGGGCTTGCACCTTCTCTATCGAGTGAGGTATTCAAAATTACGGTTTGAGGGGAGAGGGGGAGAAACTTTTCGGAAAGGAGGCCGAGGAGTCATCTCGTCGACCTCCCTTCAACCGATAAGGACCGAACGAATCAGGCCAGAGGAGAAAAGCAGGTAGACAAAGAAAAAGCTAAAACCAGAGGCATGGCTTGCCTCTCATGCTATTCCAAGTCTCGCATAATCTGAAAAGGGTAGGTGCCCAGAGGCACGTAAGTAAGAAGAAGCGTACAGGCATCAGAAAAGATGAAAAAAAGGGACAGTTTGCTGGGGGGGGAAGAAAAATAGGCTTTCCCATTGGGCGGCTCGTGAAGAGGGAAAAGGGGGAACAGTTCCCATCTCTATATACCATTCACATCCCAGAATGGGGAGGAAAGGCAAGGGTGATGGCGGTTAACAGACGGGGTTTACCTATGGTTAAAAGAACGTAGTTTATACTATCCGTGGGTGATACGGTTCCCATGAAGGGGCAAAGTTGGGGAAAAGATCCGAAGAGGGAGAGCGAGCATACGAGTTAAATGGTTAACAGAAAAAAAACCGGAAAACTTTTTGGGCTGAAGGGCCAAAGGCGGTCGTTTTAATCCTTCTTCCTTCAGGACCTCGGGGTACGGTGATGGAAAGTGCCTGGGGAAGCGACAAGGCCAGACTCAGGAGTGGAGTGGAGGTGAGTCCCGCCGAAAGTGGGGGCCTTCAGGACTTGGGTCTGGAATTTTCTCTATTGAAAATTAAAAACGAGCGCGTCGTATGTGTCAAAGTCCCGGTTAAGCCCATTATTGGCAGGAATTGATCTTGGGTACACTGGTTTAAAGAGGGGGGGACACTAAAGGAATATTAGAAGATGAGATGACTGCCAGAGGAACAAGAGTACGGCTACATATATGTCTACTCACCTCTGGAACTGGTGGGGGAACTGCCGGGCGGGTGAACACAGCGTGAAACCTTCAGTAAAAAAATAAAAAGATACCCTGGGGAAGGTTGTCAAAACAACCACGTAAAGCTGTGGGGAAAGGTTTGTACCCTTTCCTGCTCGTCCATCTAAGACGAAAAAAAAACACAACGGCGGAGGGGAAAGAGAGGGACGACTGGGGAGCAGGAAAAAGGGCAAGATTGATACAAAAGGGAGAACTCCTGAGCCGAAGGGGCGCTTTTTTGGGGAGGGGGCGCACCGAGAGGATGGGTTCCTGTCAAAGTCACGAAGGGGGGCACCGCCCAGACGTACAAAAGCTGCCGAGGCGTAAGGAGGGGTCCCAAGGGGCGGCTAGTTCATCCGGGGGAGTGAGACGCAGCTGCCGAGAGAGAGGGCCGACAAGGGTCCAGGGCGTCTCACCTTGAAGGAATACTTGCATCGGGGAGTAAAAGGGGGCGGACCGGACGAGCTCGAAAAGCAACGGGGGGGGACTACAGACTCCGGGGGAGGGGTCTTATCCTATCAGGATTTCCCTTAGAAACTCAGCGTCCGAGATGAACGTTTCGCTCAAACACCAGGGAAAAAAAAAAATAACCTTAAGGGATTTTAAAAATTACACTGGTCGCTACCCTCAGAAAGACCTTCTCCATTGTTCGGCCCAAGAGGGTGGTCTTCTGTAAGTCTTACGAGAGGACTAGCCGCGATCCAAAGAGGGCTCAATTCAGTCAAACAGGGGGACAAGAAGAATAGCAATCTATACCTTCTACCTAAAGCACCCATTGGGTAAAAAAAAAAAGTCCTTTGCCAAGGGACCATCACAAGGAAACTGGACGCCTTGCACGCTAGGGGGGGGCTGCGTGACGTAGAAAAAAAAAATAAGTTGAAGAAGAGTGCTGGAGAAAAGGAAGGGTCAATCTCGACTACTACACCGATCCGGCTAAGCGTGGGTCACAGGAAAAAACGCTAACGGAGATCAAGAATGTGAAGACCTATCTTTTCTGGAGGCTCTGTAACTGAAGCTCAAGGGGGGAAGACCTTCTTCGGCTCGCGGGGGGGAACGATGATCCGCCTTATCTGTCGGACTGATCGGGGGCCTGTGCTTCGGATCTATTCGATCCGGGAAGAAGAAAACTTTTAGGAAGTAAGGACGAAAATCTCACTTACGGGTAGAGCCTCTGCCACCATACTTTCTGAAGAGAGAATTTGCTGCAACGACAAGCAAAAAGAGGAAGATGAATATAGCGAGTGGCTGTGTTGGAAAAAGCAGAGTGGAATCATCAATTACAAGCGCGGGTAATTCGTCCGTCGGGCAAAAAAACTGTTCACCAAAGAGGATACTATCTAAAAGAAAATGGAATGAAACGTCTATTGAGTCAACCTCTCGAAGGCGAACTACGAGGAAAGAGGGGAGGTCGGCTTAACGGACCACACGCCTAGTCGCAGAAAAAGTTAGTAAATGGAAGAGGTAGAAGAAGAGGAAGAAAGCGATTTGCGAAAGCGGACTGACAAAGGGGGGGGAAAAGGGTTAAGACTGTCTCCATACCGGAACATTGGGGGACAATATCCTCAGAAGGAAGGGGACGAAGAGAGGTTGTGGTGGGTGGGTAACAATGGACCCGAATTTAAAGTAGGAAAAGATCAGGATGTGTTGAATCAAGCGTGAACGGGGGGGCGCTTTCTATTGGGGATACCCTATTCTTAGTAAAGAGGAGAAGCACATAAAAGAAAAGCTACGGATAACGGCTGTGGAAAAAGAGGGGGGCAATCCTCTGGCAATCAAACCCCATTAACGTGCGTTCGTCAAGAGGCCGCCTAAAAAAAGAACAGAGATTAGAAAATCGACAGGCAGCGCATGTCCGTCACAAAAACGGCGACAGGGTAGGGAGGGAAAGGGAGTGGGGGGGTGGATTACGCGTTTTAGTTTGTTCACCTTCACAGGCCTGGTCGAAGAGCCGCAGAGATAAGCCTGTCCGCCGACGAAACAAAAACGGCAATGAAACAGAGAGCGAAATGCCAAAGAGTGAATTCTTTTTTCTAACGATAGGGGAAAGGTTACTAAGCGAAGCAATTCGACGGCACGCAGTCAGCTCACCGACAAGAATGTCGAATCCGGAGGCCCTAGAGCCCGGGGGGTCGCGAGACGTGAAAGTGCTTGTCTGCTTCGATTTTCCATTGAAAAAGGTATTGCCAGGCCCCATTCAGCGGCGTGGGAGAGGAAAGGCTCACGGCTGGTGATGTAAAAAAGAAGAAACGGACACCAGGCATAAAGGGATTATGACGTGGGGGGACATGAGTGTTCGTCATGCGTTCGGGTTTTTGGGGGGGGGAAAGGACGGGGATGAGATGTCGCGCTGCAAGGAATGCCAAACGATGTCCTGCGCAGCGATACAGGAAAAAAAACGCGCATATGTAAATGTCGCAGCTGGTAAAGATATTTCTCTACTAATATTTCTTTATAACTGAAAAAA
>Ga0179591_1318447_pt1 | contig 11838 bp, 16 predicted proteins | sample CZOMad2_1_08_16f_FD_182891 | JGI IMG/M metagenome (GOLD analysis project Ga0179591, IMG submission 182891) | Vadose zone soil fungal communities from Angelo Coast Range Reserve, California, USA - CZOMad2_1_08_16fungal (PacBio error correction) | ecosystem: Environmental > Terrestrial > Soil >...
CACCACAAAATGGTGCGGGAGGCGGGTGGGGGGATTAATGCCATTCTTACTCACGTTACGGGGGAGGTGTAGGAAAACCCGGTGGCGGGAAACCCAGTCGCAATTTCGGTGAGAAACTCCACTGGCCGGTGTCTTTTGTGTTTGGGGTCTTGTCTATTCTGAGATGCGGGTCGGGGAGGGGAGAGAGAGAGGGTCGTCCGAGGTCGCAACTTCCCCACGCTGCGGGATAAACAGGGGAAGTGTGGGGGGATTCGAGGGAGTGCGGGAAGGGGGAGCGAATCGTGAGCATTTGACCGGGTGGTTGGTCTAAAAACGGACGTTCCCGGGTCCATTCACAGGCCACAGAGGGAACGAGAAACCGACGAAGACGGATAAGGGGGACGTTATGGGTACGGAGGGTTCCACAAGGGCAGCCGCAGGGGGTAAACTAACCGAACTCACGAAATAGTTCTTCAGGTTCTAGGAAAAACAGTGGCCGGAAACGACCCCGCATCCCGAAGTATCTGGGGTCCAGGAAAAGGGTTTAAGAAAAAGATGGGCCGATTTTCCTTCTGGACTAGACAGGGGAGCAAGATTATCTTCCCTAACGTAGGGGGTTCAGGGGACTGGGAAAGGACTACTATCAAAAAAGCACACCGGAGGAGGGGGCCGAAATTCTCCGTTTTACGTGGGTTGGGGAGGGAAGGAGATCAAAAGGCTCAACCTAACTTGAAAAAAAACTTCCGAGGCACCTGAGTTAGCCAAAGAACACAAGAAGCACCTTCTACGAAATATGTACCACACGCGACTCACAGAAAAAAAAGAGTGGACGCACCCTCGGTCCGGAAAGAACGGGGAGAACAACGATGTAGGTCTACTTACAGCCGGGTGGTCCCGCATTCCCGAGGTCGGGGAGAGCGGGTGGCACATCCTTCTCACATGGGGGAAGGTAGAGAAAGGAGGGAAAGGACCGGAAATAATCTAGCGGAGGAGGGGCTCACCAGGGTAGCAGCAGCAAAGCCGAGGAGTCTGTGGTCAGCTTTTTTTACTTCGGGGGGGTGGGGAACTTGGCGATGGGGGTCGAGGAACTATCTTTGAAGGGACACTTCTGTCAGGGGAGGTTCGTTTCGGGTCGGGGGGGTCAAGGCGAGGGGGACGCCTCTTCTTCCTTAATTCTTTAAAGTCGACAATACTACAACGAAATTGGATGGGGAACTCATGTGAAAGTGGGGGGGATCACTGTGTCTAATAGTGGTCCATAAGGGACTTTCCCGCCCACAAGCCTTCGAAGCATGGGAACGGCCGGTTCTCGGAAAAAACTCTAAGACACGGGGGGGGAGGAGAAAAGAGAGTTGAACCAATGCCGTTCCACAATTAAGTCGGACGGGAGGTGGGGGCGGCTGGGGGGGTATTAAAGCCTGTCAACAAAGAAACCGTGCCAAAGAGACCTGCACAAAGTTTGCAGGAATTACCAAGGTCGTCAGTCTGGATTGACGGACAGAAAACTCACGCCAATACAAAATCCTAGACACTTCACTTCTCCTTACCAAAGAAAAGAAAAGCAAGCGAACCATCGAAGGGGTGAAGGGAACAACACGAAGGCAAGAATCTCTTCGGCCAATCGCCAAGTGGCCCCCAACCAGGGCCGGTTAAAATAGGGGGGAAGACGGAAGGCTGAGGGCTGACTGATGGAAACAGAGTGGAGAACACTCCTGAAGGATTGGCAAGGCAAAACTCCTGGCTTCCGGTCCTACTGGGAGAAGGAACTTGAACCAAAGTCTTTGTCCCTAAGCTTTGCAAAGCTAGGACCCCTACTTTCATATGTTGAGAAAGAGGCTGGAAGAACTGCAAGACAGAAAGGAGGTTCTGACCGAGAAAAAAATTCCAAAGAAGGGGTGCTACCACTATGTTCCAAGGGGCAAAGATTGGGCACGTTTTAGGAGAAGGAAGTTCTGGATGAGGGGTCATATGGGCTCAAAAATGCAAGGAGAGGAAGGGCGACGGCCGAATAGTTACGTAGCCTTTACCACACCTCAACCAGAAATGCCAAGGCAACAAAAGGCGAGCTTTTAGACATTTTGGCGGGTTAGCTTCTTCAGGACGGGTAGACTTGTTGAAGGAACGGCCAAGAAGTACGCAGAAAGCTGGGGGAGACCGGGATTGTGAAGCCTTCGGTGGTCAGATAAAGGACATATGAGCGAAGATCTTTTCGGAGGGGGTGGCGTGCCTTGGAAAAACTTCTGTGATGGACAGAAAGAACTTCATGGGAAAAACTGCATTCTGATTGGGAAAGGGTCTAGTTTGAAAGTTGGAAGTATGGGGAAAGACAACATAGCAACCTAAGTTAGAACCTACTCCTGCCGGGGGAAGGGCTCCTAAACGCTCGGGCAGGTACTAGTAAAGGGGGGGGAAACGCATGACAGGGGGCGAAACCACCCTTTAATCTTTCCCGGTTTCAATAGTAGCCAAATGTCCGCAACTCCTAAATCACTCTAAGGGGATTCCTTCTGTACTCCGTCCTTCGCTCAACGGACGTGTAATACATAACGACAAGAAGAGGAGACAGGAAGCACAGAAGTATATCCGCATCTATCATTAGTGTAAACACCATCCAAACCTGCATCCAGGGGCAAAAAGGATCACAAGTGCTGGTGAGGGAAAACAGTGTGATCCAACATACTCCCGACGCGTGCAAAAGCTGCCCTAATCTGAACTCCACCCAAGAAAAAAGAGGGGGGGGGGGTTGCGGGTGGGTGAATTTCTAGTTTTTTCCGTTTTAAGATCGAAAATGGGAAAAGGGTGTTGAATAGTACCGAACTCAAAACAAGCCTGCTTGGGGGGGGAACAAAAACTAAAGAGGGTTTTTAATAAAAGTTGCCCCAACAAAGATTTCATCGAAAAAAAAAGGGACTATGGGGCCTAAGGGAACTAAACGACAAATCAGAGTTAAAGGGAGAAACGATGCTGACCCAGTCTTTCTACGGCCGAAACGAGAAAAGGGGAACTTACTTTTCACGGGATCCAGCAGAACAACCGCGAAAAGACTTCTCTCCGGACACTAATAATGGTTACCAGAGGGAAAAAAAGGAATCATACTGTATTGACGATTGGGGAGTAGGCCCATACAACTCCCCCGGCTGGGGAAGCGAACAACTAGGGCTTTATCCAGGCCGCACTTGGGGGAAAAAAGAAAGACTACTTCAGTGCTAACATGTACCCGTGCTGTGGAACAAGACAGAACAAAACAGGAAGGAAGCCAAACAGAAGGGGGGGGTTGGAAGAATTTAACAGACTACGATACTCGAGAGGGGATTAAAAACTTATGGGAAAACGCTAAGAAAAAAGATCCAATATATCGGGGGGTTCCACCTAGAGCTAAAAGGGAGAGAGATTCCGGAGAGTCGCACCCCTCAAACCGTCCGGGCTACGCCCAAAAGAACACTCCGCCCTCATTTATATTGGTTCGCAAAAAAAAGGCAGTCCGGCTCAAAGTCAACTCGTTTTACTTGTCGGCACCGAGGGGCCGCAGCGAAGAAAGGGGAAACTTGTGGGTCGGAAAGGTCGAAGAGGGCGAAACCTGGGTTTAAAAGCAGGTTCCTGCTGACAGGATGCCACACAGTGTGCGGTTTCTTGGGTCCAACGGAGGGGGATAAAGCCGGTCAAAAGGGGGGGGTTTGGCCAGTTCTCCCAGCCTTCTACCGCGACAAGGTGTGAAAAACCACCGTAAGCGGAAGAGGCGTGGGGGGTGTGTTCCCACAACAAGAGTGGATCTCAGGACAACAAAAAAAAGGAGTGATGCCCAGAGTAAGGAAAGCAGGGGCACCAAAACAGTGTGCCGGGGGATGAAAGGAAAGTGAAGTGGTTTTGAAGTCCTGTCAGTCTGAAGGGTAAACTTGCTGGCAGGCACACCACCTTTGAAAGGAGTTAGCCAAGAAGTTGAAAAGAACGACGAACTGGGTGTATAGCAAGAGTTTCCCTTCAGGAAGAGACCAAATTAAGGAATACACACGTTGTCGGAATGACTGATCGGTCGCGGGAGGGGACAGGAGGTGGCGGGTCCAAAAACTAGTCCTATCCGGACAAAGAAAGGGGGAAAGTTCGTTTGCAGAAGAAGACCTTGAGTGAGTCAAGGTGGGCGGTGGACGAGGTGATTTTTGCTACGGCGAAATCTAAAGGATGACTAAGATCGCTCGGGTGATCCAAAAACCTCTCCCTACAGGGTTGTTCTTGTAGCGGGGGGTCAGCCGCGCAAAGCACGCCGCCGTACGCGACAGGATCCCTCAACCAAGGAATGGACATGGGGGGGGGAGGGGAGTGGTGACAGAAGGGGGGGGGAAAAAAAAAGAGGGAGGGGGGTAAGGAGTTACTTTGTCCTGGGATAAAAGGGATGTATCGTGCGCGACAGAAAAAGCAGGGGGAAGTTGTCTGGCGTCAGCACCTCTCAATCTATATTGGAAAATGTGGGGACGTTAAAGGACGTGGGAGGCAGAAGGAACCGTCGGGGTGGGCACGGGAGGCTTCGGCGGGAAATAGACACTTGAGCGGGGTTGCGAGGCGGAGGGTCGTTAGCCATTGGGAGTTTCCTACTTGCATGGAAGCCGCGTGAAGTTACTCGTCGGGTCCCAGATGGTCTCCTTTCTCGGGGAAGGTTGGGGGGGGGGGGGGGAAACTTAGGGATTCCAGCAACTCGGTATTTGGACAAAGGCGGTGGGGAAGCTTCTTACTACACCAAACTTCAAAAGAGAGGGCCCCCCACGAAGCTAACGGAAACCACCTGGTAGCCTGACAAAAAAAACTGGCTTTCTTCGGTGACTAGCCACATTGAGGGGGACTAGGAGGGAGAGTTGGTCGGCACGTAGGGAAACCAATCTTCGTTTAACTCAGAAATTCCGGGAAGGGGGGGGTGGGGACATGATCCTGACGGAAGACGTAGGGGGGGGGGAGGGAGAATGCGATCTGGGGCGCCGATTAAGGAAGACAAAAATGCCAAAAATACAACGGGGGTTGATTGAGAGGAGTGGACGGAACTGTGGGGCCTATTTTAAAGGACCAAAGGGGGTTTGTCCAAACCTGTATGGGTACCGTTGCATCTCAATCCGCCCTAAGCTAGGAACGAGAAGCCAGGAAAGAATCCTATTTTTCCAGGGGATTTGGGGGGTCAAAGATTAAGCCGGTAAAGATCCCTTAAACTACAGAATGCGTTAGCTGTCCGGTGTTGCTTCCAGCAACATAAGTGGCCCGGGCGCTACACCTCCGCAAGTACGAAGACTTGTGCAAAAACCTTTTTCATAAGTGTTCTAAAGATCCTTCAGGTCGGATTAAAATAGGGGGGGAGCCGCGGGAGCATTATCACATAAGGCATGGAAGAGGAAACGTAACGCGTCCTTTCCTAAGTAGGTAACAGACAAAAGGTCTGGCCTACAGCTTAGAGGTGGGGGGGAACTTTGTAAGGGGAATGGGAGATTGTAACTCTCTGATCCGAAGGTCGAATGGGAAGAATTACTAGGTCCGTAGGGGTGAAGGGACAGTTCCGCAAAAATCACCTTCTAACAGCAACGCTGGAACCACCCTCCACAAAAAGGGGGCTCACCAGGAGGGGTCCGCCCGATAGGGGGCGAAAATTCGGCTTTTCAGCGGACCAAAAATTGGTTCACCGCCTAACCATTTTCGTTTAGAGGTTGGAAAAAAAAAATCGGAAGGCATGACAAGGTCATGGGAGATCCAGTCGGCAAAGAACTCCCGACTCAAACCCCCTCCTTAGGCAGTGTTCGTCCGAGGGAATCAGGCCAGCAGAAGAGAGTCTGGGGCAATCCCTTTTTTGAACCGAATCTTGGGAACAGGGGGCGGGTCGGTGGAAGATACTCATTGCGGGGTGACTCAAAACTTCGATGTTACGTATTCGTCTTCGGTCGGGGGAAAGGGACTGAGGGGGAAGGGCCGTACTTTAACAAGGGATCAGGTTGTCAAAAAAAAGCCGACGGAACACGCCTTGGGAAACTAGGGAACCTGAATTTCCGATGGGCAGGAGAGTTGTCCAGGACGGCTTGGAAAGGAAGGGAAACCATACCGGAACCATCAGTTCCCTTCAGTCGTTTCGGTGAACGACGTGAACTAGAGAACACAACGGGGGAGGAAAAGTATAGTTGCCTGGCCTTTCCCCTACGACGGGGAATTTGGTATATGACTAGGAGTCTTTGTGGGGAGGGCCGGAAAGAAGCAAGGAAGGTGAAAACTAAACCGCCAAACGTTACAGGATTGTCCAGGCTTGGACAGGGGGGAGGAGTCGGATGGATAAACGAAAAAAATGTTCAATACGCCCTATACGTCTGTCCCTTACCCCCGAACTAATACAAAAAAAGACGCGAAAAACCAGAGAAGTTGGTCTTCCCACACTGAGGAGCCAACCTGAACGCCAAGTTGACTAACCACTCACAAAACCGGTGGGTCAACCACTAGGAATAATAAAGGTACGAGGTGCGGACGCTCAATCGGGAAAAGAGGTCAAAGCCGCAGTGTCTGCCTGACTTGAGCGAACTGCCATGCAGGGCTCAAACGAAGAGTGAACCTGCACTCATCTTTCAGGTGCAGATGCTTTCCTACGGCAAAAGACCGAAAGAGGGAGCCAGGACGGGCCGTAAGGGTTATACACGCTTGTCTGTTGGCAGTGGGGCTAAAAAAACGGGCCTTTCTGGAAGGGAGTGCGTCGATGGGTTATTGAAAAGCCGAATGAGAGGGGGTAAGACAGGTCAATTCGACGACTATAATGTGGGGCGAGGGGCTAAAAACTCTAAAAAAAACCACTTGAAAAAACCGGGGCAAGAAAAGAGGGCGCCCTAATGAATGTTTTTGATTAAGAGGAAAGCAGGTATACGTTGGGCACTCCTTAAAATACTTCTGGTATGAGAATTCAAAAGTATTGTTAATGGACCTAAGAGGCACGTGGGCGAACGCATGATAAACGGGTGAAGATGATCGCCGCTCGGTGGCTGTCCGCAAGGCGGAGTTAGCCTCACCACATCGGGAAAGGAAGACGGGGGGCATTCGTCGTTTTCCTTAAGGGGTGAACCGGAGGAGGGTTGAAACCAATCGAACCCACAGCGTGCAAAGTAACTATCAAACTTCCTTCTGGGACTCCGCTCAGACGCTGTGAGGTAACCGGAACGAGTTACGGGGGGCACAAAACTGGAAAGGGAGGACCGGTGCCAATAGGATTCACCCATGTGCCTCATCCTCAAGAAGTCAGAAACGTTTTAGCAAATCGCGCTGAGGTTGAACGTTAAATAACGAGACAAGAGAAGCCGTCGGGTCGCCACCGACCGAAGCTCTAAGAGGCGGTGATGCCCAAAGATCCCGGCAATGCGAGTTTGCTCACCTCCCTGACGCTTGATGTTGCAAGACGGTGGGGAAAAAATCCCGACGCGTCCTAAAATACTACCGAGCGCCGAACCCTCTCCGACCCTCACCATGCTGGTGGGTGAGGGACGAAGGGAAGTTCGAGGGAGGGGTGCTGTCCAAGGGTTTGTGGGGAGGAACCAAAGGGAGCACTGAAAAGGCCTGAGTGTCCAAAAGCAAAGGAAGGCTTTGACTGAGCATGGGCAAAACACCCAACGAAAAAAACCCTCGGAACAGGCCGTTTGGCATCTACTAGAAGAAATAAAATCGAGTGCATGGGTTGCTAAAACCACAATAATCTTCCGAAACCTTCCGCCGAAAAAAAGCCTCGATACCTCTTACGCAGGAAAGCAAAAACGAAAAAAAAGACTCAGGAAATCGCAGACACGAAATTAAGGGTGCCAAGGCCCAACGGGTCATAAGGGATTAACGAGGTGTGCGCCAAAAAGACCAACTCCCGAGTCTGGACTCGAAAAAAGAAGGAAGAAAACGCCCTATAAACCCGCATGGGACTGGGGGAAAACAGACGAATTCCCTCTGGTGAAACGCCGGCTGGGAAATACACCCACCCTCCATGCCTCCCTCAGGGGGTTTACGTGGATGACAGGGAGCAATAACGGGGGAAACTGGAGAGCGATCACTCTTAAAAACCAGCACACTTGGGATAGGTGGGGGGGGGGGGGGACAAAGGAAACATTATTAAGAACATATATGTTCGTACAAAATCGAAAAAAAAACGACGTAAGGGGCTAGAACGGCCCCACCCTCCCAAACTTTAAAAGGGGGGAACGACCTTTAAAACCGGGGGGAGGAGGGTCAAATTCCGTCGCTCTAGGGGGGAAAAGAAAATTGTAAAAAACCGCACCTATGGGCCGCATCTACTATTCCAGGCCTCAACTTGAGGTTTATTAACATGGGGATCCGATTCGATTGGAAAAGGAGGGTGAAATTCAGATAGATTCACACCAGTTCAATTGAAACGTCTTTGCGAAAGACGGGTGGTCACACGGGTTTTGGGGTGGGGGGTCGCCACTCAAGTTCTAAGCAAAACTGCGAACCCCGTGGTTTTGTCACAAGAGACGTCACGTCGGTTCAGAAAAATGTTTTGGGGGGGGGGGGGGGGTGCAAACCGCGTTTCAGATCTCTCAAACAACAAAGGGGAAGAGAGATGAAACAGCTTAACCACCAACCATTGGCAAGGAATGACAGGGAGGGGGGAGGTTTGTTTTCCGGGGAGTAGACAGGCGCGAACTTGCGTCCCAAAAACGGGCGGCGTTCAAAACCGCCGTTGAAAACGGGCAAAAACCAATTGGGAATCGCTCAGCGGGGTCACGATTGCCCAAGCGAAAGGGCTACACTGAGGCCAGCGTGCTTCATGGAAGGATCTCTCTGGAGGAAACATAAGGGGAAGGAAAAGAAAACGTAGGACGAAGGAAGGAACTGAGCCGGTTCGGGTCACCCTACCTGGAAGTTCTGGGCGTAGCCCCGGACGGGGAGGGGGTGCGTGTCTCAGACAACCTCAACCTTCGCAGATCTTGAAAAACTAAGTCAATCGAAATAAAAGTGGATGTTTTGTCAAACTCAGCGGGTCACCGCTCACCTCGCGGGTAGCGACGAAGGAAGGGTGAGTCTACAGGGCAGGGGTGGGGAGGTGAGTGTTAAATACTTCAAAACGTTTCCACCTTCGAGGGTAGGGGGTCGAAAAAAGGCCGGGGGCGATCCTTCGGTGGGCGTGCACAGAGGAGTGGTGAAATGGTTCGCAAAGAGGGACAATCAGTATGAGGTAAAAGGGGGGTCAATGGGGTCCCAGAGGATGGGGGAGGGGTAATGAGGGGAGGAAGTGGAGTAAGGGGGGTAGGGGGTAGGGTCGGGAAGGGGTTATGTAGGGCGGGGGAGGGGGGGGGATGGGGGGAGGGTGGAAGGGTGGGGGGAAGGATGAGGGGGGGGGGGGGGGGAAGTGGGAGGGGATGGGTGGTGAGAAATGGAGTGTGGGGGTGGATGAGAAAGGGAGGGGGAGGTGGTGGTAGGGGGGATGATGGAGAAGGGGAGGGGGATAGAAGGGGTAGGAAGGGGAAGGGAGGGGGGAATGAGTGGGGTGGGGGGGTAGGCTAGGGGGGAGGGAGGGGGGGTGGGGGAAAGGGGATGGAGGGGGGGAGGGGGGCAGGGAGGGGGGGGGGGGGAGATAGAGGGGGACACGGGGGGGTGGAGGGAGGCGGCAGATGGTGAGGGGAGTTAAGGAGGGTGGAGGGGGGGGTGTGTGAGGGTGGGGAGGGGGGGGGGGGAGGAGGGGGGGAGGTGGGAAGGAGAGTGGTTTGGTGGGTTGGGTGGGATGGGGGGGAGGGATGTGGCGGGGGATTAGGATGGAAGGTTGGTAGAGGTGAGGGGGTGGGGGGGGGGGGCAGTAGTAGGGGGGGAGAGAGAGGAGTCGGGCCCGGGGGTGGACAAATGTTTGGGGGGTGGGGCGGGGGGGGGGGGGGAAAGGAGGGGCGTGGGGGGGGGGGGGGGATGAAGGGGGGGGGGGGGGTGCGGGTGAAGGAGGGGGAAGTTTAGGGGGGGTGAGGGGAGTGAGGGTGGTGTCTGAGGGGGAATTAGGATGAGGAATGGTAAGGGAAAGAGAGAGGGGAGGGGTGGGATGCAATGGTGTGGAAGGGGAGGGTGGCGGGGTTAGGAGGGGGGAGGCGGGTGAGGTGGGGGGGGGGGGTGGAGTAGGATAGGGGGGGTGAGGGGGGGGGGGGGGAGGAGTGGGGGTGGAGTTAGGGGAGGGAGGAGGGGGGGGAGGGGGCGGGTGGGAAGAGGGGGCGGGCCCCCCAAAGGGGTTGTGTCTTTTGGATCTATAAGGAGGACACGCGGGTTTAGCGATTTAGGAGGAAAGTTCATTATTGAGTATGTCTGAGGAGTCGGTGGATGGGAGGTTCATGCCATTACATGCGAGTTCCTAGGGATTCCACAACGGAGAAAACTGGGCTGTTTAAGTGGGTGGTCAACTGCTGGGGGGAAAAAGCAAAGGGCTGAGGTCCCCCGCCTCGGCGTTGTGGGATCCTTCCACAAACTTACACGACCCCTAACTCAACGGCACAAACCTTCGCCGAGGGCAACCAACATCAGGGGGAAAGGGGAGAGTGGGCTGAAAAAGCTGCGTTCAGTTCGCTTGAAGTTGTTCGGAAAACCGAGGGGTTGCGAAAAAGAAAAGTCGCTCAATTGCGGTTACTCTTGTTCGTGGATTGGGTGGGACACGAGGAAAGGAGGGAGATAGGGGTCGGGGGAGAAGGGGGACGAGAGATGGTCCCCGACATCGCAAAAGGGCTAAGAAAGGAAGGAGAAACCGGGGAAACCGTTTTAGGTCTGGGCGGGAGGGGTCTACATTGAAACCGGGAAAGCAGGAAGGGAAAGACCCGGTCAAGGCGGGTCCTTGGGCAATCGTAACTTGCAGCCACCGGGGAGGGGAGACCCGCGAAGCCTACTAAGCACTTCCTTTCTGTTTTTTGTAATTGATGGGCCAAGCCTGAAAAGTCCATATCCAAAAAAAAAGGAAATGACTTCTTTGGGAAACGGGGTATGGGCGTAAAATCACAAGAGTGGAAAGCCAGGGAACCAGTCCCCACTATCAGTTTTCAACAGTACACATGGTTCAAGAAAATGAAAGGTCGAACGCTGTGACTGTCAGGGGCCTTCAAAAGAGTTCGTCCCGCTGGAAGACGAAAGCCCGTCGTTAACGCCACGTCTACCGGGGCGTAAAGTGCCACAACTCTAGAAACGTCCCACTAGGACGTGGTTCGAAAATACTTCTCAAGTTGTTGGAAAAAGGGGGGGGGAAATGGTATAGGGAACTTCCCTCTAACAACTCCTAGGCTACGGAAAAAGGGAAACGCGGGAAAACTATGGCAATTGTGAGTCAATTCAACCATACTGAGAATTCCATCCACTTCGGATCGCCAACGTCAGAAAACCAATCGGGTACTCACCATTCTTGGAAGGATAAAGGCGACCCTAGTTCTTTACATGGACGTCAGCAGCTGTCAAGACATGCCCGAGTGACAGGGGTAAGGATTGAACGCGGACTGTCAGGTCCGGAGGGAAGTTCTATCCAAGTCAGGCAGAACATCACCAGAAACGGAGGGTTATACAATGGAATCCAGCACTCCTAGAATAGTTCGTCGCAGTGGTGTGGAACCTTCCTGTCTGGTGTTTAAACTTGTTCTAAGCGGTGGCGATACGTCAGAGTGACCTTAGGGGGTGAAGACCACTGTCGAGGGAAAGACGTTTCCTTCTTCGTGTCGGTTAGTGAAGTGAAGGGGTTAGGGAGGGAAAACGTTGTTCGTGGACCTAATAAAATGCCAAAAAGGACTCACTTGGAGAAAGGCAAAGGAAACCGTGGGTCATTCACGATGGGGCAATGTTCTTCTAGTTGGAAAGGGGGAACAGTACCGCCGCCCACCATGGACCATCAGGTTCATGAGCTTTTAACGG
>Ga0179591_1323074_pt1 | contig 11838 bp, 15 predicted proteins | sample CZOMad2_1_08_16f_FD_182891 | JGI IMG/M metagenome (GOLD analysis project Ga0179591, IMG submission 182891) | Vadose zone soil fungal communities from Angelo Coast Range Reserve, California, USA - CZOMad2_1_08_16fungal (PacBio error correction) | ecosystem: Environmental > Terrestrial > Soil >...
CGGGCTTTAACGTACACGCCCGGCCACGGGTACTGAACTGGGAAAACACACGGAACCCCGGAGAAATTCACATGGGGGCATCCTCCCGGGTGGGAGCAAACACTGGGACAAGCCTAATGTGCCGTTGCGTTGTGGAGCAAAAAGAAGCTTCCCGGGGTCGGATAGCCCAAAGGAACCTCCGTCCGCGGAGCGGCAAACCCAATTCCTTGGAGAAGGCACAAAAGTTGGGGAAGGGGGGGGGACCCAAACTGTGGGGACGAATACCGAAGAAGGAAAAAATACCTGACTAAAAAAACCGATAACCCACTAACCAACACTCGAGCCAGGAACAAGTGAACTCGAGAAATTACTGTTGTAAGCCACGGGGGGTCGGGGCGCAAGCGTCAATTTGAAACTCGAAATTGTGCACCCACAGTCAACTTTAAGATTGAGAGAAACGGAGTGGCTGCGAAGGAAAGAATCGAACCAGCGCGTTGTGGGAAGAAGGCCTGCCTGGGCAGAGGGACACGGACCGGTTGGTGACAAAAAAATTCGAACGGCAAAAAAAAGTGGGGTACGATCCAGCACTGAACCCATTAATGAAATTACGGGGAGCGGTAGGGGGGATCCCTTGCTGTATTTTGGGACGGCTCAAGTTTAGAGAAAAGGGGTGCATAAGTGTGGTGGGGCCCTTAAAACACTAATTTAATAATCGGGGGGGGGGGGAAAACAAAACCTTCCTATGTGGGGCAAAAAAACGTGGCAAACGGCGGAACAACCGTTAACTCCGAAGGACTGCCGGGAAGGGGTGGGTTCTTAGTAGGGGGTGCGGGGTGGGTCGAAACAGATAATTCCGTGAAATTTCGAACAAGAGATTGGGGGGGGGTGTGTGTTATGTCGCCTGGAAGGGCCCGGGGCCAAAACAAGTGCCGGGGCCGCTGGGAATGGGAAAGGGTGGGGAAGTCTCAATAGCCCCGCGGGAAACAAAGAAAGCGCAGACTGGCTGCAAATCCGAAGGGTGGGAAGCCACACACGTACATTGAAGGGCGGCACCTGTGGGGGGAGGGTGCAGATCTGTGTACCCCTCGGGGGGGATTATCATGGGAGAAAGTCCGTCTGCGGCAAACCAAAAATCAGCGACCCCGTATAGTTGGCCTCCGGATCCAAAAAAAAAAAACTTATGGGGAAAAAAAAACGGGGAATGTGGGGGGCGAAAAGGGGGGGAAATGTGCGAAGAGACCAGGACTCTTGGTGTCGGAGTCACCCTCCTTTGGGAATGGGGTAACTGGGGCGTCTACTATGGAACGGAACTTTTGTTCAGTCAAAATGGTGAACGGGGCCCTAAACAACTATGGGATCACGGGGAGTCGCACTCCATTCTTTTGGTCTGCAACCCCCCGAATCGCACGGGGAAAAAGAAAGGGGCCGGCCTGGGGAAAGTGGGGGGGGTGGTCGGACTGAGAGGGGGGGGCAGCGAACTTCACGGGGTAACCTACGGGAGTGACAGTTGAGGCGGGCTTCTCGCGATCTGCCCCATACCCCGGCAGGCGACGGTAATCCGAGGCGTAACGAACCGAATCAGAAAAAAACAAGGGCACGAGATGGACTTTGCAAGACGTAGTGGCCAGGGAAAGAATCCTCGATAAAAGCGGATCGGAAGAGAGTCCATAGCACACCTAACGGTTTGCAAACTTGTCTTCAACAGGTTTTTTGTGTTTTTTGGTTGTTTTTGGGGGTTTTGGCAGCGAGGAGAAGATTTAATTGGAAAAGTGGTGTACTGGGGGAACCGTTGCAACGAAAGAAATGGGGATTGGGGGGGGATCGGGGGGGAAAAAAAAAATGTGAGGTCCCCCTGAAAGCGTGGTGGATACAAAAGGGACAGATTCTGGGTTGGTGGGGTAATGCTGAGACAAAAAGGACGATTATGGGTAAAAGAACCGCATCCGTCCCCCCGCAGTTTTGCTGGTTAACTTATTGTACCACATGAGATTTAGGGGGCACACCTCTTATCTCTCAGTCGGGGGTAGGCGGGAGGGGTGACTGGGGTGTTGAATGCACCGGGGTAAGGGGCCAGCGACCAAAAAAAATACCCAAAACTGTAACAAAGAAATAATCAAAAAGGGAGGGGGGGTCGGGCAAACTTGCCGATCAAATAAATGTTGGCACACCGAGCAGACAAACAAGCAAAGGAACTGGCGAGTGGAATGCCGGGCCAGTCCTAGGGAAAGGGAACCTCAACAAGTGATGAGTAGGGGAAAGGGGAAAAAAAGAAAGAGTGCGATCCGCGCCACCTGTTCAACCCATGAAAAAAGACTTGGACAAACGGGTGATCGAAAAAGCAGGGAGGGGAAAAAGGAACAAAAAAAAAAAGCAAAGAAGATGGCGAAAGGGCGATAAAGGGGAGGCCGATGCAAGCCCTTCCAACCAGAAATCAATAAAAAGTGGTGAAAGCACCAGAAGGCGATGAGAAGTCTTGTAATTAATTGGACCAAAAGCCCCTCTTAAGTGCAGCTTAACCTTGTAAAGAGGTGGAAACAAAATAGAATACAAAAGATAAATGGGGAAGTAAAACGATCAGTTTGGATTTCAACTTGAATCAAAAAAACAGTCATTAGAAGGGTGGGCAAACAGAAGACAGGGAGGAACTTAAAGAAGATCAAGGACAAGGGAATAGTGGCGTGTGTGAAAAATGAAAGGAAAGCGCGCAGGGCAGGGGTAGAAGCCACAATGCGAGAGTTTGGTTGGAAGATAGAGAGCACGCGTGGAAGGGGGGAGGACAGAAGGGGCAAAAAGGCAAGCAAACTTGCGCGAATCAAAAGGAAGAGAATGACCCTTAACGGGAAGAACAAAAAGCACTCTAAAGACACACAAATAGCAAAAAGGGTTCTTCAAGGCGAAGGTGATGCAGAACCAAAGGTGGGCCCCCTCGGGTTCGGTGCCCAGTGAAGACGCCAAGGATGACCGTCCTGAAAAGATGGTCGGACCAGTAAGTGAAAAGGGAACCCCTAAATCAAAGCCAGATTTCTGGACGACACACCTCAAAGTCCTTTCGCTGGCTAACACGGCAAAAAAGGGAATAAAGGAACTTAAATAGGCCTTAGGAAGAAAAGCGTGGGACCAAGTAAACACATCGAGAATGCCCATTGGGGGGCTACCTATGGGGGACTAGAGCCCAAAAGGAAGCGTTACAAAAGGACATTAAAGAAAAAATCACCAAAAAAAAAAAGAGATCCTAGGGTGGTCATGCTTGAGGAGTTTGTATGTCCAAAAAGATATAAGTCCAAAGAAGTTTTCCGGGGAAGGGGGTAAGATTACGGGAAGAAAAAAAAAAACCGCCACCCTACAAGGCCCTGACCCGGGGATACATGTAATGAGGCGAAACTCCCAGAAAAGCCAGACAAGACAAAAAAAAAAGGGGTAAGAGTCATACACAAAAAAAAATACGGCAAGAAAAAACAAAACCGCCGCAGACGAATCTCTACTAGCACGTTGGCGGGAAAAATCACAAGGGGATCTAACCACACCGAAGTTGAACAAAAAACTCCCAAAGTGAACGGAAAAAAAAGGAAAACCATCAGAGAAACCGCTCAGACCAGGGTGAAGGTGTTGACCCTGGACGAAGACAACAAAAGCGACACTAGTCGTTTGGGGGAAGGGCCTTGCGACGCAAACGTGTACATCACCTGTCCGAAAAAAAGGAGGCCGGGCCATACATCATACCACGGAGGGAAGAGGGGCAAAAGGAAGGTGATCCGTGTTGGGTCAACGCCCAACATGGGGGGGGAGAGGACAAGAAAGTGAACAGAAAGGGGTGAAGAAGGGCGAGGGTAGATGAAGCGGGGGGGGGGGGAAGTAAGGGACGGGGAGGGGGTGTAGAAAGGGACCGAGGAAAGAAAGAGTTAGGGGATGATTGAAGATAGGTTAGAGAGAAGTGGGGGCCGGAGGGGGGGGGGAGTAGAGGGACAAGAGGAGATGGGGGGGGGGGTATTCGAGGGGGGGTGGATGAGGTTAGGGGGAGGGAAGAAAGGTTAGTGGGGGTGGGTAGGTGGGGAGGGAGTAGTGTGTAGGTGAGGAAGAAGGGGGAAGGGGGAGGGTGGGGGGGAGGGGTAGGAGGGGGTGAAAGGGAGGAAGTGGGGAGGTGTTGAGGGAGTGGGGATGGGGTGAGGACCCCCTAGGACTTTTTAAAGGGGCAGGCGGCGGGGACTCTCGTCACTACGGACCCAACGGGAAAAGAAAGAGGAAGGGTACCTTAGGAGAAGTAGCCAAGGTGTTGACCATGAACAAAGGGGCAAGCTCCATCTTGAAAAGGTGGGGAGAAGACATATTTGGGTCGAAAGGAAGAAAAGTAAAAAAAAAATGTCATAGAGTTGTGACAAGGTTGCCAGCACTAGGAAAGGAAAAGCCAATCGGTATTCCAAGTGTTTCCGCTGCCAAAAAAAAAAAAGCGTGGTGCTGAAAACAAAAATCAGGACCAGAGTGTTTTGTTGAGTTTCTGAGTTCTCAAAGCAAGGAAGGGAGAGGGTTGGGGAAAGGAAGAAAAGGGGGGATGCCGGTCTGTATGTTGTGTGTGGGGGTGATACCACAAACGGGAAGGGTTAGTGTAACGCCACTGGTCAGGAAACACAGTAGGTTCAAATAAAGAAGGGGAAACCTGAAAGTCCGGGGACAGTCCTGGTTCTAACCAAGGGGGGGAAGTCGAAAAGACAAAAAAATCGGACCAGGAAAAGATTCCAGCTCAAGGGAAAATCAACAACGGCAACGTGAAAAGGGCAACGAAGAGGCACGAGACGTTGAGATCAGTCCAAGGGACAGGAGAGTGGACTATGCACCCGTAAAGGAGGTTAAGCAAGCGGGTGTTAAGTAGGTACTGAGAAGGGAGTGGTTACGCGATAAAGAGGCCATGGGGTAAAAGAGGGCGGGGGCTGGAACCACAAACGCCATGGGGTGTAGTCAATACCGCATCACAATGAGGTGTATGATGAAGGTCACAAAAAAAAGGCCCAACTTCGGGTGACTGAATGAGTCAACAATGGGGACGCTTCACGACAAGTTGAGGAAAAAGGAAGTGCTTGGGAATCGAAAAAAAAGAAAGGCGGGTAAGGAGGGTTTAGGGAGGGTAAAACAAAGCAATGGGCAGAACAACGCCGCCCGACAACTAGTTCTCAGGAAGGGACGAAAAGGATTTGAGCCAGCCTGGAGGAATGCAACCAGTTAAGAACGCGGGGTGAGTATATTAAAAAAGAAGTGGGGGGGGACCCTTCAAACAGTCAGAGTAGGAAAAGGGTCAGCTCCAGCCTAGTGTATAGTGAATCGCGGGTACGGGAAAAATGCACAAGGATGGGGAGAGGGACCGAAAAACGGGAACTGCGGGGGGGGAGCGGGACGAAATGCCGGGGGGCTGGCAAATATTGCGTGGGTCGTAAAAAGTCAATCGTGATCCGGATGTGGGAGAAAGAAAATGAAAAAGGCAAGAACAAAGACGGTTCGCTGCAGGAAAAAAGGGAATCTGGCGTTCTGTAGGGAAGAAAAAAGTGCCAAAGGGAACAGCGGCTGGAAGCCCCGCTGCTAAGGGAGATAAGACTAAGAAGCAGTTATCTCCTAGAGTGATGCAAACGAACGGGGGGAAAGACGTTAATCAATTCCCAACACAAAAGGGTGCTGAAAGAGGGGGGGGTATCGATGAAGAGGTTCCACTGTTCGCTTGGGGGACCGGGATTGAGAAGACTGAATGAAGAAAACCCGCCACACTAACGTTCGGAGAAGACAGCCTTTGTTTCGACTCCTGAGAAAGGAAACGAATTGGAAGTCATTTCGACACGGGAAAAAAATTGGGAAAAAGGGATGGTGCAATTGCCGCGCAGGGGGGGGCAGGCACCTGGGGCAGAGTTGTTTCCATGAGAAAAAGAGCGATATGGAAAGCGGGATCTTGGAGATGGCCCCCCGCACCAACGGGAAAGAGGAGTTCCACTCCGGGAAAGGAGAGGTGGGGCGGGCAGATGGTGTGGGACACGACGAACTGGGGAAACCGAATTTGTCTTCAAAAGGGGGGGGCGACTTCAGAAAGAAACAACAACAAAACTTGAGGGGGGGAAAAGGAAGAGACACTACCCAACACTGGGAAACACGTAGGGGAAATGGTGAGGAGAAGCCAAAAAAAACTATCTGAGGGGGAAAATCCAGAAAAAGAAAAGACCATCGCCTTACTAGCCCAGCAGTGAGGGCCAGGGGTTCTAATAAGACACGAATAAAACATGACAGGCCAGAGGAAGGCCAGTAGAGATCGGGAGGCACCTCGCCACGAAGAAAGGCCAAAGAGCGCCGTTCACCAAGTCCTAAACTCAGGGCCCGTTTAAGAAATTACACGGGGTAAGGTGAAAAAGAAAAGGTGGGGGGAACGGGGGTGGTTAAGGATCGCAACAGTGGGGCGAGAGGGTGGGCGTCTTAGGAAGCCCCATCCAAGTCCGTAGGGCAAGAAAAAAACCAATAGGAGCTCCATAGCTAGTTGGTCCCCGACCGCTATTAAGGAGAAACTAAAGCAGTCACCGTTGGCAGGGGGCAGGTGCGTCCGTGTAAAACAAAAGGGGTTGGGTCGCACTCCCTCGTAACTCAGGGATAGTACTAAGGGGAGTCCTTCCACTATAGGGAAGGGACCCCCGGCCCTCAGGGGACACAAGGGGGGAACCGACGCTTAAGTGATCCTAAAAAGCCCGGTCCACCGCAGCAGGATGCCAAAATTTCCCCCGGGGTAGGAACACATGTTTCTGACAGAACCTGGGGAGTAACGTCGGCTAAAAACCAAACTACATCAGGAGACCACCCCCCTGAAAAGGGGGGAAGAGACACTTAAAAAGAAAGGGTGCTCAATCAAAAGGGGTAAATGGGGGAGGGTTCAAAGGCCGCCAAGCCTAATGTTTGAGAGATAAAGAAATAGGGCGTGCACACAACCACGGAGAATTAAAGTAAAGGAGCGGGGGTAGGAAGCCCCAGTGGTTAGACTACTAGGCGGGGAGAGGAAGTAAATGCGCCCACTGGGGTCCAAGTCTGTCTGTAAGCAGCGGCAAGGTTCACACCCGGCTCAATAAGAAATTCAAAGGACGTCAGAAGCCAGTGGTAGAAAAGGAAGCTAAGTGGGCGCGGCGGCGGGGGGAAGAAAAGGGTAGCACAATCGGGTGAGTTTTAAAACCTACAGACAACGGAGAAAAAATGGCACTCGCAGGGTTCGATTCCATGCATACCTAAGACCAAACCATCAAGGGGAACAAAGAAAGTGACGTTAACCTCATGGGATGGTCTTCCACGGGAGAGGGACTGATTGTGAACTGACGAGAGGCAGCCACAAGCTAAAACTAAAAGAAAAAAGGGGGAGACGGAAATAGAGGCTACAAAAAAGAAGTCAGAACCCCCGGGCGAGCAGGGGGGGGTGTGCAGAACATGGGGGGTTCGAGAAGTGAAAAAAAAAATGTGATCGAATAAGGGAAAACAACCGCGAGGTTTGGGGGTCAGTCTGCAAAAAACGAAAGGGGCCTCGGTGCATGGAGGAAAAAAACACTGGCCACCAGGGTACGTCGGGAAGAAAAGGGGGTTGGTTGTTTAGCGGCAAGTAACCAAGGGGGGGAGGACCTCTTTACTTAAACGGGGCCTCAAACCGAGGGTAAGGGAACCTAAAAATCGGGGGCCCGGATAGGGACAGGACGAACTAGAAAAGGGGAAACGAAAAGGACTTTACACGGTGCTGAAAGGGACACCACGGCGAATGGTTCCGTCCGGGGGGTTTTCAGTTTCGGTGGAAACGCCAGGACGGGGAACGGACTATTCAAAAACTGGGGTAGGTTACGCACCGATAAAAATTCGTGACCTCAACCAAGAAAAGCTACCAAGCCAGATTCTGAAAGTTGGAACGGGGTGGGTTGGGAAAAATCAACAGTAATACAGACCAACAAAAAAAAAAGTGCAACGTGCCAAACTATAGGTCAGACGAAAACATTTTGCTACAATCCCAAGCAACCCTCTCCTGCAGAGTCCAAAAAGAAAAGAAAGGAAAAAACGTTGGGGCCTGTTTTTTTGGGGGAGGGGAGACCCCATCCAAACAGCGGTGGAAAGACAATTTCCCTCGGCCACACTGCGAAAGGCCTTACAAAAAAGGACTGGGTAAGAAGAAAAAAAAGCAGCGACCAGTACGGGAAAGGTGCCCATCACTTGAAGAACAAGAGGGGAAAAAAAAACCTACGGGTGGGGGGAAAAATGCTTGCTTGTAGGAAAAGACCTAAAAACGGAGGTCTAAAAAAGCATCGGCTGGCCTCCGTAGGATAGTTGTGGACTTGGGGGACGGGAAACAGATGGGGGGGGGCAGCGCGCCGTAGAAGGACCTCTCGGGAAAAAAAAAAGCAAGGACTCTAAAACAGACTCCGGAAACCAGGGGAGGGGACCCGGTGGCGTTACTCGAACGGAAACGCAAACGGGGAATGTCACCGGAAAATCGAATATTGTTTCAGCATCCCTACGGGGAGGAGGAGAGCGGATTGTTGGGAAATGAGGAAAGGAAGACCCTACGCCGGTTGAGGTTCTGGACCCGGAAGGGACATCATGGAGGACCGTGGGTACTGGCTGATAGGAGAGAAGCGCCTATGGGCTGGTGATTTGGGGAGGGAGAAGGGGGAAACCCAAAGAATACGGAAATGTGTAACCTGGGCCTTAACAGTTGACAAACTTCTGGGGTGAAAGGTGAGCCCGGGGAGGGGTGTGGCCGTTTGCGTCTCACTTCAGTCTTGAGATCAAATGGGGCTAACACTTGAGGGTGCTGGGGGGGGGGGGGCCGGAATAGGGGGGGAGCCTCTAATTGGGGACCCGGAAGGGCCGTGCAAGGGGAGGGATAATAAACGGGCGGCAAAGGGAATGTGTTCAGTTGAAACTAAGTACGCATGTCAAACGGGAGGTGGGGGGGGGGGTTTTTTCCGTAGGGTGGGGGGGGACTGGGGGTGGGTCAAACGCAACCGAAGTGGGTGGTGGCTGTGGAGGAGTGGGAACGGGGGGAACACGGGACGGGGGACAAGGGGAATCGCAAGTTGAGGGGGTGGGGGGGGGGTGTCTCGAGAGGAAGACACTCACTTACCAAAATAAAACGTACTGGGAAGGCCTCAAAGGGACATCACAACGTCAAAGAAAACTCATTGAGGGTGGCCGCACAAAACTAAAGGGATTGGGGGGGGGAAAAACTCCCCTTTGGTCTCTGTGGTGTGGGGGGGTAAGAAGGAAGACTTAAAAGAAGAACAAAATTAGGATTCTGAGCGCACAATTCATTCAAGCCCCGAAAGGAGAGGGGGGCTCTCAATGCAAAAAGAAACCAAACCAGGAAAAAGCTCAGGTCCAAGAAGGATTGGACACCAATGGGCGGTGGGGAGGCATTTTGAATGAAGGGGACCTCAGAAATGGGAGGTGGTAACAAAGCCCGGATGGACTGGTTTTACAGGATGGGTCGCTCACAATGAGTGGGAAAACATCGTTTAAAAAATGACAGTTCATCGTGTTCCTGCAAGGGAAAAAAGAGCCCCTCTTCGGAAACCAACATAGGGGAACAAGTAACACTCGGAAGCCCCCGGCGGAAAACTTTGATCATGGGGGGGCATTATATACGGGGGTCCATATCTCGTAAGGAGAAAAAAACAGTCAGGGAGGTAAGGAGGATCAGAGAAGTTCCTAGTCGGGGCGAGAAACTAAAATTCTGAGAACAAAGAAGGGCAACTCAAGGTTCCTACAAATCACCAAGGCCAACGCAAAAGCCTCCTCATCCTGGTGGGGGGGGACAGTTTCTCAAGCTTATCACATAGGGCAATCTGGACCATAAGACAAATTTATTTAAAAAGGTTGGTTGGTGTGTGGGGGGGGGCAGGGGTCGGAAAGAATGATTTGTTGGTGAAACGGATGGGAAAAAAAGGAAGCAGGAGGGCCCCGGAGGGCCTGAAGAAGACTGGTTGGCGGACGCCCCGGAGACTTCTAAAAGGGGGGGGACGAACGACCAAAAGAAAGAAAGCAGGGAGGGTTTGTCGTTCTAACGTCTGGGGAACCCTCTTGTCAAAAAGGAAGTAAAGAGGCATCGAAGGGGGGGGGCAGAAACGTGCTTGCATTTCAAAGGGTAAAGGAACGCAATTTCAACCAGAGGGAGGGCCCGTGTGGCAATGTGGGGGAGGTAACCGCGGGGGGAGGGGGAGCCATAGGGCAATCACTGGAAGAGCCAGCTCCCATCGACGAATAGGGGAGGTCTGCAGTGAGGAAGATGATTAAGGCAACGTCGAAAAAGACATTGGGAAAGGGAGAGGTGAACAAAGTTGGGGGGAGAAAAATCAAGACAGAAAAAGTAGAGAAAAACTCAACAAAATATGAGGAGGGAAAAGCAAGGATAACAACCTGATAAAAAAAAACTTTGTCACTCTCAACTCTGCTTGTTGACAATCAGGGAGAGCACACGCAGGGAGGGCAGGAGAGACTAGTTAGAATTCCATTCTTCTCAAGGCAAGACCGAAAATCAATAACATAAATGGGGGCAAACCAATGGGGGAAGATGGATAATAGTGGTAAAAATAAGAACGAGGACTCCGTGCTGACCAAGTTCTAGAGTTAAAATAATAAAAGAACAAAAAAAAACTAAAAAAACGATTAATTCACCGAACTAATAAGTGCATGATTAAACTAAAAGCGCGAAAGGACAGGTGATCTTGACAAGGCTCTCGCCAGGAAAAAATAAAAGGGGGTAGAAACCAAAAAGAAGGGAACAGATCTGGAATCTGGGGATAAAAAGCCGCTTTCCCTTTTAGATGAACAAGAAAAGGAAACTAGAAACGCGATTTTGGGGGGGGGGTGAGGGACCTGGTATATTCTTGAAGAGGGGCGGCGGGGAAAGAGTCCCCCTCTGCTATCAAATGCGAAAAAAAAAGTCGAACCGACAGGCATCTTCTGACCAGATAAGAAAAAACCAAAAAGACCAGGGCCGGGACGTCTGAAAAGTCTTTGGGCAGGACCAAGATCAGGCCGTGACTGCGGGGAAGGATGGGGGAAAGGACGATTTGAATCAGAAATGGGCTGCAAACCGAAGGTTTCACAGAACCCCCAAAATGGGCACTTTGGGGAAAGATAAAAGAAAAAAAAAGGTTCCAGGGTGTAAGGCGACACAAAAAAATTGGAACTGGTCCAAAGTCCCGAAGTTGGAGGACTCAACTACATGGGTTCAATATAGAGGAGGGGAGGTTGAGAGGGGGGGGGAACCAATATCCTATCGATCATCAAATGTGTGAGCAAAGAAACCGACGGTCAGCTTCTGAGTGTACACACTAACCGAAAGGAGACAACCAATCAATAATCAAAAAACGAAATGGAGGTACCGTGAAAAAGGGGTGGGGACCAAAAAGAAAATGCCTTAGCGGAAGGGGTAATAAAAAAAAAACAAACGTCCGTAAAACAGCAAACGGCTCCCCGCCGGGTCAGAAAAAAAATGGAAACTGGAGAGACCTGGCACAGCCGCCAACAAAACAAACCAGATGGGTTCGGAAAACAAGCAGAAAACTACGCAGCAAAAGTGGAACAGGGACGGAAGCGAGTAAGTAACCTCGGGGCAACTGGTTCCGAAGCGGCAAGCAACAATAGAGGTAAAAACTTAAGAAAAACAGCACAAGGGTGAAGACCAGGATAAACTCCATCAGGACTCTCGACCGGAATCAACGAGTCACCTATTGGGGAGAGTTGGGGGTTCAGAGAGAAACCTCTGTCGGGATTGGAAATGCAGCCAAATGGGTCCCGGTCACTCAATAGGAAAAAAAATGAAAAAACAAACACTTCCTAGAGGAAGGAATGAGAGGAAAGGGGGATCTC
>Ga0179591_1259166_pt1 | contig 11835 bp, 9 predicted proteins | sample CZOMad2_1_08_16f_FD_182891 | JGI IMG/M metagenome (GOLD analysis project Ga0179591, IMG submission 182891) | Vadose zone soil fungal communities from Angelo Coast Range Reserve, California, USA - CZOMad2_1_08_16fungal (PacBio error correction) | ecosystem: Environmental > Terrestrial > Soil >...
TAGCGTGCCACACTGGGGTTTAGGGGGAACAAGAAAAGGGAAGTTAGGGCAAGAAAGGCTCGCGCAATAAAGAAGAAGAGCCGCTCTCAAAAAAATCGGAAGCAAAGCACATACCTTCGCGGATGACGTTCACCGGCCGATTGTTAGTTTGCTCGAGGGAAGAAGCAAAGGATCACACGAGGGGAAATAGGAAACGGATGCATCGGGCGGAACGACAGGAGAAAGAGATTGGAACTTTGTGTACCCACTATAAATAGCGCAGGTTGTGCTTCAACAAAAAAGAATCGTAGAGCCCGGCAACCCGCCAATGATCCGGTGAGGAAAAGGTTCATTTAAGGAAGACGAATAGAAAAAGGGGAACGCTGGCAAGGGGAACTTGGACTATTGGGTTCAGTGTTTATTTCGCGGTTTTGCACAGATTTCGTCCGCACACTGAGTAAGGACTGAGAATACGCTTCAGGGGACGCGCTGCGGGAAAAAAGCAGTTCGCCCCATCGGACCGTGCTTAATCTTCAGACTAATCAAGGAAAGAAACAAGCGAGGGGAGGAAACAAACCGGGAACTTTCGGGTCTCCTGTGAGGACGGAAAATTGAGGATGCATCGTTCCTACACGTTCGGGAGGGAAAGATGAAGAGACGTGCTCGTAGACACTGCATGAGATCGCGCATAAAAGAAGACCAGTGTCATCGGTCTTACGCTCGCCAGCTGGTCGCAGGGAGGAATGAGAGAAACCAAGGAGACATTCCCAGGAGTTTGAAGCAAAGTCAAAAAAAAAATAACAACCCTAGCTTCAAAATTCATGGTAGATTGGGGGGGGGGTACTCGGAGATCGGGAGGAAGAGGATCGCTAGGGCACGTAACAGTCCTCATAAAGGTTTAAAATCCGTCGCGAACAAGGGAGAAGTATACTCAGGACTGCGGGTGATCTGCGCGGCGGTATCTTTCATCAGTGAAGTGAGGGGTCGTACACCGGGCTTGACCCAAGCGTAGGAACAATTAGATCGGGAGCTACCTGCGGACCATTCTTATCGTTACCAAAAGGAAAATCCTTCAGCGATCATTCGGCAGCACATCGAACAATCTTAGGGGGAAGAGAAGAGAGGTCAGAGCGCAACCACGAAGAAGGAGCTGGACCAGAGGGCAAAGAGTAGAAGAATTCGTCTTCAGGGCGTGGCCAAAAAAAAAAGACCAGAGGAGGTCCCCTCGACAGGGTATAAAAGACTATGATAACCACTAGCATTAAGAAGTAAAAGCTTGAGGGACGGGGAAAAGAGGTTCAGACGGCCCAGCAAGGGAAAAAGCAAGCGCACGGGAAAAAAGGGGGACAATAAAAAAAACACCACACGGGGCGGAAAAGGAGAAAAATCAGTACCTCGAACCAAGCCCTTGAGTTTCATTTGGGGGGAGAAGAGAACGGGGTAAAAGATCAGAAACACCCAGGAGGAGCCAGACCAAGGAAATAGCATCCGGTCTCTCTCGGCAAAGGATGAACGGGAGAGGAAAGTGTCTCGCATACATCATCAATATTGTAAAACGATACAGTCAGGGGTAAAAAAGGGCGACACGAAAGAAGTGTGAGGGGAGTCGCCGAGCGACAAAAGTGTCAAAAAAGGAAGAATGAAAGCGCCACCCTCTCCCGCCAAAGCCCCCAAGTGCGCGAGAAGAAGGAAACAATAAACATGTGATAAGGCCACGATCACTCCGAGACATAATTTTCTTAAAGGAAGTACATCGCAAAAAGAGGGTAGATGGCGTGGTGTAGTTCGCGCCACAAGTATCTCTCCTTCAAAAAGAAGGGAGAAAAAGAGATACCTTCTGTTCCGCGCTCCAACCACCATTGAAGAACTTCGGGCCTTTCTTAGAGATCGGGGCAGACGGCGGAGCGGGAATGGATAGGGAAAAGGGGAAAATGTGTTGGAAGGTGGCCATATGCTCGCCATACGAGGAGAAGGGCGAAACGGGGGGTTGGCTCTGGAGCGGGGAGGCGAGAGCGGAGCATAGTTTCTTAAATGGGGTGCAATCGCTCGATCTCATCCCGGAAGCGTCGGTAGGCAAAGTGATCGTTTCTGCGGTCGCCTCATCAGGGATGGGGTCAAAGGAGATGTATTTGCTCTCTCCCACCTTCGCCAGAGTTAAAAAGGGGGCCAGCTGCTCCGGCGGGAAAGGCGATGATTCTCGGAGTTCTTGGGGACTCGGGGGTGGGAGGACCAAGGGGTAGGAAAAAAACTACGTACGGGCGACCACAATAGAAAAGGCATGAGAGGAGTGGGGCAACGTGCAGGTTCAGTTAGGGGGGATCGGGTCAGCCAAAAAGGGGGTGGTGCTAAGGAGTATTGTCGGGGAAAGAGGGAAGAAAGGTGAGGGAAGAGGGGTGATAATAAAAAAATAGAAGCAGTTGCATGGGCATCGTCAACTGGTACTTGGTTATTCATAGTGAGGGGGGAAAAACCTTGAAGCCTGAATCCAGAAGGGAAGAAAATTGGAGAGGAGAAGTTCAAGGAAAGAAGGAAAAAAAAAGCGTGACAGTTTCTAGGTTATTTCAGACTTAGATTGGTTTTTGTGGGAGAATGGAAGCGCAAAAAGGGGAAGTGGGGCGGAGCCCGTACAGATCAGAAAGTGAGAAATCAAAGGCGGCCACCATCTAGCTAAAGTTTCCTAGCTTGGGCCAAAAAAAAATTGAAGAGAATCAATTTCACGTTTCAGAAGCGCCCGACGATCCCCCAGCGCTACATAAGGGAAAGGCAAGAGCTCCCGAGACCCCCATGGTGTTAGAAAAGGAATAGGAGGGACACTCAGGGGCGATAAAAAAACTCGATGAAGGGGAGAGTGTCGCCATTACTCGACGAAAGGAGGGGAATTCAGAGTAGGAATCCAGTAAAAAGCAAAAAAGAGGGACTGTGGAAAAGGGCCGATTCTCTCTATCCGATGACTGAAACAAAAGAGCAAGAGGACTATACCACGCAGACCAGGAGAAAGCTTTCGAAGATGTTGGTCCGTTTCCAAATTAGCAACGTCGAAGATCAGAATGCGTCCGCGATAGCCAAAAAGATAGATGCAGCGGGGGAGAATCAGAGGGGAGGAGGGGACGGATTTCTCCTCCAGGTCAGGGTTTGAAGATAAAAATTCTCAGCCTCAAAGGAACCGACGTTGAACAGGGGTCAAAGGGGTCTCAACGCAGCGCTTGGGGGAAGGAGGAACGGAGGGTGCCTGATATCGAAACCTGAAAGGGAAAGAAAGTAGTGTGGGGCGAACTGATGGCTCACAGCAAACCCCAGAAGGAGGGTCATCAAGATGGACTAAAAAGTTTCCTGAAAGAGCTTTCGAGGAATACTGACCAATAAGTAAACAGTGAGGACGATCCAGAAAGAGAGACCACAAAGGGGCCGCTACAACTGAGACCTGACCGGAAGTTACTTGGACAGAACGAGGCACGCAGGTTTGCCTGTATCCAGAAACAGAAAAGTCTGTGCTGGGGAAGGTAAGCCTTTGAGTAAAAGAGGTTCAGGGTATCGATAAGGTGAAACCCCCCGACAATTTCGACTATGTCGAAGCAAGGGGGGAATCGCATAATGGATAATACTCGGGGAGAGGAGGCCAGGAGATTATTCCAACGACTTCAACCGACGAAACAAAGGCATGTGGGGCGGGGGTGAAATGCAACAAATCGTATATACGCAGGAACTTGGGGAGAGCTGGGGAAAGGGGTGAGGAACGATAGGGGAACTTTCCAAGTCAATTGACGGGTGATCCCAACAACGGTGTTTGGCAAAGAGGAAGAAGAGAAATAGGAAGACTCACACACACTGATTATTGGAAAGAGAGAGGAAAAAGAAAAAATGAAAACGCCCCAACACCTTGGTAAAAAAACTTGAAGTTATGAAGCTCTACAAACCAATCGAACCCCTCCTCCAGCTAAAGAAACCAATCACAAGCCGAAAAGGGAGAAACTCACACATACCACGACCGGCAGAAGGGCCTCCGAGAACTTTCGGTCGGCATAAGAATCTATGTATAAGAAGAGGGAAAAGCGCAGGGAGAGATAGAACTAATTTAACAACTCTAAGGGATTTAAAAAGTGTATTCCGACAATATTATCAGAAGAAGATTCGGAAACATCCGTGAAAGAGTAATTCAAAAAAACCTCTCCGGGATAATTAAAAAACGGATATCTGGTTGGAGCGCCCTGGGGGAATCAGGGACAGAAAGAAAAGGAAGATTTTGGGGAGTGTATAGGGGGAGAAAGGTTCCTCTGGTACCCCCTGCGTAAGACGGAGAACTTATGGGGGGGGCGACTCGGCAGGAGCCAGTACAGGTCGAACAAAAAAAGATGGACCGAAAGTGCGGCAAAAAGTCGAATGTGGGCTAAGAAGACAAAGAGCTGGTATAGCTGAGATAGACGCTTAAATTGAAAGTCGGGAACTAAGGGAAAGAGAAGGGGCTCTAAGAAAAATTCAACGGAGAACGATAACGTTCAGCAGCTAACCTTGCAGGTAGAAAACTGGGAAAAAAAAGGAAGCGTGGTATTAATCGGATTAGCGGGCTTTGAATTCTGGGAAAAGCTCTCCAAAGGGGAGAGGAGCAGAGTCAGGACGGTAAAGGCATTCTGGTGGGCGAATAGACCATCTTACCACCCAAGAGCTGAAAAAGGAAAGGGGGGGCGGCGGATCCTTCGCAAGAGAGATTGCACAGAACAGCTATGAAGGTAGAAAACGTAAAAGTGATCAGACGGAGTGAAAATACGATGAAAGGGCTAAACACCTGTCGAAAGAGGAAGGGGAGACTCGTTTTTGACGATCGGAATAACTTTGGGCGGCTTCATCTTTAAGTTTTCGGACGTAACACTACAAGGGACTTGACCAACAAGCTTATAAGTTGAAAAAAAAAAAAAAAAAAAAGAAAAAATTTCCCCCTCAAAAATGGGAAAAGCCAAGGAGGGGTCCATAACGCATGATAGAGGGGGGCGAGCACGGAGACCTTAAACGGGAAAATACGATCGAATATCGCATACGACCATCCCATCTTAGGGGAGGAACGTAGAACGAGGGGTAAATAGCCACGGGGTCTCGCCTTAGACTCAGGAAACCATCGAAGAAAAAAGGAAAGGAGAAATACGTCGTCCCCGTCGTGAAATTGTCAGGTATGAGGTCTCCATCCATACATGGGATGCAAAGAAAGAAAGGAGGAATACAAAAACCATTAAACAAAGCAGGAGGACGCCGAGTTCAGAAAAAGAAAGGTCAGAAATCACTCTACCATAGCCAGCCCACCAACTTGCCTATCACAAGACCGAAAGCAAATGATCTTCCACACCTGAATGAAGGAAAAAGAGTGGTTGTCGGCCTCCTAATGGGTCCGACAGAAACAGAAAAAACACTTGAGCACTACAAAAGGTACAGAGGAATCCAGAAAGTCAGAGAGATTTCCCTAATTACATGGACAGTGGCGCTCGAAAATTTCAATCTTGAACAGAAGAAAACGAAGACGAAAAATCAAAAGAAAGCCCCAGGTGTACGGATCGACAGGGGATGGAAACCCTTTGGCCAGAATATGCCTACTATCTTGGAGAGCAAGAAAAGGAAAACCAAAGAAAGCCCCCAGTTTGCTCATATGAGGTACTAGCATACCACTCAATACAAAGAAAGGGAGGGGAAGTGACAAACATCACGCCGAGTCAACTTGTGAGGGAACCGAGTTCAATACAGGGAAAGGGGGGGAGGGAAAATCTTGGGGTCTCCCCTACTACTGAAAATCACCACACAACGTAGGAAAGTAAAAGAATAGAAACGGTCTGGGAGGAGGAGACACCAAAAAGTCCCCCTTAGGCTCACGGCGGTGCAGTCTCCACAACACACCAAAAACAAAACCCCCCCAAAACCACAAACACAAGACCCACACCACCACCCATATTGGACTCGGGCTGAGCCTTTGCAAGACGCCTTGGTAGGGAGTGTCAGGGTTCTAGAATACCGAGAAAGGGAGAAAATGCTGGGCTTTGTTCCTCTTTAAGACGGAGGGGTGCGAGTGAAGGAAGTCTTCGATCGAGGCAATGGTTGGGGGTGCAGCGAAGAGGAGAGGCAAGGAAAATGGTCCAGGTGGGGGAAATTTAAGACTTACTGTCTTAAGGGCCGAAAAAAGTCTGGAGGGGGAAAATATGACAGGATTATGGCCCACAAAAGACTGGAAGGTCATCAGCTTCTAGACCATGTGACGGGCGATGGATTCTCTGATGCATTGGCTCCTCCGTGGGAGGGATGGGGAATCCTTTTCCTTACCCAACTCTCGTAAGGTCGGGACAAGAACATTCAAAAAAAGGCTTGAATACTGGAGCGGTCGAGGGCTGAAAGGGGTTGGTGAGTCTCGGAGATTGTAAGGCGTGCCCAGTGAGGAAAGTGAGGGAGAGGTGGAACGGGAAAAGCGGAAGGGTGAAAAAGGAAGTAGCCTTCTTGGTGTATTACGGTTTACGTGTTCTTAGATGTGAGGACGGAAGCACGAGATGGAGACGCCGATGCTCACTACTGGGACACGAAGTTCTAATCCCGAAGACGGGAAAATGGGGGGAACGAGCTCAGTCAGCCCGTTGCCGAAGGGGAAAAAACATCGGAAAAAATGGGGGGGAGATGTTTATTTCGATGATTCAATGGAGTGAACAACCCCGGAAAAGTTAAGTATTCTCCCGGGGAAAGGGAAGAAACGGGAAGCTCTACGACTAGCCTCCAGCAGATGAAAGGGAAAGACGCATGGGTCAATTACCCCTTATTTCTCAATCACAAAGGCCAAGAGATTAAGCCCCAACGCGACCAAGAAAAATATCCACTGAAGAAGAAAGAAAACGACTGTTCCAGGGGGGGTGGAAGAGTAAAGGGAAGTGGTAAGAGGGAGGAAGACCGCAGCCGGTGCTTACTTCTCCATTCTCGCCGGATTAGGAAAGTAGGAGAAGCCAAGAACACGACAAGAGTAAACTGATCGGTGTGAAGGCAGGGTGTTACAGAAGACGAGATCTATTCGACGTCACAAAATGCTGCGTCTAACCCGGGAAGAGCAAAAAGGCTACCCGCTGTATAGAAAGAGTTGCGAAAAAAACGGGAGGAGTACTCTAATTCGCAGAGTATCGAAAACGAGAGTGAAAACACGCAGGGACTTTCTAAGATCATTCGACGCCCCGTCAAGGAATTGGAGCTTATCCGGGACCTAGTTCCCCGTGTAAAAACGGTGTCTCTCACTCTCTCGCTTGGGGGGGAAAGGACGCAAAGGTGAAGGTCCTGAGATCTTCGACGCGGCTGAATAAGCGAGGGGGAGAAAAGGATGGCCCGGAAAAATCAAAATATAGGGGTCTCACGGGATTCGAAGTGGGGGAGAAAAGTTAACCTAACGCTCTAAAGGATCAATAAAGTCACAGGATTAGAGGCGGGGAAACATAAAAAACGATACTGAACGCATTCTTTTTACAAACATAGAGCAGGGGGAGAAAGGGTTCAGGAAGACTACGCAAGAAAGAGGATGGGCGAATCTCTGCAGCTATGAACTCTCGTCATCGATGAACTCGGAAACCTCCAATGGCAAATAGAGGTGGGCGAACTAGGGGGTAGTTCAAGCACGATCGCATCCGCGGGATCAGAAAATGGGGAAGACACGAGTGACAGCGCTTTATTCCGGACGCGAACAGAGACAACATCCGACTAAGGAGGGTGGGGTGGCCGTAAAGATGTCGTCGGTGCTTCGGAAGGGGAAGATTGGCATTCACGATGGGAAAGGGAAGCAAAGGCAAGTGAATTGTCCCAACGACGGGTTGAACACTAATCAGGCCTGCATATATAGATATAAACACAACGAGAAAAAAGAGAATAAAAAGGGCCAGCTTCCCAAACCACCGTCGCAAAAAAGAAAATCAAAAACGTGGACGGAAGCCCACCAGAGGCAAAGCAAAATCCGACAGAAAAAAATCGCAACACATCAAGGAGAACATCGGAGAACGGCAACAAAACAATCCCGCGGATATCAGGGGGTCAAAAAGGAAGAGGCGTGATAGCATAAAAGACATACGCATGGGGCGGACATCTTCAGGAGGAAAAGGATGCGATGAAGAAAGAGGAGAAAAAAAAGATCCTGGAGGGTGAACTCTTGGAAAGATAAAAAAAAAAAAAAAGAAAGTCTCATAGCTCAGATAACTTCGGCATCACCAGGAAAAGTAGGCTCAACAAACCGCTAAGGGGGGAAATCTCGTTTAAAAAAGGAGAGGAGAATTAAGCCCGGGTGGGGAGAGGGAGGAAGAAGAGAATCACTTTGACGAAGGGGAGAAGTGTTGGCCTATGCAGGAAGGTTGCAAAACATCGTGAGGCCTCCACCAGTAAGACGGAAAGAAGAAGCAAGGTTAATGGTCAGCTCATCAAATGGAAGCACCATAGGCCTTTAGATGAACCCGATATCTAGCACCTAGGAGGAGAGAAGCTCAAAAGGAGCTGAGAGACCCTGAAAGGGGAACGTCGGACCGGAAAAGGGAAGGAAGTTCACTGACAATCTCGGGAAGGAAAAAGAGATGGAATAATCTCCCCTAAAAGGTAAAAATAGTAATCGTTGGCGTACGAGAGGCATGAAGAACCCAGCCCGGTATCATGAGGGAACGCAATAACGAAGAGGGGCAGGAAAGAATTAAATCAGCTCGCAAAAGAAGACTTGGGTTGAGGGAATAGAGCAACTGAGAAAAACTAGCTGTTCAAAGCTCTTGAAGATTTGGCGTACGAGGAAAGGGGAGAACGTTTAAAGTCTGAATTGTCGCTTAGGGATCAGAAGTTGGATCAAGGAGGGGAAAGAAGAGGACCGGAAAACACCATGTTAAAAAAAAGCGAGACAAATACTGACTTTTTTTAAAGAGCGGGGCCGGCTAAAAGGTCATGGAAAAGAAGGGGACTTGAAAAAAAGAGGTGGGGGTGGAGGCGAAATGGAGGGTAAAAATTACGGTACGCGGGGAAAACCTTCGAAGGGCAGAATCATCGGCATCAACATTCCACAAAATATTTTCTTACCTCTAATGGCAGAGAGGAAAAGGTCGAAAGCCTGAGACGCCATCGTAAGAAGGGACTGACTATAGGAAAAAGAAAGAGGACGGATCAGTCAGGCAAAGAGGATGACACAAGAAAACGAGTCATGGAACGAGGCAAATGGAAGGTACTGTCAAGAGGGAAACAACAGACCCGAAGGAAGATTTGACAGATCCCCGATCAACACAAAAGGGGGAAAAAACAACACGAAATCAGCATCATTATCTCTGCAACAAAAGGATTTCGAAGTGTGGGAGAACGCCGCGCAAGCGTAGGTCAAAAACAGGGGATCTAGACACAAACAGGAGGGTAGACTAACCAGGTAAAAGAACTAGAAAAGCGCGCGGCAGCTGAGGGACGAATTCCAGCGACGGGGGAGAGAAAATACCATGCATCTTGGACCAGATGGAAGAAGACCGTCAGGGAATCGGACCAAGAAAGACCGAGACGATCTATTCCCCAAAGAGGAAAGAAAAAAAAATCGTTGGGGGCTCCATCCCGCTAAAAAGAGCAAACCCCAGTCGCATTAAAGGCGGAAAATACGAAAACGACACAGCGGTCGAATTGGAAAAGGCGATCACGCAATCATTGAGGAAACGGAATGAGAGCCCTGGTTTGTAACTGGGGGGGGTATGGGAAAAGGGAGAGAGCAAAAACAATTAGTAGGAAGGAAGAGAGAACAGTGCAGGCGCTCCTACACCTAGGCATAACCCTTAGGAGAGGAGATGAACGCGTAAGCCACTTAGTGAATATGATCACCTTTCCTTAATCGTAAGCTGTCGCCGTGGTGGTGGGGGCCGATGGCTCTAACTCCGGAGGAAAAGAAGGGGGCGGCTCTGGTGTATTGAGGTTTCTTACTATCGGGGCTCTTGAGGGGAAAGGGGTGTGACGAAGAGTGACGAAAAAACAAAAACGACCCTTGGGGGGTCGAAGTTATCCTGATGGTAGCGAAAAGAACTGGGAAAGATTGCAGGTGTAATTTGAATAAAAGCAAAAGGAAAGAGGAAGGAGGGGCATCCGCTGATCGCGGAGGCGGGTAAGCAAGATGGATTCTCGGGCCAGTTTCTGGAGCTCCGCCGGGGCGTCTGGAGCTGGGAGGAAAAAAACAGAAAGGAAAAAAGGAGCAAGGCCACGGGGGGGGATAACCTTAGGCGAGTTAAAAACGAAAAGAAGTGCTTGAAAAAGGTGGTGTTGCACAGAGGGAGAGTTGGGTCAGCTGCAAGGATTTATGAAAGTCGGGACGGGAAACGCCGGGAGGGTGGGCAATTGCTGGCATAGGAAATAGCTTGTATTCAGCTGGACGTGAAGAAAAATGGAGGGGAAGGGGAGAAACGACCCGAATGGCACACGGACGGGGGGACGACGAAGGGAAGTCAAAGAAAGACAGGGGAAGAAAGGGGTTCATGGGTCTTCTACGGGGCGTCGTCAGAAGCCAAAGAGGATTGGGGGTGACTGTGATTTACTTATTCCGAGACTCTCATGACGAATTAGCAGATGAAAAGGTTACCGGGATAAAGAATCGGTTTTAGAAAAAAACAATGCCTCAAGCAAGATAGAAGGGGGTTTAAACTCCCTTTTTTCTCAAGGGGCGAAAAATAATCAGAAAGCCGACCAAGAAAAAAAGATCCGACAAAACGATCAAATAAGCGCTACCGGGATCAAGGGGTTTTCCCTCACCGGGGGTAAAGAGGAGGGAAAGGAAGCTGATCCAACGAGGAAAACTGGGTTCTTACTTCAAAATTGAGAGAAATGGGAGAGATCACGAAAGCTATAGAAACTAGGGGGGAAACTCCGTACGAAGCGTTTATCTACTACGGACAAAGAGCAGGAGAAGAAGGAAATACTATCCCTCGCCCCTCTGTCCGTGAAAGTATTTGGGAAAGAGGAAAACATCTTCTTTCCCGGAAATGAGAGAGAGACAGGCAGCTCATTTAAACATCATACGCGCAATTTATGAACGGGAAAAATCCTCCTGTTCGGCAGATTGTCAGCGACCGGACGAAGAACGGTGGGGACCCAGGTCAAGGGGGGGGGGTCATGAAGGGTCTCCCGCTCTTTATATGAGTCGGGTCTAGCGCACCTAGATCAAAAAAAGGCCCGACGTCCTAACGGAATAGGGGCTAACGTTAATTGGAAAGAGCCGAGCTAACCGAAAAAAACTGGGGCTCAAGAGTTACACAAGGGGGGAAGGAAATAGTCCTCAATAGAAACACTGAGAAAAAAAAGCTAAGGGAGCGAACACCCGTTGTAAAAGGGAGAATATACTTACCTGGGCTTTTGCATCGTAGAAGGGGGGGGGAAAGCAGGGGTGGGGGGAGTGTCAGCATCATACGGGGGGGTAAGGAGAGCTTAGATATGACACATCGTGTTCGTACGGTTCCCTCGTTACCCTCATTAAATCGGAGGGTGGAAAATTCCTAGCGTCGAAAAGCTCGGAGTGGAAGAAAGGCTAAAGGCGCTTTAGTCAGCGAAAGCAGATTAAAGAAGAGGACGATCAATCCAGACGAGGGGGAAAGGGTGGACGCATCTATGTCGATGAGTTCACTATCTATCAGTTAGGAGGGGAGTGCAGACCTGGGCGATTGAAGAAAGGAAATAAAGGGGGGGAGAGGTTTAACCCCTCAGGGTGGGGACTGGATCAGAAATGATCTCCCTCACCAACAACAAAGGGAAATGAGATGCGGAAGCTCCATAGTAAGAAAAAACCTTAGGGGGGGGAAACCAGAAACAGGAAGTGGAACTCAAGAGACAAACAAGCTTGACACCACAATGCCACTATCCCCTAGAAATCAAAGGAAC
>Ga0179591_1284461_pt1 | contig 11835 bp, 14 predicted proteins | sample CZOMad2_1_08_16f_FD_182891 | JGI IMG/M metagenome (GOLD analysis project Ga0179591, IMG submission 182891) | Vadose zone soil fungal communities from Angelo Coast Range Reserve, California, USA - CZOMad2_1_08_16fungal (PacBio error correction) | ecosystem: Environmental > Terrestrial > Soil >...
CAGGTCGGCCACGCAAAAAGAAGGTGAGGATGTACCACCGATCCCGAATGAGCGAGAGTCATAAAACGAAACCCTCTCATAAGGGAAGGCGGGACTCGGCTAAGTACTGGGACCCGCAAACAGGAAAGCCGACATTTGCTGGGAAAACATAGGGGGCCGCGGTGCGCGAGGAAAAATCATGCGGGCGAAAACTACAAAACACTTCTGCAGGGACTGGAAAATAATTGAGTCATACTTCAAAAATTCCTCCACAACCCTCTCTTGCGAAGGATTCATTAACCTGGGGAAAGGGGGCGGGATTTTTCTCGCACCCCTCGTACCCCCGTGATGTACATGGGCACTTTGGCCGCCATCAGCCGAAGAGTGGCTGGAGGGGAGCCCGGTGTCAACTCATCATGGTTGAGGGAGGAAACTAAACGAGTCTCTACCCTGATGTGGAACAAAGAGACCTTCGAGGTCCCCATGGGTGTGTGGCCAGACCTGAGGCAGTCCGTCTCTCGGTGAGAGGACATTAGTCTGAGGACATTCCGTGGAGGTGACTAAAAGGTGGAAGGCAATCGACATATTTGTCAGGGGTTTTATTGTGTCTAGGGCAAGCTAAACCAGCTTAATGATGAGATACTAGTTCCGCGACCTGGGAAGGTTCTTTTCTTCTAGGGGGGAAGTGAGCTGTGTAATAAGAAAAGGATTGACTTTCGGAACTTTTGCGGTGTAATTCGGGGTATTCAGAGGTTTGGCTTGGGATGTTCTCGGACCGGGAAGGGAAAACGTGTGTGGTAGGGGATAACTTTTGCAGTGGTGGTTCGTAGTTCGGAGACAAAAGGACGTTCTCTCTTAAATGCCCTCGGGGAAACTATCAATGAGCCTCCTGGGGAGCGTCAAAGAGCTTATCTTCTGTGTGGGAGGTCATACGAGGGGTGTGCCTGGGGGGGGGGGATTTAGGGGCTTTGTTGGAGGGATATCACTATTATTGAGCCATTCTGTTTTCTGGGCCATTTTCGCGCTAGATGGATATCTCCTTGGACTAAGGACGTTCTCTCCTGGCTGTGGGCTAAAACAGGCTTCTGCATGGCTGGGAGGTAACTCTTTATCAAAGTGGCACTATTACAGCTCGACTCCTAGGGGGGCATCCTGGGGGTTGGGGTGAGGTGTCTCGGCTCAGTGAGGGTGGACGTGCAAGTTTGTGCGATTCATGGCAAACCAAGGGAATTCTATGTGGATAGTGGGCTTTCTCTTAATTAAGACGCGGCCGCAGCAAAATACGAAAAGGATGGACTACGAGCCCAATATAGTCCATCAAAGGGATATAAGTAGATCTTTACTTCACCCTAAACTTTTAAATAACTTGTGGCTCGGAGGAAGGGAAGCTGAGTTTACAGGGGTACTTCGGTATCTTGCGTCTCTAGTTCACTAGTAACAAGCACCTCCCTTAAGAAAACTTATTACTCTTACCTTACGGTCCGCCCTCCACTCTTTGACATAGGCAAAACTCTCCATCGTCCTCATTCTTTTGAGGAGTGGATTAGGAGAGACATCCCTTTTATTCAAAAGGAGGTAATCCTATTAGGATCATGTAGACTGAATGCCTCCTGCCGAAGGACCTATTTAGCCTGGCTTTTTAACTTTTGGTAACCAGGAGGATGTGCTGTCTAGACTAAGATACCGCAGTGCTTTTTTGGATATCCGAAGATCGTGCTTTGCGGGAGCCCCGTAATAGCTTCCTCCGGAGATGTCTGGAAAAGTATTGGGCTGCGGATGGGCACCCTCCGCTCTCTGGAATTAGGTTGCTTAAGAGGGTTCTACCCGTTTCAGAAAGAAGCATTTCCTGATGCGGACGGAACAGCTCCATCTCGGAGACAATCAAAAGTCGCAGTCAAAAAACCAGGTGAGTTGGAAATAAAACAAGTCATTCTTGGAACCTCACGAACACCTGTTGGGGCTTGTACCGACCTTTGGATGAACGTGCCAGCATGGAGCGCTGAGTAACAAATCCTGAGTAATGGCGATGGTTTCCAAACGCGCAGGTCTTAGGCTGCTGTCAACTCGGAGAATGACAGAGTGGTACAGCCTTTTATCGGCCGACTGGGCATGGATACTTATGCTGTCTGGAACCGGATTGAGAGCTCCGGGATTAAGCTTTTTGGAAGGGGGTAAAAGGCACGATGAGAAGAATCCACTATTCCTATTCCGTGACGCCCTCACGAGTTATTCATCTAAAACAGATACGTTTTGAAATTGTACCCCCCCGGACATTTAATGTTTCTTCTCCATCGGGGAAACATCCTATGAAAGCCCTTCCCATTCCCAGGGACCCCTACTTCCAGCATAATACTCATTATTTGGCCAGGTCGGGAGATGTATAAGGCGAATGACGAGAAAACTTCCGCTAGTACGTTCCCACAGTGCAAAAAGTAATCGAAATTCGCCGGCAAGGGAGTTGAACGCTGAGGGGATATCTCGACAAGTTTGTGCCGTCTTCGGCCTTAACCGTATTAGTTAGCTTCATACATATTCGTTTATCTAATGGGGGGAAAGAGCATCTAGACAGGGTAGCACGACCTGTACTCAATTGCGGACTTCTGGATCCGCAGGGAAGTTAATAGACACACACTCCCATAACACCGTGACCCTTCCTTTGTCCGCGGAGTAAAGAAGCGCTTAACATGGCAGCAAGGACTTATCTGCTGCGAAACCCTGTCACAGTGAAGACTTGCACAGATTCAAAGAATGTTGGGTTTTAACCCTACGTGAGTTGGGTGGGGTATGTCCATATGGACGCCAAAAAGCCTTAGGTGAGAACCTTGAATGCCTTTCCTGAAGCCGGAGACTGCGTTAACTCCAAACTCGAGTGAAACTGAAGGTATACGCGTGCCGGAAGACCATTTTAGAACCTGCCGCATATGATTAAGGTAAGGCTCCGTAGCGGTTCATGTCTGGCCTTGGGGGGATTCCTCCTCTTGGACAACGCCCCACTACCTCTCTTCTGTCTTAGACTAGGGGTTCCGGGAATTATTTTCGCTCTGGGCCCATCAGGCTCCTGCAGGCCACTGAACCTATGGGGGCCTCCTAGGATGTGGAGGTGGAGCTAAAGGCCTGAGCTACGGTTTGAGGCGAAGGGTGGCAACGCTCTTCTTGCATGGATACCGGTTAGAATCCCCTGTCCTCGGAACGCAGGGGTAGCCTCGCGGCTGCTCGGAGAAAAACCGGACGAGGGCGGTCGTTCTCCGGGGGCCACGTGTTGAGACGTTCCCAGAGAAGAAGAACAGGGGGTAAAGTCCAGGTAGGGGTCCGGATGGTGACTCAAGAATGGGTGCGTCCTGTTGGCTTGAGGCCGTACGACGAAGGTCCTCTCTCTTGTAGGTCGGGGGTGGGGGAGGCCGTTGCAGGTTGCCCTTGTCCTTGGGGAGACGTCTCTATCCGGGCTCCGACCGCGGGGCGCGGTCGTCACGGTTAGAGGTGTCGTAAGGGGGCTCTCCTTGACGAGCGGTTGTCACTATGGTTCGGATTACGCCGGGGGTCTATGGTCAAAAGTAGGGTGGCGTCCGGGTGTTGCTAGGACAGTGGGGGGAGGGGGTGGGTCCCTACCATAAGGGGGGAAAACTTCGAAAAGCTCCATTTCAGTGGAGGCCCTGTCCACGCCACTAGCTCTTTTCCGGGAACGCACCAGAAAGCCGGACCACCTGAGCTTCAAAAACACACAAGGGAGTAGGAAATAGATCCATTTCAGTCTGGTTTAGCGTTTCTTCAGAACCTGGGACTCTTGCTCTAACGGGGTACTCCTAAAGAACTGAAGGGGAAAAACTTCGAAGGACCTTGTTTTAGAGGTCGGGGACCTGGCTACGGGACACGCGGGATGAAAAAAGGGTGGAGGGCAGAGGGGGTAATCTCTTCTCACGGGGAAATGACGTTAGGGCTGAGAGGAAGTACTATGGTGACGGACTCTGCGGGGGAGTGGGAAAGTTGGTATCTGGTTTTCACTTTGCGCAGTAGTTATCTCTCTTCAAAAGGGCAGAACCTTTTTATGAAGCTACGTCTTGCAGGACGGAGCGCGGGGCTTTGTGTCAAGGAGGTCATTGAAACTTGTCATCTTTGTAAGTATGTCGAGTGAGCTACCTTCAAGAAAACTTAAGAAATTCTCCTTGCCCGAGGGTCTGTGAAGAGGGCAGTGTACATTAGGAAGGCGCTCATACTTTAAATTGTGCGTGTGCACCGTGACCAGGGGTCAGTGCCCTGGAAGGCAATCTGCACGGTTGGAAGAGATGTTGTAGAGTTCGCCCTATGGAATCATTCGAATTGACCACAGTAATTTCTAACTACAAACTTGAGCGAGACCTTGGGTTGCGCCGTCACAGGTCTGAGCGGCAGAGATGGCCCTGTCGGGGGGGGAAAATAGCAGTGCTCGCGAGAGGAGGGGAAGAGATGAAAATAGACTGGTGCGATTGAGGGAGGTCATTCGGCCTCGCGGGGAGGGGCACCACCAGGGCGCTTGTGCCGTGAAGGTGGGCTCAATTCAAAGTTTCTCGCCTGAGGGAGACAAAAGATGATAGGGCGGCCCGAGGCCCGGGGACCGCAAGATAGGAAATCTTACGTAGGATGGCGGAAGACGAACTTTGCACAAGCTCGGGTGTACTCTTGGATCGTCCCCATTTACACATGGGAACTCTGGGGAAAGGGCGTTTTCCCTCGAAATGGGGGGAATGTCGCGATTACGGCCCTCAGTAGGGGGATTGCTCCCAAACCATGTGGCAATTCCTTTTTGGGTACAGTTGTCCCCATACCTCTTTTAGTTCCGTGCGATGCGGGGCGGTCTCAAAAGGCAGTGGCGGGGCGGTGAGGAAAAGGACACCAGTCGTAACGAAAAAAAGTATTACTATGGGGGGGGGAAAAACCGGAGCTGGTTCTTCAAGTCGTCAAGGGTTGGTTGGGTGGGGAATGGTGGGGGTTCAAACAAGGGTTGGGTTTTGTTTGAGGGTTTTGTAGTGGGTTCGTGTAGTGTGGTTTTTTTTTCTGGGGAGGTCGTTTGGAGGGCTTTTTGGTGGGTGTTGGGTTGGGGGTTTGGGTCTGGGCAAGAGGACTTTCCGGTTGCTGGGGTTCTTGATGCCCTGGGGGGATTATTTTCGGGGGGGCGGGGTCAGGGTGGGTAGCGCGTTGGCGTTGTGTTTGTTGGTTGGTAGTGTTTGTGTGGTGTGAAATGGGGGGTTTGGGGCTATCACTCGGCCTCGTTCGAGGCCTATTGAAAGCGCAGCCTATCATGAATGGTTTCCAGAAGGAAAAAAAACAATTCTTTCCTCTTTGAATCAAGGGCTGCCCTGAAAGATGATAATTCCTTTAAAGACAAGAAAGGTCACATATCTACAACTCCTGCTTGCGTGAGTGGAAAACCGTGGGGCCGATCGTTGGTGAGCCTGGGGGGGGGTTGCAGTCTCCGCATGTGCGCTCAGAGAAACCAATAATTGACCCAGGCCTCAGGTCCGCCCTCTACAAGAGGGTGTAAATGCTAATGTCTAATGAATGCCTCTTCTCCAGAGTGTCAGTTACCATCTCTTCACTAGGGAAACCGGGTAACGACATTCGTCACTGAACGGCGCACTCTCTACAGACTGACGCACGTCTCCCTCTTCCAGAGTGATGGGAGACCTCCGCTCGTCCTGATCTGGGCGATTAGTACGGTTTGTTGGGGAAGGGTTGAGGGGGACAATGAAGTCAGAATGCCCCTCTTTAGGGGACATGACTGTTACAAATCTCGCATGTATTAAGTCGGGGAGTACCTTCGGAAAGAAGCCCGGGACCGGTCGAGATGAAATCACCCTGCCTGATTCCACCGGTGCGGGGAGAAATGACGGGGCGCGGGCTCGTCCGAGAAAAACGAGGGTCTCGGCCTAATCTTGGGGGGACCCTCGTCGAGTCTCGTTCTGTGGGGGGGAAGTCAGGGGAACAACATACCAACATGACACTCTAAGGCCGGGGGAAATGCTAACAGAGTCCATCAGTACGCGGAGTATAAAAGTGGGGTAAGAAACAAATAACTCAGGGCTCAAGGCGGCAGAGATCGCGACTCTCGGAACACCAAGAAAAAAGAGTAAGCTCGCACCGAGCAACTACCCTCGAGACACGTAGGCCACATCCGGTCTCGGACCAATGCTCCGCAGTCTGCACTCGAGTGCAGGAAAAAGTATACCTCAAAATACCTCAATCCGCCATCAAGCCTGATCCGATCCGGCATGCACCTTCATGACAAGAGCAACCCCTTCAAGAAGAACCTTCTAGGGGGGGGGGATTCTACACTTCCTTTAGAAATTGCGCATTATCATCTGACGCAAAGCTGCAACCCGGGGAAGGCTTTCATCTGCCGGGGGGGGGTTGGGGGGTTATAGCTTCTACAAACACAAAAAAAAGATGTATCGGGAAGCTTCTATTATCCACTGAAGCGGCTGGTGGTAGATCAGGCACTCTACTAGTACGGGAAACTTATCGTTATTTTCTTAGTCATTGAGCAGGGAACTTTAGAGGGCTGCGAGATATTTTCCTCATTGAGAAATGGATCGCAGTCATCTGTTCACTGCGGTCGGGCGAAAATATTGCCATTTGTGGGGGGGGTTTGGGTGGGGGTGGGGGGGGTGGTTTCTTGCGCTCCTGTGAGAGGCTTGTTCAGACCTTTGGGGTAGAAGCTCGTGCGTAACCCCTCCATGGTCCAGCATTTTGTACTTCTAGGGCAGCAGGAGGGGACGCGACACTATGCGCAGAAAACTGAGGCAGTATGGGGAGCGTACCCTTGGCCAGAATGGCTGCAGCGAGGGGACACTCGGGTGGTGATATTGTCACAACGCAAGTAGGTTCTGTCATCCCTCCCGGTTCGTGCCTGGCCGAACAGGGGGGCTCGGGGCGACCGTATCATAACGGCTTTAAGGCCTGGCCAATTGCTGGTGCCTGAAATGGGATTATCACCAGTCGTGAGAAAAAGGCTACGGTCCAACGGGGGTAAAGAACAAACCTGAAACTCATCATTGTGGAACGCTTAGAAAGCTTCCAGGTCATAAAAGACAGTAAAAAAGTGGTGGAAAAAGCCTTCGTTTCGGTCGTTATGAAGTTCACTTTCCGAGTGGATTTCTAATCTTCTTTTCGACAGGGGGGAGTGGTGCGGTGGAAAAACTACTGAAAAACGGCCCTTGTGAGCATTATTTGTATTATCGTTAATAACAGGTCGGGCCAGCTTTGACAGCCGGATGCGCTGCAGGCAGCCTGGATTCCGAAGTGATCCGCTGCGGTCTTTTGGGAGTGGAGAGTACGGGAACTTACACTAACTGCATCGTTTACTCGAGGGGACTGAGAGGGGTCAGCAGGGCCGCCATCTAACGAGGTAACTTTAAGGACTGCGTTAGTTCCGCTTCCAAGATAGACAAGACAGTTGAACGGAAGGAACAGGATCAACCCTGGTATCAGAACATACTGGAACTCAAGCTCTGGAGAATGAAGGGGCCGTCAAAGTGCGGCGGAGTCCGGGCTTGCCCCGGAGCTGAAACCTTCCAAGTCAGGGGAAGGGGGGAACTTGGAAGGTGTCATCCATCGGCCTCAGTTAGTGGCGTGTTCTTATAAGAAAAGCATAAATGCACTCGCGTGGGAGTGAGCCATAATTCGGGATCCTAAATTTACAGAATTACTCCGTTTAAAATCGACAATCTGAGAGGGCTGAACTTCAGCGCCCTGTCTATGCTTCGCAATCGTCTTTTGCGGGAAAAGAAGTGTCTTCCGTTAGACCAACATTTCGTCAGGGGCCTGTCAGGAAAGGCCTGAACAGAGGAAGCCTTTGGGGACAATAAACATCACGTAAAAGTTATGTACTCTGGCGCCACGGCAGAGCGAATTACGATCAGTGAACTGGCCGTCTGAATCAGGGGAGGTTATCGTCTATGCTGCACAGTTCCTCCTTTAATGGCGGAAGCGGGGGTCCATAAGCGGGGGGTTGATTCAGGTGCTTGCGCAGTGGAGTAATAGACATCGGTTAGAGCTTGCCAGGGACCTGAAGGGACAGCGTTTATGCCGGAATCGGGCACTGCAGGGTCTAGCCGTAGGGAGCAGAGTTACGCTGCAAGATGACGTAGGCCCGCCGCACCATGGAGATCACGCAAAAAAAATTTCGCTCCCGGATAAGCAACTCATTCCCGACATTAACCCGCTGAACGGGATCGAATTAGGGCTCCTCTCGGAAAAAAAAGATGGGTAGTTCAAGACGTGAGATCCATCCGGCCGGACAGGCCGGACCGCCTGAGGAGGACCTGGTACGGCAGGGCATAGCCTTTCCCATCGGAAAGTCCCGCGGCCCACCGGAGGATGCACCGCGCGGGGACATATCATCCCGTCTCTTGGCTTTAGGATGTCAGTGTCGGGGATTTGCAATCAAAGAAAACTCGCTCTTCGCACACAACGACAGGTTTTAAAGAGGAGAGATGGGAGGCTTTCCGGATTGAGGTCCATTAATTGGCAGATCAAGCCGAAGGAGGGAGAAAGGGGGGGAACCGGGCTAAAGAGAAGGGAATTCTCGTGCCATAAAAGCTTTTTTTGCACTTAAGGGGGTCAAAGTGGGACAGTTAGAACGCCGAGCACTTCGACATCTACAGCTTGGTCCCAGGGCCTGGGGACTGAACGGGAAAAGACTCGTGAACCTATAATCTATTCTAAGAGGGGGGAAGTAAACGCTGCAGATTTAACGATTGTCACCGCATGGTGTGGACCGATTAGAGTGGGCCCTTCAGGATTCTATGATACGAAGGTTCTGACATACACCCGTTTTTAGGGGGAAAGGCCCTCTCAAAGGAGCCTTTCAGAACTAGAAAAATCTGACTCTAGTCCTAACAAAAAACCACTAATTATTAAGGGGGCGTTCAATACCGAAAGGTTCTAAATCAAGATCGGCTTCGGTTATGGAAGGGCTGAGAGGGCGAAGGAAATCAAGACATATTACAAGCCCCCTGGGGTTACGCTCAAAGAGACCACAGAAGAGCGACGAGCCATCACCACTGCCGAAAGGGATTTCCGATATGAGGGCATGCCGTGGGCGCCCTCGAATCGGGGGGGGGCACCGACGTTTCGAGTTAAAAAAACGACAAGGATTCTACACGCGCCCGCACCATTCGCTGGGAATGACTACCAAGGGACGATGGTTCCGGGCTGAAGGCATCGACGAGGGAAAAAATGGCTGGTGGCGCCGCCACAGCAAGCGTGCCCGGGACGACACTGGGCGGAACAAAAACCCGCAGAACCGTGAAAGGGGGAAGGCGTAAGTCGACCGGGGGAGGGAACAGTAATGGCAGTCCCGCCAAGGCTAGGCTGTCTCCTTGCATGAGGGAACTGGAATACGACCAAAAACCGCCAGTGATGATAAAAACCCAAGGCGGGGATCGACGTGGGTCCCCTGCTGACTGGGGAAGGGGGGTACCTGATGAGCCTCTCCTTGATAACTCTTTCCGAAACGGCCCCGACCGGCCCCCGGCCCGCGGAGAAGAGTGTAATTCATGACCGGAGCACAAAACCCCGGTGCACCGGTCATCATAATTTGGGTCTGTTTTCACTCATCTTTCCTAATGGGGACCGCGATGGGCAATCTACTTCCTGGCCCAGTCCGGTTCTATTTGCGGGCCTAAGGCGATCCAGTGCATCTGTCAAAAGGGATCAGCTTGAGCCTTTCAAGGTCACCTCTAATCAAGGGCCGAAGTGGAGAGCAAAAGTCTCCGCCGTGGGGGAGAACTTCGACATCAACAAAACAGTTCGGTATTTCACCACTCGGGCATCACGTGGAGTCAAACAAGAGAAAAAACCGAAAACAAACAAAAAAAAAAATAAACTAAACCAAAAAAAGAGAGGAGTAATGAGGGACACCTTGGATTGGTAACCAACCCCCCCTCCCACCGTTACAATAAAAGAGACGTCATCCCCAACAAATCATCCCATGCAAGAAGTAGTCAACCCATGCCGGCTAGACTCGCTCTACTCATGGAGGAAGCCCGCATTCTTGGCGCTTCTGTGTCCTTGGTCAGATAAGTACCTGTCTCTAGATCCTCAGGGAGGGGGCAAGAAAGACATGGGCCCAACCTATAACTCTCAACGGGGGGATAGATTACGTTCATCTTTCCGAGAGAGGAATTCTGCTGACTATACTCTCTTAAAAGCGGGTAAAACTTCACTAAACTAAAAATGAGTTCTGGCCTACTATCTGAAAGGGAACAGATAAGGGAAATTCTGCGAGCAAAAGAACTCATATCCTCTCTTGAGATTTAAGGGGCCTCCCCTTCAGAACATCCATTTTGTACGATCGCGTGCGCGAGGAAGAAAAGCAAGGGAACTTATCCGACTGCCGCCCCGGGGGGTCGCGGAAGTCCTTCAACCACGAAGGCGCGCGGGGCGCGAAGAGCCTCCTTGTCGCGTGATATCACGCCTAAAGAAGGAGGTAAAAGAAATTTAGCTTACAATAACTTCTCATAAGAAGAATACTAAAGAGTAAGAGCTCAACCAATCCGGGAAGAGTTGGAAGAGATCAGTGCCTAGTATAAAGGGTCTCTCCTGTGGCTTGGGCTCGAAATTTTTTCATGTCTGTTATATTTAATCTTTGATCCTACTGAGGGGATCGGGGCCATATTGTGCTTGGGGGGGGGTTCCTCCTTACTCGTGAAGAGAACCTCGAGTCTTTGAAGAGGTCAACCTAAGGGCTTACCTAGGGCCCTAAGGGTTTAAAAAGCTTATGAATTAGCAATTTCCCCAACCTTGCCTTTTTTTCATTTTCTCGTTCCATCATCGGTATTATGTGTCATTTTTGATGGGATTCTGGAAGGTGGGTGGTCCTGGTTTCGGGACGTAGGTTCTTTGCATTGTTTTCTTCGTTGGAAGGGCAAACATCCATTACTGGGTTGGGGGAAATAATCCTTCTTACGGGAGATTTTGGCGTCACATCGCTTATTGGAGCTTTGGCGTGGGATGAGTGGATCGTTCATCCTTGTTTCGAGGCGTGATGGGGGAAAGCGGGTCACGATCTCGTGGTAGCCGTTAGCTAAGAAAGTTATGGTGTCCTACAGGGGTTATTGCAGATCTGGTCATTGGTGTGCTCATGACCATGGTTGTGGAGCTATTTTGATCGTTGGCGTCTTATACGGCCCATCCTGTCGTTAAGTGCTACGTCCGGGGGATCATTTTTCAACTCTCTATAAGAAAGATCCACAAATTTCCTGAGACAGGAGCCGGGAAAAAAAGCCTCTACACTGGCATATTTCTGTCTCTTAGATTGAATTACCTGAACTTTGCGGCGTTCGATGCGAAACTCCACCCTCTAAAAGGGAAGGGGGGACTTACAGTACAACCTTACAGAATCACAGGGGGAAGGGCTTACCCTGAAAGAACGGCAAATTCACCGCGGGAAAACTAGGACTGAAAATATGGGGACGACTCCGCCCGATCTGTGCTAATAGGGGGAGCATCCCTATCTTTCCCTGAAGCATAACTTTTTCCTTTCCAGGTCGAGGACGCTAGTCGAAGAGACCGGGAGAGTTGCTAGGGGAAAGACGCGGCCGACCGCTGGATGTCCCCAGGGCCCAAAAATGTTACGCCGACCGTTTTCGCCAGAAACGGGACCGCTATCTTGGGCGCTCTGTGGTACGGTGAAAAGATAAGCAGCTTTCTAGCAAGAGCGAAAGCTCACCCCAGCATTTCCTCTTCGGAAGCAAAACACAACCGGTTAGAACCACTATGAAAGGGGGCTCTAACAGCCTCATTAAGTTGTACCCCCCTCGGTGTCACGTCGCCATACCAAGGAAGGTTGGGGCGATCTTAGGAAACAAAATTAATGTGGGG
>Ga0179591_1183706_pt1 | contig 11834 bp, 16 predicted proteins | sample CZOMad2_1_08_16f_FD_182891 | JGI IMG/M metagenome (GOLD analysis project Ga0179591, IMG submission 182891) | Vadose zone soil fungal communities from Angelo Coast Range Reserve, California, USA - CZOMad2_1_08_16fungal (PacBio error correction) | ecosystem: Environmental > Terrestrial > Soil >...
AGGTGGGGGGGGGGAAAACAACCCAAAAAAAAAGGCAACGCAGGTTCATGGATTCCACTGAGAATGTAAGGTGTGGCCGAAGGAAAAGCTTGCGTGGGGGAATGTGACATGGGGGTTTCCTGGCCTTGTGCGGAAGCAGGGTGGGGGGCAGAGAGGGGGGGTTGGGAAAGACCGCCCACTGGGATACATGCGGACAACTACAGAAAAATGTCGGCGGAAGGGGTCTGTCACACCCGGACATAGCAAAGTGGGGGGGGAAAAAGGACGGTGCATCTTCGTCGCGAAGTGCCTGCACCAATGGAAATGCATTGAAGAGCCACAAACGAAAATGAACGAAAGACCGAGGAAGTCCGGATGGGCTGTGGGGCACGAGGGGCGTCAGGGATGAAAAACAAAAAATTCACTTAGAATGGCCTACTGGCCACAAAGCTTCTCATGGGTATCTCAGAATCGAAGGGGGGTGAGGGAGAACTCAAAAAAAAGAAGATACTTTTCAGAAAGCGGCAAGCCATGGAATAAAGGAAAACCTGTGGAGAGCCAAAAAAACGAAAGCAATTAAATACAACCATTTGCAACCTCAACTTGACCCAAGGGGGACAGGCATGGAGGAAAAAAAACAGGGACTGATCAATCGCGAAAAACCCAGGCGTCGGAGTGTTGTAACACGAACTTTGGAACAGGAGGAAAAGGAAGGGAGGAAGCAGGATGGAAATCTCCTGGGGCGAAAAAACCGCAAAACTGCTGGGACTCAGCTCCCAAAACGGGATGGGGGGAAAAGGGAAGGAGGTGGTTTGGGGCATGCCTACAAAGAACCGAAAGACCCAGAAAATGAAAAAAAAAAAAAAATCCCGTATCAGAAAATCGCCATAGGCAGACGGAGAAGGAGCCGCAAGGGTAAGGGGGGGACCCAGCGTGAGTCCCCTGTGTGAACACTAAAAGAAACCGTTCAAAAAGGCAAGAACAGAACGACTGTGAAAAACCAAACGATCTCAGGAGAGAAAAAAAGCAAGAACTGCGAGGGAACCCTGCAGAAAGCAGCGACTCGGCTGGAGGGAACGGACGGGATGCGAAACTAAAATGACGGATGGGCAAGAGCAAGCCAAGTCAGGGGGGCAACAGACGAGAAAGTGCACCAGGCCGAAAACTAGAAGGACTCGAAGGCAATCCCTTCAGAGACGCTGCCATCGGGGGAAAAAAGGGGAAAGGAGAATTTGGTAAATGTTCGCGAAATCGGGGGGCAGGCCCGACGCGAAAAAATCATCTGTGTCGAAGTCTCGACAAAGGAAAAAAAACAGGGCGTGGCCATCAAGGCGGGGGGTAAACAAGGAATGTGCGCCGGGCAAGGAGTTGGTTTTTTGGGGGGGAAAAAAGGGGGGGGGCAAAATAAAAAAAAAATAAAAAAGGGTCCGCACGGAACTTACGCGAGCGGGGGAAAAACATTCAAAGAGCAGACCTGAAAACGCAGGTCCGGCAGTTCATGTATCCGGCAGGAAGAGTCCTAGGGGGGGAAAAAGTATAGAGTGGGAAGAAAACTGACTAAGTGACCCGTAATTGAAGTCAGGACAACCATGTCACCGGCCTCAGAAAAAAAAAAGAAGAAAAAAAAAAATAAAACGAAGAACCCAACACAAACGGAAACCACCACCCCACTACTTGGAAATATAACCTCTCTGAGAAATGGGGCCTCAAAGGGGTCCCTCTAGCTCAAACCCTTATAGGGGACTAAACTGGGGAAACGAAGAAAGTATCGAAGAAAGTCCGGCTGCCTTCAGAGGGGAAAATCCTGTCCCAAAAAATCCTCAGACCTGCTTGGGGGAAAAAAACTGCACCATCTATTCAGGGTTGTCCTAAGGCAGGGGTGGGGAGGGAAGTGGTCTGCAACAAGAAGCGGTGGTGAAAACCGGACCCTGAAGAGGGAAATCCGAGTTCCGCCACGGCCACGGGTTCTTAGGGGAAAAACATTAGGAAACCAGGGGAAAGGGGGGTGCCGTAAATACGCCGAAAGCCTCAAAGAAAACGGAATGCGGAGCGGCCGACCAGAAAGAAACTGATGCACCATCTTTGAGAAAGGGGGGGAAAGAAGCAGAGAAGCGGATCTCAGTGAAAAAAAAAGAAAAAAAAATCACCAGTCGTGGGGAACTCTATACCGGGGGGACCCCTGTCCATGAAACTGGAAAAAAACAAAGGGGGATGGGAAAAGGAAAAACGCATTTTGGTGTCCATCGAACCTGCGAAATACAGCATGTCAAAAGGTACAACATGAGCCCGTCGACCGGCCGAGGACAAAAAAAGGAAAGAAGCGGCACGTGGAAGGCGTAGCGCTGACCACCATTTCCGGGGGGGGGGAAAACCAAGCTACATCGCCCCCCTGATGGGTATTGGACCAGAAGGGAACGGGCCGAAAAAACTCAAAAAGGGAAAATATTCGACTAGGGTCCGCCCGTTGAGGAACAATGGAATAAAAGGGAAAAGGCAGAAAAGACAACATAAAAAAAAAAGGGGGTAAAAGCTAAAGAAGAAGAAAGAAAGCCATGGCGAACGGGCGTGACAGTGGCTTCGGACACGCAACGCCTGGAATTTGCATCACCCGCCGGTTGCGTATTCTGAGGGGTAAAGTGGAAAAAAGTGAGAAACGATAAAACAGGAAGACGGCAGGTCTTCCAGCAAGTGGGGGCCCTGACAAAACGTCTCGGCGCGACAGGGTGATTCATCGTTTGTCTCCGTACATGGATGGAAAAAGGGGGAGGGTGAAAAAATGCGAGTTTCGCCCGCAACATCGTGGGGAAAGGGGGGGGGGGCCCGGGGGTAAAAATGGGCAGGGTCTGTATATAGTCAAACCGATGGTGGAAGACAAGGGGATCACGAAAACAAAGCTTGTCAAACCCTGCCGCACCCAAAAATCGCGGATCAAAAAAAGGTGGGGGGAGACATCACTGCCCGGGGAAGAGGAAAACCGGAGCGCGGCGGGGCTTACAGATGGGGGAGAGAACACCGGGGAATGGTAAGTACATGCCTACAGAGAAAGGGGCAGGGGGAGGAATACTTGACAACCTACCGGAAGGTAAAAACAAAAAAAGAAACCGACCTAAGATGGGCTTGCTACCCTCCCAGGGGAAAAGGAACAAGCGTACGGAACAAGGCCTAGTTGTGGTACAGTTTCCACACATGTAGGGAGCGGGATCTTGGGACGGATCTAGAACCTCAATCCCTCCTCTGAACGGGGGGGGTCGAAAGGAAAAAAAAGAAAGGAAAAGAAAAAATCGGGATCAGGGGGGGGGGGGAGGGGAAGAAAGAATGCATTCATGTTTCTCAGAAGTTCTGGGTAACAGGTGACAAAAGGGGAGAAAGAGCCGAATTCCGCCTAAACGGCCAAGATAACGACAAGGTGGAGAAAAAAAAAATCTTACTCCGCCCGGGAAAGAAAAAACCAATGACCGTGATTGGTAAAGCGGAAAATGGGACGACCTGGCAGTCAGGCCCCGGAGTGCGGACCAATGGAAAAAATTCCCCGCAACAGAAGGCCCGCAAAAATCGTGGGGAAGGGGAAGAACTGCAAAGGGGTCGGAGATGAGGACCCGATGAAAGTGGGATTACCAGCTGAGAAAGGAAAAACCGAAAAAGAAAGGGCACCCTGAAGCGTCAAGCAGACACGGTTTTAGGAGGCACGGATGACGAGAAGCGTCGAACAGGGATCGGGGGGAGTCACTAAAAAAAGCGCCGTAAGGAAATGCGCTGCTTGCTCGCCCCTCTCAGTAAAAAGGAAGAAAAAAACGGGAAAAGAAAACCGGACCGCGGACCGGGAAGGGCGCCGCAGGGCTGGAGACTAATCGGAACAATCAGAAAAAAAAAAAGAGACATTGGGAGAAGGGTGGGGAGTTCGTGCGGTCTTCAATTGTGGAAAAAGGGGACAGGGAAAAACAAGGGGGGGGATTAGAAGTGTACACAATTTACGGATGACTAAAAAACAAGGAAAAACATGCAATGCGTTTTCTGATATCCGCCAGCGACCGTTTTATGGCGGCACATGGAAAAAAATTGATGAGGCCGGACCAAAACAGAAAGACAAGGGAAACGAGTGGGTAACAGACAATCGAGTAGGCGCAGGGATGGAGCGTCAAGAGACGCGACTTGGCAAACAGAGAAAAAGTCGCGGGAAAAAAAACAAGAACCACTGGGTTCGCACCGTAGTAATCAAAAAATTGAATGAGGGGACCAAACGAAATGTTGACCAAGGCGGTGAAAAAAAAGAGCCAAAGCCATGTCGGGTCTGATCAAAAGTTTTTTTTTGAACCATAGTCAAAAGGGAAGGGACAAAGGAAAAAGTTTAGAAGGGGGGGAGGGGGTAATGGAATATCCAGAACATCAACGGGGTATCAGGGGCCAGAAGAGATTGGTGTCCAGGTAGAAGGAAAAAAAGGGGGGATCCTTCCCAGACGGCCAACAGAATACGACGCGAACTGAGTGGAAAACCATAAAAATGGAAGGGGCAAGAAGTTCAGACAGGGGGGGAAAAACCGTCAGGGAAAAGGATCACGCCGACAAGTGTATATGTCCACTTGGAAAGAGCAAAAAGAGATCCGCCCGACATTTGATTCTGTACAAAAGTGGCGAAAGAAAAAAGGAAAAGTGGGGGGGGAAAGGGGGGGAAACCAAAGTAGCACCAAACCCATAAAAAAAACGAAAAAACCCACTGACCCATGAAATGCATCCTTTGGGCTCCACAGGAAAAAGAGCCGATAAAAAAGAAAAACAAAGGGCAAAGGGTAGAAAGAGTCGTGCACGGAGTTCAAAACCAGCGTCTAGAAAAACAAAAAGGAGGGGAGGAAACTATAGATATGTGTTTGCTAAGGGTGGGGGCAGAAGAAAAAGAAAGGGGCGGACAATCAAGTGCTGTAGTCCCTGCGAACTGGGGGGTACGCCAAAAGAACAGGGGGGGGGACAGGGGTGGGGGAAAAGGGGGGGGGGGGGGGAGGGGGGGGACTTGTGCCCTTCTCATGGGTTGGGGGGGCCTCATTGTGGGCGCGGACACTTCTAATGCCGCACGTACAGACGCAAAATTTCGAGAGGAAAGGGGAACACGAGAAAAAGAGAACACCTTTGGTCGGGGCGAGCAGAGTAACGGGGAGACGGGGGCCGGGAAACCCCGGAAAAAAAAGAAAGAAAAAAACAAAAGACTGGCCGGATACCGACATGCGGAAAAGGGGAAACGGTTGCTGTGGGTTTTGGGCGGGAAGGGGGAGGTCGGAATTGACAAGGGAAACCGCAATTCGGAGTTCATTTGGTCAACGAACAAAGGAGAATCGGGGGAAGAGAGGGGAAATCGAGGGGCTGGGGATAAGTCATGCAAGCAACATCGGAAGGTCTACATCAAAGCCAATGCCATGGGAGTGATTCAAAAAAGGGCTACAAGAAAAAAAAAAAAAAATGTGCGCGACACATTGGAGCGCCACTGTCCCTGGGTCGGGCCAAATGTATTCTCAGACGATCATCGGAACAAAAAACAGGGGGGGAGGCCGGAAATGTTTGAGCGAACTGGGGGGTTCCGGGGCAGGTCGCGGGGAAACAGAGAACGGGGGGGAAATAGTCTGCGCCTAGGGAAATGGAAAAGTACCTCGAAAAAACACTGATTTCTGGGGCACGCCTATCATTTTGGTCATGGACCAGGAACAGAAAAGGGACCCCGGAAAAGGGGGAATCAGAACGCGCCCATCGGAGATGAAACTTCTAGCTCAGGGTAGTGAGACACCGTGGAGAAAAACGTGGGGTGCGGCTGGAAACCATAACCGTCCACATCAGAAAACAAAGAAAATGGCAAACAACAATCTCATGCAGAGGAGGGCCCGCTGTTCAGGATAGTCTTCAGCAAGGAGGGACTTGGAAAAGAAGAAAGTGCAATAGGAGACGAAAAATTGTAGAGAGCCGGCTCGACAAAAACGAGCAAGAAAAACACAAAACAGAAGGCCTGGGAAACGGGCTAAAAAATATCGGTCAAAAAGGGAGTGTACGCGATCTAATCCATCCAGGCAAACCAGGGAGGGATGAAATTTCCGGGTAGCTAATCCAAGGCGGGGGGGGGATTCAGCGCATAATCAGACAACGGGGGGGGGGGAACGCAAGGAAAAAAGACACATTGTTCCAGACAAAAGGCTTCAACGACGGGATGCCCAGAAGGGCAATCTTGGGGTTTGCTGGGTCTTTGCGCACACTGGTCCGCAACTAAGGGGAGAAGGGGAGTGAAGGAAGGAATGAGAAAAAAATCCAAGTCCTGTTTATCAAAAAGGGGACGGAAAAAAAAGTGGCCTCCTGGGGGTAAGACAAAGGTGGCAACGTATCAATGGGAAGCGGCTGATCATTCAAGGGAGGGAGGAAAAAATAAGGGGGGGGGGCCGAGGAAGGAATAAAACCGCGAATCACGGCAATGTGCCGCATGTATCTAATCCAAACCCAGAGAACACGGGGGCAGAAAAGTGGAACAGAGTACCGCAGCTTTAGTCAGAGAACGTCGGGACGCTTCAGGAGGAAAAGTCCCCAGAAAAAACCCGACTACTTTGAACTGCACATAAGAGAGGGGGAGAAAAAAACGCTGGGAGGACGGGGTCCAATGTCAAGGAAGCGGGGGTGGGTGACCGCATCAGGAACAAGCGGATTGCCGCAAAGCCCCCCGGTTGTTGGTGACAGGGGAAAGGAGTGAAAGTCCCGGTTTGCACAAGGGGAAGTAAATAATCCCACCGCAACTCCGACTTAGTCTTTTCGAAGTCCATAAACCCTGGGCTGCTTAGGTCACAATCTGATAACGATTTTGTTGTGCAAAAAAAAAGGAGCAAGTCAAGGCGCGTATCTCGGGGGAAATCACAAGAAATGGGTGGGAGAGAGGAAGAACCGACCATGGCCATGAAAGGACAACAGTAAGATTGGCCAGGCGAAAAAAATTGTTGATAGGGACCTGAAGCCGAGATTTTCGAAGAAACTATGAATTCCGTGACGACAGAAAAAACCAAAAGAGAAAAAAGGGAAAGGGGGCGGGGAGGAAAAATGTCGGCGGAGGGAAGCGCGTGCCAAAGAAAAACCGTGTGAGGCGTGTGGTCGAAAACCAAGGAAAATAAGCCCCAAAAAAGGAGGGGGAACAGCAGAGTGCAGGGCCCTACCAGAAACACAGCCAGGGCACACCGTCGAAAAAAAAGGTCATGGTATCTCAACATCAAACAACAACAACGGATGGGGGGGGGGGTGGGGGGGGGAAAGATAAGAAAAAAAAAGGCGAACCGTTAACTGGAGAGCTGGGCTGCCCCCGGAGGTGATGTCCAAAAAGCAGAAAGGGCTGTTCAATCACCTCCGGTTAATAGTCGCGGGGGGGAAGAAGAAAAAACAGTTCCAAGGGGAAACGAATTACAAGACCGAGTCGCGCCAGAGCACATTAAAAAGGGGGAGAGGAGTAGACAGCCATTCCATCGGGTGGGGGGGGTCAGACCTGACATGCGGCAAAGAAAAGAAAAAGAGGGGGATTGGAGCCGGCACCATCGTACCGGGTTCGTACGGGGCAGGGACTGGGGGGGGGGAAGTTTACAACCCAGGTATCACGAAGGATTCCTCGCCGCTTGCACGAAGGCCTGCCAAAAAAAATAGTAGAAAAAGCGCCAAAAAAAGGTGGAATCCCGAACCCACGAAGCGCGAAACGGTGCGGTGCCTATTGACGGGAACCGGAATGGCCGGGACTGGGAAAAAAAAGGAAAGCAAAACTTGGCAGGGTGCCTGTATGGGGAGCAAAGTGTGAAAATAAATCCTCTTATGAAGTTCACCAAAGGCGGCGGGTGTCAAGACCCTCCGCCCAACAGACGTTCCGGTACCCGGGAATCTAATGGGGGGGAAAAAGGGGGAACAAGGAGTGGGGACTGATCGATAGAGCCTCACACTACCTCTAAAAAGGGAGGAAATGGGGGAAAAGATACCGCCCTAGATCATTGTGTACTTCTATACTGGCCGGGACAAGGGTCCGAGGAAAGGGGGGGGGAAAAAAAAAAAAAAGAACATACAAAGCAAGTCTCTAGGCAATGCGTTGGGACGAACAAAGAATAATGCTCTTCACAAAGGGGAAAAGGAAGAACTCATTGTGCTAACGAAGGGACGAGAAGTCACACAGGAGAAGAAAAAAGGAGACACTGGGGAAAAGGTACGCAGTCCCGGATTTACGTGGCCAACAAACGGGCTCGTCCGAAGTGCTGAAAAGGGGGAGGCAAGCCCCCAAAAAAGGCCCTAAGCGCACATCGTAGGTTTTGACCGGACGTGCGAAACCTCCCTGGGGTACTAGAAAAAAAGTGAAACCAGAAAGAGGGATGGGATCGAGGCGGCCAAGAACGATCGAGAAACACAAATGCGTCATCATCAGGGGGGGCAGATGGCGCGATGAGTGTTGAGAAAAAACAGGAATTGGGTAAGGGGCCAGCAGAGCGCGAAAAAATCAAGTGGAACAAAGAGGCTCCCCGGCTTTACGAGTCTCCTAAGGAGCGCCCCCAGCGAAAAAAAAAAAATAGAAAAGTAGCGCCAGGATGGGCCCAACCACGCCCGAAAAGCCCCTGGCCTGATGAGACAACTATAGAAAAACAGCGAAAAGAAAAAAAGAAAAAAAATAAAAGCTGAGAAATGGTGTGGTGAAAGAAGGGAAACGGTCTTCATGTGGGTACCGGGGAAGGGGGGGAGAATGCAAAACACCAAGGGGAGGTACAAAGTTTCCTTAAAAAGGGAAGGGGGAAAAGAGGCCGAGACGATGGACGCGTTTTCTGATCACCGGCAAAAACCCAGTCTGGGGGCGGCCCATGCAAAAAAAAAGGAAGACAGCCAAACAAGCAACGGGGGTGGGAAAGGGGGGGATGACAGCCAAGAACTGAAAGACGAGCTAAGACAATCTTTGGGTCAAAGCAGCCAGGAAGAAAGAAAGAAAAAAAACACGGGAAAGAAGTCGCCCTCAACATTCCGACGGCCAAGAACGAAGGGAATTGGGGAAAATAACCATTTGCACTACGAAGAGGGACCAAAAAGATGGGGTGAACATGGCTGCGCACATTTGGGGGACAGGGGGAAAAGAGGGGACAGACAAATGAAAGGACAGGGGCCCGATGTCGAATGTGATGGACAAAAATGAGACAAGCATCGATTTTTCTCCTATGCACCGAATATATGGGGGGGAAACAAAAAAAAAGGTGAAGAAAACGGAAAAATGGGGTACCAAAAAGGTGCAACAGAACTGACAACATCAGACAAAGAAAATATCTCCTCTTGTTGAAACAAGGGGGGACTGGGGGTACCATTCATGGGTTTCCCTCCTTGATAAAAACGGGAATAGGACCCAACCAGAAAAAAGGGATGTTCCGTGGACCTCCCCCTAGGGACCGACATTGAGGCTGTACTGTAGGGAAAAAAAGGGGGGGGGAAGGTGAAACAAAAATGAGGCCAAAACACCAGAGAGCCGCACTAAACGACAAAAAAACCCTGGACCCCCACAATGAAATACAAGAAGGGGGGGGGGAAAAGATACGGGGAAGTCGCATTGAAAAGACATCAACTGGGGTTGGGGGGGCCAAAGTGGGAGGTCTTGTCAATGGCCCCGGGACAAAACAAAGGAAGAAAAGAAGAAGAATGGGGGAAAGGAAGGGTAGGAAAGAAAAGCTCTAGCATGGTTTTTCACCGCCTTGGGGACAAAAACCTGGCGCACGCCCTCTTGCTGGGATGGAAGGAAATTAAAAGGAACCAAAGGCTTACATTTCAAATTTGGGGCAATGGGTTCAGGCAGGTGTGCGAAGCCTAGGGGGGGGGGAAACATTTGGTCACGCCCCCCCCTGGTGTCTCATTCGACAAAAGGGAAAAGAAATCAGGGGGAAAGCAGGACCGGGGCGGTCACACAGGAACATATACCAAATGGTTCGGCGAACAATCTTCGCGACGTCTGGGCCAAAGGACAAAATGGGAAAGAAAAGGGTTCGGCGCCAGCAAGACCGGCAAAAAGCACGGGAAGCGTCCTTAATGGCGTTTGAGGAGGAAAGGGGAGGAGGGTACCACAACCGAGGGAAAGTCAGTCAATTGCCGACTTTAACCACAATCTCCTCCGGAAGAAGAGGGAAGGGGAGGATATTCATTGGGAAGAAGAATCACTTTCGAAAAGAAAAAACCTGAAGGGGGAGTGATGCAAAAACCGTGGGCAAACAAAGCCTCACAACGCAATGCGCGCCCTGGTGTCACACCTGTCCAACTTGGGGTACGTCGGCAATGGGAGGGGAAACACGGAAAACATCAAGGGCGCCCCATGGGGCGGAAAGACGGGGGGAGCAGAGAACATGGTTGTGAACGCGGGGGGGGGGGGGCCAAAAGGGGGGAGCAACGGGAAAACGAAAGGGATCCGGAAGGGACCTTCTCGAAGGCTTGTTCTAGGAAAAAATTCGGAAAAAAAAAAACACCGCCTATCATTTTTTTGCATGGGAAAAGACCGGCAAAAGGGCCCGAGAAAACGCGCCGAAAAAGGATACGGCTAGCTCCGGAAAAAATTGTAAACCGAGGGTGGAAAAAAGAAAGGGGGGGGGGGGCGCTACCAAGACCGGGCACCGAAAAGAACAAAAAACGAACCGACTGGTTCAACCGAATCTCAAGCTATCGTGGAGGGATGCTTGTACAGAATGGTGAAGGGGAAAAAGGGGGAAAAAAGGAAGGGGAGATGACATTGGATCGGGTACGACGGGAAAAGTAAACGGGGAAGGGCGAAGCAAGAAAAACGGCGCCCATTAACCCAAAAATCATTCGAAACGGGAAGGAAAAAAAAAAAGGAAAACGATTTCGTGGACGAAAAGGAAGCGGGGGGGCAATGCAAAATCGTCAACCTGAAGGATGACGCTTTCCGTGTCGCGAATCACGGAGGGACAAAAAAGGTAAATAGAAAAGCATAGCCATCTCGACATTTGTCCTGCAAAGGGGGAACGGGAAGATGGAAAAAACAGGGAACGGGGTACGGGAACTTTGTCTCCACCTGTTCAGAACTAAGGGGAGAGGGGAAAAAGGGAATGGAGAAAGAAAGGGGACAATCAACGTTCAAAGGGTATCAGGGCGGAAGGAAGCCCTACTGGTGGAGACTTAAGGATCTTGTCAGCGCGTGCTCATCGGATTGCTCGACATTCAACTGCACCTCGCGTAGAAAAACAAATAAGATAACCCGACTCCTCGGGGGAAAAAATGCCGGAAAGGAGAAAAGAAAGAAGAACAAAAAGATGATCAGAGGTCGCCTTGCAGGATCACGCATGCGATTTCTGAGGCGGGGGAACAAAAGGGGGAAGGGGAGGGAGAAAAAAAATCTCCGCAACTACCAGTTGGGAATTGAAACAGAACAGGAAAAAGAAAGTCAAGAGGGGGCGAGGTCTGCCCCGGCAACCGCGGGGGTTGACACGGCAGAAAAGGAGGCCAGCGGAGGAAAAAGGCCGGAAAAGAAAAAAATTTGCTTCGGCAAAGACGCAAGTGCACGGTGCAAACTGACCAAAAGCGGCCAACAAAAAAACCCAACCAAACCCCGGGGGGGGCCGAATGCGGTCTCTGTCCACCGGGCCAAGGGACTGGAAAAAAAATATCCTGGAGGGGGTAAGCAGGGGGGGAGCAGCAAGGGCGCGGATTACAATCTGGGAAAAAATAGTGAACCTTAATACCGACCTGCCTCACGGACCCATAAGATTGACGGAGGAAACGCATTTTGTCACCAAGCGCGAAACTGCGCAAAAAAGAGAAAAGAACCGGAGCCACGAATGAATTAAGGGGGTCAAGAAGGCCAGAGAACGCCTTCAAGGCCAAACGCAAAAAGAAAGGAG
>Ga0179591_1279120_pt1 | contig 11834 bp, 14 predicted proteins | sample CZOMad2_1_08_16f_FD_182891 | JGI IMG/M metagenome (GOLD analysis project Ga0179591, IMG submission 182891) | Vadose zone soil fungal communities from Angelo Coast Range Reserve, California, USA - CZOMad2_1_08_16fungal (PacBio error correction) | ecosystem: Environmental > Terrestrial > Soil >...
CTCATTTTAAGGTGTGGCCGGTCATAGAAACAGGGAACAGGACCACTCCTTGAGTATTATCATACTTTTTCTTTATGGGGAGAGGTAAGTTCCGCACATTGAGGGCCGCAAGATTTCCGAGCCGATAAAGTCTTCTAGTCAAGATAGAAAGGAAAAGACGCATCGTATACCTGTGACCCTCGTAGACTGAACCCATCAAGGGTGTGCTGCCTCACGTCACTATAAGGGCCTATGAAGAAGGGTCAGAATGGGGTATCGCGCCACACCCACCGTAGAGTCGTCGGCCAGAGGCAAAGTACTATCTGGCAGGGAAAAGAAAAGACAGGAAACGAACTAACACTGCAGATGCTAGAGAATTCCCATCGAAAAGAGAAAAAATTCTACTAGTACATTCGAAGTAATCTGAAAACAAGGTACTTCCGAAAGGGGGGAAAGATTTCTGAGATCGACAAGCGTGAGATCACTTTGATGGAGGGGGGTGGGAATATCTCTTTGATGAAAATAATCAAGACTGGGAAGCATCGAAATGAGGGGGGGCACAAGCCAGATAGGTCATTGCGGGAGATATCTCTAAAGGAAGAGGGACAACCTAGATGCCGTTGAAGTCGAACCTGCAATCCATCAGAGGGAGTATAGCATAAAAAGCCCTCGAAGGAGCGTCTTTGAATGATACGACCTCCTCATAGGCCCGCCGTGGCTTCACGAAAAAAGAAAAACTCGTATGTTCTTAAAAGAGGAGCACAAAACAACCAAGAATGTATGTCAAAGGGCAACCTGAAAAAGCGGCAGCCGAAAAAAGTGCAGGGCGCGAGGGGCTGTCAAAAACTACTGAGCAAAAGAAGGGGAAAAAGCAGAACCAGTCGCGATGGAAAAACAAGGAGGTGGGGTGCGGTGGAAACACCGTGTACTTGGTCTCATGTGAAGACGACACTGGAAAAGAGGATTTTCTTCTGCAGGGTAGGCACGCGTTCGGGGGACTAGGAAAAGAAAGATGTTAGGGAAAAAAGGGCGGTTCAGTCGGGAAAGGCCAGACTTCTGCATGATCATCTGGAAAACACGAAGGAAGAAATCCTCAGTAAAAAAAGTAAGGCTTCTCCCGTCGGACATCGACTGATCTGAGAAGAAACCGACCAAAAGAAAGATCTAAGCATCGGGGGGTGGACGCGATCTAAGATCGTGAACGTGGCTGTCCATCACCGACCGGGGAATCCGGCCCAGAAATGGCTCCGGTTCAGTCTCAAGGGAAGTATTTTTGGGAGGAGAGGCGGTCGTGGGTAGACCTTTACTCAGGCAGTGGATTTTGACATACTCGAAGTTCGAAAAGATACATGTCCGGAGAGGACGGTCGACAGGGGGGAAGTGCCGACAAAAGATACGAGGCCAGACCTCTGGGGAGTCACTCGTCATAAAAATCTGCCGGCAAGCAGAAGCGGTCGATTCAGAGGAGGATCGCAAAAAAAAAGCAATTGCGACGAAAGAGAGGGGGGGTTTTTTCCAACTATCAGAAATTAACGCGAGAATCACTACAGACACCGTAGAAAAGGCTTCCGGGGGTAAACAATAGATCTAAGAGCCGTCAAAGAAGAGAGGACTAATCCCTACCCAGCTGCGTGGTTTCGGAGGTAACAAGAATCAAGACGCTCTGAACTACAGCCTTTTGCGGCCGCGTTGGAGGTTACTTTAATACGGGCGGCGGATAGGGTAAGCAAAGCCCTACTATGAGCAAAAACCGCCTTATAACACAGGAATAAAAGCCGAGAACCGAAAAGAAGAGGAGGCGGCAATAGGGCAGGAGAGAAGAGGGAAGGCGGTTAGAGAGGAATCCTGGCTCCTTACGCATTGATCCTTCTAGGTGGTCCTACCTAGAACAGGGAGGGGAAAAAGGCCACCTGAGGGAGCGCGGCGTCGGCGAGACCACTCCCATAGGGACACCAGGGGTTATGAGCAGGCGGCATTGGGAGTGCAGAAAATGGAACAGAAAGGGTGGAATCCTCTTGGGGGTCTAGGAAGGTTTGGGCCCACCCTTATATTAAAAAGATACTTAAAGGCTTGGAGGGGCCAAAAATACCTAGATAATTACATAATAGGAGGGGAGGAAAGGGTACCATTGGGAAAGAGGTTTTTAAGTTCTCTCATTTCAAAGGAAGTTGTAGAAGACCATCACCTCTGGAGCCCGGAAAATAGGGAAATGGACTGTGCCTGGAAAAAGAATGAAATGAAATGAGGAAAGATGAGTCTCTATACAAAAAAAAAAAAAGAGGATGAAAGATTAAACGACACTAAGAGTGATACTCAATAGTCAAGAAATACTTTGAGCTGAAAGAGGAGATTACTAACGGGAAGAGAAGAAAAAAATAGGAATGTCACTCCACAAAAGATTGAATTCCACCCGATAAGACGGGAGATATTTAAGATTTTTCGTTGGAAAGTAAAGAAAGATCGGAGGAGGAGGATTTTGTACCGAGGAGGGGGGTGAAAAGTTCACAAAAAAGATTTTATGGAATAAAGGATTTTTGGTGAAATGAAATAAATGCAAGACGAAATTAGCTGATAAATAAATTAGGGGTGCCTCTGGGGAATGTGAAGACATTTACAGATAGTTACTGGGAGAAGAATTAAAAAAGGAAGGGGTAGGAAACTTAGAATCGCTGAATGGAAATCGAGGAAAATAAGAGAAAAAAGGATCTGAATTCGGGGGAAGAAAAGGGGAGAGCATGACGTCTCTCTGCCCGAGGGGGAGAGCGTAAAAGTGAGAGCTTCTCTTCTTCAAAGGTGGAGGGACAAGTAGGTGCCCTATAAGGGGGAGCCGGGCTGTTTCAGGTGAGGATCCAGCCATCTAAGGAAGCGGCAAACGTTTCACAGAATGGGAGTACGCAGAAGGAGCGGATTGTCAATACTCCACACAAGCGCTTTTGAGGGAAGGTAGCGTTGGTGACGGCCCGCGCTCGATTTCTTGGGGGTACGGGGAGTGAGAGGGACGCAAGGGAGGATGAATGTTCTGCAAACAGAGCGACTTTACATCACCCCCAGTTGGATCTTGTAGAAAGTAAGAAGGATCGTATCGAGACTACGAACGCTGTCGAATCCGACATTACCAATGGGGAAAAAGCTGTCCATCTTTCGTGGAGAAGGTCTAAAAGGAGACACTGGTAGATGCAAGTAGCCAATGGCTCGGCATGGATCTACCAATCAAAAGGCAGAGTATCAGCAAAGAAAACAATTCATTATCCGAAGAAAGAATGATTACACACAGAGAGAGGATCTAAAACTGGGCAAATGGCTGAGACGGAGGAACGGTGGAATAGGCGGGCCAGGAGACATTGAAAAGGGAAAGAAACGAAAATCATCAAGCGCGAGAAAATAGACAGAGGCATAGGAAGACTGGGGGGGGCCGTGCAAATCAGAATAATCTACTTCGGATGTTGACAGGGAGCCGCTTCTGTCCGGAAGGGCAGACGCTGTCCTTTCCTTTGTGTTAAGAAACCTCAAAATTATGTTCCCTTCCCTGAAGGAAACTGGTAAACGCACCACGTGGAAAAATAAGCGGAAACAACCTAGCGGCAAGGAGGCAGCCGCAGTCCCTAGAAGGGAGGTTAGCCCTTTTAGTAGGGGGTAAACGGATCAAAGAGGTGGGACTCTTGAAAAATCAAAAGCGGCCTCGCGCCCGAGAAGAACTGGGGAAACTGAGGGGGATTTCAGAAATGGGCGTGAATCATGACCGGGGGGTGTCCGAAATCTCTACCCTAGGACCGACGGGGTTAATCCATGAAAGGTCTCCATCGAGGCAGAAGTGCATCCCGATTAAGACAATCTTCATCTCACAAAATCTGAATCCGGGAGGGCGGCAGTCTGACGCCTCATACAGCTGACGCGCAATCGTCTACAAGTTCTTGGGGGGTCGGCGACTAAATCACAAATTGGAAGGTCTCGACGACGTCAATCAACTATAGAAGTAAGAGGGGAAAGAGGGACGGGGGGAGGGCGGCTATCCCACTGGAGAGTCCGAAATCCTGGGCAACCTAACTGAAAAACCGGTAAGGAGATCTGATTCATAGGAACGAGCGGATGACCACCTTCAGAACGCGGCGACGCAACGGGTAGGTAGTTTCTAAGAGGGGTCGACCGGACAAAGTCTGTGAGAAGTGGGAGAGGGACTTTGGAAATAAATGCGAACTTGGCGAACCAGAAAGTTGGAGGGACCATGGTGAAAACTCGGAGCTGCATGTACAAAAGTCTACGGTCCATTGCGTCTTGGAGGGAACCGACTACTCAAGTGCTCGTTCCGCTTCAAAAAGAAAGAATAAAAAAGGGAGCTAAGGTCCCAAATGAGCTTCAATACGATAATGCCTATGGCGACCGTCAGATTGGGGGGTCGGGGATTATGGGAGGGGCGGACTGATTCTATCGACGCGGCAGTGAAAAAATCGGAGCTCGCGGACGTTTGAAGGGTGGTCAAATATCAAAAAATAGCAAAAAAACTTGAAAACAGAGGCGTGCTCTGATCAACCAGACGAAAAGGAACATCCAGGAACGAACCCGATGCTTCCTTTGAAAGGGTGGGGGAGGAGGCCGTAAGAAACAGCTCTCGTCTGAGCAATAAAAAAAAAAATAGGGGAGGGAATATCTCCGTTTGTGCGGGCACAAACCCGAAACAGACAAGACCAGGGGGGTGCGACTGGGAAGCAGACGTTCGGGCAGGTGTTGAAAGACTACAAGAAGCCCATGCGGTGGAATCAAGAAGAGACGAGCAGGGGGAGGCTACGTCAGCTGAAGAAACGAGCGGAGCTCCATTTGCTGACCTGCCGGTCTACTTAGCACACCAGTTCTAAGAAAGAAGAAACGAAACACAATCCGATCCGGCAGGAGATCGTCCAGGATCATGGTTCCTCCGCTCAAAAAACGACTGAACCGAAATCGGGCGAACGGCCAGGACATCAGATTACTGAGGGGAAAAAAGCGGGAGAACCGATCCACAAACTGAAAAAGAAGGAAAGCATTCAAACCAGTAAAAGCCTCACCGGAGTCTCGACGTGGAAGAAGTCAGCGGGGAAAAACCATGGAAATCATCCGGACAGTGGATCACCCGAAGGTCGAAAATCGCACCGAAGAAAATTAGAGACGACAAAAATGTCAGGTTGGAAGAAGCTTTAATGTATCAGATGGGGGTACGTCGGAAGACGAGAGGCCCGGGGTCACACGCGAAGCAAGGATCGGGGCCTTCGGACGAGCTAAAAGAGCGCAAAGCGAAAAGAGGCCGGAAAAAGGCGACGAAGGCGGGGGAGGACCGGCACCGGAAATTATGTCGTAAACGCCACCTAAAAAGATCTTGTCAAAACATCGAGAAAAAAAAGGCCGGGGGAACGCCGACCGTCTTCGGGGATGAGAAGCACGCGACAGAATAGTGAGAGGGGCGGACAAGGAGGGATTCCCGTAAAAAACAGGTCAAAAAGGGCCAACAATTCTGCAGGTGCTCGCCGCGAGGACAAAAACCCACGGGCACAGGGCGCCAGGGAGCGAAAGGGAAACGCCTAACCGCCATAGGCGAGGGAGACTAGAAAAAGGGGTTGGGGGGTGACCGAAACAAAAGGTACTTGGTCACGTGGTGAAACCAAAAACGGGGAGAAAGATAAAATGAGGGGGGGGAGATGAAGGGGCGTCCCGCAATCAGGGTTCGAAATGGGAAAAGGAGGGGGCGTGACCGATGGGAGGCATCAAATCCTGGGCCAGAATAATGGTCAGGAGAGAGAAAAGGAAAGAAAGGCAAAGAAAGAAGGCAAATACCGGAGGCTTCCCGGTACTGACTCAAAGGAAGAGCGTAAAAACAAGAACATAATAGCATCGGACTAAATCCGTTGGCGAAATCGCGGGGAATCGGGAACCGTTGAGGTAAATCCCCCCCACCCCCCCAACCCCAAACCCCAAACCCCCCGCACAACTGAGAAAGCAAAAAACCTGCCAAACTCCTACATGAAAGACAGTTTTTAGGGAAAGGGGCTGAGAGGTCCTGAGAAAACCGTAGGTGCGAGGTAGGCCCTTGTATATGGAAGAATCTCGGTAAAAGGTGTCGAATAAAGACTGGATGGAGGGGAACAATTTGGGCGAATGTCTATCGACAGGGACGGGACAATACGGAAAAGTAAATAGGGCTACCGCAAAGAGGCAAAAAGGAACCGGATCGCACGGGTCGCTCATCGGCCGCCTATCGAAGAGCAGCAGGGGGGTTTCGAAGACAAAAAACAAATCGTGGGGGCAATGTACAAAAAAAAGTGTCAGAAAGCGATAACCGCGATGCTGTAGAATCGAGACAAGGGGAAGGCAACTAAGATGAGGGAGAGAAAGAAAGAACAAACGACGTAGCGGAAAAAGGCCCGCCCCAAACGCGGGGATCTTTAAAAGCCAAAAACTAGTATCGAGAGAAAAGACAGTCAAGAGTACTTGGGAAGAAATTGCTGAGGATCGAAACGCAAAAAGCTGACCGATCACGGGTGAACGAAAAAAGCAGTAGCCCTCAAGTCCACCGTGGGAAAACAATCGGGGGAAGCTATGAAAAGCCGGCTGCTGAGAAGGACATATGTCTATCAGGAAAAACCCAACAAAAACACCAAACAAAAAAAAAAAGGCGAGGAAGTTGCTCAACTGGGCCTAGCCTGAGAGGAACGGGCGAAGGGGGTCATTGGGAAGCTGGCTAAGTGTGTGCACCCAAGAACCGGTCGCTGATCACAAACGGAGGTCATCAGTCGGTCCGGCGCTAAAACCAGCGAAAAAACATGGGCCACCGGAAATAGAAAAAACGTCGGAATTTGAGTTCATGCCGAAAAAATGGAAAAAAGGGGGAGAACCAGACGCGTGGTGGGCGAAGGCAGGGGACTGTGGAAAAAAACCCATGAACAAGACTGACCACCTAAGAGCGCGCGGAATTGAAACCGGAAAAAGAGACCTCGGTCCTTACCGATCCCCGGAGGCGGAGTGCCCCGTATTGGAGCGTTTGGGGTTAAGGGTTCAAAGAGCGTGCCAGGACGAGTGGGGGGGGGGAGGTCGTACGGGGGGGGGTGCCGCCAAAACAGGGCGGCCCACAGCAGGGAGTGCCTGAGGAATAACTGGGAAGCACAAAAAGCGTATGATCACTGAAAAAAAAACACAAAGAGGAGGAGGCAGCGAAAAAGAACAATGTATTTTGAAGGGCCTCAGCTGAACGAAAGACAACGGAAGAAAAAGTTCTATGCGAACTTCCGCTCGCAAAAAAAATCGGCGGGAAGGGAAAACTGGCCAAGTGAACAAAAACTGGCCTCTCCGCCGCCGAGGTGGCAGGATCGAGGGGGGGGGGGTGGTTTCCCCAACGTTTGACACAGAACTGAAGACAGGATGCGTGGGAATGTGCAAAACGTCTCTTGGAAGCCCAAAAAGCGGGGGTCGGCATACCAGTGATGGTTTTCATGTAGCCATGCAAGAAGTCAGAAGTCCTCTCGTACCTCAATGAGGTGCCATCTGTATAAATTCGCGCCGAAAAAGCTGAGAAAGCAGGGGCGGCTCCGAATAAACCGGGCACGGGGGGGGGGGCGGCAACATCGATAAAGGGATCGCAAGGCGTACGGAAACGAAAAAAGAGGCAGAAAAAACGCACTCCTTCGGAGCATGCGGGAAAAATAGGTTAATAAGCCGGGAAGGGGGTGAAAGCTCGTCGGTCCTTTGGGGGGGCTCAGGCGGGGAGGAACCCTATGGTAAAGGTGCGGTGCGATCCGACCGAATTAAGGGGGACGCCTAAAAAGAGCCGGCACCTGAGGGGTCGGAGAAAAAGTGGTGGGCGACGAAAAAAAGCGCATGTTGCGGGGACAAGTGGATCTCTCGTGGGGGGTACAGGCCCCGCGATATTGGCACTTGGGGTCAGAAAGCTTGAAGATCCGCATCGCTGAAATGAGCGAGTACAAGCCAAACGAGGAGCGGTGAGGAAACACAAAAGCTGTGCCGACTAATGCGGAGAACATGCCGAGGGGGAGGGAGGAAGGGAAGGGATACTAGCAGAAGCCTTCCATTTCAAGGCCGCAGGAAGCTGTCCAAGTTAGTCGGAAAAATTGGCTTACGGACACTGGGGAAGTCTCCATGATCAAATTGGACTAGGAGGGATCTTCCCTAACCGCGGAAGGAGGGTCAAGGGCTGCCAAAAAAAAGTCTCCCGAGGACGCAGAAAGAAAATTAACGAATGGCGGAGCACAGGAGGGCCGGGGAAGCGGGGTATACCTGGGACGGGGAAGACGCCACGTTTCAGATCAGCGCGAGTGACCTCGGCAAAAACCCCGGAGTTAGGGAGGAAGGATCGGGAGGCTTCAACCGCTACGGCGATCCTTGTATGAAAGGAGGGGGGGGCGGGACCTTCTGGAGGGTGGTGTATCAGAGGAGGCCAAAGAATGCAAAGAAAATTAAACATTGCCTAAAAAGGAACCAGTTACAAAGAAAAAGCCCGCGTCCAAGGCGCATCCATTACAGCTCTACCTGGGAGAACCACCGTGGAGGAGTTGGGCCATGAACAAAGTAGCGGGGGGGGCGGAAACCCAAATCTCGGGAAAGACCTCGCCTGATGGAGGGGAGAGGGGGTGGCTTCGGACCGCACGAAGGTGCCGGGTTTTGCCTAAATCGCGAAACCTCGAAAGAATAAACCGAAAAAAAAAAAGAGCGAAAAAAACCTGAAATTGAAGACACCGCGTTAACCAGAGGAAAGAGTCAATTCATCGAAGCCGGGGGGTACCGGCGAAAGCAGTCGGGGCGAGGGAAGGAAGATCTGGGCGCTCAGTCAGAGGTCTTTCGGGTGAGCGAGACCATCCTGAGACGGGGGCCGGCCGCCTCAGGGAGTCGAATGAACTCAAGATTGGGAGGAACGTTCAGGAGATAGTACCTGACTCTCGGAAGAGCTTGAGCTCCTGTGAAAAAACGCAACTTGGGTAGATGACGGGGGAAGGGCGCAATCTAAATCAAGACAAAGAAAAATCACAGCAAAAAGCAGCTGCGCGCAAGGGGTGGCTGTGATGCAGAGTGAACCGAAAGGCATGCAAAAACTTTCGGGAGATGATAACAGGTGACTGAGACTGTGAGCAGCAAGGGGTACTCCGCATGGGGAAGGAGCTCGGCCGCTTCGTTCACGGAGCGGTCTAGTGCATCTTCGTCAAAAACCAGTAAAGTGAGAGGCCGCTCGTCATTGGTAGAGGTGATGTCGCTGTTTCCCCCAAGAGCCGACTATAATGACGGTAGAAGTGGGTTTTAGTGGAAAGTTCTCCATGGGTTCTAATGAGCAAGGACGGGTCCAGTGGGAAAGAAATAGCGAAACGCTTCGTTTCCGTTCGAAAGCCCGGATAGAGAAGAATTTATACTTAGACGGGAGGGCCACCCAATTGTCAACTGGCATCAACTCACTCCTCGTTCACTTGACAGCCGCACCCGGTATTTCCTGTGACGTTTTTCTGAGGCAGGGGCCCTACAAGAGCTAATCTAAAACACCCGGAGGAGGATGGATATGAAGCTAAGGGGGGAGTTAATCCTAATCAAAGATCGCTGAAGGGAAACAGACGGGTTTGCGTATGGTGAAAGAGGGGAAAAAAGTGAATCACCTTTTGCGGGGGCCGCAATCGGTCCTCTCCTGAGAGGATCAGAGTAAGACTCTAAAAGAAGAGGATAGCTACGCTGCCCTTGAAGGACAACAATCAGATTGCAAAGCCATCCCAGAGGGAAACAAGTCAGAGCCGTATATGAGGAAGCGGCTGGGAAGGGGGTACAATCCAAGAAAGAAGGACATTCCGCCGGGCGGGGAAGACACTCATGATAAGTCATGGACAGGCAATCTCGTAGCGCCGAATCAGAGGGAGGCGCCTCAAACTGAGAAAGCAACCCCGGGCGGGCGAGAAGGGTCTAAAAATTACCCGGGAAAACCAGGGTCAAGAGAAAGAAACGGATTGACACAGCCGTGCGTTCGAAAACTACGAAAATCAATACCGTGAGGCCGCTGCACTTGATGAGGGGGTAAGATCTCTGATGATGAAAGATGCGATTTTTCTCCTGAGGGGCATCGGGAGACAGGGAAGGGGTGGTCACAGAAAAGGGGAGCAGTGCAGTCGAGCGCGAGACACGTCCAAACACAATAGAAAAATTACCACTCTACTCAATCGGTCTCCTTATCAGAGGACGTGAATAACCGAAGCATAAAAGAAAAAACATCTAGGTCAGAGTATCTCCCCTCTCAGATCCTGCCGACTGAAGGGGAGAGACGAGAACTTAGAAGAGGTGGTATTGTTCACTCGTTAACGTACGTCAAAAGCAAAAATAGCAGTGGGGGGCCATAAAAAAAAGATTCAGGAGTTTCGCGGTAGTGTCTCTAGGGCGGTAGAACCCAGGGAAAGAAAAGACCATTCGCGAAAGAAAGAAGGTCATACGGCTAGGGGGCTTCAGGGAGACTTTGTTCAGGGGGAGCAACAATGTACTGTGGGGGAGAGGTTGACAGGAAAGACACGTTTTGACCCAGAGGGAGGTATGTCTTCAGCGCCCGAGGCGTGTTCCGGAGTAAAAGGTCACAAGAATTGGGCTGTATTAAAAAAGGGCGGGTTCTGGGGCCGAACTTTTCAGCAGCTCCAAAAGCAGGCCGTCGAAAATCCGACAGGAAGCTCTGGAGTCCGGACTGGCCGGGAGGAAGAAAGAAGCAAAGATCTCTCCTGTTTCTCGGATAGCCGTAGGGAGAGGTGGAAATTTCTTGGCAAGGACACCTCAAATCCGCTCGATCAAAAGGCTCAGGGAGAAGCCAACTTTAAACTACGTCGCCTGGCTAACGGCTTTCTCAGTATCATTGTTTAAATGTGGGAAAAGAGCCGGTTGGTAACTATCATGAAAGGACAAAGTTTTGGATCAATCGGAAGGACGTATTCCCAAGAAGGAGAAAAGGGAAAGAGGGGATCTCTTGACTGGGACTTGGGAGACGGTGCAAATACGCGTGATCTGGTCAGAAAAAGGCACCTTCATTTGAAGAAGGGGAAACATCCGAAAAAATTTGATGGAGAACGAGCCGGCTGGAGAAGTCTATATCTCGGTTCTTAACCAAATAAAACGGGGAAAAAAAGAAAGGCAAATGTTCGCGAGTTCAGTCAAACACGACGAGACGAAATTGCACGCAAACGGGGGGGGGGAGGGACTAAAAGAGAAAGTATAACTGCTGAGATAACCATCATTGTCACGTTCCGGCTTTATGTAATGTAAAGGGCTTCGATCAAATGCAACAAGGCAAGGGGGTAAATATCTCGGGGGAACTAAGGGGGGGGGGGGAATCTCCGCAAACCCGGGAACGAAACTAGAAAAAGCCGAAAGAAAACGCTGGGAAGAGACCGCAGGCAGGCGAGAGGGGGAGCGGAAAGGGGGAGCTTTGTAGCGACTCAGAATAAATTTAATCAGAGGGCTAAGGGTCAGGGACCTTCCAAGGGGGGAGGAGGTCGTATGAGAAAACGTCAAGTCGGCTTTCGCGAGAAAAAGCGCCCATAGTCAAATGGAGGTAGTCGATCCTACGTAAGGGGGACATTGAGTGCATAAAAAAATGGGCGAGTCACTGGGCAGGAAATCGGTTTGGAAAGCGGAGGGACCAAAACTCTCGGACCACGCATCAGAACTAAGCGGTGACTTGCGTTCAAAAGAGAAAACCACTCAGAGAAGGACCATCAAAAGCGCGTAGAAATCCCGTATTTGCAAGAGGGGGGGGAAAGGGTAGGGCAGACCAGCCGCGGGGGGGGTGCGGCAAATACCGGAAAAGAAAAGGAAGACCGGGGAGGGAAAGAAAGTCTGGAGGAAATCCTGAAGAGCAAGACAGGAGT
>Ga0179591_1329966_pt1 | contig 11834 bp, 10 predicted proteins | sample CZOMad2_1_08_16f_FD_182891 | JGI IMG/M metagenome (GOLD analysis project Ga0179591, IMG submission 182891) | Vadose zone soil fungal communities from Angelo Coast Range Reserve, California, USA - CZOMad2_1_08_16fungal (PacBio error correction) | ecosystem: Environmental > Terrestrial > Soil >...
TTAATTTCTTCGGAGGTAAGAACACGAGCGGCGGGGCATTGTGGGGGGCGATCGAAAAACCAAACATACGCTGTTGTGTTTTACACCAAGCCGAGAAAAGAGAAAACCTAAAACAAAGAATGAAGAGAAACGCCCGGGAACGCAGAGACGAGCAACTCTATACAAAGAAAACCGGAGACAAATTCTGGCAACCTCCTGCTAAAATCCAAAAGAAAAACTTAGTGCGGGAAGGGATATCTAGGGGGAAAAAGGAGGGGACCGCTAGTTTTGGAAGCACAATAACCAAAGAAAAAATAAGAACTTCTGTTGGGGGCGCCGGAGGACGGCCCTTGCTTAAAGACCTATTTATGAAAACCTGGGAAAAACAATAATCGACGCCGAACAGGAAGGAGGGCGGTGCAAGTCCCATGCTGTAGCCAGGCACGCGGCCAAGAGGGAAAAATGGGACCAATAGGGGGGTGGAAAAAAGGAAAGGCTTTGGGGGGACACGGGAGCCGACCTGTCCACACCATAAAGTGCGTGTGGGCATCAGGGGGTGTGGGCGGCGTGAGCGGGGGACTAATTGGGGGAAAGGGGGAACGCCTGGATTAGCCGGGCGTTCGAGCTAAATTCAGAAACATACAGGGGAGTCGTACTTCTTCGACGGGGCGGAAAAGAAGAGATTAAGAAATACTAAGCGCGTATGAATAAGGCTGGGGGGGCAACCCAGAAATCGACCAAAAAGGATTCACCAAAAAAGGGGGGGGGGGCGGGGGCAGGCGAAACCCAACTTGAGAACTTACAGGAATCCAAGTCAAACAGAAAGCGAAACGGAAACGTGATCCGGACAGGAAAGCACAACCTAAGTTGAGAAAAAAAAAAAAGGAACGAAAAACCGGGGGGAGGGGTGGAACGGCTGGGAAAGGAATTCCAAGGGCCAAAAAAGAGAGCAGAAATGCACGGGCAATGTCCGGGATGGTTTGTGCGGGCCGGCCGATGGGAAAGGACGGAGGACAGCCTAAAAATGAAAAGAGTGGTTTTTGGGTACCGTGTGTTTTAGCAGTGGCCTGTAGGCAAAAAAAGGGGACGCGAAATAAAGAAACTATACAAGGGGGACGGACAATGGGGGAGTCTTCAACGGCGTGGATAAAAGAACATGGTCAACAAAAAAAGTTGATGAACAAAATAAAAAAGGGAGAACGGGGACCTTCAACGTTGGGGCTTCCAGCCTCAAAGGGCCCTACTCATGGGAAGAAGAGGGAGGAAGGGGGGGGGGCCGCATCAAAGGAAAAAAAAATTAAAAGAAAAAACAACCCCGGAATAAGGACTGGTGAGCCCTTGAGCGCGGATAGGGGGGGACTGAAGAGGGGACACGAATGCCAGGACGCTTGAAGGATACTGCGGTGGAAAGGTAGCGAACCAAGGTCAGACGTGTCTCGACTGATCCGCCATCGTTGGAAAAACGCGCACCCGGGGGGGCAAAGAAGCTGGTGTGCGATGCCACCTGAAAACTCAATGGAAGCAGACAGTTGGGAACCAAAAGTTGGGAAGGGGGTGGAAAACCCGCCGGGGGACACCCGGAGCGAAAAGGGGGGGGGGTAAAAAGGGGGAAAAAAACAAAATAAAGCAACCCGGGAAGGGAAGGGGGGATTTTCCGGGACGGGCCAAAACCGCCCCGCGGGAGAATATAGACCTGAGTGCGCTGAAAAGAAAAATGCGGGGGGCCAAGGCTCAAAAAGGGGAAAAGAAACTTTTGAGATCTACAAAAAAAAGCTTAAAACTAAGGGACCCAGGACTTCCAGAGGGGGGGCAAAAGTGCTGAAACAACCGTCAAGGGACGGAGACAAACTGTCTTGAAAAAATCACAAGCAGATTAGGGACGGAATTGCAATCGGCAGCTGGAGGCGGAAATGTCGGCCTGGGGAAACGGGGAGCCGGCCCGACGGACGTGAAAACAGGATGCAGCGGAAATTCGGAAAAAAGACAAAGCAAGCTGTACTGACCAGGTACCGGGGTGCTGAAAGAAGCGTGGAGTCAAGGAGATGACAAAACAAATGGGGGAGGTGCTGAAACTGCCAAAACCGGGGTATGGATCAAGGACTGCTTGACAAGTAGGCTAAAAAGGGGCCAAAGAGGGGGACAACCGGGGGTTGACCAGATGTTCCTGAAACGCTGGTTGGGGGGGAGGGGAGAAACAGGGGTTCCCATGGCCGCCGGAGCCAAAAAGCGGAACTCGCCAGTCAAGACAGGGGATTGGCCTCAAAACCGTGCCGCAAAGCAGAACAGGAAGAGCGGTTGACCAGTCGCGGGGAAGAGGGCTAAGGCCGCGCCCATGGTCACACAGAGGGAACGACGGGAAAGAACGGGCATTGTACTGTGACCGCGTCATCGACTCAAAAACCAAGCCGAACCAAAGACGAAACCTGAGGGAACCGCGCCAGTACGAACGGCAAGGTGACGAAAGTCACGTCCGGTTACATCAGAAAGAGGAATAAGGAGGAAACGCAAAGCAGGGCCGCCTGGGGGGCCAGGGAAGCCTGGAATTTGGGGCAGCACACAGGGTGACGGCGAAGGGAGAGTTCAATTTCTGTCGGGCATCAACCACTCCTGAGGGAAGGGAACATATTTGGGGAAAGCCTAAACAAACTTTTAACGGACGTTGGGGGGGACCCCCTACCAGCGGAAGAGGGCAACAACAAAGACAAAAAAAAGTACAGTGGTCACTGACCAGGGAGGGCGGAAGATCTGGGGGCGGCGGAGAATGCAACACTAAAATTACACAAAAAAGCGCCACGACCCAAAGGCCCCTCGGAGGACCTGAGTCCTTCTGGCTTGGGGGCCAATGGAAGCCCAACGGAAGAGGCCGCATTAGCCCAATGGCTGCAAAAAAGAATGGGGCCGCGTTACGGGGGGGAACGCCGGGCGACAATTACGGGGTTGAATTTGGTGACAGAGAACGCTCTCCAAAAAAAACCAAAGGAAGGCAATAAAAAGAGATAGATGTCACCCGGAGCCAAAGGAATTGCAAAGAAAAAGCGGTTCACCCCGCCAATCCCCACGGGACTTCCAGAAACAGGTTTGACTCAACGCCGACGCGGCTTCGATTTTGCTACCGCCAGCCACATCGTAAACCATAAATCAGGTCCAGGAGCGCAGGCCATAGCCCGATCTACTTCACCGCCAGAAAAATGTGAAAAGGAACGGAAAAAAATTGGGGGTCCCTTGCGGCCCCTGAAAGCATTGTACTGTTGTTAAACAAGGGCAGGAAGAGTAAAGGGGGGAAAAAAAACCTAATCTCCCAGAATCCACAACACATCAGGCAGAGCGCCCAGAAATCCCTCCAAAACGAAACAAATGGCAGGCGGCCAAAGCAAATGGGCACAGCGCCCCCTGCCACAAAGCGTACTGGAAGCCTCAATCCTTGGGTCACCTGAGGCGGCGGATCAGAAGGTGAGGCCAGACACCAAGGGTCTTGGTCAAAGCCCAAAACAAGAAAAGGGGGGGCTATTGGCGGGCCGGATTAAAGAAATCCACCGACAGGAACAGGCAACACCCCCCAGTAAGGCCACCGCGGAAGCACGAGGGGGGGTTCACCTTGGACGCTGTCACTCAAAAAACACCTCTCCAGCCGCCCGACCCCCTAAAACTCAAAAAAACGACTTTGGGAGACAAACGGGGGGAGTGGGGAGTCCCCCAGAACGTGAACGATAGAGCATAGCCTCAAAGACGAAAAAATGCAATGGGAAGCCAAGGAACAGGTCCCGTCTGGCAAGCGGCAGAACAAACTCATTACCGGTGCCCTCAAAAAAAAGGGTGTAGCCCGAGGCAGGAGAAGAGATAAAGAAGTCCAGGGAACAAGCAGCGGGACCACAAAAGGAAACCCATAGGGGGGACAAAGCGCTAAAAAGCGCAGGGACCAGCCCCACGTGTTACCAAGGTACATTAGGCGCTGGATGCCGAAAAATAAACGGTAACCAAACACCGCCGTTGACAAGGCCGTCGGCGCCGATCACGTTTTTTAAAAAACGAACATGCCGAACCGCATCCAAATCTTCAGAAAAGGCGTCAAAACCCAAATCCCATAAGGGTGGAAGCAGACAAGGGGTTCGATCCGGTGGGGGTGCAAAACTCCCCCAGCGGGGAAGTCCTGGGGGACAACCGACGTAAATTGTTCTTCACAAGGGTGAAGCTGGTCGATAAAACTGCATCGGAAAAAAATCCAACCAACTACAGGGGGGGAGGGAAAAAGAAGACGACAGGTAACCAACGAACGAAAAGCCAGGCCCGTCACCTCAGGGCGGATGCCAGGTCAGTAAACAGAGCCAGTTTCTCAGGGGGGCACAAAAACGCGCCTGGACCGCATGGAGGCACAATAGCCAACTGGACCAAAACTGAATGCGTGAGCACAGCCGGACGAAAACTGGGCGCCAGTCTCCCACGAAGGGGGAGGCCATTGTGAAAGGCACTGCACTCGACGTACGGCAATAAACCACCACGGCAAGGTCGACGGGCCAAGAGTATGGGGGGGGAGACGGAGATCATTACAGAGGAAAAACACGCGGTAAGAATAAAAATCGGTAACAAGGGGGGATAGTTACAGCCCGTCAAGCGCACAGTCAGGGGGAACAGTAGGACGGAAACCTGTCGGAGACCGTAAAAAACCTTACAGCCGTTAACAAACCAAAGGCCCTGTTCCCTGGGGGTAACTTAATAGCGCGAAAGATAGGTCCCAAGAAGAACCAGGTAAAGAAAAGCCCCGGCGGGGTCGGGGAGCCCAGCAAAAACCATTCACGCACCGGTCGGCACAACACAACAAGAGTCATCAAAAAAGAAGGGAAAAGCCAGCCAGCAAAGAGGAACCAAAACGGCGATCACAACAGCCACTCAGGAAGATTCCCATTTACAGGCAAGGCTTGGGGAAAAAACCGTTAAAACTTGGGGGGGAATCGTGGGCAGACGGACAAAAAGGACAATTCAAAAAAAGGAAAAAGACCCCCGATAAGCAAGCGAGGACTCCCGAATAAAAGGGACTAAAGAAGCCCTGAAAGGAGGTAGGGGGGGGGGGAAGGGGGGGGGGGATGGAGCGTTGACAGCACAAAGGGAAAGGCCTGGGGGGCGTGTCAAAAGTCGCAGATTCGCCAGTGGGGGGGGGTGTTTGGAAAAAACAAAAGTCAAGCACACGACAATAAGGGGAAAGTAAGGAGGCAGAAGGAATCCGCAGGGGGGAAGGATCCAAGGGGAAAAAACCGGAAAAAAAAGGAGCCCAACTGCTTCACAAGATCAACAATTCGCCTGACAAAATCAAAAAACAAAGGAGGAAACGAAGCGGGGCGGTGACCAGGTCAATCTACCCGCAAAGAGTCCAAACGCCGTCGCAAACTCCGGGGAAAAGACGAGCAGAGACTAAATGGGCCAAAAAATCCGAAAGAAGTAGGAACTCGTCCCACAGGAGAACCACGCGAAACCAGTGGTCAGAATGAAAAAAGAGGGGAAAAGAAACCTCAAGGAGGGGGAACGCAGAAAAAAACAGTGGGCGGAAAGGAGAGGGGGGAATAATGTGGAGGCAAACTAGAGGGCGTCCAGTCACGGATCAATCAAAAACTCCATTGACGTCCGGGGAAGGAGGAGGGGAAAAGGGGGACGCCCTATAAAAGTGATCGACTCCAGACCCAGGGGTCCGGCCAGAGGGACAGGAGGCACAGCATGTGGATGGGGGGGAGAAGCATGGTTGGAAGAGGGATTCACAACCCACCAGGGTCGATCAAAGGAAAGAAAAAAGAAAAACCCCACGGTTTATGGGAAACAGACGACCAGCAGACGGTTGCAAGCGGGTTTGTAAAAATTCAGTGAAAAAAAAAACACCGGGGAGGAAAAAAACGATAAAAGAGAGGGAAAAGAAGGGGAAACGAAAACCCCGCCCGACGCAAAAGAACATAACCGTGGGGTGGTGACGGAGAAAAAACCGAAAATGGGGTTATCCAAGCAAGAGAGAAAAGAGGTCACAAGACAACAAACTTCAAACCGCCAGGCCTGCGGTGGCGAAACCGGGGGGAGGACAAAAAGAGAGAAGAAGAGGATCGCCAATTTCAGGTCAAAAGCCGGCCTAGCGTCAAAAAAGGAGGCTGAGAGGGGGAAACGCAAGAGGTGTGAGGGCCAAAAAAGGAACCATGAGAACACCCAGACGCAGGAAGACTGTGGAGGGAGGGGTCTGCGGGGTTCTGCGCCGGGGGAAGGAAGGCGGGGGGAGGGAAGAATAGGGAATGGGACGGAGACTGAAACAACGCAAAGCCTGCCCTACTCCGTTCAGGGGGGATGGGGGGGTGCAATACTCCATGCCTCACAGCGGAACGGCTAGGGCCTAGCCAGTAAGGGAAGAACGCCAAGGGTGATGAGCTTTGGGCAGGCCCAAAAGCCAGAGAAAAACTTTCCCAACCCACACCCAGACCCACAAATGGGGACCGGGGGCGAGTTATCTTACAGGCATAAGGTGCCCTGAAAACGCACGGTAGGGAAAGGGGGATTCGGCCTGGGGGAAACAAGATCAAGGAAAAGGGGGAGTCCGGATCGCCAGGGGATCGGCGGCCTACAGGAACTTAAAGGATATCAAAACGTACTGAGAAAAGGGGCCGTTGAAACCAAAAAATTGGGGAAGGAGCACTGGGGGGGGGGAGAACCGCCCCTGGAGGGGCCCGATGAAACTACTCTGCAGAAACATTCGGTTCCTAAAGAGGCGGAAGCACGGGAAGAAGGAGCGCAGAGGCAGGGGGAAAATCCGCATTGCGGTGGTTCACTGGGGAATTGTCGAAAGGCAAACACGATTCAAAAAGGCAACGAGAAAATCATGCAATGGAAAGGCCAATGGGCCGCTGACCCCAAGGGGGGGGAATGGTGGTTGGCGACACGGGGGGGCCAGAAGGGACCCGCTGTATATGAAGAAGGAACTCAGGGAAGAAGAGTTTGGGGGCCAAAAGTTCGGGGGAAATGGGGGCATTGGGGGGGCATCAAAAACCGACGAAAACGGGGAGGAGAAGGGCCGTTCTTTACATCGCCGTTTTGGGCAACCTCTAAAAAATGAAAACGGGGGGAAAAAAAAAAGGGATCAGAAAGGGCCCTGGGCACCGGGGGGGAAACCTGCCTGTGCACTGTGTCCGGAAAAAAACGCCCAGGGGAAGTCAGACACCGACGGCGAAAGGGTGGAAGAAGGGTCACCAGAAGAAGACATGTAAAAAAAAAAAGAATTCAACCAGCAAACCGGTCGCTGGAAACTGCGCAGAAAAGAACGCTTGGTCCGGGAGACTGCGGGGCAGGGGAAGAGCAACCGAAAGTTCGGAGGGGGAAGGGGGGAGTCAAGAAAACCTCCAAGGAAAGTGGAGGGAGCCTGCGACCCCACCCGTGGTCGAAAAGAGGGAAAACTACGTAGGAAAAAAAAGCATGTTTTGGGATTACAGACAACGGCCGGGTGGGAAAGACAAGTGGCAGGTCAAACGCACAGGGGTCTGTGATACGGAGACCCACGGGACCATTCGGGGGCAAGGGAACCGGCAAAAAAAAATTAACCAGCAACCTTCAGATGGGGCAGGGACCTTTGGGGACAGTGAGGGGGGGCACGAGGCGCCAAAGGTTCGGAATCATAAACCTTTAGTGCGGGGGCCGTGGGGAAGGACTAAAGGAAGGTGGGAATCAGGGGGACCCCATGACTCCAACGGTGAAAGAGAACAAAATATAAAAAGGGAAGAACCAAATCACATGCTGAACAGGCACGTTGGGAAGAAACACGCCCGGGGAACTGAGAAAAACGCGTGCAAACTCTAACAGGGCGCGTGTTCAACTGAAAAGAAGTCAGAGCGGCAAGGTTGACGGCAATGTTGAGGGGCTGGAACCTTAAAGGGCCAACCGGCGCCCAAAGTGCTGGTGGCGCGCCGGGGAGGAGGTGAAATGAAAGAAAGAGATGCTGGGGGGGGGGGGAACCAACATGGGTGAACGGGGGGAGGGGGGGGGGCACTATTTGGAGGGACGGCAAAACACGCCGGGGGCAAAACCACCCCGGGAAAGGGGAACCGGGCGAAAAAAGGGGCATGTCAAAGGAAACGGAGGAGCAGGTCGTCTAGGAAAGGGCTAAACTTTGGAGAGGGGGGCGACCGGTTGGCCATGGGGATGACCACGGACCATTTAACCTAGGGGACGGGGGGAACGGAAAAAAGGGGGGGAAACGAAAGAAGAACAAGGCGCCCACAATAGGGGAACTTGAGTGAGGACGACAAAGAAGGTGAGCAGGTAAGGTTAACCGATATTTGGGAGTGAGAGTTTGACAAGTCGGAGCTGAAGGTCACCTATTAAGTACGGTTCCTTTTCCTGTCCAACGGAAGAAAAAAAAAAAGGGAACTGGACGACATACATACGATCACTGAATGTAGAAACGACATTCCCCTGTAAGCCTTCAAAGGGCGTCACAGTCATACTAAACCACGGGGGGTTGGTTGTGTGGGGGGAAGTGCAAGTAATGAATCGATAAACCATAAACCATCCGATGCCGAGGGCCACGGCTCCTTAACCCTTTTTACGCAGATAAAAAAAAATTTGAAAAGATGAGATAAAATCTGTAAACTGTTAGGGGGGGAGCATCATCCTTAGGTGGAATGGCGCTTGACGAGCAAACCACCTACCGACTATGGAAAGCCCCACCAATTCCGGGGGACAAACAAGTAAGGACCAAGGAACAAAGGACCGGGGTGAAGGGAACAGGAGACCGGCGAACAATCTGATTTTCAGGGCGCCTGAGGGCCGCAAAACGCCGCTAGCCTTGAGTTCAAAAGGAACGGTATGTTCCGGGGCGGCCCCGCGTATCACCGCAGGCTTCCCGAAATTCCCCGGGTGGGGAAGTATGAGGGGCCTGGGGAGGACTTGACTCTTGGGGAAGTAACAAGCGCGGCAAATTTTTGTGAGGCTCTCTCAAACAAACACATTATGATTAAAGTATCACGGGAACCACACTAAGAAACGATGTCATAAAAAAAAAACTTGCCACCTCCCTTTCCAAGAATACCAGGCGAAAACCAGTTCACACTCTGCTGAGATTAGGGGACCTCCAGTCCAGAGCAGAAAAAACACTGCGGGAGGGCGATAGCGGCACATCAAGCAGAAGAGGTACTCACGTCAACCTCCCAGGTCAAGAAAAAGGCAGTTTTCAACCTTGGTAGGACCGAGGCGGGGTGGGGGGTGGCCAGGCGGCAAAGTCGGTGGGGGTAAAAAAAAAGCGAGGTACAAAGAGCCAAAGAAAAAGAAGGTAACTGATGCCCGAAAGACAGCCGAAACTCGCCTAAAAAAAACTGTAAAAACGCCAATCAACAGTTCAAAGGACCAAAAAAAAGGGAAAAAGCGCGAGACGGGGGAACACTGGGAGGATCATAACGCCCCCTCGTGCGGGGAAAAGAAGCAAAAGGGCCTTCCAGGCCTGGAGGGAGCGGACCAAAAGAATGGTGGCGAGGAGGGGGGGGGGGGGAAAATAACCCGGAAAGGAAAACACCCGTAAGTTGACACGTCGGAAAATTGTGCCCTGGAGAGTACGCGCAGAAAAGGGACACACAAACACAAAAGCGAGGACCTCGGGTAACAGGGAAGGACGCCCTGCAGTCCATCCCCCTGGAAACGGAGCGAGCCGAAAACGCTCCCCTCACAACCCATTGAAGAGGACAGGGGTCCCGCCCGGCTCAAGAGGAAAAACACAGGAAACACAGGGCCAAACTCACAGTGTATCCAAGGGCAAAAAAAAAAAGACTAGAACCGAAAAGGCCAGCCTGGAAAAATTCCAACCCGGGAAGTCATCGCAAGAAACGAAAACGGACATAGGCCAGCAAAACACCAGGGAAAAAAAGTTGCATTTACAAGGTAGTGGAGGAAAACGTCGCACACCATAAAGGGTGAAGAAGAATTTAAGGGAAGACATGTACCTGAAAACAACATTCCTGAGCAAAAAAAAAAAGAAAACTCGCAGGAGGTCCCTACCCTCCACAGCGGTCAGTGAAAGAGGGGGTTGTCAAAGCTGTTATGAGTAAATGCGGTTTTTGGAAAGGAAAAAACCAAATCAAGGCACATTGTCTGAGTGAGTGTAGATCTAAAAAAAGGTGGCCGACAGGTAAGAGTTCACAATGCCATCAAGGCAGGGGAAACCGCCCCAAGGTCGAAGATCACGACTCTCGGCGGCGCCTAACACAGGGAAATTAGAGGTGCCGGGGGAAATGAGGTCGCCCCCACGAATGGGACAAAAAAAAAGCGGGGGGTGGGGGGTTGGGGATTTTTTAGAGAAAGGCGGACCTGAAAACTCCTACCAAACCATGCACAATTTGGGGGGAGTCCCGCAAAAAGAAAGGACCTAACTATGCCAAAACATGATGGCGGACAGAAAAATTTCGAAAGGGGGGGCGGGGGCGCGCAAAAGAGCAGAGAAAAAAAGAGGAACCCGCGACCGCAGGGAGAAACGACCCCGGCAGTAAAGCGGACAAAAAAAAAAAAAAAAAGTGAATCGGCGATCAGGTGAAAAAACACAGCCGCTTGAAGGGAAAACGGGGGGGACCGATCGAGGGGGGGAGGAAGGCCCGTCCTACAAGACAAGGTGCTGAACAAGGGGCTACGCCCGTCTAAAGGGGGAAAAAAAAGGAAAGGCAAACCTGGGAAACAGTCATGTTGAGAAAAGGGGTGGTCAGCTTGAAACATAGCAGAAGGTAAGAAGGCAGAGTAGACTCCAGGATAGGGCTCAAACCTGAGGCTGGTCGAAATCAAGGGAAACGCAAAGCTTCACCCCAGAGGAGGCCGGCACTTTCGGAAGCCAAGAAAAAAAAGGGAAAAAATCACAGCCCCTGAAAGCGACAAAAAAGAACCCCAGGCCAAAAAAGTCAAAGGCTTGGAGGGTGCCTTTGGGAAAAGAGGGAGAACAGGGGAAAAATGGCAAAAGGGAACGCCCGAGGGGGGACACGTCCAAGCTAGCGCGCAGGAGCCTTAACCTCAAGGAACAGCGATGTTCCGAAAAGGGGGGGGATGGACCATGTTCCGCCAAAAAAACGGGACCAAATATTGAACCAGTCAAAGATGGGAACCATGTTGGGCACAAAAAAAAAAAAAACACAAAAACCAAGACAAAACGAAAGCGAAAGGGGTATTTAAGTTGAAAATGAGTAGACCGAAAAAAAACAGACACTGAATCCCCCGGGAAGGGCGGACCATGCGCAACAACCGCCACTTCTAACCAGAAATCAAAGAAACCCTTCCCTGCAAGCTTCAAAGGAGCAGGCGGGCCAACAAGCCCGAAAGGTCGGGGGGCCATATCAAAGACAACACGGAAAAACCCAATCCCACAGGTTAAACGGCGTACGCATGGGGCCGGGAACCAAAGAAAGGAGGACGGGGTGTGCACTGTCCGTGTGTTCGTTGGTACAGGATGACGGCGGTGGGTGTGGGAAAAAGCACCAGGCGATGAAAGAAGGGGGAGAAGACCCCCCCGAAAGAACCAAAAAATGCAGGAGGGGGGGGTCAGAAAGTGGTGGTCAAAGGGGCGTTGGGGGGGTTGGTCGGTTTGTAACGCATGGTAAGGAAACCGGGGGCCGGGGTGTCGGATGCAAGCGCAAAAAAAAAGGGGAACGCGGCTTGGGGAACGGGGGGAAGGGGGGGGGGCACAAGACTAGCGAAAAGGAGACGAAGGCCCCAAAAGTCAAGCAAGAGCAGGAGCGCGACAGTAGTGTCCGGGGGGGGGAGAGGGAAAGGGAGAAGCGGTGGATTAAGAAAAACACAGGTCCGTTTTCTATCCAGGACCCCTCCACCCACAATTCTGTCCGCCGCCGGAAAGGGTGCGAACGAAAAGGGAA
>Ga0179591_1348631_pt1 | contig 11834 bp, 19 predicted proteins | sample CZOMad2_1_08_16f_FD_182891 | JGI IMG/M metagenome (GOLD analysis project Ga0179591, IMG submission 182891) | Vadose zone soil fungal communities from Angelo Coast Range Reserve, California, USA - CZOMad2_1_08_16fungal (PacBio error correction) | ecosystem: Environmental > Terrestrial > Soil >...
AGGGCAAGAGAAAAGTTTTGGAAACTTCTCGTTTACCCTAGACGAATACTATCACCAATAAGAAGACCTTCAGGGCGTGAAAGACGTGCCCTATTTTCGGTAAAAGTGCCGTTGCGTTTAAGGCGACTTTAGCAATTAAAAGAGAGAGATATGATGTTTACGGGGTGTTAGACATATTCCATAGGAGGGGGGAAAAGGGATCCTTAAGGTTCTGGCAACATACTTGTGGAGCCATTACAAATAAGCGGTACGTCAGGAGGTTGTGTTTAGGACTGGGCTGAATGAAGCTTTGGATATATTACTCTAGGGAAAAAGAATACTTCATTCAGCCGTGTGAACAAGAGACTCGTTGTGGAGCAGGTGACGAAAAGCACCGATCCTTACAGGGAAGGGAGGTTGCGATCAGGGCCCCCACGTGATTCATCACATAGGTGTCATTGAAATATCCGCCACCGGGTGGGGTGAGAAAAACCAACTCATTTAAGGGGGAAGGGATTTCGGTTGGGGAGAATGTACCATGACTGGCGCATCACGTGGGAAGATTTGCAAGGGGGGGGGGGAGAGTTATAAGAATTCGATTTCTGGCCCAGGAAAAGTGCCCCCGATAGTATAGCATGAAGCTCCATGGGCCTAAAAAAGAAATAGTCAAGAAAGATCGTCGCATTTTCGATTGGGACAGATCCGTAAATTGGCTCCCTTTCAGTTTAGTGTCTCCTGAGGTCGGGGAGTAGCCCTGAACTTATGTTGGTTATGTGAATAAACTTTCACGATTGGCGGGAGATGGACCCACGGAAACATTATCGGGGTCAATCAAAGTCTTATGAAGGAGGAAGCGCTACGTCCAAGATATGTTCTCGAAGAAGAATTTTTATATGGGTATTGGGTTCTTCCGGCAAGTAATTCCCCTGTTTTTTTAACCGTAGGGAAGGTGGCTACATTGTTTCCTGTTGACATTCAAATGGGAAATGTTCTCGGAGTAGGATTTGGAGTTCAAAACCGAAGGCTCCCTTTTTCACTAGGCCAAATTTTCTGCTTACTGCTCGGGATTTGGAGTGGTGATGGTACAGGTTCTGTGGTGGGGTTTTGTTAAAAAGCCCCAAGTTTTTCTACCGAAGGCGGATAGTACGTGGCCCTTCACGCAGTGTACTTTATATTGTTTTTAGGGTCTTGGGAGGGGTTCAAATTTGGTGATGTTGGTTGTTTGTTGCGTCACAAAACTCTTGAAGGGGCAAAATATGTTAGTTTGCCCTATTGTGGGAAGGAACTGGGTAAAAAAAGATACGAAAAAGTGTTCACGAAGAAGGGGGGTCCGGGAGCAAGTGTGTTACCCTGTACCATTTATCCTGCAGGGTTCAGACTGGTGTTCCGAGCTCCCTTAAGGGGAACCTTAAGACTGTGGTGTAAGGCTCTTAGCAATCTCAGGTAAACCGAGAGAGGGTGGACAGGGTGGAGGATTATTGTTTTGAATAAGGAACAGGGGGGGCTTCACGGTATGTGAGTCCTGGGGGGAAGGGGAATTCAGGTACCAGAGGTGGCGAGTGGGCGATTCTGTGGGGGGGGGCTTGGATAGTGTGGAATCGCGGTTAAGTGTCAGTATCAGTTTTCGAATGATAATGGGGGGAGGTGATCCTCGGTTTTAGTAAAATATTTTGAGACTCACATTCTCACTATTCGCACCTATCCTCCTATGAAATGAATCTAAGTGTTTCTACATATTGTTTCTTCTTTGTGCCCCTCGATAAAAGGTATTAATTGATGTAATCTCCTTAGAGAGAGTGATGTTGTTATCTACAACAACGAAACGTGGGAATGTGGGGAGAGTTATGGGGATATCGTCGGTGTATGAAAAATGGCACTATGTGTATGTTTGGGGTAGGAGAGACAGTAATCACGTTGATCAAGGGCTGCGTTTCTGGGAGTCCTCTTAGGAGAATTTTATATTGGGTGGTTTTGGTCATCGAATCGCGGAAGAATCCTGCTTAGAACTGTTTTGGTCGCTTGTTGGTGCTCGCCATCCCGCTAACAGTGTAATAGCATGCCCTCTTGGGTCTTGTGAAATGTGCGCTTGGCGGGGGGTCCTCCTACGTCGCAACCTGGACCCTTTTTCATAATAAAGAGTGTTGTCAAAGAACGATTGAGTTGGTGGTTTTATGCGGTTAGTGTGCGCTGTTTGGGGTAAGGGTGTGGGTCCGGCCGCTTCGCGAGAAAATGTTGTCCCGTTAGTCTTCGCAGGAAGGATTGTTGCGAAAGGCATTGAATGGTGGTTTTTAAGAGGAGGGGAAAAAAAAAAAGGGGAGGGGAATCCCGCTGGGCAAAGCAAAAGATTGTGAGAATGGGGAAGAGGCATCGCGAAAGAGCAAAGGGAGGGGGAAGGTAAATGGCAGTCTTGGGATTGGTACAGGGGAATAGGGAGTCAAAGGGGGCACGAAGGGAAAATGGGTTTAAATGATCGGAAGGGGATGGCTGGGGGAGGGAATTTAGTCAAGATCCAGGTAGTGGTAGGTTCTAAGAAGAAACGGGGGGCCGGGCTGAGGCAGGGAAGGGGAGAGAAACGACTGGCTTAGCGAGATCTTGTGAAGGTCGGGTCTTGACTTGGTAACGAGATTGATTATGTGATTGGAGTTATGTTGGTGCTTTTCGGAATGGGAATGTATATTCATGCACAGTGCGGTCAATACTTCATGTGATCAGTTGGCTGCTATGTCCAACTGGGAACGTGAGAGGGGGGCTTGCAAGGTGGAGAAAAAGAGAGGTTATGTGGACGGTTCGGAAGCAGAAAGCCTTTAGTCGAGGGCCTGATCGGGCGGCAATGGTCATGAGTGGGGCTTAAAGCGAAAAAAAAGGGTTGGAGAGAGAAAGAACATTAAATTCTTAAAAAAATTCGGGGGAGAGTATGGCCAATTCCATCAATGGATTTGGGTTGGGGAAGGGTGGGGCAAACCCCGAAGTTTAAGGGAAAGGAATTTCGGACTAAGTGGGTGGGGGGGAATTTGTGGGAGGAGAAATGTCCCGTCGCTCGTGTCTGCTGATTGCGCCGGTATAGGAACTAGCATGAATATAGTTTTCAATTGAGCCTTAGGAATGATCGCCGATATTGTTATGATAGTTCAAAGAGGACGGATGCATGCATAACAGGGGCATGCGGCCCCACCACTCAGTGAGGGTACCGAGATGAAAAGGCCTCAGGGGAAGGGGGGATAGTGATTGCGCTAAGATCGGGGTAGACCAATCGTGTTAAAAGTCGCAAGACTCTGCTTAAGTGGAAAAAGAAGGAAACTCAACGGAAGTGAGATTCTAGAAGAATTGCACCTGGACGTTAGTGTTGGGAAAAGGAAAGGGGAAGGGTTTGGCTTATTACCCGGAAAGCAGGGATCTGGCGGGGGGGGTCAAATCGCTTACATCTCGCTCCAAGAATGAGGTGTAGTAAATTAGTAAGCGTGTGCCACTTCTCAGCCTAATAATAATCATATACCACCCCTAAAGTAAAAAAATATCAAACGTCACGTGGCGAACTTTGTGTGGTTTCTGAAATGGGGGGGTCGTTTTTTCCGTGGGGTCAATCATAGGAATTTAAGAAGGATTGACGCATGCAATAACGGGTGGTAGCCACCAGAAGTAGACGCCAGGCTCCATGAAGGTCATGACCTAGCCCTTGCTCACATAGGAATACTTTATATTGGGGGGATTTTTATAGGGGGAGATAAATAAAATCTTTGGTGACCGTCTAAACAATATTCGAAAGAGTCTCGTAGGGCATACTTCTTATTTCCTGAAGAGTTCTCAGGGGATTGTGCCCAATCTCCACGTAGGGGGATAATTCTTGTCTCAGAAAAAAGACTTTGGGTCCGTCCATGGAATGAAAGGGGGGAAAGAGCCACCGTTTTTGCATGGGAACGCCTGCCACCAAGATTGTGTACCTTTTAAATGTCGGTGCCAGTCCGTTCAAGGAATTTCACGGGCACTTTTGGGAAGGTTACTTGGGGAATGGGGTGTTGCTTCAGTTAAGCAATAATCTAGCACCATACCACATGGGGAACGCCTAGAGGGGGAAGGGGGGGGGGGTAGGAAAGGCGGCTTCAAACCAGTCAGGGTGTCGCTAGACGGCACGCGCTCTAAAAATTCTTGGTAGTTAAAGGTTTGGATTGACGCCTGAGAACACGCAAGTGCAGCATCACGGGGGAGCGACCAAAATGGTAATAAGCCGGTTCATGTCGGTCTTGACGGGTTACACTGTGAAAGGTAGTACGAAATCGCATGAAAGGAGGGAATTGTGGGGACGGGTCCCTTTTCTACGGGAAGCGCAAGGAAGGCGCTTGTGGCGGTTGTGGGGGGGGGGGGAGTTGACAGCAATGCTAGCAGATTAAATACTTCCTCTGGCGTGAAAACAATAAGATTCGCCATTAAGGCTATTCCACGGGAAACGCGCCCCCGCCCCATGACAGGACAGGAACCTGGGTTAGGGGTGGTTGCTCTGTATTTAATGAGACTTCTAGTGCTTTGCCCAGCGGGCAGGTAAGAAAAGCCAGAGGGGGGATAAAAAACTCACTGGAATGGGTTCAAGGCGCAAATACATGAGTGCTTCCAAATTGAACTCCAGGAGGAATGAATGACGGACCTTTTCCTTGGGCCTGCCGAATATCCGCTAATACGAAGCAGGAATTACATGGAGGGGAAGTAGGGCGCCGGGAGGGGGGGGTGACTTATACAGTTTAGGTCAGGGCCGTTTCTTCAGCAGGTTACTAAAGGAATCCAGAGGGGTTAGGATAGGGGTATGAATTTATCCAACGAGAGCCGGAAAGATTCCGTGGCGCCGGATATTTCTGGGGGTTCGAGGAAAATGTCAGGTAGGTTGCTACAAGAGATGGGGGGGTGTCCGAAAGGGGTACAGGGGGTACATGCAATCGCACTGTGATGCCGATACCATTGAAGATAGAGAGACGCAAATATCGGGAGGACAATTAGGTAGGTGGGGGAAAATATAGAGCTATTGAATTTTAATCGGGGGGAGTAGGCATCAATGAGAAATTTCTGATTGGCGGGATTCCATCAGTTAGGCCTTGGCTTTGGTATTTAGAAGTTTGGCGTCTGGAGGAGAGTTAGGTGTTCAGAGAGATTATCCACGTCGGATAAATATTTATCTTGGAAAGGTGGGGCCGGTCCGTTGTGTAATATCATCCAAGAGGACAGCAAAAGTATCTTTGGGTGGTTATATCCTTCTGAATCAAAATTAACTTGCTTTAAGGGCATGTATTCAAATTTTGGCCTCAGTTTGGCCTTTTGAGTTTTTCGTCGTTGTTCCAGCTCGCTGATAGACTGTTCACCACTGGAGTTACTTCTTTCAGGGAGTGATGTCTGCAAATGTGGTGAAATGAGGGAAGTTCGCAGGGTTTGTTCAGTGGAAAAAATTGCACCTGTTTGCTGTTGGGTTTTGGTTCCCGGTTCCTGAGTGCATAGAGCGCTGTGGGAGAGCAAACGAAATTACTCGGGGGAAGATGAGAGGGGGACAACTCTCCATGGGGGAGGGGGCATGTGGACTTGGGGGGGTAACTGTTTGGGATTGGGGGGCAGTATGCATGTGCTGACTGCAGGAAAATTTGGGAACTAAGGGGGGGTGGAGATAAGGGTTGGTGGTACATGTGTCCCTGATATTTTAGTTTGCGAGGGATGTCTGATGAAAAAGAATTGTCGGAATAAGGTAGTCTAAGATCAAGTTTCCTTTTCAGGGTCCTGGCAAGAAGTTTATCGGAGAAAGTAGACTGCCTCCTTAGGACTTTATAGACGAAGCCTTGGGAGGAGTTGCTAGGTAATGGGGGGGATGTTAATATTCCAGTCACGTGACTGGGTGTTTTTGAATTCTGTCTATTTAAGTGTGCGTTAGTCAGTTGCTTCTTCATGGGTCCTTGTAACTGCCCTCCGTTGTGGGGGGTGTTCACCTGTCTAGGTCGGTTCTCCTGTACCCTTCTTCGCATTTTACTCGTGGTCTTCCCTCAGTTTGTTTGTTAGTATGTGGGGGTTGTTGAGTTGTCAGATAACGTGTGCTTACAGTGTCCTTAGTGGGAATGTGTTTAGTTTGTGTTTGGGATCAATAATATGAGGGTGTCTTACCAATAGAGAACGGTGGATAAAGGGGGGGGTTGTATGAAAGATGCTATCATGAAATTCTGACTGTTGAGGGGAAAGGGCCAAAGAGGTTTTCAGAGTTGGGGAAGGGGGTATACAAGGTCAACAGGGGGGATTATTTCAATGTTGACGTACTGAAGTTGGTTGTGGGGTGTCTGAGAGAACCGCAGGTCGCTATGGGGTCTCAAAGTTTCGGGGGGCTCCATAATTTCGTGGGTTAAAGGAGCAGGGGGCAGGGTTCCCCCGGCTGAACTTACTGGAGATGCATGACTCCGATTGTTCTATATTCTAGTGACATGGTAGGGGGTCTTTAATTCATGTAAACATTCATCTTCCCCAAAGGATATTCTACTTGAGTGGAGGTTTCATGGGAAGGGATCCGGAAGGGAGTAATCTTTCGTCATACGGAGGTGCCAGGTTGTGTGGTTACCAACTTATGTGAATGCTACAAAGTAAGATAACAAAATATGAGGTCGTGAATTGGGAAATGTCAACTTCCTTGTACTGGAAAGAACTTTGAGTTGAAAAATTCTCGTGGGCGCTTGGGGGGGGTGGGGTTGGAGGAGAGGAGGCGTATTCGCGGGCAGAAGAAAGGGCCGTGTGTAAAGATCTATCAACAAAATGGATGAGAAAAGATCGAGATGGTGGTGAAATGAGAGGAACCATAGAGGGAACCGAAGAATTAAACACTCCCGAAAAAAGGTTCTTTAGAGACTGGGGCTGCAGTAGTGGAGTCAGCATGAAATGAAGGGGCGTTTAGAACTGGGGTCATGATGAGGGCAAAGGCGTAGCGATGAAAGGAGGTAAGTCAATGGGGGTTAGCCACCGTAGGTAGGGAGGAAGTTCTGATTGCCAGATTGGGGCTCACCATTCGGGTGGTCTTTCACGTGGAAGCGTGATTTCATTTGGAAGGGGTTCTGGCGGTAGTAAGCAAAGCTTTTGTAAGCATAGAAACATATGAGGGGGCGATGAATAAGTATGGTGAGTGCCTTTTGAAAAACAAGACTTAGAGTTCCAGAAGTCCGGCCTGGAAGACGGACAAGGGGAGGAGGGTGGCGTAGGGCTCTCCAAGTGATAGGCGCATTGATGAGTGGTCCGTATAGATCGATCCTCCGCCATGGGGTGTACCAGGAGAGCCCCGTGCGGAAAAACTGGGAACTGTTTGAGTGGGGGGAAATACTCTGTGTCTGTTGGGGTGTTGGGGTTAGTTCAACCTTGTAATACTTTGCATGTTGGATGGCTCCAATTGGGCGAATTCATCCTCCGTTGGTCTTTGTGTTCTAGGGATTTTCTGCAGAAAGTGCTTGGTACCCAAGACGGATCCGTTCCGCCTACAGTCCAGGGGCTTTTTTTGTCTATGGCAAATTGGTAGAGCCATTAGAATAGTACACTAATCAAAAGCGCTCTCCAGGGCAGGCTAGCTCAAGAAGAGCGAGGGAGAAAGGGGAAAGGGGTACCGGGGCGCAAGTAGTGTATTGGTGAACGTTGGGGAGAAAGACCCCTTAACTTGGAATTTATCGGTTGTCCAAGACAGGCTTGTAGATGAGGGTTGTAACGGTGGCTTTGTTTAACTGAGTATCTTGGAACAGGGGAGAGTTCGACATAGCTATAAGTGACTTAGACTGTCGTGCGTTATCCTTGATCCTAGTGTGTTTTTCTCATCTATTTTTGTAGGGGAAGGTTTCTAATGTTTTTAAGGGGTGAGTCCCGAAATGTATTTGTCAGTTTTTAGGGTCATGGGGAGTTGGAGGTCGGGTTGGGTCTTCTCATTGCCCTATGGGGGGAAGTACCGGTGTGGAGGGAGCAAAAGAAAAGTGCTCCAGAGCACGTCCGCGCCAGACCAAAAAGGAGCCATTCAGTGAGCTGGAAGTCCACGATGAGGCTGCCAAACTGAAAGAAAGGGCCGTTGATGGTTACATGAAATGCCTTTTATAGTGTTTTCATAGTTTTTCCCGAGGTCAGTTTCGGGTACGGCTTTAGAACCATGAAAAATCAACAAAAGCATTTTCAGAAGATGCAATATACTAAGGAGGGAAATACAAATTATTGTGACTCCAGACTCTGTTTTTCCCAGGCCTTCCTCCCTGGTGGGGCGATAGATTAGTTCAGAGAGGTGACCCCAGAAAAGAATTTGTCCGGGGACGCTGGGTGAGGGGCTTGTAGGGAGATCACGGAAAAAAAAGTTGAGCAGCAGTTAGGTTAGCAGAGGAAAAATGTTGATTTGTGATTCACAGAGGCTCGAGAACGAAATAGTGAGCTTATGAAGGTTTCTGGTTAGAAAGGTTCGAAAATAACCTCTAAAGTCTCAAAGGGGGAAGGGGAAGGAACATAAAACGAAAGAACTGCGAAAAGGCATGCGAAAAAGGCAAATAGGGGGGTTCCCGGTTAATGGTGGTGGGGTTGTTGCAGAAAAAAGAGAAGAGAAAGGGAGACCAGACCCTAGATTACGTTCTATGAGACGCGGTTTGTGACGGATATCTAGAAAACACTTAGTTAGAAATGGGGGGTTGTCTTATCGTGATAAGAGAGAGATTCAGATGTTGGCCTTTCTATTTGGAATCAGAAGAAGTAAGTCGGAAGGTTTATGTGGCGGCTCGGTGGGGGGGTTTTAGAGGTGTTGCAGTTAAATTTGATCAGAAAAACGGCTTGAGGTTGTCGGATTATGGCCGTTCTCGGGTGTGTTTGGCTTTATAATGGTCACATTCTTATTTTGTGATCGCCATGATAGGGGTCCTGTTGCCCTACTTTATCCGTACCGTTCGGGGAGAGTACAGAGTGGCAGAATTCAAAAAATAAATGAAGCTGGGCATGGTTAAATTCGTGGTGGTGGTGCAGGGGGGGAGATGGGTCTAAAGAAGAATGCAGTCCGCTTCATGAGGGGGAGCAAAGGGGGGGTAGTCGCACGGTGGGGGCTCCGGAGAAAGAAATTGGGGATTTTTTTTCTCGTTAAGTTCCTGAAGTGAGCTTAATAGGTGCCGAGGCCGGAGAAACAGTGGATATCTAAAACTCTCCCAGGTGGGAATTTCCTGGATCTGGTTGTTTAGTGGTCTTGGAAAGGGAGGAGAGTCTTATCTGGGAAGGCGCATAATGGGGGGGGTGGTTGTGTGTTGTCCCAGAGAACTCTGGATCGGGAGGTCAATCTCCAAGTGTCGGCAATTGATTTCGAAGAGAAACCTGTGCCCCGTTGCAAGGGGTAAATCACAAGAGGTTACCAGAGGGCCTGTGGAGAGTGAGTTAGGAAAGTCTACTAACCGGGCTTGACTGGGGAATAAAAGGTCCATGGTGAGTAGGCAGAGGCTTATGGAAAAAAAGTTGCGGGGGTAGGGGGTGGATGCACAGTCTGATGAGATTGGAGGTCCTTTAAATCGAAATGGAATAAGCAGGTTGTACTTGAACACGGATCGGGAAGTTAGGGACAGGTGTAGGGGCCGCTAGTTATATGCTTAAAAGGATATCGGAGAATTGTGTGGGGGAGAAAAAATGATCGAATTTCTTAAAATAAAAAACATAAGGCAAGATGGTGGTTGGGACACCTGCGAAAAAAGAAGTCTTACTTTTAAATTCTTTCAAAGGAAAGAACTTAATTTCAACATGTGGAGTTGGTGGAAGGGGAAGGGAAACTCCGGTGCTGATTGAAGTAGAGGGGCCGAGGTACTCAGGGTGGGGTCTAGCTGGAGGAAAAGAAAAAACCCGGCGTAGAAGTTTCCGGATCGGTCAGGGGGGGCGGGAAGAGGAACGACGAAGGTAAAAACTTCTGAAGGGTCATGAGGGCATGAATGAAAGAGTGTGTTGAAGGAGATGTAATGATGAAAAGGTGCATACGGTAAACGCTCTGTTATAGGACTTATGGTTTAGTCAAAGGTCCGCAGAAGTTTGCTGGCGGAAAACGATCTTTCTGGGGAAAAGTAATTGCATGAGGAAAAGAAGAATATCCGAAATAAATTAGGAGCTAAAGGTATGGGGTCAACGAAGGTGGGGGAAGACTATGGGAGATGACGCAAAGGTTGGCTTGTTGTAGTGAGTGGGGGTGGTTATCGAGGGCGGTTCGGATAGAAAAAGCGTCCAGGAGAGGAAAGGTGGAACACAACATAAAAAGAGGGGGGAAAAGAGAATTACTCGTTGACACGTAACGTCGAATTCGGCGTGCCGAATACGCACCGGAAGGAAAAAAAGGAATCTCTTGTAACATAAAAAAAGAGGGAGGGGACAGATACTGTCGGAAAAATAAGTCATCTGTTGTCAGCTGTCACTATGGTTTCTTTTAGACTGAATGTGGAATCTACGCAGCGTTCTGCCGGGATTCTCTTGGACATTGAATACCTTTGGGCTATCAGAAGCGTAGACGGAAAGCAGAAAGGGCCTTGAAAAAATCGTTGTCTTCAATTCGTTGTTGAAGGAGCAGGGGGAAGAAAGTTCTTGGGGGGTGAAGGAAAGAAGTCTGCACATGCAATGCCGATAGCTGGCTTTGCATGTACGTTTGGTACAGCCGTAAAGCCGTCCTCTTTCAAATCACACATCATGATTCTGAGTCAGAGGAGTGAAAGCTAGAAAGAAGTGGGAGGGAATATCCTCTTCCACCGGGTGCCTTTTGTTTGCTTGCGCCTATGAAAGGGAAAAAGATTTCGGTGGCTCGCCCGTTCAAAGGGGGGGGTAGTTTTCTCGCAGCGTAAAATTTTATAGCGAGCATGATTCGTGGAAGGGGTTCTTTGGGAAAATGTCAAGAAGGGAATGTGCCCGATCAGGTACAGAAAAGGGTGGAGGGACATCTGGAAAGGACCATGTAACAACAAAAGAGAAGTAGCTCTCCAGAAAGACAAGAGATGCGTTCCGCCAAGGGGGGGGAAAGAGAAGAGTTGAACTAAACCAACTCGCATTCAGTTGAGGAAGAAAGACTAGGGGGCGGGGAATAAGCCAAGTTCATGGAAGTTGTACTTAGAGGTAGGGGACTTTCCCGAGACATTTCGGACAGTGGGGGGACTTTTATATAGAGAAGGTGAAGAGGGGCAGCTTTGAGAGGGGGATCTTGACGCAAAAAATATGAGTATCACTGGCCATGGGGGGAAGAATGGGGAGCGATTTGGTCTCCAGCTGAGACTCCATTCAAAGGTCTCGATGTCCAAAAAGGATCCCTGAGAGTTATCTTCCTCCAATATCCCTGCTGGTATTCCAATCCCTGGATCCCAGTATTTGACCTGAAAGTGAGACCGGGAAAGAAGGGGGGGTTGCGGAGAGAAGCGACTTCAAAAAATAGGCCATAGTTGAGGAACAAGGGCTTTAGAGGAAGTGGGAGCACCATTGAGTTAATCCATTACGTTGAGAGTGACTACTCAACGAGCAAACAGGGTGACGAACGGCATTCAATCCATTGGAAAGGCGAGATGAGGAGACGAATGAACACTCCATGAAATTTGGGGGCCTTGGCTTTAATTGGGGAGAGGCAATCTCCGAGGTAAAAAATTGAGAAGAGGTACTATTAAAGATGAAGCGACAAAAGAGAGAGCTTGATTGGTATTCGCCATCGTCGGTTGAGGTAAGGATAAGGGAGGGTTTTGAGGAATCTCCAATTAAGAGGACCTATTACTGGTAAAAAAAACACAAGAGGACTGAGTGCATGCGGCCGTCCTGGAGGGGGAAACGGTAGTATTGCTGCCGATATAGGTTCTTTCGAAAATAAAAGGGACTCTCAACAACAAAACGTAGGGGGAGGTTGTAGG
>Ga0179591_1270383_pt1 | contig 11833 bp, 16 predicted proteins | sample CZOMad2_1_08_16f_FD_182891 | JGI IMG/M metagenome (GOLD analysis project Ga0179591, IMG submission 182891) | Vadose zone soil fungal communities from Angelo Coast Range Reserve, California, USA - CZOMad2_1_08_16fungal (PacBio error correction) | ecosystem: Environmental > Terrestrial > Soil >...
TAAAAATTCCGCGGCAGTGTTTTACGGGGGGTGGGGGGTGGAAAAGAGGAAGGGGAGAGGGCGGGGGGTGCTTGGAAGAGAAGGGGAAGAGCGTTGCGAAGGGAGGCTCATTTTCCTTTTTGAGAAGGTTTGGGCCATGGTGCACAGCGGCTTGGGGGGGTTACAGACTTGCTATGGGGGGGTATTTTTTCAAAGAACAGAGAGGGGTTGAGGGGAAGAGAGGGGCAGTGGGCTTCGAAGTAATTGGGTTCAAGAGGCGGAAGAATAAGAAATACCGACAGGGGAGGGTGCGATATTTACTTGTGGTTCTAGTCGCTGGGTGCTTTGACAGGATGGATAAGGACTAATTTGTGTATTGGGGGCCGGGGGGATTTCACTTTGTGGGGCTAGAGGGAAAGGGTGCGGAAAGGGAAGGGTTCAAGTTCCTTCTTTATGGTTATCCAGGGTGCAGGTGTTGTTTGTTTTGACTGGGATAGAAAAGGAAAAAAAGAAGGGGGGGGCTTGAAAGGTGCTTTGCGGAGATTCGTATGGGGGTGGGTTAAGGATGGTGGCGGGTTTCCTTTTTATCTTTGTGGGAAAATCAGGGTAAATGCAAGGAGAGGAGGGAAAGGGTTGGGGGGAGGGAAAAGGGAGAAATAGGCGGGTCGGCTCACTCGTTTGCGAGGGGAACGGAATAAAATGCACAAGGAATCATAGATTTTAACACGGTGTTCGGGGGAAAGGGGGAAAGTGGGGAAGGGATTCGGAAGGGGGAAACTTAAATATGTACGATAGAATGTTGGATCGGGAGGACCCCAAAACGGGGGCGAAGATGCGGGGCGGATTCGGGTCTAAAAGTCAGGAAAAGTTGAAAAAAAAGGAGAGGTCTGTCTCTTAAAGCAAGGTCATGAAAGATAAAGATTACGGCGAGGGAGGGTCCAAAAAGATATCCTAAGGGCGAAGGGAGGTTGGGTGACCGGAAAAGAAGGGGAAGTCAACTTTCAATTTCGGAACCAAGTTAAGACGGCGTAAAAGGGAGGAGAGCCATTCGAAGACGCCTGTTTCCTTATTTCTAGTCGGAATTGGCTGAAGGTAGGGAAAGAGGGGGGTGAAAAAGGGGGAGGGGGAAGCAAACACTTTCATTCGTCGAGGACAAGACCAAGGGGGAAGGATCGGGCCACTGCGGTCTGTGTATAATAGCTGGGAGGCAAGTGCCGGAGGGGGGAGTAAGGAATCCTTCCCTGGCTGGGGAGCAAAATTGGCAGAGGGAGGGAGTGAAAATACAGGTTCTTTTTTAAGTTCAATGGAAAGAGCACAGAGGAGAGGAAAAGAAGGATATTCTCGACCAAGATTAGGTTCAATAAAAAGTCTTAGGTTTCCGCAAGCTTGAGTTTGCTTATGCTTGAGAGAACAAGCTTGGAGTTTTCGCTCGAAAGTTGAAATCAAGTCGGGAGGGAAGAAGAAATTGCACTTCACCCTACCGAGCTGAAATCTCAGGGCTTAAGGTACAGGGGTAAACGATGCGAATATACAGGCGGAACAAGGGGTCCCTGGGATAAAAGGAATGAGAGTCGAGGAATTTAGATGCGGCGGCGGCTCATTGGTAGAATTGCGTCAGAGTACATTGGTCAACACTTTAGTGAAAAAAATCTCGGAGTGAGGAAGGGGGGGGTGGGATGTGGGGCTTTTCCTAATTTACTAAAGGGGGGAAAGCGAAATGGGGTGGGAGGTGGGATGTGGGGGGTTTTTTTGGTTAGACTCGATTCTGCAAGCATGGGGGAAAAGCGCGGGGGAGGGGGAGGTTTAAATAAACCTACGGGAAGGCCGACTTGGGGTCCTGTCAGGCCGCTTTTCCACACTTAGGAGGAGAAGAGAGTAAAGGAAAGGGAGGAACATCATATCTAAAGACAGGAGTCACGTAACCTACAGGGGGGGGGGGGCTTCGCATTCTTCATGGAGCTTGGAATGGGGGGGGGGTTGGGGGGGGCAAATCGCCGCTGTAGAAGAAAAACAAAATCAAACAAGTTAGGAGTTCAACAAAATCCTAGGCATCTTTCCAGGGGGGACCCAATGCACGCAAAGTAAGGAAAGGGAGATACTAGCACTCCTTGGTACCTCTCTACCAAGTCAAAGGCCGAACCCCCAATACATCATAAGCTCAATACTTCGAAGAGGGGTCCAAGAAGGGAGGGAAGGGGGGGGGCGAAAGGTCATCTATATGTGAATGTCCTGGACAGTACGACAACGGAGATGGTATCGTATTGATGATTAAGAAAAAGGGAGGCGGAGGAAAGGGGGGGGACACCACGTCGTCTAAAGAAAAAGTTGCTCCCTCATCACGAAAGAAGGACACTCCAAGCGGAAAAAACCCTTTTCCACCCTTAAAGTCGGGTCGAGAAAGAGGGAAGAGGAATAGGCAGAGGGAGAAAAAAAAAAAACTGACTAATGAACAAGAAAGCTAGGGGAGATAAAAAGGAACTTGGCAGCAGGGAACATTGCTAATGTCTCCACTCACAAAAAAGCCTCGGAAAGCGAACATGGTCGACGCTTGTATTGCGGGACTTTGTGATTTGCGTGAAAAAAAATTCCGCCGCGAAGGAGGAAGCACAACTGCTACGAAACCGTAAGGGAAGGAAGTTACGGGAAAAGAGGGGACGGCCATATTTACTTAAAGACTGAGCCGTTTGAATAAAGGGTATGCACACGGGGTTGACAGAAATTGGAATTCAGGGTCCTTCCTTTAAGGGAAAAAAGGAAAGGAAGAAAAGGGGCGGGAGCTTTTACTCTCCGAGCATCATTTAAAATTGACTGACGAAGAGAGTTCTCGAGAACGAAGTTTTCCCTGACGGTCTTGGGTACATTCAAAGAAGTCGAGAAAAGAAGAAGGAGGACGGGAGTCCAAACTTTCGATTCATCAGGTGAAGGCGACGGATACATGCAAAAAGAAAGGCATCCGCAATTGAATGGGTCACTTTAAAAAGGGGTACGAGGAAAAGGTGAGGAAAAACACTCTGTAGGAAGGCACCCCAACTTCCGTAAGACATGTAAGGAGGGAAAAAAAAAATACCGAAAAACGGGAAAAAAAAAACCCGGTAAAACCCCATCGACGATTTCAGCCAATATTAATGTCAAGCCCAGCTCCAAAAACCGAGGGGATCGAAAACAAAACGAAGAACGGGGGAAGAGGAAACCCGCTCCTGCTCCGGGAAAACAAGGAAGATCAAGTGACAATTTCAATGACATCCCCAAGAAAAATAGTCAGGGGAATTAAAATGCACAGATCATGCACTCTGAAAAAACACTTGAAAATCATATATCAAGCCCCTGAGAGCTGGTGTCTAGAGGGAAATGAAGGTCGAGGACGATGGGAAACTCCTCAATCCACAGTCGAACACAGACGATTTCATAAGAGACCTTTAATAAACTCCCAGAGGAAAAGAAGAGGACAGGGCAAAACAAATTTCTACCACATCTAAAACATTCTACACGAATTCTCAAAATAGTAAAGGTTGTCCATCACCTTAAGAATGATCATAAAGATCAACCCAAAGAACAAGGAATGTGGAAGAAGGCGATTAACAATGTGTAAAATAGAGATTCAAACACTTCTTGTGTTGGAGGGTCAGGCTTGTTGCATTGTTTAGCTGCTGGTCAGGGTAGTTTTTAGGACAAGGGGGGCGTGGGGGGGGGGAGAAGAAGGGGCTTAGTTATGTCTTTGGTTGGCCAATGGTGCAGTCGTCTGGAATAAGTTAGAGGGGGTTTCTTCACTTGGGGTCTCTAGAAAAGAATCTGTGGTGAAGTTCTGGATAGTTTCCGTATGCGATTCGATCTAAGTTTCAAGGTGGGATTCCAGAAGAAAGGGGGAGATGGGGAGGAGAGGGGGATGGGGCAGGGGGTGCATAGTGCTGGACGTACATTTTGCAAGAAGATGACGAAGTTTTTGGGTCCGATTGGGAGGGTGAGGGGACACGGGGGGGGGGAAAAAGACTACGGTTTCGGCTTCCGGAGCGTATTCCTACGTGCCGTATAGTAGTCAATGGGGATATCCATGGTTTTGGTATGGTGAGGGGGGTGGGGGGGGGGGGGGGAGGGGCGCTGAAAGTGTGATAGGTCGCTGGGCAAGAGAAGGGGGGGGTGAAAAAGGGGGGGGAGTGTGCCTGGGGGGAAATTGGTTGACATAGATTATTCCGGAGGAGCTTAGAAAAAGTTGGGGGTGCCGAGAAAAGCGGGAACAACTGGGTGGAGGGGGAAAAGGATACTGAAGAAAAGGGAGGTACAGGAGTCAGGGGAGTACCGTTAAAGGGGACATTTTCCAGGTAAATTCACCGGGTGACCGATCTTCCCGGACGAGAAGGTTCACTCTCTGATATTCTGGTCGGGAAATCTTGGAGAAGGGGAACAAAAAAAGAGCGGGAATCGGTCAAAACTAGACGTATCCGCAAAAGTTTCTATGGAGTCTTTCCTGCGCGGACAAGACGTCCTTAATTAATCTAAGGAGTTATCAAAGGAAAAGAAGAGAAGAAGAGGCGGTTCACCCCAACTTGATGGAACGCAGTGGCCTGTAAGTTCTTAAAAAACTGTCACGGCACTGAAAGAAGGGGACGGGGATGGGGGAATAGGACGATCTGACAGGAGGTGCGCTTTAATATTTTGGGTAAAAGTTGGATGCCGAAGTCGAGCTCGGAAGGGCATGTTTTTCGCAAAGCAGGTCTCGTAAAAAAAGGCGACCAAGGGTAGGGAGACGATGCTTTAATTTCAAGGGGGATAGATAAAGGGACGAGGGGGACATGTTAACTCTGGAGTGGGAGCAAACGTTGGGAATAAACGTGGGGTGGGGGAAGGGGCTTGAGATCGAAAAAGTACACCGGATTGTGCGAGCCACTCTAACGTGTTAAATTACCATGCGGGCGGTTTCGCGTAGTTCTTGACGGAACACAACTGAGGGGGGGGAGGTTTGAGAGGAGGGGGGGGGAAGGATAGTTGGGATACTCCGACCATCTTGAAAGCCAAGATCGAATAAAAAGGAAGGGCGGACGGTAACAGGAAACTAATGTCGACAATTTCCAAAAATACATAATACTGAAGGAGTATAGGACAGTAGTTGGGGGGGGAGAGGGGTTGTAGAAGGCGGTAAAATCACTTGTACACCCGGTGATCGCAAAAAAGGAAGCTTGCGTTGAGGGAGGGGGGATAGGTTAATAGAGGGGGGGGGTTTTGGTAGAGAAATGTTCGGGATATTTGGTGAGTCGGAAGTCTATTTCTGAGGAAAACAAAAGGAAAAACAGCAGGACTAAATGCGTGTAAAGATACGCCAAAAGGGGGAAGTGTTGCAGGCAGACAGGCCGCGGGAAAAAGAAAACCTGAGTAGAATCATGATGAGGAACAGGGATGGAAACAGGAAAGAAATGAGGGGGCGGTATCCTTATAGCTTACGAATGGAGACATTCTCGGTCGTCCTCTAATCGACATGATCTTCCGCGAAAGGAAAAAAAAAAAAAAAGAGGGTGAGAAAGACCACGATCCTCCCTGCAAGACTGCAAAAAACCGCCAGCAAAGAATTCCGCAAGCAGGGAAACGGAACAGGGGGGAAAGAAGGAGGAATCACGCAAGCATTCCTCAAATACTCATTAAAAGACCTGCAAATAATACACAGGAAGACACACAAAAGGACCGCTGGCGTCTGTTCTAGACGAAGATACTGGTGGGGGGGAAAGGTATCCAAGGACTCCAAGGGAGTTGGAGTTACAGCTATGTGCGGGGAGGAGAATGGGGTCTTCGATTGGAGGACCCAGAAAAATGGAAAAGGGGTTAAACTACCGCTACATAAGCCAAGCACCCAAGACAGACTGGGACAGTGAACCGTAGAGCCGTGCTAGTCCAGTCAGACTCCGTTGGGAGGTCTCTGAAGTTTGGAAAAAGAAGAAAAAGGGACACGTGGGTCAAAAAAGAAAAACGACCCATTAACTTTGGCTCCGAGGATACGAAGAGCCAGCAAACGAAATCATATCCTCCGAAAATTTCTGGCTGGGAAGAGAAGGGGGGAAACAAGGAAAGAAGAGAAAAGGGGAAAAAGAAAAAGTAACCAAAAAAAAAAAATCTCTCGGCACAAAAGACGAGCTCAGCCCTCGCAGAAAAACGTCAAAAAGAGTTCCGAACCTACTCTGTTTGAAAAAGAAATGTTGGGGTAAAGGGGGGGGGGGGTAAGCCAGAGAGCGGGGGGGACCGGTCACGAGAAAGACTCTCATTCTCTTGGCCGCCGAGACGGAGAGAACTTCAAGCCAAAATTTCGGCGAAAGGACCGATGAAGAGTTGCCCGGTGGCCCGGAGGTATGGGGAAAAAGAACCGAAGGCAGAACGCCGCATATTACCAGCTATTAACACACGTCTCAAGCTGAAAGAGGGTCCAACGTAATCGAATCAGGAAAGGACTTCATTCCGCAAATTGAACCCTGGAAAAGAGTCTCTTCTGAAAGGCCAACATAGAAGAAACCAGGGCCAATGGGGTAGTCATTCCAACTGGATCAAACAGATTCTCAACACTCTATTTGACCTTACCCCCATCCGACGCAAACCAGAAAAAGAAGAAAAAGGAGGGAAGATCGGAAACAGAAAAATAAAAATCAATTTTCATCAGCTAAAAAAACACAACAACCCGAAAGGATGAACCCAGCAGAGAATACTGGCCGAAGGGGCAACCCGTCAAGGTGAAGAGAGAAAGAATTCTCCAACTTTAGAGAAAACACCCGCAAAAAGAAACAATGGACATCTCTGACCGTGCAATAAATATTAAAGACAAAAGGTAAAGAAAGAAGAAGGGGCAAAAAAAAGAAGGTATATAGTGAAATCCCATCTCTGATTTGAAAAATGAAAAAAGAGCAATTTCATAAGGAAGCGAGCAGCAGAAACAAGAAAGAGTTATGAGCCAAAAAGGAGCCACCACCATCGAAGGGAAAAAAAAAAAATAGAGAAACAGGGACCCACCAACCGTCGAAACAACGACAATCCCAGAAAATATTCAAGACAAGCTCTGAGAACACCTTCAATATTAAGGACCGGACCATTATCAAAAAAAGAAACAGCGCCAAGGGGGTGGAATAGAGAAACCCACAAATTATTGTATTATTCAAGGAACATTATTCTGGTTGAGGGGGGTGATGGTGGCAATTGTGGGATCTTGACTGGTCACGGATTGGGGAGGAAAGGGAAGGGGGGGAAGGAAGGCGGAAAAGGGGGGAGGATATGTTGTCTAACTTTTTTTGTTGGGTGTCAGGCAGCGGCTTGGGGGGGACCGGCTAGGGTGTTGATTTCAGAAGGTGGATTCAGGGGAGAGGAAAAAGGAAGGGGGAGAAAGAACTGAATTGTTCAGTAAGAGGGGTAATCCTATACAGGAAGGCCGGGGCGGGGCGGTTCATTTGGTCGTGGTGGAGGGGGGAGGGACCTTTGACGGGGGGAGGGGGAGGAAGGGGGGGTTGGGCCGTGGGGGGAGGGGACTAGTCATACGTGCGCTACTCAGGTGACGGCGACGGAAGCAGGGGGGCACGGAGGCGTATGCTGCGGTAGCCCTGTGGGCCGGGGTGTTGTAGGATCGGAAAAGGAAAGGGGGGGGGGCTGGGGGAAAAGAAGTCGAATATTCGAAATGTTTTGATTTTGGAGTGGTGCGTTAAATGGGTGAAAAAAATTAAGAGGCCGTGGGATGCCGTGGATAGAGTAAAATTGTGTTCCGGCGACAAGGAAGGGGGGAACGCCAAGTTGGGAGGGATTAACCTATCATTACGGGTAAAATGGGCATTCAGAAGTGCCTGGGAAGTATTCGAGGCACAGGTTAAAATCCAGTACGACCTTTGCATCTAGACTAAAGGAGAAGGAAGAAGGTGGAAAAAAGAAGAGGCAAATATAGGCAGGAGGGTCTAATCGGGTAAGAGTACCGCAAAAGGGGCGATGAAGATAGAAGGACTGCGAGGCAGTCCAAGCTCTATGCTACTTGTTGGACTAAATTACGAAAAGGAATCTATTCAGGGAACGTGGTCAAACGGTGACTGTGAACCCTCAGGGGAAAGAAGGAGGGGGGACTACTCTTTCAAGTGGGGAGGGGTTGGGGTCAGGGGGAATCTTTCTTTATTCTTTCAGAGGACAGTTCCGCCGATGGGGGGGTAAAATTTCTTACTATTCGGGAGGGGGAAGGTTCTGAGGGAAAATAAAAAGGGTAGCATAACGCAAAGGGCTTCTAGATTAATGATTTTTAAGTTGGATTTGAGAGCGACAATTGCAGTCAAGAGGTAGGAGGGGAATCTAAGGGGGAAGAGGGTCCCTAGAAAAAAGAAAGGAGGGGGGCAGAGGTCGGTCTCAAGATCTCTATTAGGGAGCCTCTCAACGCTACTACTTTTCACGGACAGTGATGAGGGCGCGTGTAAGGTCTTAGTCTGGGTGAGGAACAGAAGGGGTTACGTTTAGACATCTTAAATAATCAAAACTTGAGAAACGGCCGACAATTGGATTCCAACAGCACACCAATGAAAGTAAAAAATACGGGGAATTAAATCGTCTAGAGAGGGAAGGGGTAGCAAAAAAGAGGGAGAACATTGCTGGGATTCCGTATGGACATAATTTTTATAGAGGAATGGGATTCGGCGGACTTGTCATTAAAGTTCATAGTAATTTGGTTAAAAAGAGGAGGGAGTTGAGCAGAGTAAGTGGCGTAGGTGTGCTTTGTGGTAGTTTGCCGAAGGATGCAGAAGGGGTTTTGGTTTAAGGTACGTATAGGGGGGGGGGGAAGGCAAGGAGAAGGAGGGGAAAAAACGTAATACCAAATCCTATGGTAGTTGACAGTACCTCCTACGCGGGGACATTCTGGAAATAGGGACGGGATACTGAATATAATAACAACAAAACTTCATGGATAAATCTTATATCCATAAGCTCCTGGATTCCGTCAATCACTTAGGATTCTGAGAAAATGAAGAAAATGAGTCTCTATGGGAGTGGAAAGGGAGAGTTTGGGAAAAGGGGAAAAGAGACGAGGATAAAAAAAAAATCTACCCTGTTTTCAAAAAACTCTAGGAACTAGGGCACGCCTAAAACAGCAGCAACACATTACTCTCCTGATATCAGAGAAGGGGGGAACAAGGAGGGGAAAAGGGGAATAACGGAACGCAATTGATCCTCACTGGAATCATAGAAAGAATCTGGAAGATACTGCACAATAATCCGGAGCCAACTCGGGTCTCAAGGGCAGCTATTGCGAATAAACTTTGACAGGGAAAAGAAACGGGGGGAAAGGGTGAGGGAAAGATCTTTGGGGGAGCGAATTTGTCTGAGAACAACCGAATGTGATGTAAACCTCGCGCGAAAACGAAAAAAATCTGGTTTGGCAGAAAACTACACGCTGAAAACAGGGAAAAGAGGAAAGGGGTGGGGGGAGTGTCCCTCTACTCAGGGCGGAATCGGTCTTAAAAAGCCAGAAATGAATTTTCAGCAAGACTAGCTGTCCACGTTGGGGGTGCTACGGTGGGTATCGTCAAAAAATAGAAGAAACCGAACAAAAAATCGCAACGCACGACCTGTCTACTGGGGTTCTAGATATCCTGTGTTTGGCGAAGCCACCTAGGCAAATAGAAGGGTAATGGGGTTCCAAAATAGGAGAAAACTCAGAAGTGAAGCCTTAAATTCACTCCTAAAATCAGAAAGGACCAAGAGTGGGACGACCTCGGTAGGCATGCTTGGGAATGCCAGGGGGGTTGAAGGGGGGGGAAAACGAAAGGGAAGAGATGCATGGTCTGGAAGAACGACGTCTATGCTAATCCTTCATTATATATGGGACTGCTGCCCATTAAATATCTCACTACAAAAAAGACGGAGAAGAAATGAAGCGCAAAGAGGAAGGGGCCTTACTGGAATGGATGATGGGGCAATTCCAGTCAGGCAAGAGGTTCCGCAATATACCTCGATAGGTCCACTTCTGACTCTTCCCTTACTACATTTGATAAGAGAAGAAATGGAAAAAAGGAATCAAAGTGAAGAGAAAAAAGGGGAGATCCTTATTTGGACTTCCAAAAAAAACCGGTGCGCCGTAAAACAACAGCTAGGGCCTCAGGAAAAAAACACCTGCAATCCCACGGATCCACGAGATTTCCTTAAATTTCACCCAATAAAGGGGGGGGAAGAACGAAATAAAGACTCACCCATCTAATAGGGAAAGTCCAGGGGAAAGAAAAAATATGAAAAGAAGGGAAAGAGGCCAAGACAAAAACAATGATAACCCACATCGATAGCAGCCGAGGAAGACCGAGACCAGTCCGCGCAACCGTTCAAATCTACCAAAACTAAAGAAAATAAAAATCACCCTGCATAAAAAGAAAAAAAGAGGAAAAAGATTCAAAAGAAAAGGGTCAAAAGGCAAGCTCAGGACAAACACACTGAAAGAAATCTCCGGAGGAAGTAGGAGAAATCCAGCCCGCGATCGGGAAAAAAAAATTCAGGGTCAGGCGCCAGATACTATACCCCGAACAGGAGGGAAGCATGGATAACAAAGCTAAACCATAGCCAGAGGAACCCAATCAGATGGAACTATTCCAAGGTTCAAAACATTCTAGGGGGGGGTGAGAAAAGAAGGAAAGGGGGAAGAAAGGCACGGAATAGACGATTCAAACAATTAACCAAAAATCCCTGAAACCTCACCATCGTAAAGTTGAATGTTTTCATCTATCAAACAACAACAACTAATAAAGATAGGAATTAAAAAAAACGAGATTGGGGGGGGGGGAGGTAGATTGGGAAGGGGGTTCGCTTTAGGCGCTTTTGTTTGACGATGTCATAAAATTGGATATTCGTTAAGTGGGCTTCTTATTTAGACGGGCAAGGGGGCAGGAGGGGGGGGGAGTGTGTGTTTACGGGAAAACTTTATAGAGTAAAAGTGGGGGAAAGCTCAGAGGGAATGAGGAGGGACGCAGCAGAAAGGTTTTTCAAAAGTGGAGTCCGGATACTTACCCCGTTGGGGCGCGGGATTTCATTGTGTTGCTGGCGAAGAGATTTTGGGGGGAACGGTGACATTTAACTATCGATGGTGGGTATAAGTGTAGGGGAAGAAGGGGCATTGTCACGTGTTTGCGACTACTAAAAAAAGTTTGCGGGAGGAAGGAGACGGGTATGCAGCAGTTTCCTTTATCTGTAAAAAGATAGACAAAGGGGGGGGGGAAGGGGTGTTTTTGGGCGCGGAGACTTACCTTAAGATTTTGGGGAACGGTCAGGGTAACGAAAAATTTTGGGGGGGGGGGGGGGAGGGGGACAGGGTGTAACTTTGTTTGTAATCAGAAAGATTTTTCAGAAGGCTCTAGAGGGTGGGGGAAAAAAGGACGGAAGGAAGGGGCTTTGTGCACCGTTTCTGTAGCAAATGCCGAGAGAGAGTGTAAAGGACTCTCTTATTCAAGTAGAGGGAAGTTGAAAGGAGGAAAAGAGAATATAAGGTGCCTTTTGGATCTAATAGGATTCGCGCAGGTCGGGAATCGTGGTACCCTCAGACGTAAAGTTACAGGGAATAGAGTCGTTAGAGATCCATCGGCGTATCCATGCGTATGAAGGAGGAGGAGACCAAGGAACCTATAGGAGCATGTAATGAGTCACTACCTTGAAAGAAGTCGAGAAGCAGCTTTTGGTCAAATGGAGGTCATGACCAGAGAAACGGGATGCGCCATTCGGAGGGGAAAAGAGGGAATCTTATTTAAGGCGTGGAGGAGGAAGGAGGCCGAGGCGGTTTAGAAGTTTTGTGACAATTTGCTGCGACACGTTCAGTCCTTTGGGGAAAGGGGGGAAGTGGAGGAGGAGAAAAGAGCCAAAAAGGGCGTGAGAGCACGTATGTCGG
>Ga0179591_1288019_pt1 | contig 11833 bp, 8 predicted proteins | sample CZOMad2_1_08_16f_FD_182891 | JGI IMG/M metagenome (GOLD analysis project Ga0179591, IMG submission 182891) | Vadose zone soil fungal communities from Angelo Coast Range Reserve, California, USA - CZOMad2_1_08_16fungal (PacBio error correction) | ecosystem: Environmental > Terrestrial > Soil >...
TCCTTCGTATTTGAAAAGAAAAAAAAAATAAGAACGACGAATCTTGCCGAAAAAGTAACAAGTGGGAGTTATATCAAAGGTGCAGTTATGGGAGGACGTACAGATAGAACGACTAAACAGTTGAGGAGGGGGGGGACCTATCCACAACGGGGGGGGGGAGACCGCGAGAGAAAGAGAATTCTCTGACACAATTGGAAGGGTTCGCTTTGGTTGATAAGGTGGGGGGAAGATATCTGCACAAGCGGAGGTGAAGGGAATCTTAAAATCAGCACTAGCGAGGAAAGCAAATGCCTTTCAATAGACAACCCGTTAGAAGCCCTCTAGGAAGGGCGTGTCGCTCGAGGCGTGACAGGTTTAGTCAAACAATAAAAAAGAGGGAGTAGTGCGTGAACAGGCACACAAAGAAAATCTGGGGGGGGAAATGCACAGGTTGACACATACGCAAATCTGGAAGCGGGGAGGTGACGGCAAAGGGAGCGTCTCCGGCGTACAAGTGTGAGGTCAATGGGAGAAGAGGGGGGCATGCGGATACCACGGGAAAAAGGGGGAAAGGCGTGCTGGGACGTGAAGAGGGGGGGTCGCGGTGTATGGGACTTCTATAAATGGAAGCAGCTGAGGTAAGGGGAGAAGGAGGGGTAAGAGCTATCAAAGGATGGGGAAGGAAGGGAAAATGCCACAAACAGAAGCTTTCAATCAGGATTTCGATAGGTCTCTCTAGGGGACTTTCACGCTAGGGGTTCAAATGATTGGGAGTCGGGTTGGCCCCTTCAGTAAGGGACAAATGCAGCTAAACGATTCGAGGAGGGAGTCATGTGGGGCTTCAGTGTTGGGCGTCTTTTTTTTACGAAACTTATGAACTGCCCGTAGAATCAGGGGGGCAGACCAGAAAAGAGGGGAGGAAGGAGCTTGTCGCGCTGTGAGAGAAGGGGTGTGTAAATGGTCGAAAGGACCATGAAGAGGGTAGAGTGGGCTCGATAATATCAAGGCGATCCTGGGATGACAGCAGACATTACCGCAAAGTGAAAGAATGGGGTCTCCTCAGTTCGCCAAAAAAATTGTTAAAAACGAAATGTTGGAAGCATATCAAGCATCATCTTCACCCGGGGTCAACTTCCCTATACGACCAGGAATTCCCAAAAAAACCCGCTGGGGTTGGTTGGAGGAAGGGTTCATCTGGATCTTGGTATAAAGAAGGCAGGCAAACTAGAAAAGGGCCCTAAGAGCAAAAAAAGATGGGGGGGCGTTTTTTTTTTGAAGCCACGCGTGATCGAACGGTGGGTGCTCTGGGGGGTGGCCAAGCCGCAGCCACAAGAGTCGTGCGCCATCCGACAGGGACAGGAAAAAGAGGGGGAAAAAACATCGACTGCTAAGTAGTTAGTGCGCGTTGCTCCCTACAATTTGGAGGAAGACATCGCCCGGGGTAAAGAGATCGAAGCTCACTTAAATCTGGGAAGGAAAAGGCAGGGGGATGATACTGGCGCGATCTCTCTCACAAAAACGAAATAGGGGGGGGGGAAAAAAGGAGGTCGGGGGCAGCAGAAGTTTCCCTTTACCAGGAGAAGCAAGGAAAAGCAGATCAACTTTCAGATACGGGCAAACCCAGGGGTCGAATGTGTCGGGGAAATCACGAGCACCGAACTCAGAGCAATGTGATGGGGGGGGGGTCAAAATTAGGTCCGGGATGCTGATGGTCTCCAGAAGATAAAGAAGGTTCTTCCGTACCAAGAGAGAAAGCGGGATTGGCTCAACACCAGCAAAAAAAAGAAGTGGGGCGACTTTAACGGTGAAGAGTTAAGGAGGAAAGATTACCATTCAAAGGAACTTCAAAAAAAACGGGGAAGAGGGATTGGGGTAGGGAATTCCCGTTTCATAAGAAACCTGGGCGGAAACTAGGGCTGATTCAGAGGTCAACAAAGGGGAGGGTCGGGAACAAAAGATTGGGGTAATCAAGGGATTTCTCAAAGGTACTAAAGGGGGATTCATTCCTCTAGTGGCTGCCGGGGGGGCCTGAAACGGTCGCCGGATAGAAAAGCATCACTCTTCTCGAATGTTTCAAGTAAAGTCAACCTACTGAGACCGGACTCGAAGTGGGCTCATGGGACTGAAGGGCTTGGATTGCCGACGACTTGATGGATACAACGGTACAGCATTAATACTTCCAAATTCTGGGGACTACCCAAAAGATGGTTTGAAAAGTCTTGAGGAAAAAAAACAAATGGTAGGAATATGCAAATACCAGACGAAAGAGCCCGTTGCAGGAAAAGAGAAGGATGGTGGGAACTAAGATCTAACTAAGAAGGGTGGCGTTCTACTCTATTTCTTTGGAGGGACCGTCAAGGACGAATTTTGATAGATCTAAACCAATCCCGGGCTAGCGAAAGGGGTGCTGACCAACTCCCGTTTTCTGTGGGACGGGAATTTGCTAGGGAATAAAAAAGAACTGCGCGGATACCGATCAACTCTTGAAACATAAAACATCCAAGGTTCGGGTTCAAAGAGGACCAAAGTCTCGCCCATAGGGGTGAACTTGACTCATTCTTTACGATTGGGTAGCCGTTGAAGGTGGGTGGTTCCCAAGAGGAACCCAAAAAGGGGAGTCGAACGGGGGGGTCAAGGGGCATTTGGCTTGCTGGAGCCAGGTTGGCTAGGGGGGAGTGAAAAATACTTTTTTCACAACTCAGGAGCTGCGGATAGAAAAACGGATCACGCCCGCGAAAAAGGACATGTAAAAACGACAGTCTGTTGATCTGCTGCATTTGCTGGGGGTTAACCGGAATAAGAGAAGTTGTAAGGGGGCGGCGCCGGTGAGATTAACGTAAAGGGAAGCTGAAATCTAAAGGGGGCTCTGCAAACGGTCGGAGCAGGGCTACCCGGTTGAATAATGGGAAACGCGCGTGAAAGTGGGTTCTCCCGGAGGCTGGGGGATACTAGAAGTCCACGGAGGGGAGATTGCACTGGATGGAGATAAAGGGGTACAAAGTGAGAGTGTGAAGGGGCACTATTAGTGACATCGCTCGGGAGGTAGGATCCTAGTAGACAACGGCGCCCATAAGGGTAGGGGCGGGAAAGATCAAGAAAAGCCGTAAGAAATTGGACACACTACGAAAGGGCAATTGATCGAAGAAACTGGGAGGACCCTCCAATGTTGCGTGCAGAGCGATATCCTTGACAAAAATGACGGATAACTGCTAGGAAGCGACATAAATTTCGAGCTTCTTAGAGAGTGAGGGGGGAAAAAAATTTACGGGGAAAAGGGTAAATGGGACGGGATTACTGCCACGAAACGAAACAGAAGAAATAGGGGGAAAGGCAAAAAGAGCGGTATACCATGGATGGCCGATTGGACACGGATTCGGTGGGCTGAGTGGGAGGTAATAGGGTCAAAAGAGCATATAAAGGAAGGAATGTGGGCAAGACGCTCAGTCTCTCAACGGCAAATCTCTGAGCTGCACGGACAGTGAATTATTTCGGGGCCGGGCGGTCGAACACGGTCCCCATCGCATACTTAGGGGGCATTTACTGAAGATGACATTAAAGGAGTAGCATCAATAAACGCAAAAAGAAACCTTGTTGCGCGTCGTTTGGCAGCCCCATATCCAGAAGTGGAGTCCTGGTGTCATACAATATCATTATTTCAGGCAGGAAAGTGGAAAACACCACATATTAAGAAGTAGAATTGGGGGAGCGGCCGGGGGAAATGGCTGGTTTTGTAGCCGAGAAGCTATCGATGAGATGAAAAGTGGGCTCTTTAATCAGGAACTGTCAGTAACAGATTAGGGGTAACCAGCGGGAGTTACGCGTTGGGGGAGAGTAGCAGTAGGGGAAACCGAGGAGCTCTTTAAATGGGGTTTCCTCATGTGTGCAAGAAGGGAGCATAGTCTGTCAGAAGAGGGGAGAGCATTGTAGGATGGGCGGATTCAATTGCAGGGTAAAAGCGAGCCTTAATGGGTTTGAAATGCCGTCCCGGAAATAAGGCCTTTGTAAGGCACGAACCGCACAAAGCAAAAAATGAAGTAGTAACCAATTTTGGTCATGGTTTACTCCTATTTAGGAGAGTCGGAACCAAAGATCCGTACGTCCCGAGAAGCTTTCAGCTAAAGGAGGCTGGTCGCCGACAAACAGAGCTTGATAAAATCTGTCATCTCCTCACCACCGCGAGAAATAAAGAGATGGCCAGAGGGAGCTCACACGCTGAGGGTGGTGGGAAACTATCCCCATTCAAGGGGGTCCGAAGCCCATCCGTGTAGCCGCAGACACCTGTATCAAGTCAAATTTGCGGAATTTTCCCCTCCATACCAGCTAGGTGTGAACATGAAGTCTGTCGTGCCAGGGAAAGTTTCACCGGGTAGAAGAACCTGCATTTACCTGAACAAGTGTCTAGAAAAGCTGCTAAACAAGCTAATAAAAAGTGGGGGCCTAGGAATTGGGAAAAATTACCTATTGGGGTTCCATATCTCCACCGCGATGAATCCACAGCGTGGTGTCTGCCCTACTTACGGGACACTCCTATGGAAGGACGTCATCGTAGAGTGATGGCAAAAAACGGACCGCAAAAACCAAATGTGTCCAATAAATCTGTACAATGCTTTGGGAACGGAAAGTATCATGGGAATGTGGAGCTGTCTGTCACACTTCGGATCTGTGGGGTTGACACAGATACTGAGCAACCACAATCCCTCGTTGAAGTGAATTGTCCAAGGAGTAATAGACGCCGTACCGACCTATACTCGGACTGACGGGGGTCAAAAAGGCAAAAACACTGCGCTTCTGCCAAGATACTATTTAAGGAGAATGGTCGAACAGGACGAAAACCTGGAAGCAAAACAATCATACAAGGGGTCGCGGCGCTGCTCGTGGTCGTGGAGGACTGCAAAAGGGTGCTGCTGCGAGTTTGCGAATCTCCAAGTCATCGGTTAGGGTACGGCAATCTCCTACTCCCAACTGCCGGAATCGCCAGAGAAGAGGGATATACTCACGGGGGGGTGCGAAGAAAAACGTAAGAAGGTACTGCGAAGGGCTGCAGATCTCTCAATTATAGGTTATTCCTCTCCGGGAGGGGATGAGATCTATGCCGGGCGCGTCGCCGGGACTGACTGAGTCAGTTACCCACAGTTCGCAAGACCACAGAAGGCGCCAGTGTCATATCAGGATCGCGTTCACGCATCGGAACGTGCTATGGACCTGAAAGAAGAAAAACACGCTCATGCAAAAACGGAGCGGAGCAAGGAACGTAGCCCGAAGGAAGCGACGTGGCACGGATAAACTAGAATTTAATGCATCACAGAGTGGGAGTTCTTCAACACAAACGATAAAAGCGAAGGGAAGGAAAAACAGTAAAAATGCAGGCATTGATAGGGCATTGTGGGGAACTTGGAAGAAATTAACGGGAGGGGAATAACCTTCGTGCTGGGGAAGGTACAATCCCTAGCAAACCCCCGGCTAATAGGACAGAAGCAGAAAGGCGGGCTGCGGAATGTAAAAGGTTTCTGAGTAGTGTGGGATATTCCGCTCGGGTGCTAAAGAAACAAAGCGGGAGTAAGGGCGGCACGGGTTTGGGAAGGTAAAAGGTGGACAACAGCAACTGAAGTGTTAATCATCCCAAAGCAAGGGCAGTGAACACAACAGGGGACAAAAGTTCTAAAAGTCCACGAGATGAGGGGGTCCGCGTCGGGGTAGGATACGGAATGAAACAAGAAGGAACACCCTCTCAGCCAATGCTAAACTTGGAGGTTGAATATCACCCCAGAGGGAGGATGGATGCATGGGAACCAAAGGAGGGGATGGAACGGGGGGGACTTGGAAAAGGAGATAGTGAAGGAAGGAGAGAGAAAACAGTTGGCGGCAGGGGGGGACACTCGAACGTAAAAGTGGCTAGGACGTCGGATACAAACCCGTGAAAGGGGGATCAGAAACTGGGGTAGGGGCGTGGTGTGTCCCGCGTGGTGTAAAAGAAGGGGGGGTTGATGGGAGTGGGTATATCTATCCAAACATGGACCGGACATGTCACTGTCAAAGAAAGGGAAAAAGAAAGTAATTATAGTCTAAGCGCATAGAAACGATCGGGGTTGTGTGTCAAGGGTGGAAGGCAGCCGGACGGCTACTTGGGAGTGTGCGACCAGGAAAAAGACACGTTCAACACACATCAAATGGGGTGCTTTGGAAAAGAGAAGCGAATGTGTGATCAATTGTTGCGATTCAAAAGGCTGGCCAGTCGGGGGAAGGCAGTCGGAAAAAGCGTTAAAAGTCAAACCATGATTGCGTCAGCGGCAATTCGGTCTTTCTTTGGCAACTTATCAAGGGGATAAACTTTTATGGAAAAGGCGAAATAATGGAAAGTTGAGGCCCGAATCAAGGAGAATGAGGGGTCCAAGGGATGCGAAAACTTTGAGTCCACCCACCTTCTCAAAAACGAGTTCCTTCATCAACTTGGGAGAAGGGAATACAGAGCGGAGTCTTCCGCCATTTTCAGCGAAAAACTAAATGGACCCGGCCGGGCTCCCGAGAACTTGGTTGCGAGTGAAAAGCTTTATTGGGAATAGCAGATGAACACCAAGCAGGGCACCGCTCTTCCCGGTAAGAGCCAAAAGATGCGTTTGTGGTTGAAAAAGAAGAGGAGTCGCCTACTCAAAAGGGGGTGTATCCACGCCCGCAGCCAATCTGTGGGCGCCATCCGGAAAGTATGAGGTGCAACCCCAATCCTGAGGACGGATGTTCTGGGATTTCCCCTACCACCATTGGAGGAAGGGCAAAATAACGCGGTTGAAAAGGGGGAAGATGAAGCCGAAGTTCCATGAAACGTAGAGCTGCTCTGGTCAGGGTGATAGCTAAAAAAAAAAAAAGCGGTAAAGGACTCAAAAGGGCTCAGTTTCCTTCAGGAAATTGAAAGATCGGAGTCGTGAAAACTGTCGGGGAAATTTTTGAAAGGGGAAGGAAAAACCGAACATCCGTAGGAGGTGATGTTGGGGAAAATTTATTCAGGAAAAATGGCGGAGACGAAAACGACGATGGTCTGTCGTCTAAGAACAAAGAGGGCGGCAAGGCGATCTATGAGAAAAAACCATGCTGGGGAGAACAAAGGTACCGGTGAAACAAGGGGGGGCCTGGGGTAAATAGAGTAGAAAGATTCATGAGACACTGGAAAACAGGGTGGGGAGTAACGGTCCATGTCCCTTATAGTCTGGAACCTGGTAGATCTGGATAAGAGGTAAAATTTTGAGGAAGCAAAAGGTGGCGAAGTTGAGGTGACCAATGCGGTACTTCGGCAAACTGGGGCCGTAATCTCGCCGGGCGGAGGGGCATCCAACATGGCAGAACTCCTTAATATATAAAAAAACGAGAACACTGAAGGGGGGAGGAACCAAGTCGAAAGAATGACTAAAGACACGCGGACTAAAGTCTGGAATACGCTTGATCTGGCCCTACAGAAACACGGAGCGGACATCAAAAATGTGGACATCCTAAAAAGCCAATGACTGACGGAAAAAATTTGAAGGAGTTTGGTTTGTCTGCATGTGAAACTGCGTTAGATTTTTTCCCCACAGGCAAACACAGAAGACTGGCGAGGAGAATGCATGAAAATGGCTACTACTAAGGCTAATTGTAAGTGGGAAGTTTGGGGGGGGGGGGGGGGCCGGGGGAACAAGAGTTAAAAAGAAAGGAATTATATGAAACAGGGAAAGATATCCGGGGCCCCCAAAGGAGAAAAAGAGTGGTCACGCCGTTGGTGTTAGGGTCAGCGGGACCGGAAAGAAAGGGGTGGAAGAAGTTAATCGGGGACTTAGAAAGGTTATAGGTATCCGATCAACAGATTCCTCGATCACTCAGCACTATCCTCTTGCAAAAAGCAACTCATCCGCATTTGGGTTGAAAAGTGAGTCAGCACAAAAAGAAAGGGAGGGTTGTCACAAATCGGTAACTTGGGCGTCGGGAGAAGGGGGGGGGGCCGTACCTGCCAAAGAGCCTGGAGAGGAGGGAAGGGGGGGAAGGGGTTGGGAAACTGACGTTGGGTCTAGGGTGCAATGCTGTTGCTGATGGGGCAAGTTTTTCGTGAAAAGGTCAACACCTCAGCGCTTGAGTGAGAAAAAGGAGTCCGAATCAGCTAAAGACATTTAGATAAGCCTCGCTTTAGGGGAAGGCGCGAGGGGAAATGGGGGGTTATAGCGACGAAAGGGGGGGGTTACTGGCTTAGAGGCCAGTCGGGGGAAACTCCAATTCATTGGAGCATTTTCAGGGGGGAGCGGAAATGTCGTGAAAATCTGTTGTGAAGTAGGGTCGCCTTTTCTGAAAGGGGACTAGAATGAATCGGGTTATGAGGAGAGCGATCATTTAAGGGGCGAGGGAGGGCGGGTAAAGGTGAAATAGCACTCTATAGCAAGCCTATCAGTAAAAGGCGCCTAGGGATTAGGGGCGATAACGCAAGATGGGAGAAACTTTACGAACGGAAAAATATTATCTCAGCTGGGACAGATTACTACCATGAGAATCCTTCACAGCAACCACGGAAGAACACTGGAAAGCATCAACAGGCCAAAGTCCTATCTCAAAAAGGGCGGAGAGTTTTCCATGGAGTGGAAGAGAGTCCAACCAAGCGACGAGTAGAGAAAATCAGGCAAACGACTCAGGCAAAAAATGGAAAGCGCGGGGATGGGAATTGGTGAGTACGAGAAAGGTCGTAAATTTGTGTCACGACCTCCATTCCCTAAAAGTCCGGAAATTGATTCTGCGACAGCGATGTAGGTCTTGGGAGCCCTCGAAATGGGTCAATTCTCCTTAGTTATGCGGTTCCTTCCTATCCGGAACCGGCTTATCTAATTGTATCAGAGTTTTTGCTCAGAAAAGGCGGGCAGGAAGAAAGGTTCCGGCAATTAGGAGGGCGGTCCGGCCCAAAAACAGAAGTCTAGGATGTGTTTTAAAAATGTGGCTTGCCTTTTCTTATGGTTTTCAAGAACGCTTAATCAGGACTATACTATCGTAATCGGGTGCCGGAGAAAAAAAAAAAAACACAGGCCTAGAAGGCCTGTGAGCTGGATGTTCGTTCCGTGTTTGAATCGCGGAAAAGGACAGGTATCAAACGAGGGGGGGCAGAGGGGGGACCCATTTCGCATGGGTTAAGGCGGATCAATGGGGTTTAAGAGGACTCACCGTTAAAGGTAAATGCCTGAATTCTTCGAATGCGTCGTGTACGAACCCAGGTGCTGGCCCGAAACTCACTTAGCGAGGAGGGGGAAAGGACAGTGTTCGGGAGCGGCTGCTCAAGAACTTAATCGGGCTTCGAGTGAGGGGGAGAAGGATGGAGGCTGCAAAAAAAAGGGGGAGAACTGGCCAGAGAGTCATACAAAAAAAGGAGATGGAAAATAAGAGTAGTCATCGTTTGTTGGCCGGCTCCAGCCTTCTTCAAACCCCATTCACTTCTGGAAAGACGCGAAGGGATTTTATCCTCAGAAAGTAAAACCGGTGCAAGGGTGGTGTAAGTTTGAACCATAGAAGCCGAGGGTCGGCCCTTGAAAAGAGATTTATCGTCAATTTCCCTCAAATCGCCGATTCTAAGGACTCAGTCCCGGGTTTCAAAAAAAAAACCTGGCTCCCTAATGCCTGAAAAGGTGGGAAGTAATAAACCCCAAGCCTCGTGAGTACCAGATGGGACTGGTGGAAGATACGCATGAACATCCGCTGTTTTAAGAGCTCTATGATGATCAGGACGGAGATTCCGATAAAGGAGTAAAGCGATGGGAAAAAACCTTCCCAAGGGGAAGCCATTTTCAAAGGGATACTAAAAAGACTGGGCCACCGCATCAGTGTGGTCGGGAAACTTTAGAACGCTGGGATGCCAACAGAGACCAGCCACAAGAGGAAGGATAAAGTTGAGCAGTTGAAATGTCTCGGTACAGAAAGATAAGAAAAAGAATGTTGTGGGGAACCGGCTCAAATACAAAAAGCGGCTCCGTCCATTGCTTCAGTTTTGGGAAAAAGAAAATGGGGAGAGAAAACCATTTACAAAGTGAGAGCAATTACAAACCAGTCCTGACCGAGCAGCTCTTTCAAGGGTGGAAAATCTAGAGCGTCGAGTGGATCTCGCTTCCGCTGAACTTGACCGGTTCAGGAATCAATACGTCATAGCTCCTCCGGGATATATGAAATGATATGCATTTATTGATTCTGGGTTTTACCGTTGGTGCATAGGAGAGAGGAGCGTCTGACCTATGTTGGTCTGAGGGTGGATATGAGGGAGGGCTTGGGGAGTGAGGGCCTAAGATAGCTATTGGAGTACTCAGAACTCAAGTTGAAGAGCAGATATTTTGGCCTGGGTATACCGATTTTCTCCCATTGGATTGTTCTGCTAAAGTACCAAGAAAGGAATAAGTCCGCCGGTCTCTGTATAATGTCGCGCTTGCCGCAATGAGTCTACTGAAACCGCGCAAAAAAATATCCCCATGAATAGGTATACGGGCACGAAATATAGTGGTAAGCCGATTAACACAGAAATCTGAGGGTTACAAAAACATCGAACGAAAAGCCAAACGAGGATGGAAAAAATGCAGGGGAAATTAGGTCCTTGGCATTAAACAAGAGGACCTGTCAGTTGAATTGAATGGCACTAAAAGTCCAAATGATTCCTCGGCTCAGACAGAAACTCGTTCTCTGGAAATGTCGGGAAGAGTTGAATAACGGTCTATAATGCACGCAGCGCCGGGGAATTTAAAGAGGGGGAAATCAAGACTAGCACATGGCATCAGCCAAAGAAAAATGAGGGGAAAATCGCGTCAAAGCGCGCATTCTTGTGCTCACTCTGCGGAACAAAACAAATGAAAACTAGCGCCAATCGGTACCTCCAGCCAAGAATGGCTGATTGTGAATATCACTTTTAAAAAAGAAGGTCGGATGACTGAGGAGGGAAAGAAATGTCGGGGGTGAGCTTGGCTTCTGGGGATCGGGATACCAAGGGGACGTAAGGTCTCAGAACTTGTATCGTTTGGGGGTCCCACATTTTAATCTCTTGTGAATGTGAGAGTATTTTTGAAGAAAAAAGGCTGTTATACCGGGAAATGTCCCTCAAAAAAGCTGCATAAAATTCCTCTAGTTCGGCCTTATCTCCTCCGCCAGGGGGGGCAAATCATAATTCTTCAAGTTGAGAGTGGGGGGAAAGTCTCCTAATTAAAACGCAAAACCCTACAACATCAAGAAGGAGGGTGGACTTCAGGGAGGGTTCGGGAGGCCCGTGAGGCAATCGAGGGATCTCCAAACAGCGGTCAGGCAAAATTCCAAATGTCGTCTGGAAGGAGTTGGATTTACGGAAGGAGGGGATTCGTTTTTTAGACAAGTCCGGGATGCCCGGCAGCCAACGAGAAAAGGAAAAAAGACAAAAGGTGCAAAAACGCATTGCGCCACGTCAACGGGACGCAAACGCTTTAACCGAGAAGAAAAAAGAACGTTGGAAGGACTATAGACAGAGACAAAGGTGAAGGTAAAGGGCCTACGTTGAGTAAAAAGAACAGGAACGCTCAACGGGGGGGGGGCTCTTTTCCAGGGGCTGAAATTTGTATAACACTTCCCCCTCCTCCGATATGACACCGGGGGGAAACGATTAGTAAGGGGTGTAATCGAAATGATCAATCCTGTCAGCCCATCTTGGACACGCCTGGCATAGCGTTCGCAACCATTCCCAGAATAGGGTGCCACCACAAAGAAAACGGGAGAAAACAGATGTAGGGGCAGCGTCTACCACGAACAAATTTTCAAATCCAAAGCAACGCTGGTAACCGGGGTTTTGAGCACGTTGGTAGTCCAATGGAGTTGCCTGTTCCGAACTTCCTCTCTGCTTCTGGGAGTGCAAACG
>Ga0179591_1352392_pt1 | contig 11833 bp, 14 predicted proteins | sample CZOMad2_1_08_16f_FD_182891 | JGI IMG/M metagenome (GOLD analysis project Ga0179591, IMG submission 182891) | Vadose zone soil fungal communities from Angelo Coast Range Reserve, California, USA - CZOMad2_1_08_16fungal (PacBio error correction) | ecosystem: Environmental > Terrestrial > Soil >...
TATCGAGGTAGTCCAAGGAACAAGGAAAAGAAACCAATGTGATAGGAAAACAGCAGCATTCAAAAAGGGGAACAAAATCTCCTGAACTGTTGGGGGAAGGCCGGAACGAGCGCTTCAAAAAGAAAAAAGGCATCTATCAAGTTAGCTAAAAATAATGGGAAGCATACCGAAGGAAAAGACTTGGGAGGGAGGCATGGGGGCTTTTTGGCCAGTAAGTCCAGGGAGAATCGGAAAAAAAGCAGGAAGGACGGTCAGAAGAGGGGGGTAGACGGAAGAAAACCACAGAGGAAACGAAAAGTCAGAGTCACAGGGGGAGATCGTGAACCAAAGGGAGTTAGAGAGGGGGAGGCGGAAGGGAAAAAAACCTTTACTTGATGAAAAAATTGCTGTCATACATTTGGCCCATCAGAAAGATTTTCCAGGACTGACTCGGGTTGGAGAGGAAAGGATTAGGGCAAAAATCACGCAACAAAAAAAGGTAGTAAAAGGAAAGATATAGAAGAAGGAGAGAAAAAAGAGCTGGAAAATCTGAGGGGCAGAGATACTCAAGTTGGTCAACTGCAAAAGAAGGGGGTGAAAGGGCAGGAAGACCAGGGAAATGGGGTCAAAAAAGGAAGAGAGAAATCATGAAGAGGGTCGGGGCCACCGGAAAAACAGGTTGCAAGAGGGGGAGGCTACTTGAGAACCACTGCTGGCTAACCGTTTGGTTACAGCAGCCTTACGGTGATATACCCAACAACAGGATTGGGAGCTTATCAAAGAGGAGGGGGAATATGGGAGGGGACACAATTACTATTGGTGAAAAAGTTAAATTCGTACTTGGTATCTAATGAAGCCGGAATTTTCTTGAAAGGGTCGTCACAAGAGGTATATAGGTTTTGTGAAAAGGAATGATTATGTGGCAAATAAGGGAAAATGGGGTGGTTGTCTTCAGTTCAGAGCCTGGAAGCAAGAAGATGGTATTATCGCGCCCCTACTTTGTGGACCTTGAGCAAACGTAAAACAGCAAGACTTTCCACAACTTAAACTCATAAAGAAAGGAAACGCGGGGGACTCTTTTATTAGTGTCCGCATTGAGGTTGAAGACCAGCCCGTGGCACTTACTATGTGTAGGTAAGCAAAAGAGATCGATAATGACGCTTAGTCGGACCAGAGGGGGTGGGTCCCTCGGGGATATCATCAAGGAGTGGTGGGACTTAGCCTGACGGTAGGTCAATCGAACGGTTGACTAGCGTGTCAATCTGTTGTAAAAAAGGGGAAAGATTATCCAGCGTGTTGGGGGGATTCCCCGAGGTTAAGGTCATAAGAAGAAGGGTGGGGTTACCTAGAGACTCGTCGGGAATCTCGGATTCACATCTCCTCGTGCACGAGGGAAAAAAAAATGGGGGGTAATACCAAAGGTCCACGAGGGGAAAGAAACCATCCGTATAATAAGCGCTCCAGCCCAAACCACAAACTCCCGCCAACGTGGCGAAAACAACACCAGGACGTATCGTTGGCACTGTTTAGGAGATGGGTGAGAAACCTTTATCTTGATAGGTTGGGGCAACAACGCAGTTCGTCAGGGGGAAGGGAGTGCATGCGTAAAGGGAACTAGAGGTCAGCGATAGATACGAAAAAACGGGGGGGGGGGAAGATCAAACGAACTATCCTGCTAATCATCTAAACTCCGAAAGAGACGAAAAAAAGTTAACATGGTCTACCAAAATTGTGAGAGAAAGGAAGCTGTGGGGAGGTCAGGGGGCGGGTCTTGTAACGTAAAAACTTACAAATAAGGCCATCAGATGACACCATATCATCCAGAAATAAAAAAAAAGGGAGAATCATCACTCTTGGGGTCAACCATAGCCACGACTAAAGGAGCACGAATTGGGGGGCTCAACCAATTCGAAAGCGTGGGCTCTCTTAAGGCAAAGGCCGCGGAAGAATCACTCCAGAGTAAAAGGGAGGTCGGTGAGTTTATAAAAAAGGCCAGCAAAAGGGGGAGAAGCACAAAAAAGTTTTCCAGGGTGTAGAGAAGAAGCGGTATAATCCCCATCAGAACGAAAGAAGAAGAAGAAAAAGAACTAATAAATTCCAGTTCAAATAGAGGGATCGAAACAAAGTGAACTTTGAAAACATAGATGAAACAAAGGCTAAGACACCAGATACAAAAAAATTTAAGGCCTTGGGGAAAGAACATTTAAAAAAAAAAGAATGCGCCGCGGATATAAAAACACCTATCCGCGAGGGGTCAACTTAACTTTATTCCCAATATACAATAAGAAGAGAAACACAAATGGACAGAGGGGAAATCTGGGGATAAATCAGCATCAAGAGGGTAAGAATCCTGAAACGCAGGAAGATCATAAAAAGAAGGCACTGAATATAGCACTCTTGTCAACAGAATGAAAGAAAGAGAAAAAGCATTTCAGGCAAATGAGGGGGGGGAAGAGGAAGAGCATAAAACAACAACAACAAAGGAGAGGGAAATGGAGAAGACTAAAAAAAGAAGACATAATGGTGGTTGGAGAAATGGTGAGATATGAGGAGAGTAAGGGTGCCAGATCTAAAATCCTCAGGGGATCATGGGGGGTGAGACTGGGGGGGGGCGTGCTTAGTGATCTTACCAGGAGAAAGAGGAAAAAGGCACATGCCTTGTGTTTGTGCTGAGAATAGATGATGGGAGAGGGGGGAGGAATTGGAAAGGCGAGGGCGGGAGGAAGGGATAGGGAAGAAAAACCGCGGCGAAGGGTGAATTGGGGTAAAGGACCAAATCAGTTAAGGGGGGGGGATGAGATATGATTAGATCTTGGTCTAAGCTAGGGGCAGAGGGTGATATCTCAGGATTTGGGTAAAAGGGGAAGAGAGGAGGGAAGGACTTATGGGAAAGGATGACCGGCGGATTCTATCGTGAAATAGAAAAGGGGTCTTTGAGACCGGAGTGAGAGGGGGTAAACTCAAAAGCATTGGAGGATGATTCTAAGCTGCTACTGGGGGAAGCGGGAAGAAAAAAAAAAGAGGAATTTTTTGCAAGAGTTCTCATAGGAAGGGATAAACGAGGGGTGACATGTGCTGAATCATGGTCCTCTAGATGAGGGGGTATCGATGGATTAGGAAAGGGGGGGGAAGGTGGGGGGGGGGTATTTATGGTGGAAAAAAAGGACTCAGAACCCAGGAAGAATCAAAAATGGGGAGGAAGGAAAAAAAGGTCAGAAGAAGGGAAGGGGTAAGGGAGAGTCGAGATGAGATTTCTATAATCTGTAGTCTGTTGTATATAGTCTAAAAAAGAGAGGTTGGGGGGAATAGCACGTTATAAGTTCTGGGGCCCAAGGAAAAAAAGAGTGAGCCCTCAGCGTACAGGACATGAACTATGGGGGGTGCAAAACCTATCAAGTAAAGGGGGGGGAGACAAGAATAAAAGAAGTTTAACCTCTTTTGTGGAAGGGGAGGGTAGGTGACTTAGTCCTAGGTGCTGGGCCTCTGTCATAAGGGGGGGAAGGAAAAATAAGAGGAGTTGGAGAAAGAGGGGTACCCCCATTTTTTCTACAAGCGCCTGCTGGAAGTAGGGGAGAAAAGGAGAGGGCTACTTGCAGATACGAACGATTCTATTAACCGGAAAAGGCAGAAGAAGGAAATTCTGGGCAAAAACTGTGCATCCCTAGCAAAAATCGAAGAAGGGAAACCAAAGGGTACCCTTTAACGCTACGCGAAGAGGAACTAATGGAGCAGGAAGAATTCAAAAGGGGGGAAATAAAAGGTGCTTCCAACGACTTGGGGGGCTAAAGGAAGTAAAAGAGGGGGTAAGTATGGGTACATACAATAGAAGCGCATGTAGTATGTTCACTATATGAGGGAAAAGGGGGAAATCTCAAAATAGAACCCATAGCCTGGAGTTAAAAAGGAAAGGGGGGGAGGATGTGGCCTGGTAAGAAGGGGGCAATTTTTCAGGAAGGTGAGGGTGGAGAGGGAATCTAAAAAGAGAATATGAAGCTACGATCTGTAACATAAAGATAAACAAAACAAGGGAGAGTGGGAAAAAAGAAGGCGTCAAAAAATGTGCCTTCCAGCTCCTCTGGCATACATGGCCCTAGAGTCTGAAGAAAGGAACAGGCAGGAAAAAAGGAGGTCATCTCACTATTGGGGGTAAAAGGAATACAGAGGAAGGAGGTGTAGGGCAATGGGTCTGGCCATAAACTGCCTGCAGGGGGGAGAAAAAGATAAAGGGTGAGGAAGGATTGGGAAAAGCTTTTAACTGGGAACTTGCTCCATCTTGGCCACAGCCACAGAGGGGATTTATAAAAGGGGAAAAACTTGGCGGGTATCGAGGTAAAAGGGAAAAACTGCTTTTGTGGTTTACAAGAGCTGGAAGAAATGGGGTATAAAAAAAGGAAGAGGGGAAGATCAGAGGGGGGGGATAGCAGAAGACTTTATTTATACCAGGTCGAAAACACAAGAGAGGAGGAAAGATATAAGTACTGACCTGGAATAGATCAAAAAGAGAAGGGACATCTGCGCTGATTTGCCCCCATGTAGGAAAGCAGAGGCAACTGGGGAAAAGGAAAGGAAGGACAGACCAGGCTATCAAAGGAAAAAGGTTGTTAAAAGAAGTCAGAAGAAGTGTCTGATGGAACCGAGGCTTCACAGGAAATGGGAAAAGCTTTGGAGGAAGTTGAAATAACCACACTGAGTTCTTCGGTTCCAAACTTTAAAACTTGACAAAAGAAAAATGGGATCCAACATTCTGAGCTGGATGACTTTTAAAGTTGTGAGCACGGAAAAGAAAAGTGGGATCTAGGAAGCTGACCAAGGTGAGAGGAGAGCAAGGGTGGGGTTTTAATGACTTTATATGGAAAATAAGGAGGGGGGGGGGTGGGGAGCTTAACTGTTAAAATCTTAGGAAGCCCCGGAAGAGTCGATACCTTTGTTAAGGGAAAATGGAAACCACCAAACCGTGAAAGAATGAATTAGAAAAAGGGCCAAAAAGACTCCTACTCTAAAAGTCACTTCTCTTGTGTCAGGTGATAGAGGTAAAAACCTAGGGATAGGAAAGGTGTCAAGGAAAGAGGGGGAGTACGATACTCCCCAGAGAGTAGTTATTAAGACCGTCTTGGGGGACAAAGACGTGTATAAAGGATAAAAATAAGGGAAGTGGGGGAGGGATAATATTCCTCTAGGGGGTCGAAGTGGGCTTGGAGGGTAGAAAAGGGGACACTGAGAAGCGAACTAGCTTTGTGATTCAAGGGGGGAAAGACCAGGCGAATTCAGGGAAGGGGGAACCTGTAGAGACTTCGTTGACGTCGACGGGGGGAAGGATCACCTAGAATCGGGAAGACAGCAGGCCTGCGAAGAAAAAATTGGAAGACAACCGACGGAGTATATAGCATACGGCCACCATGAAAGTATCAGAAGAAGTGAGAGAGGACCAAGAACCTACCGACACATTGAACAAAAAGAGAAGAAGGTGGTGTTAGTTCTATTTTTCAAATCATAAGATAGGGGGAGGTGAAAAAAAAGGGACGCAGGAAGTATCGTACCTGAGTGTCTCGAGTTGCCAGGCGAGGAATATCACTATATCGAACGGAAAAAAAGGAGGGAGCATATCCACCCAAGAAAGAAACCGGCAAAATAAAAAGAAAAGAGATATACCTCGAGAGATAAAATGTGATTCTCGGAATTACAGTACAAGCGTGCTTATTGAAGGGGGGGGGTCTGGGAAGTGGCGAAAGGAACAACATCAGAAGAGCTTTAAAATGCCAAGAGAAAAGGAAGAAGTAATACATTTAGAGCAAAAAGGGAGATATCACGAAAAAGAGTACACAAAGAAAATCAGATCTCAAAAGGGCTCAAAAGGCGAACTATCTTTTGGCAGCAGGAAGCCGGAAAGGCGAAGACGGATCAGGAACACGGTGCGCGTACTTTGGGGGAAAAAGTCGGGAAATCATCCTCTTCTTGCCAACAAAAAAAAGGACAGGGAAAGACGAACAAATCTGCATCCAGGTAGAGCATAAAAAAACCAGGAAATAAAAAGGAGATATCAACCAATAGTTTGAAAACATAGATTAGAAAATATAGCGCACCTTAGCACCCACGGAGACATCGGGGGATGAAAAGGCGCCTCGGATTATAAAAAGCCATATCCGCTCCAGGACTGAGGAACGTTAACTGTTATACATATACACGCAAACAGTCAGCACACAGAACGGGACGATAGGACGAGAAGAGAAAGGGAAAAGAACGAAAAAAAGATTCCTCCAATCATTAAGAAATATGAGATAATCAGCACAAAGATTGTCAAACATAGGAAAAAAAAGATCTACATAAGGCGCACCAAGGCGACGATCTTTGGCCGCGCGAGATCAAAACCCACACCTAGTAGGGGGAGGGAGATCGAGAAAGAGAGGTAGATTGGGAAGGGGTGAGATATGAGTAGCGGGTGTATAATCTATGGTTTTACAATGGCTGAAAGTGATTTACGAAATGGAGGGGGGAGGGGGTGGGCAGAGAGGGGGCTTACCAGGTTGCGATCGGGTACGCGGCACAAGTTTCTGCCTGGGTGGGGGAAATGAGGGGGGGGAATAAAGTTAGTTGAAATGGACAATCGTCGGAGAGGTGCTGTAGGAAAGGGGGGGTTTGGAAAAAAATGAGCAAAGATCGTCTAATGTGGGGGTGAAAGAGTATATAATCTTTGTTCATATTTTTTCCAAATGTGGAGAGTCCGTATTTAGAGTACTTGGGGGCAAGGAGGGGGTAACCCTCGATTAGAGCTCAGGACTGCACATATTTGGGACTGCAGAAAGAGAGGCATATGGGGGGGGGGTCGCAAGGGGGAGAAGGACTAGAAGCGCTGCAAGGAAAGAGACCATATCTTCGAATTTTTGTTTAGCAATGAGGAGGATATGAGTGAGTCTTGTGGACAAGAGGAGGAGAGACTCAGTTGGGAACTCTCAATTGGAGGGAAGGGGTGGCAGGGAAGGGAGGCTGCAGAGGATGTTGATGTTTGAAGGAGGAAAAGGACCATACCGAATCCCCCCATAAAAAAAATGATTGTTGGGTAGTTCCAACCGGGAAAAAAACTTGGGGATAGAGAGGTAGAGAGTGAGATTTCTATCGCCAGGGAAGAGCTAACCATCTCTTTGGGACGAGATCAGGATTTTCGAAAAACCGAAACGAGTTGGGAGACCCTCAGAAAGATTACATGAAGCGCCGAGGGTAAAAGAAGCAAGAGAGTCAAAATAGACAGAAAATGAACAGCGGGTTTTAAGTCCAGACTTGGCGGGTAGTGACGGAGAAGTAGGGCGATCCTGACTTATACGGGGGGGCCGGGAAGAGGACTTCTAATCGTGACCAAGTTGGAGAGGGAACTGGACTTTCTATTATGACAGTGAAAATGGGGGTAAAGGCAGACGAGTCAAAAACAGGATCGGACAACGTCCCAGCCGTAGAAAGTCTGAAATGTCGGAAAAGGGGAATCCTTACCAAACTAGGTGGGGACAAAAGGGGATTGACCTTGTAAGGCAACTGCTTCACTAAGTGAGAAAGGAGAGGCCTAACTTCCTAATAGGGTCTCACTTATATACAACGTACCAGAGGGACCCGTATATGTACGAGATCTGGGGATGGAATACAATAGGAGGGGGGAAGGCTTAGTGGGTCTTTTCAAAGGCTATAAAGGGGGGACTCAACAAGTGAAGGGAGAAAGGTGGGGGAGTCTAGGGTAAGGGCTAAGGGGGGAAAGGGGTCCGGAAAGTAGGTAGATAAGAAAAAAGGAAATTGTACAAGCTACGATCTTCACCTACCTATCAACACCAAGGGAAGTAGGGAACTCATACAAACGGGGGGGCGAAATCTCTCTCAAGGCGCAAGTGCCCGAAAGAAGCTCGTAAAGGGCAACAAATTGAATTCAAAAGTAAGAAACTTGGGGTAAAGAAATAACAGATGTGGGAGGCTCATTGGGATTTGGACAAGTAAGTGAAAAGGGAGAAGGGGGCAGCAGGTTGTCCGTAAGAGGGCAGCAAAAACGTAATACAAGAGTTCCACATCCCCTGCTCAGGGGTGGAGGAAATTGAACCACTTGCACGTGTAGAGTAAAAGGGAACAACTTTCTGGGTGTGGCATTTGAAAATCTGCTGCGCATTTGTAGCCCCATAACAGCGCAGAGGGAAGATCGACTTTTGATCAATTCTTTATTTGAACAGAGATCTCCAAACAACAAGAGAGGGGAAAATCTTAAAGGGATCAAGAAGCATCCAAATAGAGCTGGGAAAGATAGCGGGGGCTACAATTATGACTTAACTGGGAAATGGGTTTACTGACCAGTCCGCAAGAAAAAGGGAGAGAATGATTGGATGAACATGGCTGTGGAAGTGAAACAGTTTTCCAAAGCAGTTGCTGCCCCGAAAAGAAGAACTGCTGACCAACCCTCTATTATCTAAGACTGATACGCAAAGCACCCAAGGGAGATAGAACGCTTCTGGGGGAGGGATTGACTGTTACCCCAAATTAGGGTGAGTGAAAAACTTCAGAGGTCGCAGTGACTGGGATCTAGAAGAGTAAATTGAGGGCATGGTGTCAAAAACACACGTGGAGGACACGGTTTTGAATAATGATGAGGTTTCCAAGTTGGGGGAGGGGGAAGCCTTGGACTCCCACGGACTTAGGGTTTTTCTCAGGGAGAACGGGACCAATTTACACACCAACAAAAGGGAAACCAGCGGAAAGGCAACATACTCCTAGGAATAACTGGCACAGGCAGTTGGGAGAGGGGAGCAATCATTTCACATATAGGGGCACAAAAACCCTGAATATGTAAACATAGACCCCAGAGAAAACGTATATACTGAAACCTTGGGGGGGGGGAGTCCCTCGTGTGTAAGAGAACCGGGGGGAATTAAGGAAGGTAGTTCAAAAAATCTTAGCCGTTGCTAGGGGGGAAATGGGTGGGTCACTTCAGACTAAAGGTATCCTAAGCGTGTGCGATAAAAAAGAAATTGGAAAGACATGACAGACTGAAAACGGAGAAAGGGGGGGAAATCGTCGTGACTCCCTCTTAACTCTGAGGTCATAGGTAACAGGAAGCAGCGTGGAAGAAACTTGGGTCAAAACACCGATAAAAAACTCGTAGCACACCCGGCAAAACCGTATGAAGGCTGACAGCCCCGTACCTAGAAAGTCAAAAAGCACCAAAGTCCGGGCCTAACAACCATGAAGGGGAAAAGTTAAACTTTTTTCTGTCTATGGGGCTCGAAAGTTATCTTGATTAGGTTGCAACCATCGGGCGCGGAGGTCAGCGTACGCGGGGCAGGTCGCGTCTTGGGCAATAGAAAGTATCAAGTATCGTAAAAAACAGGTAAAAGTCAAACCATCCCGAAAATTACTAGGAAATCTCCCTCTAACGAGAAGATACAAGGGAAAATCATCTCTAGGAAAGGTTTGGGGGGTAAAGACTAACACTGTGCTTAGTAGGTAGTCACTGAACTCTACCGGACTAAGAAAGGGGAAGAGGACCATCTGAACACCAAGATCCATAAGATCATCACCATCGGGAACAACAATTAAAAGATCGAAAGAGAATTCTCAACAATTCGAACGACTCATCGGAAAAAGGAAAAGAGGCCGGGAGAGAATCACTTCCTAAAATTGCACAGAAGTGGGAGGGGGTTCCCCCTAGGCAAATCAGAAATTCTCAAAAGCCCAAACAAATGTGGGAAAAGAGGGACCGACGATCGAGAATCTTAAGAAAAAGAAAAAAAGAAAAAATCATCTAATCCGTCAGAGACCAAAAGGTTTGAAAACATAGATTTACAAGATACAAAGTCTCAGCTCAAAAAAGAAGGGTGGGAGAGGTACAAGAAAAAAGAAGGGCCGACAGACCTCAAGCGGATGTACTTTCAAACGGTATACACAATCACTAGGGAGGAGCACAAAAAAAAAGGTGGCCGCGTGGGATGACAAATCACTTCAGAAGACACCAATATAAGAAGTAAGGAGAGAGAAGAAGCAAAACATAGATTAGCAAAGGATCTCGCAGGGAGTCCAAAAAATTCGAAACGTCATGGGAGGGCTCAAAAACTCGACCACAAAAGAGGAGAGATCGGGCCCAAGCAGTCTAATGGTGGTTGAAAAAAATGAGAGGAAAAACCTGGGGAGACTCTATGTTTGAGAGTGTGTAATTTCGGAGGGATGGGTAAGGGGTGTCGTTCAGGAGCGGGCCGCGAAAACGTGGCTAAAAGTCACATGAGGTGCGGGGGGGGAAAGGGAGGGGTCATTATGGGGGGAATAAGTAAAAGTTGAGGGAGAGATAGGAGGATTGCACTGCGCTTTTAAGGGGAAGGGAACCCAAAGAAATAAGGTTTTTGAGATAGGAGAAAAGAGGGGGGGGGGGGACTAAGAAAGGGTGTTCAACGATGTGTTATAATGGGGGGGGGAACGGAATTAGGATCTTTTGTCGGTCGTTAACCGAGGATGCGATCAATAACAAAACGTCTCCTTGTGGGGTTTTTCGGACAAAAATTGGGGAAAAAGAAATAAAGGAAAAGCACGTGTGAAAAGATGAGCTAGACGGCGCATTTTGATGGAGGTTAGAAGAGACCGCGTCGAAGGGGGGAAACAATGAGGGGGGGAGATAATGCAAGAGATGTTTTTGGACAACAAGCGATGAGAAGAGAGTGACTCATGATTTAAGGATGGGAAAAAGGAAGGAAAATGGCCTCCCGCGTTTGATGGGTGGGGAAGGTAGAGTCAACCAAACCAGCAAAAACTTACAAGAAAAATTGATTATGTGGGCACACCTTTAAAAGATAACCTTGGAAAGCGAGTAGAAGTGAATTTCGGGGATCAAGGGATGTCTGTTGGTATAGCTAGGCAAAATATCCGTGACGTTCTTTAAGAACGACCAGAAGGGAGGAAAAATCAAGAGCTGCATGAACTGCCGCCGTTGGTTTCCAAGGTAGAGAAGAGAAAAAAGTAAGTTACACGCGACTTACGGTGTAGACAAGGTGGCGAGTCCTAGGTACAGGGCTTGACGAGAGCCTGGGGGGGGGCTCTCTACGCGGCGGTCTAGGGTAAACGCCAAGGGGGTGCGAGTCAGTTATTACATAGATATGTGGGCGAAGCTAGACGAGTACGACGATTCTGAAGAAAAGTACTTCTCACGTAGGGAAGTTAAAAGATGGGGGGGGATCCCTAAACAGAGAGAGGGAAGTACAACCAGGGAAGGACCTTAAAGAAGAGAAAGAAGGGGGGAAAATAAAGTCCAGTTACGGAAAAGGTCAGGGATAACTATTGACGTCAACGTAACAAAACTACAATACGAGATCGGGGGGGGGTAAAGAGTGAAACGTGGATTATTGAGATATATGATGAAACGAGACAAAAAGATGAACAAGAGAGTGAAGAGACTTTGGAGTACGGGGGGGGGAAACAGGTGTTCAAGTGTGTAAAAAGTGAATTATATAAGGGAGTCCACGATCGTCACAAATAAAAAACAAAAAGGAGGGAAAGAAGAAGGCGTACACCCTTGCCTCATCTCAGACAACCCACCCATGCAAACCATATGAAGCGTCAGAGGGAAAAGATGCAGAGGGGTCATAGCCCATAGTAAAAGTGGTGGTAAAAAAAGGAATGACCGGGGAGAAGGGACAGGGGGGAGGGGGGGCTTTTGGAAGTACATCAGGCGGACGAGGAGTGGCAGCAATCAGTGTGGGGGAGGGCGGGCGAAGCTTGTACAGTACGTGAAGGGCTGGCCACAAAGGAAATGCCCGGTGAACCAACTGGGGCATGGCGTAAACCGGTCTTGGCAGGGTAAATCAAGGTCATACATGTGTGCCATCCGATCCTTTTGCTGAATGCGTGG